>Ga0187871_10002854_pt1 | contig 13677 bp, 13 predicted proteins | sample June2016WEW_16_1_FD_132988 | JGI IMG/M metagenome (GOLD analysis project Ga0187871, IMG submission 132988) | Peatland microbial communities from SPRUCE experiment site at the Marcell Experimental Forest, Minnesota, USA - June2016WEW_16_10 | ecosystem: Environmental > Terrestrial > Soil >... | reverse complement strand
AGCCTGTTGCTGGCGCGCGGCGTGGCACGCCAAAGGGAGATCGCAATTCGCGTCGCGGTGGGCGCCGGCCGCGCCCGTTTGATGCGCCAATTGTTCACCGAGAGCCTGGTGTTGGCGCTGCTCGGATCGCTGGCCGGGTTGACGCTGGGCTACATCGTCCAGCGCTTCCTGATGAATTGGGCGGAGGCTCCCGCCTGGCTCGATCCTACACCCGACCGGCGTGTGATGGCCTTCGCCATCGGTATGGGATTCGCGGCCGCCATCCTTTTCGGGCTCACTCCGGCGTGGCACACCGCCCGCCAGCGCCATCGCGGCGGCGCCGCGCGGCAGTTCCTGATCGGCGCGCAAGTCGCCGCCAGTTGCGTGCTTCTGATCGTGGCGGGGCTCTTGGCGCGCGCCATGCACCACGCGGTCTACACGTACCCGGGTTTTGAATACAACCAGGTAATCTCGATCGATCCGGTCCTGCGAGGTTATGGGCCAGCCGCCGCGCGCGCCTATTTCAACGCTCTCTCTGGCCGTCTTCGCGGCGTCCCCGGAGTCGAGTCGGTCGCGCTGGTCTCCAATCCCCCGCTGGGGAACCGTTGGACGGTCTTCAAGACGGCCGTCGCCGGCCGCACGGTGGACATTCACGTCAACCACATCGACCCGGCCTTCTTCCAGACCCTGGGAATCCCGCTGCTGCGCGGAAGGAATCTGATGCCCGGCGATACTCGCGCCATCGTCGTGAGCGAATCTCTGGCGCGCCTCCGCTGGCCGGCCGAAGACCCCGTGGGCCAGCCCTTCCAGTTGGGGAACGACCGTCTTACCGTTGTGGGAGTCTCCGGCAGCGCACGGCTGGTCTCGCCGGAAGATTCCGATGCGGTCGAGATCTATCAACTCGCGCAGGCGGACCTGCTGCCCTCAATGGTGGCGATGGTGCGGACCGCGGTTCCGCCCGAAGGATTGCTGCGTTCGGTGGCCTCCATTGCGAAGTCCATCGATCCCTCGCTCAACCCGGAGGTCCAACTGATGAAGAGCGCCTTCCGCGGGAAGCTGCGGACCGCGGAGGCCAGCGCCTTGGCCGCTACCCTGCTCGGCTTCCTCGCGCTCCTGCTGGCCTGCGCCGGCATCGTCGGATTGGTAGGCTACGCGGTTTCGCAGCGCACCAAAGAGATCGGCATCCGCATGGCGCTGGGGGCGCGGCCGGCGCATGTCCTGTCGATCGTGCTGCGCCAGTTCGCCGTTCCCGTCGCGATTGGATTGTTGGCGGGGTTGGGGGTCGCGGCGGCTCTATCCCAAATCCTGCGCGGGCTGCTCTACGGCGTGAGCAACTTCGATGCGGCAGCCTATCTGAGCGCCATCGCGATTTTCGCCGTGGCCGTGGCCGCGGCGGCCGTGCTGCCCGCCCGGCGCGCCCTCCGCGTGGATCCCACGCGTGCCCTGCGCTACGAATAGCGCACCCCGCCCACCGGACGGCATTCTCCCCGCGGCGCCGACGAACGCCGTACACTAGTGGAGGGGACACTATGGCTGGCACCATAAAGCGCGGCAAGCCAGAGAAATCGGCGCGTACGCCTGAGCCCGCGCCTCGCAGCCGGGTCACAGTACGGCGTGTTGCTCGCGGCCAGATGCGGCAGGCGCTAGAGATCCTGGGCCTCTGCACAGAGGGAGAAGCGCTGCCATCAGGACGGTTCGCATTGATCGAATTGGCCCGCAAAGAAGGTGCACGGCCAGTTCACAGGATCTTCAAGGCTTCCGCCACCGAGCATCCTTCACGGGAGGAGTTGCGCGGCGCGGCGCGGAGGGCCGAGGTCATCGCCCACGCGACGGAAGCTCTCGACGGGCAGGTGAATGCGATGCACTGGTTGCAGGAGGCAAATCGCAGTTTGGGCGGACGCTCGCCCTTGGCCGTGCTCACTGACAATACGCCCGAAGGCGCCGAGTTGGTCGACGAATTGCTCTACGGCATAGAATACGGAATGTTCGCGTAGTGCAGGTCTGGCGCATTTCAAAGCGACAATACGCGCCTGCGATTCTATCCGGTGATGGCGGACTTCGGGCCGCGATGCGCTGGAATCACAAAGGTCACCGGATTGTGTATGCGTCACAGTCCCTCGCCCTGGCGACTCTTGAACTTTGGGTGCACACGCCGCCCATCGAGCCCTTGACGACCTACGTTTCCGTGGCGGCCGTGATACCCGGCGACCTGAAGGTCACCGGTTTTGACCAAGACGCCCTCCCGCGGGGTTGGCAGGAAGATCCGGCGCCCGAGAACCTGCGGGATTTGGGCACGCATTGGCTGGCCTCCACGATCTCAGCCGTGGCTAGGGTTCCCTCAGCGATAGTTCCTACGGAATACAACTCTCTACTGAACCCCGAGCATCCGGATTTCGGGCTCATTACGGTGGCGGAACCGATTCCGTTCGTTTTCGATCGGCGCATGTGGAAGCCGCGCAAGCTGTAGTCGCCGGAAGATGCGACCACGCCGGCTGGCCGCACAGCGACAGCCCGGGGGCCGGGCCAAGAAACAGACCCGCCTCCAAAGTCGCCGGCATCGCCCTTCCTATTTGCGCCAGACGGGGCTCGCCAGCTCAATGCGCCAAATCGGTCCATCTTCGTATAGAGGTGCGTCCGATCGTAGGAAGGTGGGCGCCTCCTTCGTTACCCAAATATCGACCGGCGGCGGCTGCTTTCCCAGCACTTTGGCGGCTACGCCGGTGACCCCACCGATATCTATCTTGATGATGTAGTGCGTAGCTTTGGCTGCCACGCCGGCGCCGGAGTACGATTCTTCGCCGGACGCCGCGATTTTCAATTTCACAACGCGCGGCTTGGGTGTCGATACCAGCATCGCCAGCGTCGTTTCGGCTCTGGGGTCGACATCGGCGATAACCGTTGGGATGATACCGTTCGCCAGATCCGCCGGCAGCGAGAGGTGGTCAGAGATATTCTTTTCCTTACCGTCCTTATCCGTGTATTGGATGGTCACGTTGCCGGTGGCCGTATCGAGGGAGAGGGCCTCGTCCCTCTTAAAGGAGGGCCCCTTTTGAACCTGCTTATACTTGAGCAGATGAAAGACCCGCCGCTGTGAAAATACCGTCGTTTCCTGGTAAACGGAGCCATCGTTAAAGTGCAGGGTCATTCCGCCGTTGAGGCGAGAGCCGGACGGGGTTTGGACCACTTCCCCGGATGCCAGTATCTTATCGTCCACATCCTTCAGAACCACGAACCCGTGGATGAATCCGCGGGTGTGCCGCACCGGCAGCGGCTCGCTCCTCAGCGCGACGCATGCAAGACTTGCAAGCGCCAGACATCTCAACAGCTTGTAGGTGCCGATCGGCATGGTTCGTATCCTCGACTATCGTGGGGTTTTCCACGTCGCGTGAAACCAGCACTCGGAGGGCCATTTCAAGATCCGGATGATAGAACGATCGCGAACGTAGAGTCGGTTATGATTACTAGATCCATGCGAGCCAAGTTACCGTTGCGCATTTCCTCGATCATCTTGTTCCTCTTTGCCCTGGGGCATACGGTAGGATTCCAGACGTTTCGGCCATCCTCAAAACCGGGCCTTGACGTCATGGAAGCCATGCGCAGCGTGCCCTTCGCTTTCGGGAGCGAGACCGTCCACTGGATGGACCTCTATATGGGATTCGGTCTTGCCGTGTCCGTTTCCGGTTTCTTCTCGGCGATCGTGGCGTGGCGCTTGAGCACGGCCAGCATGGCCGAAATACCGCTGGCGCGCACCATCGCCTGGCTGCTTTGCGCGACCCAGGTTGCCGGTATCATTCTCAGCGTGCGTTACTTCGGCCCGGTCCAGGCCGGGTTCTCGCTGGTATCTTCGGCCGCACTGGTGTGGAGCGCGCTCCGTCTGAACGCGGCGAGCAAGACCGCAGCTTAGGCGCGGTCACCCCGCGACCCGCCACCGCGGCTCATCCGCGCTAAGATCACATAACGTGAGCACAATTTCCGAACCCGCGTCCTCCGCCCCCAAAGTGGCCCGCATCGCCCACATGCGCCACCTGGTCGACCAGCTCAAGAAACTCGAGGATCGCCTCCGCGCGGGCGGCGGCCCCGCCAAGATCGAGCGCCAGCATCGCGCCGGCAAAATGTCCGCCCGCGAGCGCATCGCCGCGCTCATCGATCCAGGCACGCCCTTCCTCGAAATCGGGCTGCTGCTCTCCTACGATCAGTACGATGGAGAGGCTCCCTGCCTGGGCTCCGTTACCGGCATCGGCATGATCGAAGGCCGCCACGCCGTCATCATTGCGGGAGATGCCACGGTCAAGGCCGGCTCCTGGTGGCCTGAAACCGTCACCAAGGGCCTGCGCGCGCAGGAAATCGCCATGCGCAACCGCGTCCCCATCGTTTACCTGGTGGATTCAGCCGGCGTCAACCTGCCGTACCAGGACCGCATTTTCCCCGGCCAATACGGCGGCGGCCGGATTTTTTACTACAATTCGCTGATGCGGCGCAAGCTGCGCGTGCCGCAGATCGCCGCGGTGATGGGCGCCTGCATTGCCGGCGGAGCCTATCTGCCCGCGCTCAGCGACTACATCATTATGGTCGAAGGGACCAGTTTCATGGGCCTGGGAGGTCCGAATCTGGTTAAAGGCGCCACCGGCCAGGTAGTCGATTCCGAAGCGATCGGCGGCGCGCGCATGCACACCAGCGTCAGCGGCGTGGCTCATTACATGGCCAAAGACGATGCCGAATGCCTGGCGCGTATCCGCCAGCGCTTCCGCGATCTGCCCAACCGGCAGGCGGAACCGCCCGCGCCGCCCCAGCCGCCCGCCCGTCCCATAGACGACATTTACGGCGTGCTTCCCGAGAATCATCGCCTCCCCTACGATATCGAGGAAGTGATCTTTCGCGTTTTCGATGCGGGCGACTACACCGAATTCCAGCCGGAATACGCGCCGGAAATGCTGTGCGCCAATGCGCGCCTCTCCGGCCATCCAGTGGCCATCATCGCCAATCGCCGCGGATTCCTGCGCTCCGAAGGCCGGCCCCGTATCGGCGGCATCGTCTACACAGAATCCGCGCGCAAGGTGGCGTACTTCGTGGAGCTGAACGAGCGCCTCGGCTACCCCCTCATCTATCTGCAGGATGTTTCCGGTTTCATGGTGGGGCCCGAAGCCGAGCGCGACGGCATCGTCCGGGCCGGCGCCGACATGGTGGAAGCCATGTCCTGCACCAGCGTACCGAAGCTCATCCTGACGTTGAATCACGCCAGCGGCGCGGGCTATTACGCGATGGCGGGCCAGGGTTTCGAACCGAACTTCACGTTCAGTTGGCCTACGGCCCGCATCGGCGTGATGGAAGGCGATTCCGCGGTGCAAGCCCTCTTCTCAGTGGAACTGGAAAAACTAAAGGCCGCCGGCGAACCCATACCCAAGCAGCTTCAACTCGCCATCGACAAAACCAAAGCGGATTACGAGAGGTGGCTGGACGCCCGCTACGCCGCCGCGAGAGGCCATTGCGACGCCATTATCGATCCCCTCGAAACGAGGCAAATTCTGACCATGGCGCTGGAAGTGACGCTGCATCGCCCGCGGGCCACCCCCCTGGTGCTGGAAACATTATGATTTCTGTTCGCCATGCATCTCCGTTCTGCCGCCTAAAAGGCGGCTGCGGCCAAGATTGGCCGCCCTCCAAACATTATTCTTATGATTCGAATCGCTAACGGTCAAGGTTTCTGGGGCGACTGGCTGGAAGCCCCCGTCCGCCTGGTGGACGGCGGGCCCATCGATTACCTCACCCTCGATTACCTCGCCGAAGTCACCATGTCCATCCTGCAAAAGCAACGCCAGCAGGACCCCGAGCTCGGCTACGCCCGTGACTTCCCTCCCCTGATCGGACGCATCGCCAAGAAGATTCGCGAACGCCACATCAAGGTGGTCGCCAATGCCGGCGGCGTGAACCCGTTAGCCTGCGCGCGCGCGGTGCTCAAAGCCGCCCCTGGCCTCAAGATCGCCGTAGTGTTCGGCGACGACGTGCTGGGCCGCATCGACGAGTTCCTCGGCAAAGGCTACGCGATGCGCAACATCGATACGGGCGAGCCGATCTCCACCATTCGCGAGCACATCCTCAGCGCCAACGCTTACATCGGCGCGTTTCCGCTCGCCGAAGCCCTGGCCACCAACGCCGACGTGGTCATCTCCGGCCGCTGCGCCGACGCCGCCCTGGTGCTCGCCCCCATGATCCACCGCTTCGGCTGGGGCCCCGACGATTACGACAAGCTGGCCGCCGGCATCGTTGCCGGACACATTATCGAATGCGGCGCGCAATGCTCCGGCGGCAACTGCCAGGTCGACTGGCAGAACATCCCGGATCTGGCCAACATCGGCTACCCCATCGTGGAGGCGGAGCCCGACGGATCCTTCGCCGTCACGAAGCATCCCGGGACCGGAGGACGCATCGACTCTCACGGCGTCAAGGAACAGCTTCTCTATGAAATCGGCGATCCAAGCCAATACATGACGCCGGATTGCGTGGCCGATTTCACCTCCATTCAGCTTGAGGATACCGGCCCCGACCGAGTGCGCGGCTACGGCGTACGCGGCGGCCCACGCCCGGCCATGCTGAAAGCGTCCATCAGTTATCACGCCGGATGGAAAGCCTCCGGCACGCTGGTTTACAGTTGGCCCGACGCCCTGGAAAAGGCCCGCGTGGCGGATCGGATCACCCGCCAGCGACTGGCCCAGCTCGGCCTGCGCTTCGATGAAATCCATACCGAATACTTTGGTGTGAATGCCTGCCACGGTCCGGCCGCGCGGCCGGTTTCCGACCCACCGGAAGTGCAGGTACGTATCGGCGTGCGCGGCCCCGATAAGCGCGCCGTGGACCGCTTCACCCGTGAAATGATTCCACTGGTGCTTACCGGTCCGCCCGGCGGCACCGGATATGGCGAAGGCCGGCCAGAAGTCCGCCAGATCGTAGCTTACTGGCCGGCGTTGATTCCGCGCGAAGAAATCCAAACACGTGTGGAGGTGGTCGAATGAAGCTGCCGCTTTCCCGCATCGCCCACACCCGTTCGGGAGACAAGGGCGATATCGCTAACATCGGAGTGATTGCATGGCTGCCGCAATACTATCCGATCCTGCTGCGCGAGGTCACGCCGGAGCGCGTCAAAGCCTTCTTCGGCGAAATGGTCAAGGGCGGCGTGGACCGTTTCGAGCTGCCCAACCTCTACGCATTGAACCTGCTGCTGCACCATGGCCTGGGCGGCGGCGGGACGGTTTCACTGCGCACCGACGCGCAAGGCAAAACCCTGGGCGCGGCGCTGCTGGCCATGGAGATCGAGGTCTATGAGCGAGAGCTTACAGATTAGCCGCGAGGGCCGTTGCCTGCATCTCGCGCTGAACCGCCCGGAACGGCGCAACGCGCTGAATATGGATCTGTGCAACGCGCTCGGCGCGGCGCTCGAAGAAGCCGAACAGGATCCGCGCGTGGGCGCCGTGCTGCTCAGCGGAAACGGCAAGTCGTTCTGCGCCGGCATGGATCTGCACGAGGTCCTGTCGCCCGGCGGGGGCGATATCAACGAGGCGCACGAACGCATCTTTACCAGCGGAATCCGCATGACCAAGCCGCTGATCGCGGCCGTGCATGGCGCGGCGCTGGCCGGAGGCACCGGATTGGTGGCCAATTGCCACGTGGTGGCGGCGGCCGAGGATGCCACCTTCGGGCTGACCGAGATCCGCATCGGGCTCTGGCCGTTCGTCATCTTTCGGACGATCGCAGCCGCGCTGGGCCAGCGGCGCGCGACCGAACTGGCTCTGACGGGCCGCATCTTCGGGGCGGCCGAAGCGCGCGAGTATGGCCTGGTGCACCATATCGTGGAGCCCGCCGTGCTGATGCAACGCGCGCAGGAAATCGCCGCGGGGGTCGCCGAAGCCAGCCCTACTGCGATCCGCGCCGGCCTGGCCTTCGTGCGCGACGCGGCGGGCAAGAGTTGGGAAGAAGCCGGCGACCTCGCGCGCCGCATGCGCAACGAGGTTTTTCGCAGCGCCGACTTCCAGGAAGGCATCCGGGCGTTTCAAGAAAAGCGCTCCCCGCGTTGGCCATCCGCTTCCTAAGCGCGCGCGCCCCGGCGCACGCCGTGCACGTGATACGGAACGTAGTAGCGCGGGTCGTCGCGCGTCACGATGTCGAAGCCCGCGCCGGCTAAGAACTCTTTCACGAAATCGAGCGTCCGGAATGCGTCCCCTTCCCCGCGGCCGGCGCGAAAGTCGTGGGCCGCAATGCACACAAATCGCGCGCGGCGCAGGGCCTCGGCGCAGCCCGGCAGCGCCCACCGCTCCGCGCCTTCGATGTTCATCTTCAGGAAGTCGATGCACTCGATTCCCTGCTCCGCGGCCAGATCGTCGAAGCGAATCGCCCGCACCGGATGGCTGGACGGGCTGGGATTCCCCGCGCGCACGTAGCTCGATTCCCAGACGGTTGTGGTTTCGATCTGTAATTGGCCGGGCTGGTCCATGCACGCATAATTCAACGCCTTCACATTTTGCAAATGGTTCAGCTTGCACAGGCGGCCCAGAATCTTAAAGGAAAACGGATGCGGCTCGATGGCCCAAACGCGCCCCCCGGGCCCCACCGCCCGGGAAAATGCGAAGACATCCTCGCCGCGGCCCGCGCCGATATCCACGATCGAATCGCCTGGCGCGGGTTTGTACACATGGAACCAATAATCCTCGGCGTCGCGGAGGTACTTGCCGGCCTGCCCCGCCCAGCGTTCCCAATCCGGCTCGGTTTTGCCGCGGGCCATGCGGAACATGCCGGGATCCGGAAAATAATCGGAACCCACGCGCCGCACCCACATGCCGTCCCAGAGGATCTCCACGTCCACGCCCGGCATGGCCGCGCGCGCCATTTCCGTCGCGCGGCGCGCCACTGTCTTCCGGTCGCCGCCCGTTTTCTCACTGACCCACATGCGTATTCGCTCGCTTCAGGCGCAGCGCCAGGAGCCTTCGCCTTTCGTCGGAAAGCGGCGCTCTCTCATTCGGCCGCCGCGCGCTCGCGCGCCGTCTGGGCGATTGCAAAACCTGTTCGAGAAAAGCTTCGAACGGCCCGGCATTCAGCCGTCGCGCGTATTCGAGGGCCACGCGCCGCGATGCCGTCGCCAGTTCCTCGTAATGCGCCCGCTCGCCGAGCAGGCGTTCCAACACCGCCGCCCACGGCCGTACGTCTTGCGGCGGAACGTCCACCGCGGGAACCATCAACTCATCCACCGTGGGCCGATAATGCCGGACGGGGTTCACCGGCAGCAGATAGTCCATGCCCAGCATGGCTTCCGCCAGGCCGCCGACGTCGCTGGCCATCACCGGAATGCCGCGCGACATCGCTTCCAGAATCATGCGCGAGCGCGCTTCGGCCCACAGCGATGGCGCCAGCATCACGCGCGTCTGCCGCAGCAGATCGTCGATATCGTCGAAGGGCGGCAGGATGGAGATATTCGGCAGCTTCCGCAAGGCCGCGAAATCCGCGGGCGTGGTGCCCCAGGTGGGGACCGCCGCGAATTCCACTTGGGGAAAATGCTCCGCCAGCGCCAGGAAGATCGCGATGCCTTTCACCGCGCACGGATTCACCATGCCGACAAAGCGATTGTCGAAGCGCCCCAGCTCCGGATGACCGCCGGGATCGAGCAGCGAAATCGGCACGTGGATGGCCTCCACGCCGCCCCACCGCCGCGTGTATGCGGCCACATATTCGCTCACCGCGACCACGCCGTCGGCTTGCCGCAGCGCTTCGGTTTGGAACTCGCCCGGCAGCCCGGTGTCCGGACCGAAAGGCAAGGCCACGGTGGCGCGTACCAGGTAAACGACGCGGGTCCGCGGCGTGCGCAAGGCGATCTGCAGCATCAGGTGCGCGGGATCGTCCGTGGAAGCGACAATGATCTCGGGCGAAAATGCGCGCACCTGGGCTGCGAAATAAGCCCTAAGATTCGGATCGCCAGTGAGAATGCGCACTTCCACGCCATTCAACCGGAATTCGAGGCTGCCCGGCGCATGGTGCAGGGCGGCGCCGCGGGCGGTCAATTGGCGAACCAGCGCGGCATGCGCCTCCGTGCCGAAATGCTCCACGCGCGCCACCACCCGCACCGCGTGCCCCCGGGCTGCCAGGGCTTCCATCAGCAGCCGGTTCGATTTGTCGCCGCCTCCGTAAGACGGATAGTAGAGCGAATTATGAGCCAGCAGGATGCGCAAGCTTCATGTTGCCACAAGCGCGCGTCATCGCGCCTGAAGCGACCTGGTGAGAATGCCTTCGATGGCCGCCAGATCCGGCTTCGTGAGCTTCCACCCGGCGGCGGATGCATTGGCCTTCACCTGCTCGGGAGTCTTGGCGCCGGCGATCACCGAGGCCACGGCGGGCCGTGCGGCAAGCCACGAGACCGCTAGCGCCAGCATGCTGTGCCCGTGCGCCCCGGCATATTCGCCGAGCGCTTCCACCAGGCCCAGATTCTCGTCCGTGAAGACCTTCGGACCGAATCCATCCCGCGCGCGGCTGCCTTCGGGAAGTGCCTGGCCGCGGCGATATTTGCCCGTGAGGAGCCCGTTGGCCAGCGGGAAATAAGGCAGAAATGCCATACCCGCGCGCACGCACTCCGGGATCACGTCCGCTTCCGGCTCGCGATGCACCAGGCTGTATTGGTTCTGGACGCTCACGAAATGCGCGGCGCCTTTGGGCACGGCCGCCTCCGCCGCGCGCAGTTGCTCGCCCGAGAAATTCGAACAGCCGATCTCGCGCACTTTTCCGGCGCGCACCAGCTCATCGAGCACGCCCAGCGTCTCCGCGATGGGCACTTCCGGATCGGGCTGGTGCAGTTGATACAGGTCGATGTAGTCTGTCCCCAGACGCCGCAAGCTATCCTCGACCGCGCGCCGCACATATTCCGGCCGCGCGCCGCGGCGGTGCTCGTCCATCTTCATCCCGAACTTGGTGGCGATCAGCACTTCGCCGCGCCGCCGCCCCAAAGCCTGCCCCAGAAACTCCTCGCTGGCCCCCGCGCCGTAAATATCCGCCGTATCGAAGAAGTTGATGCCCGCGTCCAGCGCCGCGTTTACGGCCGCCGCGCTGGCTTCCGCGTCGATACGCCATCCGAAATTGTTGCAGCCGAGGCCCGCCAGGGATACCTGCAGCGATCCGATTCGTCGCGTTTCCAATGCCGCTTCCTCCTATCCGTTGGATGGCCGGTGTTGGTGACGGGATGCAGTCGGGCTATTGGACGGTGAAGCTGTCGCTGGTCGTTATCGTACCGCCGGGGGTGACGATGGCGATCGGGCCGGTGGCCGCGCCCGCCAGTACGGTGGCCCACACGTAATTCGAGCCGCTGTTCGAAACCGTGCCGGCTGGCGTGCCATTGAATTCGACCGCCGCTCCAAACAGGTTGCTGCCCCAGATCCGCACCCGGGTACCGGCCGGGCCCGCATCCGGATGGAAGTGCTGGGCCCAGGGACGCGGCAGGGGCAGTCCTGCGTCCACTGAGAAAATGGAGCCGAAGCCGTATTGTCCACCCCAGGATGCCGCGCCGTAAAGAACCCCGTCGCTGCCCTGGATCAGCCAGCACGAGCACAGGCCATCGGCATTCAGATCGGCGACGACGCTGAAATCGCCCGATTTCGTGATGCGAAAAACCTGGCTGCTTCCCCCGTTCGGCGCATAGAAATTGCTGCTGGTGGTGCCGTACAGATTTCCGTCGCCGGCTTCGAGCATCGATCCGGGCCACTGGGAAATACCGGCCGGAGGCATGCTGTAAAGTAGCGTGTATTCGCCGTCTAACGTGAGCTTGTAGATGGTACCCAGACCGTCGCCGCCTTTCGGCGTGGTGCCGTACAGATTGCCGTCATCAGCCTGGATCAGCGACGGACCCGTATCCTGGTAGAAGCTCTGAGATGGGAAGTTATAGATCTTTGTGACACTTCCGGATGGGGTGGCGCGGTAAACGTAAGCGGGGCCATCCGGCAGAACCGAGACGCCGTAATAGTTGCCGTCGCTCGCCAACAGCGTGAAGAATTGGGGAACTTCGCCCGCTGGGAATTCATAAAACGGAGTGACGTTGCCGTTCAGGTCGGCGGTGACCAGGTCATAAGCACCCGCGGGGCCGAGGGCGAAACCCAGCAGCGTGCCATCCGGCAGGTTTTGGGTGAAGACCGGGTTAGTGGTCAGGTTCGCGTAGACCTTCTTGCTGCCTGGAAGCGACGCCACGGAGAAGACGCTGGATGTGCGCGAGGCGCTGGTGTAGGCTGTGCCGTAGAACCGGCCATTATCGCCGCCGATGAACGGCCCGCCGCCGGTTACGCCGGTGGGGAAAGTGGCCAGATAGGTGATTGCTCCCTGGGGAGTGATGGTGAAAACCGGCTGGCTGCCCTGGGTGCCACTCGAGTAAAAGACCCCGGGAGAGCCTTCCAGAATTCCCGCCGGCGAGCCAAGACCGTTGAAGGCGGCGATCACTTTCAGGGTCGCTGGGTCCGCGGCCAGGGCCGGGAGCGCAACGAAACAAGCGAGGAACGATATCCAAACGCGGCGAATGCTGGTTTTCATGGCAGACATGGCGGCCTATAGCGGCCAGCGCTGCCACACGGACTTCCTGGCTTGGGGTTCGGAACCGGATCCGGCATAGTGGCCCGGCTGCATGGGCGCGAAATTGACCTCGTTGGCCGCAAACTGGAGCGGCCGGTCGGTAATCATTTCGAGGGTGCTGCCCCGGGCTAGCACGGCGTCCGGCCCGCGCGTCAGCAGGACTGCCATCAGCCCGGCGGTAGCGCCCGCGGCGGCTCCGATGCCTCCGCCCAGGGCGAGGTTCTTGCCCGCGGCGCCCGCGATCAGGCCAATCGACGTGCCCGTGACCGTGGTTTCCGCGACGGTGCGCGCGTCGCCGGCCTTATTCCCTTCGCTTTGGATCTTGCCTTCCTGCTTGTTGAACTCTTCCCCGCCCTGGCCGTCCACTCCGCCTACGCGGGCGCGGAAATCGCGTGTGACTCCATTGGGAAGAGTCAGGGAATCGAAGCGAAGATAGAGTTCGCCGCGGCCCTTGACGCGTCCGGGGCGCTTGACCTCGGTCACCGTGCCCGACACCCAACTGCCCGTGGGAATGACGATATGGCCGTTGGTCAGGATCGGAAAAACCGTCTCCAGATACACGCGGTCGCCCTCTGCCGCATTCTTGGTGCTGATAGTGTTGATCAGGCCGAGGGGAATGCGCGTGCCGGGAGCGATCACGTAGTCGTTGGATTCCTGCGCCAGGATAACACCGGCCGCAAGCAAGAGCGTTGCGAAAGAGTATCTCAACATGCGCGAACTCCTCTAAGTATTCTAGCAGGGCGGTGGGGCTGCGGGACTTAAAAGTCCCGCCGGCACGCTGAAGCGTGCGCCACGGACGATCAAAGCCTATGTGGTTGATTTAAGGGTTATAGGTGGTGGGTTGTGGGTTGCGGATTGACGGTTGCGGGTTCCGGGCGGTGGGTTGCGGCTTCCAAATGGTTGGTTATGGGACAGATTGGGCGGACTGCTTGGGGTCGTTTGCCAGATTGTCAAAGAGCAGGGGGGCAGGTGGCTAGCGGGTGTCCTGGGAGAGGGGCGCGCACGATAGCGGCTGGGAGGCCGGGGCGCCGGACATTACGTATGCAGGCGGCGGGGCGGGCCGGTGCGCGGGAGTAGGCTTGACGGCGGGCTCGGTTTGCACCGGCTGCACGGGCT
>Ga0187871_10002853_pt1 | contig 13677 bp, 11 predicted proteins | sample June2016WEW_16_1_FD_132988 | JGI IMG/M metagenome (GOLD analysis project Ga0187871, IMG submission 132988) | Peatland microbial communities from SPRUCE experiment site at the Marcell Experimental Forest, Minnesota, USA - June2016WEW_16_10 | ecosystem: Environmental > Terrestrial > Soil >... | reverse complement strand
CGTCGGCATTGGTCGCGGTTACCGTGACCGAAGTGCCGCTGCCGCTCATCGTGCCACCACTATTGGTCCAGCTATAAGTCAACGGCCATCCCTGCGGATCGCTTGCTGTCATCGTAATCGTCGCCGACTCGCCAATCGCAGTGGTGGTCGTGCTCGCCGAGCAGCTTACGACTGGAGGTTGCGGCTGCTTGATGGTGAAGTTTGCGTTGCAGCTGGCCACATTGTTCTTCTTCTCTTTTGGATCGGTGGCCGTGCCGGTGATGGTGTAAGGTCCCGGGGCGAGCCCGGCGGTGTCAACATTGGCGGTCGTGCTCGAGCCCGAAATCTTGCCGCCCGTGCCCGTCCAGTTATAGGTCAGCGTGTGCTTGGGGTTGAAATTCTGGGTATTGATGCTGGCCGAAACCGGCTCGCCGGCCCAGACTTCAGCGGGCGTTGCCGAACAACTGGCCGTCGGAGGCACGGGAGGCTTGCCACCGAACTGGAAGTTGAGTCCGGCGAGCGGACCGGTCTGGGCGAGATCGAAGACGTAACCTCGGCTGAATTTGGAGTAGTTCACATCCAGGTAGCGCCAGCCGAGGAAGAATCCAAACAGCGGCTTGGGTTGGAAATTAATGACTCCAAGACCCTGGTAGTCGAGACCCGCCCCACCGCCGCCGGCATCGCCCGAGGCAGTGATCCAAATTTTGGGGGTGAAGAATATCTCGAAGCGTCCGCCAGCAACGGCATCAGCCCAATTACTCGAACGGGAGGCGTTGAGCTCGGATGGCCGCAAGGTGAGCGACAACCCCTCGTGCCAGATGCGAGCCCCGAACAGAGCGTCGACCTTGAAATGTTCGCCGTCGATGATGCGGTAACCAATCTTGGGGGTGTAGATGCCCTCAGTAATCCCCACCCGCACCGCAGTCTGACCGAGATCGTTCAGTGGAATGCCCTGCGTCGTCGCTATCTTGTAGTAAATAAGGTCGAAGGGTATAACGATGCGACCCTTCCGGGCCTCAAAAAGTCCGGAAATCCCGCCTTGAAAGTCCGACAAAACATCCGAGCCGGAGACATGGACACTGGCATCCTGGCCGAGCGCTCCCACTGTGCCGTGTATGCCCGGAACCCAAATGTAAGGCGCGACGTCAAAGTGCCAAGAGTCGTCGGCCGATGAGGCTTGCTGTTGAGGAGGATCCGGCAGAGGCGAGGCCGTCGCCGTTTCATTATTGGCGCTGAGATCCGCCGGTCCTTGCGTGTGGGCTTCCGCCGATTGGGCCTGCGCGATCGCAAGCGCGGGAACCAGCAGAGCAACGCTTGCCGCCAACAGTAGCGTCGAGAAAACTTTCGGGAAATTAGTCATTGTATTCTCCGCTTTATTCCTGACTTCCGAGCCATGGACACTCAGTACGCACAGGAGGCCAAACCTCTCCTGCCGGACCGACCTAAATCGTAGGAGACGAGATAGTTTGAGACGACTGCCAAAACTACTAATGGGTAGAGAAAAAAGTCGTGTGTTCAGCAGGAAAAATTGAACCGCAAGTCGAGGCGGGCGTGCGCGAGTTCTAGCCACAACCGCAGGGATTCGGCGATTCGGCGCATCGAAGACGGGCCGTCACGAGCGGCGCTGCGCTAAGTACTTTTCTGACTACTTCTGACGAAATTGATAGTTACCCGGTCCGCAGCTTTGCCTTAGCGTGGAAGCGCGCGCTCGCTTTTCCAACCATGGTTTGTCGCATCGCCGGCGTGCAAGTCTGTCCGGAGGTTTCATGAAGCTAAAATGGCTCGTACTTACGTCTGTTCTTGCCGCTTCTTTCGGGATGCAAGCGCAGAAGATCAAAGTCAATTACGATAAGCAGGCTGACTTTTCACAGTTCAAGACGTACGCCTGGGCGGAACATGGCGCGGTGGCGCATCCGATGCTGGCGGCCAATATTGTGGGGGCGATCCAGGACGAGCTGAATGCGCGTGGGCTGCATCAGGTTGCGCTCAACGCCAGTCCGCAGCTGATCATTCAGGTCTATGGCTCCATCGACCAGGAATCCAGCCTCACGTCCAACGACCCTTTGTATATGGCAACGGGTGGTATCCCGCCGTTCGATCCGAGCTTTTCCGGGCCGCTCAATACCGGACAGTATGGCAATACAACAATAACGATCCATAAGGGCCAGCTGGTAGTCGATCTGATTGACGCAGCCAACAAGAAGCTGGTCTGGCGAGGTATGGCGCAGCAGAACCTGGCGGCTCATAACCCGGACAAGCTGTTGAGCCAGGTGAATACAGCTATTTCTAAGATGTTCAAGCAGTATCCCGGCAAAGCGAGCTAGGATCGGCGATTCAGACGAGAAGCGGGGGAATGCAACTGCTCTCTCATCACCGGGGTGGAAGAGAGGCGGCCTGCCAAACGGCTGCCTCTCCTGCAATTCGCCCGCGATTGGTGCGTCACCTCGGTTGGTAGTTGGAGTTCTGGTCGTTAACCGTAAGCTGTTTGCTCACGCCGTTGACGGTCGTGTTCGCGACATGGTTGGTGCCGTCCGGCAGGCGGGCGAAGTTTGCCGCGATCGTGACTGCATCCTTCGGATCGCTGAGATACGACGAGACCTGCACACTGACCGGCGATTTCGTCTGCGGGTCAATCGTCATGGTCACCGAATCGTTCGGTTTCATGTAGTTCTTGATCACCAGGTTGATGGTTCCTCCCCCGCCGGATTGCAGCGAGATATTGCCCTGCTGTTTGGCCTGCATAAGGGCCTCGGGATTGGGGGTTGTGTACTGTTTTGCCAGCGCGCCAATATCCTCTCCATACTGCTGATACTCCGCTTTCTTCTTCTCGACTACGCGTTCTTTCACGCGACCCTGGCGCCCGCCCGATTGTGCCTGCTGGTTGCTGATCTCGGTTTTCTGCTGCTGACCGTTGGGCCCGATTTGTACTTGATAGATTTTGGTGTCCTTCACATCGCCCTTGATGCTGATCGTCTCGGTCTCTTGCCACGTATATTGCGCAAGCTTCTGCTTGTTGACCGCCTGCGCCTGCTTGATGGCCATCAACTTCTGTTCCATCTCCGGGTTCTGCGCCAGCGCGCCGGAACCACTCAGCACGATGAGCGCCCCGACGGCGATTGCCAGAAAACGGCCCGCGACTTTCGGAGCCACCGCGATTGTTCGTTTCATGCGCCCTCCTAATGGCGAATTGCGGGAATGAGTCACTCCCTTCTCGACTTGGGGCGACTCAATCGACGCCAAATTCAACTCAGCATACTCCTGAGAATTTGGCCTGATAACTAGTACTCCTGCTAGGTGACAGGAAAAAAGAGCAAAGCGGATACTGTGGAGAAGGCCGCCGGACTGATCCGTCCGCAGGCCATGAGTGCCGGCAGTGACTGCGATTTCTTGCGCTCCGGCGTAAGATCACCCAGAGAAGGAGGGTCGACGATGAACCGTAGACCTTTGGCGCGCGTGTTGATCGCAGACGACCATCGCCTGGTGGCCGAGAACTGCAGGAGCACTCTGGAACCGGAATTCGAAGTCCTCGGAGTGGTTACCGACGGCCGGGCCCTCGTCCAGGCAGCACCGGCTTTGAAGCCCGACATCGTCCTGCTGGACATTGCCATGCCGCACCTCAACGGCCTTGATGCGGGCGAACAAATCAAAGCGAAGATGCCAAAGGTGAAACTTGTGTATCTCACGATGAATGCCAGTGCGGAGGTCGCGGCCGAGGCGTTTCGTCGGGGCGCATCAGCCTATGTGCTGAAGCAATCGGCCGCGGAAGAGTTGCTGACCGCCTTGCGTAAAGTCGCGCGCGGAGAATCTTACCTTTCGCCGCTCATCACTCGTGAGACCGTTACCCATCTTCTTAATCGCGCCAAGACCGAAAATGAGGGAAAGGAAATCACGGCGCGCCAGAGCGAGATTCTGCAACTCCTGGCGGAAGGCAAATCGATGAAAGAGGCGGCCGCAATCCTTGACCTCAAAGCTGGGACCATCGCCTTTCACAAGTATCGGATGATGCAGACCTTGGGCCTGAAGACTAATGCCGAGTTGCTCGAGTACGCCATCAAGCGGCAGATGAAGATTTCTTCCTGATTCCGCGACAGCCTTGTCCCGGACCCCGGTTCCTCTCGTAAAGTGCGCTGGCAAGTTTTCAGCCACGCATCGGCAAAGTTAGTAGGTTCCTTCGACATCCGAACGGTATATCTTTCTTGCTTGTGGGCCCTCGCCGCTCGCGATTTTGCCGTTCCTGTCCAATTATTCCAGAGGAGGTCGTCCCTATGCGCAGCATAAGCTTGCTCGCTGTCCTTTTGCTCGCGATATCCCTTTCGCTATCCGCGCAATCGGGTGATCCCGGCGCCGACAAGCTGCAAGCCCCTCCCAATGTCCCCAACACCATTCATGGTTGCCTGCAACGCTCCGGCTTTCAGTACAACCTCATCGAGGACAGCGGCAAGAGCCTCCTCCTTACTGGCGACACGGGCAAGCTTCGCCACTTGGGTGGCCATCAGGTAGAGATCACCGGCAAGCCGACTGTGAAGACGATCAATACCACCGAGCAATGGGCCGCATCGACGGTTGAAGAGATACCGGCTTTCGAGGTCAACAGCGCGAAACTGGTCTCGAAAGCATGTAGCTCGCCATCCCACTAACGTGTCGCAATTGCAAGCGGGAACCGACTGGCAAGTTTTTGTTCATTCACCAGAAGAGTTGATAGTTCCACTCGCTTCCCCCCGGGAATAGCGTTGACCTGAATCCACCGCAGTAGACGGCCGTCCGACGCAACCATCTTCGTGATGACCGGTGGAATGAGAACACAATGCTCAAAGGAGGCGTGAATTATAGTGGCCAGAAAAATTGTCATCACTGCTTGTCTTGTAGGCCTGCTTACCTCGGTCGTTGTACCCGCATTTGCCATGGGCAGCAGCGACAAGATAAAAAACAAAGGCGTTATAACTCTTCGCAGTGGAGATACGTTGACGGTCAAGACCTCGGAGGGGGATTTCACCGTCACCATTAACAGTGATACGAAGATTCAGCACCCGGTTGGACTTACGGGGGTTCGCAAGAAACAGGACACCCCGGACGTTCTGATTCCGGGACTCAAGATGAAGTTCGAGGGTACTGGCGGCGATCAGGAAAATCAGGTCATCGCGAAGACGATCGAGTTTGACAGCGACGATCTGGCGCTCGCTCAGGTAATCCAGGCCGGCTTGAATCCCACGGCCCAGCAACAGGCCCGCAACATGCAGGCCATCTCAGCCAATGAGGCGGGCATCGCCTCCAATCGAGCGGCTATTGCGGCGACTAACGAAGAGGTCGCAGCAACTCAGCAGGAAGTCGCAGCCAATAAAACCAGTATCGACGAAGTTGCCAGCTCAACAAAAAAGCGCTTCAGCGAGATGGGTGAAGTTGTCACCAAATCCGAATATACGGTGCTCTTCGGCACCGGGCAATATGGTCTCACCAGCGAATACAAACAGGGACTTACCGATCTCGCGAGGCAGGCCCTCAACTACACCAAAGGCTATGTCATCTCGGTGGCGGGATATGCCGACTCGGTGGGCGCCGCCTCTTCTAACCAGGTTCTCAGCAAACAACGCGCGCAGGCAGTCGTTGCTTACTTGCTTCAGGACTGCGGAATCCCGGTGGGCCGCATCGTCGCGCCCGGCGCGATGGGTGAAAGCAATCCGGCAGCATCCAACGAAACCACGTCCGGACGGGCGGAGAACCGCCGAGTTGACGTGAAGCTGCTGCTCAACAAGGGCGTTGCCGGCGGAATGTAGAAACCACATCGAGACGGCGGCTTACTTGTTGCCGTCTCGATGTCCCCATTGCCCGATCACGGTTCGGCCGCAAGGAAGAGGGTTGTCAGCACACTTACTGCTCCGGCTCTGCGAGGGAGATCGAAGATGAAACGTTCCTGTCTGTTCGCCCTAACACTGACGCTCTTGTACGTGACCGTTGCTAACGCTCAGTATCCGATCATGGACGCGGTTGCCAACAAAATCATCCAGAAATATCAGAATTCGAGTTGCGAGCAATTGTGGGAGAAGAAGGCACAGAAGGCCCCGCCCACTCAGCAAGAGCAGAATGCGATCGCGATGCTGAAGGGCGATCCCCAGATGCGCACAGCATTCATCAATAAAATCGCCGCGCCTATCGCCAACAAGATGTTTGATTGCGGCATGATCCCGTAGGCCCGGACGACGCTCTTCTGGAGGACAACATCGGAGGGCAACATGATGACTGTTAATCGTTTGCATGGAGAGAAGAAAATGGTCAGGACTTGTACGAAACGACTTTTGTCATTGGCGCTATCGTTCCTGCTCGTCACTGTCACCTTGCCGTTTGAGGGAGGAGCTCAATCGGCCCCTCCCCAGTCGGCGGATTATTCCGGACAAGGGGCTCCGTTGTCTGCCGACGAGTTGCAACAACTGGTTGCACCCATCGCGTTGTATCCGGATGCCCTGGTGGCGCAGATTCTTAGTGCTGCCACATTTCCGGATCAGATTACCGGGGCCGACAATTTCCTGCACCAAAACCCGAGTCTTACCGGCAACGCCCTAATGCAGGCGGTTAATGTGCAACCTTGGGATCCCAGTGTGAAGGCGCTCACACAGTTCCCTTCGGTACTCGACAATTTAGCCAAGAATCTCACCTGGACATCATCGTTAGGAGAGGCATATGCCACCCAGTCTGCCGAAGTAATGTCGGCTGTCCAGGTGTTGCGGGCAAAGGCTCTGGCTGCCGGAAACCTGAAGTCTGGCTCGCAGATTGTCGTGGTGCAACAGTCGCCGCAGACTATCGTGATTCAGTCCGCGAACCCGCAAGTGGTATATGTGCCCGTGTATAACCCAGCAGTAGTTTACGGCTATCCGTATGTCACTCCCGGATACAGCACTGCGGCTGTAGTGACCACAGGAGTGCTCGCGTTCGGAGCTGGAATTGCAGTGGGCGCGATGATGAGCGGTGGATGTTGCGGTTGGGGATATAGCAGTTGGAATTGTGGCTGGCATGGCGGCGCTGTGGTCTACGGAGGTACCAGCTACTACGGAAACAGTGCCTGGCACGGTGGCTACTATGGCTCCAGTGCCTCTGCCTATGGTGCCTACGGCTCTGCGCACGCCAGTTCTGGCTATAACCCGTCCACCGGGACTTACGCACGTGGTGCCACAGTTTCGAACGGGTACGGCAGCCAAAGCGTCGGTCAAGCCTACAACCCAAAAACCGGGGCATATGGCCAGACTGAGCAAGGTCACAATGCCAATGGGAGCTGGGGCAGCTCGACAGTTTCGAAGAATGGCAACACGGCCTACAGCCAGCATCAAACGACCTCGCAAGGAACGACGGGGCAGGTGCACACCACGAACGGTGGCTCGGCTTATGGCGCGTCGGGTAAGTACAACAGCGCCGCGGCAGGTCAGACCGCAAACGGCAACAAGTATGCGTCAGCGAACGGCACCCAATACAAGAATACAGGGAGCGGCTGGGAGAGCGACAAGGGCGGAAGCTGGAACAGTGTCCAGAAACCTAGCTCGAGCTCCAGCTCGGCTGACAAGGGCTGGGGAGGGCAGGAAAAAAGCGGCGGATCCTCCGCCTTTGGCGGGAGCAGCGGCGGTGGTTGGGGATCCCGGTCGGAGAGTTCCCGCGGTTGGTCAAGCCGCGGCGGTGGTGGCGGTTGGGGCGGTCGTAGGTAAACCCGCGCACGATTGCTAGAACAGCAAAGTGCCGAAGAGGTGTTAACCAAGGATTCTAGAGTTTAGCTTTTGGAGGACGTGATGTCGTATGGAAAGCACAGAGTCGCCGCTCCACAGTGGTTGCTCTTGGTAGGTGTAGCCATCTTTCTTACTCTCGCTGGCTGCAGCAAACCCGCCACGACGCCGTACAAAGTGTTCACTTCACCCGACGAGGCAGCCAGCGCACTGTTGGATGCTGGAAAATCAAGGGATCAAAATGCGCTGCTAGCAATCTTTGGGCCGGACTCGAAGGAACTTATCTCCTCTGGCGATGCCGTGCAAGATAAAGCCATCGTCGATCGGTTCGTAACTGCCTATGGCGTGATGCACCGCTGGCGCAAGATGCCGGATGGTTCCCAAGTCCTGCTGGTCGGAGCAGAAAACTTTCCATTCCCAATTCCATTAAAGAAAAATGAGGCAGGCCAGTGGTTTTTCGACACCGCTGCGGGCAAGGACGAGATTCTGGCGCGCCGAATCGGGCGGAATGAACTGGCAATTATCAATGTTTGTGAGGCACTAGCCGACGCACAGGCACAGTACTTCTCACAGCGTCACCAAGATGGAGGCACAAAGCAATACGCACCGAAGTTCATCAGTGACACGGGTAAGCAAAACGGTTTGTACTGGGAGTCGGCGGAAGGTCAGCCTAATAGTCCATTGGGACCTCTAGTGGCGTTCGCGACTAGCGAGGGTTACAGCGCAAAGCCGAATTCGCATGTTCCCTTTCACGGCTATTTCTTCCACATGCTCACGAAACAGGGCAGTCACGCGCGAGGCGGCGCGAAAGATTACATGGTCGATGGAAAGATGGTCGGCGGATTCGCCTTTGTCGCCTACCCGGCTGAATACGGCAACTCCGGAATAATGACATTCCTGATCAACCAGGATGGCGTGCTCTTCCAAAAGGATTTGGGGAAGTCCACGACGGAGACGGCTACGGCGATAAACCAATTCGACCCAGACCCCAGTTGGAGTCCCGTGGGACAGTAAGAGGCCTTCTCAAACCCTGCACAGCGATTACGGGGGGCGTGGTACCACGGACGGATCAGTATGACAGCGCATGGCGCCAATGGCGGGCACTATACGGTGGTGCCCGCTCCGTAGCGGCAGGCGACGGTCATACGTACCGAGAGACGAATTTTGCAACAACGTCGGAGGATCGAATGAAGTTTCGGATTCTTATCGCATGCGCTCTTCTTCTTTTTGCTGTGCCGCTAATCGCACAGCAGGTGTCAGTCAACTACAACCACAGCACGAGCTTCGCGCAGTTTCACACCTACGCCTGGGGCTCAAACAATACCAACCAGATCCAGAACTCGATTCTGGCCCAGGTTGCACAGCAGGACATAGAATCCGCGATGTCGGAGAAGGGCCTGCAGAAGGTGCTCGAGTCGCAAAACCCCGACCTGATTCTCACCGCCAGCGGTGGTGAACGAGAGCAAACGTCCTATAACGCTTGGGGCATGCGGGGGATTGGCGGCGGCATGGGCGGCATCACCCCGCAGCAGAATATCGAAGCAACCATGATCGTCAGCATCTACAACCTGAAAGGCCAGGAACTGATATGGCGCGGCATCGCTCAGAACACGCTCAGCACCAATGGCAATAAGAACCAGCAGATGGTCGAAAAAGCGGTGCAGAAAATGTTCAAGCAGTGGCCCAAGAGCTAATCAGCCTCATCTTTTCTCTCCTTCGCTAAGGGGCGCAAATATGCGCCCCATTTTTTCGGTATCACGAGTCGAAACTTCCCGCCCTGGACCTGCCGCACCCTCCACCTCCACCTGCTGGCGCTGGCATATAATTTCAGTGGTATCTCACATTGACAACGGGTGCAGCACGTCTGTCAGATGTGAGACTGCTTTAGCGCTAAGAAAAACCACCCAGTATGCAGGCCACTCACGATCAAGGCATCCCCGAGGATGCTGGGGTTGGAATAGCCCACATCAGCCCTGACGGCAAATGGCTGGCTGCCGATCGTTGCTTGCGCGATCTGCTGGGCTTGGCCGATGGCGGCCTTTTCGGAACTGCCTTCGACGCAGGTTTTGAAATCCTCGAGCCAGAGAGAGAAAAGATTGCTCGCGGACGGCTTCTGCGTCACGAGATTCCGTATTACGTAGCCCACCGAAACGCAGTTGATAAGGAAGGACAGTCGCTGCCTGTGCGTATCGTCTTCTCGATGGACGGCGCGCAGAATGCTGGCCTCATTCTCGCCGTGGTCGAAGACCTCACGGTCCTACGCTCCGCGGAAGCCGCTTTACAGGAGGCACAAACAGCCCGCCACGAGCTGGCGCGCCGGCTGACCAACGCGCAGGAGAAAGAGCGGACGCGGATAGCCCGCGAGTTGCACGACGACATCGGGCAATCTCTGGCCATTCTCAGGATCCAAATGCTGCGCGCCGGCCAACCGGTCTCCGGCATGATCGGGAAGCGGCACCCGACGATCCCGGAGCTTTGCAATAATTTGAAATTGCTCACCGAAAAAGTCAGTAACCTTTCGCACCAGCTTCATTCATCGGAACTGGAATATCTAGGCCTGGCAACGGCCATCCAAGGGCACTGTCGCGAGTTCGCCAAGCAATACAAAATTGCCGTCGAATGTGTCTGCGAGAGTATTCCTGATGACCTGAACAGCCTCCTCGCCTTGAGTGTGTTACGCATTGTGCAGGAGGCGCTTCACAATGCCGCCAAACACAGCAAGGCGACGTCAATGCAGGTGGCCGTGCACGGATCTCCGTCAGAACTGTCCTTGCTGATTTCCGATGATGGTGTGGGATTCAATCTGGACGAGGCGAAGCTCAGCGCAGGACTGGGCCTGATATCCATGCGCGAGCGCGTTTTCCTGGCGGGCGGCGAGTTCAATGTCACTTCAGCACCCAGCGAGGGGACGTGCATCGCTGCTCGCATTCCATTGCCCTAGGTACAACAACGCGACTGCGCTCGTACCCGACACCGAATCGTTAGCTTCGGACTATACATTTCGGGAACCAGTACAATTTCTCCGATGGCCATGCGCATTGTGCCAGTTCTAAACTGATATCAGCCCGCGCCTGTCATTACTTACCCCTAGGAGTACGTCATGGGCCGCAGCCTTCTTATTGGCAAGACATCAGAGATCATTCGTTCGATCGAACAGGCTGTCGTTGCTGCGGGGTGTGGATGCGAACGGGTTGATGGAGACGCGTCCGCGATACGACGGCTCCGGCGGGAGCCCTTCGACGTGGTCATCACTGATCCGGAGACCACGATCGACGAAGACCTGGCGCTGCTCGACGAGGTGCGCGACGTTAGTCCCGGCGTGCTGGCAATGGTGCTCGCACCGATCACTACTCCGGAAGACGTGATCGCCGCGTTGCGGGCGCGGGTCTTCGTGTGCTTGAGCGCACCGCACGATCCCAAACAGATAGCGCACTTCGCCGCTCGCGCTGCTGCCGATAAAGATTGGCGGATAGACATTGAAGTCCTGTCGGCGCAACCGGAATGGGTATCTCTGCGGGTCAACTGCCGATTGCTGACCGCCGAGCGAGTGGTCTCTTTCCTCAATCAACTTCACTCCGAAGTTCCCGGTAGCTTACGAGAGGACATCATGTCAGCCTTCCGGGAAGTCCTGCTGAGCGCGATGGCAAGTAGCAAGGCGTTCAACCAATTCAAAGTAGTGGAGGTTTCAGCCGTACGGACGCAGCGCACCCTCGTGTTTCACGTGCGGGACATGGTCTCCGCCTATCACCGATACACGCTCGCCCATGCCGCGGTTGCTGATGCGCAAACGGTCCGAATGATGGACAAACTGGACAGCAAGCAGTCGGCGATACGGCATGCGCCGTATGCAACTTTGCTGAATCAGCGCATCGTTGATGAGCTGATATGCAGCGAGTTTGGCAACGATGTTCTGCTCATTAAGCATACGGCGTAGCAGGAACTTTCAAATGCATAAGGCGGTACTCACGCAAGTAACCTGGATGCGGAGTGCTTACTTCAGTTTGGCGTACTCGGCCTTGGCTTGCTTGTAGATGGGAATGTCGGGGTCGGCATCTTTCCATAGGGCGAGAAAATCCTGATAATGCGTCCGAGCGGCATCGTGATCGCCGCTCATCTCTTCCGCGCGCGCCAGTTGCACGTACGACAGCGATCCGATGATGGAGTTGGTGACGATCCCGGGATTGTCGATCACCTTCCCAAACTCGGCGGCTGCTTTGTTGCCGTCCTTCAGCTCCAAATAGGCAAGGCCGCGGACGTACGCAGGCTGCAGGTCCGCGTAGGAGTCCATTGCATATTCATAGGGCAGAGCGCGCTTCAGTATTTCAATAGCCTGATCGGGTTGTTTCCTGTTGATGGCAATCTCCGCTCGGATCGTCGGCAGCGTGTAGTTCTGCATAAGTGTGCTGACCGGAAACTGACGATCCAGTTCCTCGGCCAGTCCTTCCGCCTGCGCGGCATCTCCCGCCCTCGCAAGGGTCAGGGCAGCTCTTTCCATCGATGACCGATTTCGGCTTATCGCCAGTGCTTTCGCCACAATCTCACGCGCGGCGGAGCCGTTGCCAATTTCCGCGTCGATGTACGCACGACCGATATAGTGTTCCGCGGCACTGTCGTTTGCGCCGTTGGCCAACGCTGCCGAAGCCGCGTCCTCGAACAGTTGCCGCTCTTTAGCAATCTGACCGCAATAGCCTGCCGTAACAGCCTGTTCAATCTCCAACCTGTCCTGGAAACCGGGTTTGCCTTTAGCCGCATCCTCCAGCTGCCGTAGAGTTATAGTGTCGCCTTCGACGAACGCGAGAAGGTATCGGGCAACTTGCAAATTCTCGTTGTCGATATGGTGTGCCCTGGCGACCTCATACGTGGCCTCGGCTTCGTCGAGTCTCTTAAGCTCCATATAGGCCAGGATCAGACTGGCATAGGGACTAAAGGTGTCCGGCTCAAGGCGAATCGCCTCGCGCAGTTGCTGGGCCGTTTCCGCATAGTGTCCCAATAGCTCGTACTCTCGCGCCAGATGTACGTGTGGAATTGCGTCACCCGGATAAGTTCGAATCCATTCGTTAGAGTTCTGTATTACCTTGGCACTCTCTCCCGTTACTACTTGATAATACGAACTCACGATGTGAAATCGTTCGCGTTCGCTTACACGATTGCGGAGCTCATACGCTCTCTGCAGGTTCTCTTTCGCCAAACCTGCCTCAGCCAGGTTGAAATAAATGGATCCGAGAACGGCATAGGCATCGGCGAAGTTAGGGTCAAGCTCCACCGCTCGTTTCATGTACGGCAGCGCCTCGGTATTTCCTTTCTGCTGTCGCAAGCTTTGCCCTGTGCTGAAGGCCTGCAAGGCTTCCAGGGATGCAGTCGTGGCCTCCGCCAGCGGCTTGTCGAACTTCTGCACTGACGGCAGCGATTCCCCCAGCTTGCGGCGAAGTTTCGCGTCGGCGTCATCCAGAGCGCGCAGTACTTCCTCGCGTTTCCTGGCCTCGCCCCCTACGCTGGCGATCGTCTGCTCCGTCGCACAGTTCAGGGCATCCAAGCGGAGTTCGTAACCGTCTTCATCCTGCGCAATAGAGCCGGCAATCAGCGCTTCGCTGTTGGTTCGCAAGCAGACCTCGCGCGCGATGTCTCGTGACAGTCTCTGGTCGGGCGGCTTGCCCATCTGCATCAGCACAGACGCCACTCTGCGGTCCGAAACAACATTTACAAACGGTGACTGCCGGAGATCGACCGCCACCGCCTGACGTAGCGTGCCGTCGAAGATGGCATCGCCGGTAGTATTGGCAAAATCGGCGACGACAATGCCGGCATGAGCAGTAAGCGAGTGTGCCTTATGCTGAAGATGAAAGACCGTCCCGGCAATGCAAAGGGCCACCAACACCGCGGCGCCGCAAAACAGGTTCCATAGCTTACGGCCGCGCGGTCTCGCTGTAATCGGAGTCGATGCCGGGGGTACACGCAGCACCGGCGTCGGCGACGAATCGTTCGCTCGCGGCATCGGCGT
>Ga0187871_10002851_pt1 | contig 13680 bp, 11 predicted proteins | sample June2016WEW_16_1_FD_132988 | JGI IMG/M metagenome (GOLD analysis project Ga0187871, IMG submission 132988) | Peatland microbial communities from SPRUCE experiment site at the Marcell Experimental Forest, Minnesota, USA - June2016WEW_16_10 | ecosystem: Environmental > Terrestrial > Soil >... | reverse complement strand
TGCCGCTCAAGATCAGCGATTTGTTCAAAGGTTTTCATAAGAAGATTAGATTTTACCGGAAGGCGCAGTGGAAACGAGCAGCCACTTCAGAATGAGGTGAATGCCAGAACGAGGTGAATGATTGAGGCAGAGATTTTGCAACAGTTAAAGTCGCCTGAAGCTGCAATTCCCTCATTGCCCGATCTGGTCATTCGCACGACAATGGCGGGCACGCCCTCTGCGACGAGGGCGATCCGGACCGCGCGGGAGGAACCATGGCCACAGCTGCGGAACACTCCCACACGGGTGCTCGCACTTCGAACCTGCCCGGCCGCCGTTTCGATCACGTGTTCTTTACCAGCATGGCGCTGGTCATGCTGGTCACGGTCTTCGTGGGTTTTGCGCACACCTATTATCTTGCCGGACTCTACCGGGCGCCGCTGCCCAGCCGAATCATTCATATACACGGCGCGGTGTTTTCCTGCTGGATACTGTTGCTCGTCGCCCAAACTTCGCTGGTCTCCGCCGGCCGGGTAGATATTCATCGGCGCCTGGGCGTGGCGGGATTTTTTCTGGGATGTCTCATGATTGTTCTCGGTCTTGTGGCCGCAACCGATGCTCTGGCTCGGGGCGCGCCGGCGGGCCGGGATTCGCAAATGTTTTACATTGTTGGGCTGACCGACATCCTGCTCTTTGCGGTCCCGATTTATTTCGCCTTCCGGGCGCGCTCGGACCCGCCCGCGCACAAGCGACTCATCTACATCGCGACCATTGCGCTGCTGACTCCCGCGATCGCACGCTTGCCGTTCTCTTTTGTATACCGGAAGTCTCCCGTTGTAGCTTTGGTTGCCGAAAGCTTTTTGCTCGTCTTGGTTGGCTACGATCTATGGTCTACGCGCCGGATCCATCGGGCGACGCTGTGGGCCGGCGCTTTCCTCATATTGGTGCTGCAGACTCGATTTCCGATTGGAAAGACGGCGGCCTGGCACGCGTTCGCCGCCTGGGTGCAACATCTGCTCCGATAAGAGCTGGTTCGGTAAGAGTGCAGGCGGCAAGTCTCTGCAGCAAATACATCAGCTGGCAGCCTTGAACTTCGCGACGATCGCCGTGATGTCGTCGTGTTGCTCCTGAAAACTGAATTGCCGAACACCGTCCACGATTGCGTCTAACAAAGCCTGGCACGGCAGGTCGCGATGCTGCTGAAGTGATTCAACCAGGCAGCGCTCGCCAAATTCCTCTCCGCGCTCGTTACTGGCTTCGGTGATTCCATCAGTGTAAAGCGCGAGCACGTCCCCGGGAAAAAGCTCCTGTTCCTGCATCGAGCAATTCCACTCTCTGAACAGTCCGAGCAGGGTGCTGGTCGACTCCAGCCGATCCACTTTGCCGGCGCCTCTTACCAGGAGACCCGACAAATGGCCGCAATTAACGTAGCGCAGCCGCCCCGCCGCTTCGTCGTAATCGGCAAAGAAAAGCGAGGCATAGGCACTGTCGCCGGTATTGTCGTAGAACAGGCGATTCACCGAGCGGAGCAACGCCTCGGGCTCATCGAGCGCCAGCGCCGACTGGCTTCGCAGGCTGGCCTGCAAATTCGCCATCAGCAGAGCGGCGGCGATCCCCTTGCCCGATACATCGCCGATGATCAACCCCAGCCGCTGCGGCCCGAGATTCAGGAAATCGAAATAATCCCCTCCCACCTGCCGCGCCTGCACGCAGATTCCCGCGTACTCCACTGTTTTCAACTCCGGCTGAATCTGCGGAAACAACCGCGCCTGCACCTGCCGCGCTATTTCCAGTTCCTGGGCGATGCGGCGTTCGGATTCAAGTTTCTCGGCGTGCGCCTGCCGTCGCGATTCCAGGCTTTGCCTCACCTCATCGAAACCTTCCAGTCCAAATGCATTCCCGTCCGGATCCTCGAAACGCGCATAAGTGCCGCCCCACCCCGGCGTCTCTGGAGCAGTTGTGAAACGAACTCCGCGTTCGCTCCATTCTTTGTACTTGGCGTCGACATCTTCGGTCATGAATAAGACCCAGCGATAGCCGCCAATCAGCTTGTATTCCGGCGCGTCGGGCTTGGGTTCAACCAGCGCGAGATTCGCGCTGCCATCCGGAGGCGCCACCTCGATCCAGCGCTCGCCGGTGGGAAGGCGTTGCTCGGTGATCAGTTCGAAGCCCAATTGTTGCAGGTAGAAGGGCTTACTCACGTCCAGGTCGCGGACGAAAACGACGATGTCCTGGATCGACAGGTAGGGCTCTTCGCGGCCCGGACGAAGCACCGTCCGGTTCGCCCACGAGGGAAAGGTGTCGCTGGCCATCGGCGTGATTATAACGGGCGCGACGGTCATTGAAATCAAGTCGCACTCGCTGACAAACTTGCTTCGCCTTATTTCGGATAGTTGAAGAAGAGCTGATTGCCGTCAGGATCATTGACCACCAGAAGCCGGTAGCCCCACGAACCGTCTTTGACCGGAGCGCCCTTGGCCTCGAGCTCCGCGCGCAGGGCATCGAGGGCCGCGACCGCGGCCTCGTGGGTCTGCGGCTCGACATTCAAGGAGATGAACATCAGCCCTTTGCCGACCTTCTCGGGCCACTGGCTGGAAAGGATCAGCGCGCAGGTCTGCCGTTCCACCTGGGCGACGAACGTCTTGCCGTCCTCGTCGAAGCGCCAGGGAATCGTGAAGCCGAGCCGGTCGACGTAAAAGCGGAGCGAGGCCTCAACGTCACTCACGTGCAGAACGGGGCGCGCGAACCAGTCTGTCATAGGGCATGTTTCCTTGAATGATCACACTTGAATGACCACTCTACTCATACCGCAACGCCGTCATCGGATCAACCTTGACCGCTCTGCGCGCCGGCGCCGCACAAGCAATCACCGCGACCACGCTTAACAGAACTGTCACCCCTAGCAGCAGCAACGGATCGCGCGAACCGCCCTCCGCCCAGCGCGCCAGAACTTTATTTAGCGCCAGCGTCAGCAACACGCCCAGCAGGATTCCGCTGCCCACGCTTGCCACCGTGGAAGCGAACACAATCCGCAGCACATGCGACCGTTGCGCCCCCAGCGCCATGCGAATGCCAAACTCGTTGGTCCGCTGCGCCACCGAATACGAAACGACGCTATACAGTCCGACCGCCGCCAGTGCCAGAGCCAGCAGCGCAAACGCACCGAACAGCCACGCCACCAGTTGCTCCTGCTCATATTCCTGCTGGCCCGTGATCCAATGCTCCAGATCGTTGACGAAGCCGCTGACCTGCTGGTCGGCGTCGACCGAGTTTACCTGCACTCCCACGGCGTGCAGCAGCGACATCGGCGGCACTTCAGACCGCACCAGGATCTGCGTCCACACCCGCATCGACAAGGTATACGGCACGAACGCCTCAGGCAGAATCGGGTTCCTCAACCCATCATCGCGTTTGTCGGCCACGATGCCCACAATCTGCAGCCAGCTGTCCCCGCCGGACGCGGTCGTGACGTATGGGGGCTCGTCCTTTATATCCGGGACTCGCAGCGAGTGCTCGAGTGCATCGCCATTCGGGAAATAAAGCCGAGCCATCGTCTCATTGATGACCGCCACGTGCGCGGCGTTGTGGTTCTCCGCCTCATCCCAAATTCGCCCTTTCGCCAGAGGGATTTTTAATATCGGAAAATATCCCGGGCTCACAAAGTTGACGCGGATCTTCTGCCCATCACGCTGCGAACTGCCTAAGATCTCGACGCCTGTATCCCATCCGTTGGAAGGAGGCGTGGCGTTGCTCGAGATCGCCGCCATGGTGACGCCAGGAACGGTGGCCGCCTTATTCCGCAATTGTTCGAAGTAAGCCTTGCGCGCCTCCCACGTGGGGTACGCGCCGTCATGCACCGGAATTCCCACCGACATCACGTTGTGCGGGTCATAACCCAGCGGCGTATGGATCAGCTTCAGAAATCCTTCCATCGCCGCGCCCGCGCCCGCCAGCATCACCAGCGTCAGCGAAACCTGCAGTGCCGTCAGCACTCCGTGCGTGGCGCGCCCCTGCACCCCGCCTGCGATCTTGCGCGTGCTCGCCTGCCTCACCTGACTCACCTCGGGCCGCGAAAGCTGCAGCGCGGGCCACAGCCCAAACAAAATCCCCGTCAGCAGCGCGACCGCCACGCTAAAGCCCAGCACCGGTAGATTGATCTGGATCGACGCCTCATGCGGGAAAGAATACTTCGGCAGCAATCCAACAATGATCGAAAGCCCTCGATAGGCCAACAACACGCCCAGCGCCGCCCCAGTGAGCGAAAGCAGCAGCGATTCGGTCAGCAGTTGCCGGATGATGCGGCCCCGGCTCGCGCCAATCGCCGTACGAACCGCGAACTCATGCTGCCGCGACGTGCCCCGAGCTAGCAACAGAATCGACACATTTCCGCACCCGATCGCCAGCAGCAGCGCCACTGCGCCGAACAGCAGATACAACGTCCCGCCCAGTTCGTGAACGAATTGTTCATTCAACCCGACCATGTGCAACCGAAAATGATCTGAAGGAAAATGCTTCGGCGTCTCTTTGGCGAAAGTCTCGATCAACGGCTGCAAAGCAGCATCGGCCACCTCGTGACTCACGCCCGGCTTCAATCGAACACCAACGTAAAAAGACTTGACCGGGTCCGGGGTAACTTTCTGCGGTAGGTAGACGTCGCCGTCGCCCCAGGTAAAGCGCGGGCCGGCCACGCCCACGATGGTGTAGTTCTTGCGCACCAGCTGCAGGTTCTGGCCCAGCACGCCCGGGTCCCCGTTGAAATGACGCTGCCAGAATTTGTAGCCCAGCACCACGACCGCCTGCGGCTCCTGTCCATCAATCGCGTCCGACGGAATCAATCCTCGCCCCAGCGCGGGCGGAACACCCAGAAAAGAAAAACCATTGGAACTCAGGTAAATCCCCTGCACATCTTCCGGGATATCGTGCCCGGTGACGGTCAGGCTCCAATCGTCCTCCATAAATGCGTCTTCGACCACCGGCGATTTCCGAATCTGCTGCCACTGCCCACCCGTCAGCCCGAACCCGCGCTCTTGCTGCGCGTCGTCGAGCAACCTCATGTGCACCATCCGATCCGGCGCCGCATAAGGATAAGGGTTCATCAGGATGGCATACACGACACTGAATACCGCAGTGGTCGCTCCGATGCCCAGCGCTAAAGACAGGATTGCCGTCAAGCTGAAGCCGGGACTCTTAAACAGTTGGCGCAGGCTGAAGCGGAGGTCCTGAAGCAAAGTCATGGAAGTTTGTTCCTCAGACGGATGGACGATTACGAAGCGCTTCAGTCACCAATCGCAGGCGAGGAAAACGCTCTTATTTTCCTGCAGCAAAAGTTTTGTGCTGAAGAATTCGTATTGTCGCAGTCTTGCTACATTGTGTGCCGACGCAAAAAAGCCCCCACGCCCTAGCAGGCGCGGGGGCCTTGTCATCAGGCTGTCTCTTACTTCTTGACAGCAGGTGCCGGTGCGAAGGCATCCGCGAACGCCTTCGCGTTCGGGGTTCCCACTCCGGTCATGTCATCCCACCCTTTATGCGTCGTAAGGCCGGGATTGGTGCCGAATGTAAACACCAGCGCGGTGTCTGCCACATCGGCGTCGTCCCAGAGGGCGCTGACGAACGCGCCCGATGTGACCCCGCCAACCTCAGCTGGAGTGTACTTATTGGTGACAGTCGGTTCCTGAATCGATGCGGTCACGTTTGTTTTCGAGGTCACCGGGACGATGTCGTAGATTGCACCCGCCGGCAACGAATATACGTACGGCGCAGCCTGTCCCAGAGGAACTCCTGCTTCCTGGTTGGCTATCGCCCACAAGCCCGAGAACATCGGGCAAGCCACGCTCGTGCCTCCCCATACTTGCCAGAGCAGAGACGGAACCTCATCCGGCACCGTAATCGCGATCACGACTCCCGTAAAAGGATCGGCCACCCAGGATATATCCGGAAGTTGCCGATATTTTCCCGGCACAAACCCCTTCTGGTACCAGGGCTTGGGGAAGCCGGCGAGACAGTTGTAGTTGACGTCCTGGAAAGCACAGGTGCTGGGGCCTCCGCCTGATCCGCCGGCGAACCCCTCCGCAAACGGCGGATCGAACACCTCGCCTGTATAGGACAGAAACGTTTCGTTATTGCCCCAGCCGGCCTGCCACGCAATCGAGTTGTCGGCATTCAAAGCCACCGTCACGCCGCCCACTGCCGTGGCATACGGCGAATCAGCGGGATAGCTCACCGATGGCGTGTAGTACTCAGGGAAGCCGTAAGTGAAGTTGCCGGAATCGCCCGTGGAGAAGTTGGTCGAGATTCCCATGATCGCTCCCAACTCGGAAAGCAGGTTGCCGTTTTGCAACTCACTCGCAGGAACGTAGATTTCTTCAGCCCCATAGCTGCCGGAAAGAACATTGGCCAGGCCTTCGTCGATGACAATGTATTCGGCCTGGTCAATGTCCTGAAAGTACCCGGTGGGGGGAACAATCAGGTTGATGTTGGCTCCGGGAGCAACCGCATGCGACCACTCCACGTCGATGTTGATTTCAACCGAATCGGGCGCCGAGCACGCACTCGGGCTGGGGATATTCGTGATCGTGAAATTCGACGAGGTTAACAGCGGCAGGCCGAATTGCGCCGAGAACACATTGGCGTCGCTCTGAATCGTTGGCGAACCGCACCAGTCGATGATGCCGATGGTTTGGCCGGTGCCGTCGAATCCTTCAGCATACAGGGCGGTGAGATTGTAGGCCGTCTGGATCATCAGCGGGTCATAGCCGCAACCGGGGCTGGTCAGGCTGAAAAAATTCAGGTGATTGCCCTTGTAGGTTCCGATGGGAAGCTCACCGTCGCCGTTGGTGGAAAGAACGTCCTTCTCGGTGCCGTTGAAGCAGTTGTTGCTAAATCCCAGGCCGTCCAACGTATCCAGGCTGTGCACGCTGGTCGCCGCCGCCCCGGCTGCCGCAGGAGTCGACGGACTGGTGGGGAACTTCACGGTCCGCGTCATCGCCGGGTGCACAAATTCACCGGAGTCCAGCCCGGAGACGGAACGGGTCACCGCTGCGGCCGCGCTGTCGATGTAGGGATCACGATCATTGGAGCGGATCGTTTTCCCGTTGACCTCGTAATTATTCAGCACCACGTGGAAAGCGGTTTCGACATCGCTCACCGTTCCACGCGCACGCACGAACATGTTATCCGGCGCGACCTTCACCACTTTCAGATTATGGGTTTCGAAAAATTCCTGCACTGCTTTCGCTTCCGCCGCGGTCGGTGCAAAGCGCGCGGCAAACTGCGCCCGGTTCAGGAAATGACGGTAGTTGGGTGAAGTGCGGTCGTAGAGTTGCTGGGCTAGAGTATCCATCTCAGCACGATTGTGCGGGGCCAGCCAGATGCTGACCTCGATGGCCTGCGCCGGATCCACCGTGCCCAGGTTCTTGGCCGTGGATACGTAGCCGGGTGTGTTGTGCGCGATTTTTCCGGCGGCGATCGCCGGCAATGTGATTCCCGCGATTAGGGTCGCGAGAAGTGCGTACCGCAAAATCGTCAGCCCGCGACGGCTGGCCGTCGCGGCGTTGGGGGCTTCCTTCGTTTCGTGCATGCTGTCCTCCTGGGATGAACTTCAGTGATGACCTTCGCCTGAGGTGGAGCGACGAGGACACACCTGTCTCCGTCGCCAGTGATCAAGTTGGAATTCGCAATTGGACCCCTCCAATTGCAGGATGGACCAGAATCAGGGCGCGTCCTGAAACCCACTAGCGACACGGTATCTGGCGCCATCAAACGGTGGACGACATGCTAGTCCGGTTCCTGGAGAACCGCAATACCGGAAGGAATATTTTTTCTGATTATTGCCGGGCGGAATATTTCATGCCCGCGAGAGAGTCCTCTCGTGGTAGAGGCTCTTCAATAAAGCCCCTTCTCACCTTCGGGCCGCGTCTTCCAGCGCCGGTGCACCCACAGCCACTGCTCAGGATATTTCCGCACATAGCCCTCAATCACTTTGGCAAACATCTGCGTGTTGGCGGCGATGTCGGCTTCCTGATCGCCGCTGCGGATCAACTCCAGCGCTGGATCAAACCGCAGCCGGTACTTGCCCAGTTCCTCATCCCAGATCGTGAACGTCGGCACCACCGCCGCGTCCGTGCGCAAGGCAATCCGCGCCATGCCACTCGCCGTGCATGCCGGAATGCCAAAAAAATCCACGAAGATTCCCTGCGGGGGCGTCATGTTCGTGTCGATCAGCATCCCCACCACGTCCCCCGCCTTCATCGCCGAGAGCAGCCCGCGCACAAATTCATCTTTGTCCACCGCCTTGTTGCCATGCATGGTGCGGTAGTAGAGAACCAAACGGTTCAGATATTCGTTGTCCATGCCGCGCATGATCACGTGCATCCAGTGCCCATGCATCGACAGCACAAACGACGAAAGCTCCCAGCCCCCAAAATGCCCGGCAAACAACAGCACGCCCTTGCCGCGCGCCTTGGCCCGCTCGTAATTCTCGAACCCGTCGTAGATGACGACCTCGCCGACGTTGTCGACTGTGTACGCCGGGAAGTGGCACACCTCCGCGAGTTGCCGGCCCAGCGAAGTAAATTCCCCGCGCAGAATGCGCACCCGCTCCGCTGTGCTCTTCTCCGGAAATGCCAGTTCCAGATTGCGCATGCCCACCCGCCGCAAGCGCCCGTGCAGCAGATAGACCATCTGCGCCAGCCCAATGCCGAACCCGCGCGCCAGCCGACGCGGCATCAGACCCAGAATTTTTATGAACGGCCATGCGGCCGCGTATTCAAGTTGTCGCCGCATTAATAGATTTGAGATAGGCCGAGCCCACCAAGCCCGCGGTACCCCATTTCTCGCGCGCCCTCTGCGCGAGAAGCGGGGATTGTGGAATGAACCGAGACCTGAGGTCCGAAGTCGACTACTTCGCCGCTTCCTGCGCCCACTTCGCCAGCGTCGTCAGGAACGCATTTGCCGCCGGTGTCGGTTCCACTTCTCCGGTCAGTGCCGCCTTCGAAGTCATCATGTGCCCGTAGAACTCGCGCGTGCTGTCCTTATCCTGCTTCAGCACGGCGCCATTCAGGCTCACCCCGGCAAACACTCCCCGAGCGCGCGAATAGGTGAGCACCTGGGCCCGCATCGTCCAGTCCGTATTGCCCTCCGCATGGCGTCCCACCGGGCCCGCGGCTACAGAAGCATCCGCTCCAATTTCAAACTTGTCGGCCAGCAAGTGCCGCATGCCCTCGTTGTTCATGATGAGCATGACCAGATCAACCGCCTGCCCGCCGATCTGAAATCCGAAGCTGCCTCCCTCGACGGTGAAAAATGCCGGCGTGCTCCAGCCCTTCGGCGTGCGGCAACTGGCCAGCCCGCGCCCGTACTTCGCACCCACAATGAATCCGCCCTTCAGCATCGACGGCACCACGGCCACGCACTGCGCTCGGCTCAGAATTTCCTGCGGCATGCCGGAGTCAGGCGCCGACTGGATTTCATTCAGCACGTCGGCCGCGGCTTGTACACGGTCCGAGGCCTTCGATTCTCTCGGCTGGTCATTCCCCTGATTCTGCGCCGCAGCAAAAGTGCACAGCAACAAAACCGGGATCAATAAAACAAGCATCCGCAACAGAAGCTTTTTCATGGTTCCTCGCCACAAAGATTTCACTGGGATCTGTACTTGGATTGTAAATGAAGCCGTGGCGAAGGCGCGCTGTGGAAGAGCTGCATCGGGGACGCGGCGCGGTGGACAGGCCCCGTGGAAGAGCGGCCCCTTAGAGCCTGCCCTGAGCAAGCAAAGCGCGCCGAAGGGCCCGCGTAAGCGCATCTAGAAATTTGAGGGCTTTAGCCCTGGGGCAAAAAAATGCGGGGCTGAAAGCAGTGACCCTAATCGCCACTCTCAACCCCGTCTCCCAGGTTCTGTGGTAGGTGAGCCGAGTATGCGATACGTTCTCAAGGCTCACAAGATTACGAAGGTAAGTGCCCGGAAGTTACACCGAGCTACGAGCTTTGAGCTTTGAGCTTTGAGCTTTGAGTTACGAGCACCATGCCTCACCCGGCGGATGCACTCAAAATCCATCGTTCGAGCGAGTCGCTCATACTCGCAACTCGTAGCTCAAAACTCGAAGCGCGTTACTTCGTCACCACCAGCGAATGCGTAATGGCATGCACCGACAACGCAATCCGATTCTGCACGCCCACCTTGCGCATCAACTTGGCCACGTGTGCTTTCACCGTGCGCTCTTCGATCCCAAGCTGTCCGCCAATCTCTTTGTTGGAGCGGCCCGCGACCAGCATCTCCAGCACTTCCTTCTCGCGGTCGGTAAAGGTCACCCGGCCCGCCGGAAAAATCCGTCCCGGGGACGAGGACACGCGCTCGATGAACATCGACAGCACCCGCCGCGGAGCCCAGACCGATCCCTGATTCACAATACGGATCGCCTGCGCAAACTCCGCCGGTGTGGCCGCTTCGTCGACATAACCCTTGGCTCCGGACGCAATCGCCTTCAGAATGGTTTCCTCGTCGATTCCAGAACCGGTCACGATGATCCGCAAATCCGGCCGCGTGGCCTTCAGGCTGGCCATCACGTCAAACAGGTTTTGTCCGTTACGGTTGCCGAGCAGAATAAGATCGATGCCTTGCAGCGTGCTGATCTCGGGCAATGCGGCTGAAATAAGTTCGAACTCAGGCTCAGAGTCGAACAGCGCGCGGAACCCGACGAAGCGCAATGGATCACTTTCCACCACCGCGATTCGAATCACTGGTTTTCTGGCTACTGCTGCTTTCATAGTTTTCCCTGTAGGGTTAGATTCTTCTACTCAGCATAGTAATAATTCGGCACAAAGCAAAGAGAAGGTGACCGGAGGGAAATTACGGGAGTAACATGGAAAAATCAGCCGAAACGCGCCATTGGCAGTCGAAGTTTCAGAACGCTCTTAATATTTCCAGAACGCGTCACCGCAGGTAACCAAAAGACGGAGAGAACACTCCACTCGCATGACTAAAATGATCGATCGCAGAACCAATCGCATGCCACGACTCACGCAGTTCTTCACTCTCCTCGCAATGCTTTTACTGGCCGCATGTGCACTGCCGGCTCAGGACGCGCCTCCTGCCGAGCCCGGCGCATCACCCGCGCCCCAGGCTCCAACCTACACGCCCAAATACCACGGCGACCCGGCGCGCTCTGATTCCGAGTCCAACGCGCTCGCCTACACGCGCGTTGTCATGCGCGCCCAAATGCTTTTTAACAAGCAATACGGCCACTACGCCACCTCGCTCACCCAGTTGGTACACACCGGCACCTTCACCCAGCGTATGGTCAACCCCGAACGCGGCGACTACACCGTGGGATTCAAAGGCAAGAAAGATGGTTTCTTCCTCACCATGACACCGAGGAATCTCGACGCCCAGCACCGCTCTTTTTATGCCGAGGAGGATGGCAAGATCCACGCTGACGAAAGCAAGGCCGCCGACGCCAATTCGCAAGTTGTAGAGACGCACCGCTGGTAAGAAAAGTAAGACAACACAAGCGTCCGATCAGGGATGCGCATTCTCCGCAACCGCCGGTTGCACCAAGCGCAGTCCACGATTGGGACAGACATCGGGAAATTCAGCGTACACAAAAGCCTTCCCATTCTTCGGCTCAAAATGCCGCAGCCAGTCCACCACCTTGGCCACCGAACCCGGGAACGGACTCTCGCCGTCGGCATTCAGCCACTGCAACCGCCAGACGTCACGATCCATCCACTGCCGCGCTCCGTCCATGTGCTCCCGCATCGGGCCCGGAATCTCCGCCCCAAACACTTCCGCGTCCTGACGAATCACCCCCACATGATCCCCAGAAAGCGCCCGGAATTCCGCAGCTGCCAGCAACTGAGTCAATTGCTGCAATTGATCCTTCGGCATTTCCCCGCGCAGCCGCTGCGTCTGACCGTAGTCCAACGATCGGACAATTCGATACTCCCCGTCGCGCGTGACGGCAATACATACGTGCCCCGTTCCCCATCCCGCCACTACCGTGGAGCTCTGATACGAAAGCCGCGCCAGCAAATCGACGTCGACAAGGTGATCCTTCTCTTGCTCCTGCGCCCATATGCCGCACGAAATCAGAAGAAAGGAAACAGTCAGCAGCATTCTTGTATGTGTGTGCACCGCGACCCCCACAAAATTTGCTCTTTAAGGTCTGCCCTTCAAAGATTCCGCTATTCTAGTATGCGGCAATCCCCGCACAAAGCGCTTTAGTCTTCGTTTTTGATGTAATCGTGTCTACTGTTGTTCGTCTACTGTTCGTCCGTCTCGGGGATCACGACCAACTGCATCGTCTTCCGATCCCCTTCACTCACCCGCAGCGCGCTTCCTTGCGTTTCGTATGTTTTGAGAAATTCAGGATTGTAATAGGCCTCGCCGTCCACGTTCTCCCAGGCAAACAGGGTGTAATCGCCAGGTTGAATTCCGTGCAGCGCGAACCGTCCACTCTGATCGCTCTCCGTTGTGCGATAACGCTCAACCCGCGCGCGCAGCCGCGGCTCCGGCACAGCAACGATCACGGCGTTCGCCACCGGCTCGCCCTTCTGATCCGTAACCATGCCCTCGGCACTGGCACCGTTTGCGCTCGCCACCACGTCGAGCACTACTGAGGCGCCATTCACGCTGATACCCGCCTCGTCCACATCGCGATTCCCCGCGGTCGCAGATTTCAGAAACAAATCAAAATTCGTCCCGCCTTCCCCCACGAGTTCCACATAGTAGTTGCCCGGCGGAACGTTCTTCCACTCAAAACTCCCATCCGCTCCGACATGCGCCAGGCTGGAAAATCCGTCGCCCATGGTGAACTCCCCGAGCGCCTCGTCGTCGCCGTCGGCCGAGCGCAGCTTCAGAAAAATCTGGCTGGCATCCACCTGGTTGCCACTTCGTTGGGCCGCGCCCCCTTTCGATTCCAGACGCAGCCGACCGTGAATCCATCCCCCGGGTTGCGGCTGCAGTCGCAGGTCTTCGACACTGTTCGACACCAGCTGCAGCGCCTGCCGCGCCATCATCGGCACGGGCGAGTTTTCGATGGTCGCCAGAATCGTATATGTTCCCGGCGCCACATCACGAATCACAAAGCTGCCGTCCGGATGCATCTCCGCGCCGTTCAGCACCAGGTTGAAATCGCGCGACTGCAGCATGATCACCGCCGACGACCGCGGCGGCAGATTGACCACCGACCCGCGAATGCTCAGACTCGGACTCGGCGTAAGCGAAAAGTCCGCCACAAAATCATCTCCCGCGCGCAACGGAACCGCCGCCGCCTGGCTGCGATCTCCCGTGCCCGGATAGTAGGTTGTCTGATACGACGTGGGCGCAGGTTTGTCCGGCCCACCTTTGTCGTGCAACTGCAACTGCGCCGCCGCGCCCGCAGATTCGATCAGCACTTTGAAATCCGGTGGCGGACTAACCGACACGTAGTAACTTCCCGCCGGCAGTCCCGCAACCCGGTACTCGCCTAAATCATTGGTGCGCTCCGCTCCCGACTGTTCCCACCGGCTGCGCCCGGAAACAAACGTCTGCCGCAACACCGCAACCTGTGCGTTGGGCAACGGATCTCCATCTTCGTCAGTCACGCGCCCGCGCACCACCGCCGCAGCCTGCACCCGAATCAGCACGTCCTTGACTTCCTGCCCGGCGGTCAGCGTCAGCACGCGGCCGTCGGCGCGGGCGCGGTGCTTATCAACTTCGAGCAGACCCGT
>Ga0187871_10002850_pt1 | contig 13681 bp, 12 predicted proteins | sample June2016WEW_16_1_FD_132988 | JGI IMG/M metagenome (GOLD analysis project Ga0187871, IMG submission 132988) | Peatland microbial communities from SPRUCE experiment site at the Marcell Experimental Forest, Minnesota, USA - June2016WEW_16_10 | ecosystem: Environmental > Terrestrial > Soil >... | reverse complement strand
CGCGACGTGGTCGCGCTCGCCGAGCGCTTCCAGTTGCTCACACTCGAGATCCTGGGCCGCGTCAACGTCTTCGCGAGCGACGAGTTCTACCTCGTCGCCGGCGTGACACCGCCGCCGGCGGCAAAGTTCGAGAGCCTCGACCAGGCCGAGAACGGCATCGGCCTCGTCGCGGCCTTCGTCCAGAGCTTCGTCGAGGACACGCCCATGGACAAGCTTGGCACCGGGTTCTTCCAGTCGGTCGACGGCGCGCCGGCCCTCGGGTACCGCGCCCCGCGCGGTGGACAGAGCGAGGTCCGACTGGGAGACGACGTGCTCGTGGTGACCGGCGAGTACGCCGCGCCGATACTGCGCGAGATGTTCGACGCCCACGGCTTCGCCGACGTGCGGATCCTCGCGGTCGAGAACCGATTCTTCGGCGGCAACATCAAGGTCGCCGGCCTGCTCACCGGCCAGGACCTCATCGACGCGCTGGTCGGCGTCGCGCCCGAGACGGTCGTCCTGGTGCCCGACGTCTGCCTCTCCGAAGGGCGATTCCTCGACGGACTCGAGCTCGATGACCTCGGTCGAGCGGTCACGATCGTCTCGACGACCGGACGGGACCTCCGATCGGCGTTGATGTCGGTGCGTTCGGCTCGGGTTCTCGCGTGAGGCCCCAAGTCGTCATCGTCGGCCGACCGAACGTCGGCAAGAGTTCCCTCGTCAATCGCCTCGCCGGCAAACGGGTGACCGTCGTCGAAGAACACCGCGGCGTGACCCGGGACCGCAAGGCGGTCGAGGTCGAGTGGGGCGGACTCAGCTTCGACGTGGTGGACACCGGCGGCTGGCTCGAGGCCGGGGACTCCTTGGAGGCCAAGGTCTCCCAACAGGCCGAAGCGGCGATCTCGTCCGCCGACCTGGTCCTGCTGGTCGTCGACGTGACGACGGGCATGGTCGATGAGGACACGCAGGCCGCGCGCTGGGCCCTGCGCAGTGGGCGCCCGGTACTCCTCGTCGTGAACAAGGTCGACGACGCGCAACACGAGGCCAGTAGCTGGGAGTTCCTCGGACTCGGCGCGGGCGACCCGCACACCGTGAGCGCCCAGCACGGACGCGGCACGGGCGACCTGCTCGACGTCATCGTGGCTCGGCTCGAGGAGAACCGCATCGTCGATGAGGTGGCCGACGCCGATGACGACGGCGCGCTGCGTGTGGCCATCGTCGGACGGCCCAACGTCGGCAAGTCGACGCTGTTCAACCAACTCATCGGCGAGGAGCGTTCCGTCGTCCACGACCTACCCGGCACCACGCGCGACGCGATCGACACGCTGGTCTCGACCGACGTCGGACTGATCCGATTCATCGACACCGCCGGTATGCGCCGTCGCGCCAAGACCGAGGCGGGCCTGGAGACCTACGCGGTGCTGCGCAGCCTGGACGCGCTCGACCGCTCCGACATCGCGATCCTCGTCATCGACGCCACACTCGGCGCCACCGGTCAGGACCAGCGTCTGGCTGAACGTATCTCCGCGGCCGGCTGTCCGTCACTCGTCGTCTTGAACAAGTGGGAGCTGGTCCCGGTCGACCAACGCGACGCGGTCCTCGCGAGCGTGGGGGAGAAGCTGGCGTTCCTCGGTGACGCGCCGGTGATGAAGACGACCGCCACCTCGGGCAAGGGCGTGCACCGCATCCTGCCGGCCCTGGCCATCGCGGCGGCCGACTACCAGAAGCGAGTACCGACCGGTGCGCTCAATCGCGCCATCCGCGACCTCCAGATCAAACAGCCCGCGCCGACCGGCAAGATCCGCTACGCCGTCCAGGGGGCGACCGAGCCCCCGACCTTCACGCTGTTCATCGCCGGCCGACTGCCCCAGACGTACCTGCGCTACGTCGAACGTTCCCTGCGCGAGCGGTTCTCGCTCGGCTCGCAGCCGCTGCGAGTGCGCGTCCGGGTCGAATAGTGGCCAAGTGGTGCGAGCAGTGCGACCGTCCCGTCGAGGGCGAGACCTGTGAGGTCTGCGGGACACCGGTCGCCGAACCCGTGCGCGAACCGATCCCCTGGCGCTGGCGATTCTTCATCGTCGTGACCATCATCTACGTCATCTGGCGGATCTATCAGTTAATTTCGTGGCTGAGCCACTAGGAGATCCCATGCCCCTCTACGCCCTCGGAAACCGTACGCCCACGATCCACCCCGACGCGTTCGTCCACCCCGACGCCGTCGTGATCGGTGACGTGCGCATCGGCGCGGACTCCTCGGTCTGGCCGGGGGCGGTGTTGCGTGGCGACTACGGCACGATCATCGTGGGCGAGCGCACGTCGATCCAGGACGGTGCGATCATCCACGCCGTCGACGAGTACCCGACGGTCATCGGCAGTGACTGCGTCGTCGGTCACCTCGCCCACCTCGAAGGGTGCGTCATCGAAGACCGTGCGCTCGTGGGGAGCGGTGCGATCGTGCTGCACCAGGCGACGGTACACAGCGGCGCGACCGTCGGTGCCGGTGCCGTGGTGCGCAATCGCATGGACGTCCCGGCCAACGCCCTCGCCGTCGGGGTGCCCGCCGTCATCAAACTGGACGCGAGTGGTGAGGACGGGATCGTCGAGAACGCCGCCTCCTACGTCGCCAACGCCCACTGGTACAAGAAGGAACTGCGCGCGCTCTAGGAGTTCGAGAGCTCGACGAGTCGCTCGAGCGCGACGCCGGCGCGGCCTTCGTTCACGCTCCCCGTGGCCAACTCGAAGCCCTCGCTGAGGTTCGTCGCGCGACCGGCGACAATGAGGGCCAGCGCCGCGTTGGCACAGACCACGTCGAAGACCGGCCCCGGACGGCCCTCCAAGAATCCTCGCGCTACCTCCACGTTGTGCGCGGTGTCCCCGCCGCGGATGGACGAGATCTCGTGACGGAGGCCCAGGACCGCCCCGGCGTCGAGTCGCTGGACGTCGACGCGTTGGACGTCGATCACGTGCAGGGTCGACGAGGCACCGAGGGAGAGTTCGTCCAGTCCGTCGTCGGCGTTCACCAAGATGGCGTGATCGATACCGCGCGCGACCAGCACCTGGGTCATGGAGTCCAACAGCGGCGCCTGCGCCACGCCGATGAGCGTGCGTCGCACGAGCGCCGGGTTCGCCAGCGGTCCGAGCACGTTGAAGATGGTGCGAAATCCCAACGCACGCCGAATCGGTGTCAAGTAGCCCAGACCGTGATGGAACATCGGGGCGAACATGAATCCGATACCCGCACCTTCCACGCAGGCGCGCACGACGTCGGCCGGGGCGTCCAGGCGCACGCCCAGGGCCTCCAGGAGGTCGGCCGACCCGACCGACGACGAGGCGGCCCGGTTGCCGTGTTTCGCCACGGGCACGCCGCAGCCGGCGACCGTCAAGGCGGCCATCGTCGAGATATTGACCGTGTGGAGTTGGTCACCACCGGTGCCCACGATGTCCATCGCGTCGGGACCGATGGAGAAGGTCGAGGCCGACTCGATCATCGCGTCGATGAAACCGGTCATCTCGTCGGCCGTCTCGCCCTTGGCCGTGAGAGCTGTCAGGAAGCTCGCGATCAGGACGCCTTCGACCTGACCCTCCAGGATCTCCACGAGCGCCGCGCGCGCCTGGCCGCGTTCGAGGTCGGTGCCGCGAACGAGCGGGTTCAAGACGTCGCTCGAGAACGTTCCCGTCATCTGTGAACTCGCGCGCGACGGCGTGACATCCACACAAGTTACCCGCGAAGGAGATCGACCTTGGCACAACTACCATTTTGTGATGGCGACCTACCTCGACGACATCCTCCACCGTCATCGGGCACGCGCCGCGGCCGACGAACGCGATTGGCGAGAGCGCGCGGCAACGGTGCACGCCGTCGTTCCCTCGATGTTGGGGGCGCTGTGTGATCCAGGCAACGGCAACGTCAAGGTCATCGCCGAAGTGAAGCGTCGATCACCGAGCAAGGGTTGGCTCCACGAAGGGCTCGACGTCGCAAGAATCGCGCGTGACTACGCCGCTGGGGGAGCGAGCGCCATTTCGGTCTTGACCGACGCCGAGCACTTCGCCGGATCGCTCGCGGACCTCCACGCCGTTCGTGACGCTGTCAACCTGCCGCTGTTGCGCAAGGACTTCACGGTGAGCGCGAATGACGTCCTGGACGCGGCCGACGCCGGGGCGAGCGCCGTCTTGTTGATCGTGGCGGCGCTGGAAGACGACGAACTCGAGGAGTTCCTCGCCGTCGCGCACGGCGCCGGTCTCGACGCCGTCGTGGAGGTGCACGACCACGACGAGGCGAAGCGGTCCCTGGACTGCGGCGCGCGGATCATCGGTGTCAATCAACGCAACCTCCACACCTTCGACGTCGACCGCGAGAACGCGGCGCGCGTGATCCAGTCGTTGCCAACCTCGATCGTCACGGTCTGTGAGTCGGGACTCAGTTCTCCCGAGGACGTGGCGCGAGCCGCCGACGCCGGATTCGACGCCGTGTTGGTCGGTGAGGCCTTCGTCACGGCGAGCGACGTCGCCGACACGGTCCGCGCGTACTCCTCCGTGCCCCTGGTGACGCGTGACTGAGTTCGACGCCCCCTTCTTCGTCAAGGTCTGTGGCGTCACGACGTTGGGTGACGCCAACGCCGCCATCGACGCCGGCGCGAACGCCATCGGGTTGATCCTGGCCAGCTCGCCGCGTCAGCTCTCGCTCGACCGGGCGATGGCCATCGCGGAATCGACGAAGGATCGGGTGTTGCGTACCTTGGTCTTTCGCGACAACGACGATGACTTCGTCCGTGACGCGCTGGACCTCGTGGAGGTCGACGTCGTGCAGATTCATGGCGCCTTGAGCGACGAACTATTGGAGAGTTTGCGCGAACGAGAACTCCTCGTCATCAAAGCCCTCTCGATCGGTAGTGACGAGTTCTACGACTTCGAGGACAGCCGCGTCGACGCCGTGTTGATTGACGGGGCCACACCGGGCAGCGGGGTGAGCCACTCCTGGGACGCGTTGTCCGATCGGTCCTTTGACGTGCCGATCATCGCGGCCGGTGGACTCGATGAGTCGAACGTGGCGAGCGTGATCGCGATGACCCGCGTCTGGGGTGTCGACAGCGCGAGTGGCGTCGAGTCCTCGCCCGGTGTCAAGGACCGAGACCGACTCACTAACTTCGTCGAGAGGGCCCGCGACTCATTTCACGAGAGGGCGACGTCGTGAGTGAGGTCGAAGTGTTCATGACGGACCCCGACGATCGGGGACGATTCGGAGATTTCGGGGGCCGCTTCGTTCCCGAGGCGCTCGTGCCGGCGTGCCTCGAGCTCGAGGCCGCGTTCGTGGACGCCTGGGCCGATCCGACCTTCGTCGAGGAGTACCGAACGGTGCTGCACGAATTCGCCGGACGTCCGACGCCGGTGACGCCCCTCGTCCGTCTCGGTGAGCATCTCGGCCTTCGGGTCTTCGCGAAGCGCGAGGACCTGGCCCACACCGGATCGCACAAGATCAACAACGTCGTCGGACAGACGTTGCTGACCAAGCGCATGGGCAAGCGTCGCGTGATCGCCGAAACGGGAGCGGGCCAGCACGGCGTGGCGACGGCCACCGCCGCCGCGCGACTCGGACTCGAGTGCACGGTCTTCATGGGCGAGGTCGACACCGAGCGCCAGATCCTGAACGTGTTCCGAATGGAGCTGCTCGGCTCGCGGGTGGTGCCCGTGAGGTCGGGGAGCCGCACCTTGAAAGACGCCGTGAACGAGGCGATGCGCGAATGGGTCACCTGCGTCGCCGACACGCACTACTGCATCGGGTCGGTGATGGGTCCCCATCCCTTCCCGTGGATGGTGCGTGAGTTCCAGAGCATCATCGGACGAGAGGCGGCCCGACAACTCGAGGAGCTCGGTGTCGGCGTTCCCGACGTGGTCATCGCGTGCGTCGGGGGCGGCTCCAACGCCGCCGGCGTCTTCGCGGGATTCGCCAACGCCACCTCGCGCCTGGTCGGCGTCGAGGCGGCCGGCGGCTCCGCGGTGGGCATCGGCTCGCCGGGCGTGCTGCACGGCATGCGCTCGCTGTTGATGCAAGACGAGTTCGGTCAGATCCAAGAGGCCCATTCGATCTCGGCGGGCCTGGACTATCCCGGCATCGGACCCGAACACGCGCACCTGGCCCAGATCGGGCGGGCCGAGTATCACGCCATCGGTGACGAGGACGTCATCGCGGCCCTGCGGTTGCTCAGTGAGAAGGAGGGCATCATTCCCGCGCTCGAGACCGCGCACGCCGTCGCCTGGATGGCCCGTGAAGCGGGCCGTGCGATCCCGACCGGCTCCACGGTCCTTCTCAACCTCTCGGGACGCGGCGACAAGGACGTGGCCCAGGTGCAGGCGATACTGCACGCCCAAGAATGAAGAGTCTCGAACGCGACCTGCGCGCCGTGCGCGACGGCGGACGAAAACTGCTCGTGCCGTACTTCATGGGTGGGCTGACCGACGACTGGACCGAGCACGTCGCGGCCGCGGTGCTCGCCGGCGCCGACGCCGTGGAGATCGGCATCCCGTTCTCCGATCCGATGATGGACGGACCCGTCATCCAAGAGGCCGACCTGCGAGCCCTCGAGCGCGGCACGACGTTCGACTCGGTCTGTGACGACCTCGCCCGCCTCGACTCAACGGTGCCGCTCATCGCGATGACGTACTACAACATCGTCCTGCACTACGGTCTCGACCGTTCGGCGGGCAAGCTGGCGGCGAGCGGCATGAGCGGCGCGATCGTCCCGGACCTCGCCCTCGAAGAGACCGCGCCGTGGACCGAGGCCTGCGACGGCGCCGACGTCGCGACGATCCTGCTCTTCGCTCCCTCGACGCCCGAAGAGCGCGTCGACCGACTCGCCGCGCGCACCCAGGGGTTCGCCTACGCGTCGGCGCGCATGGCCGTCACCGGCAAATCGGTTGGGGGAGGGGAGGGCGAACGTGTCGTGCGATCGATCCGTCGCACGAGTGACGTGCCGGCCCTCGTCGGGATCGGCATCGCCACCCCGGATCAGGCCAAGGCGGCGGCCGAGGTCAGCGACGGCGTCATCGTTGGCTCCGCCCTGGTGCAGGTCGTGCTCGACGGTGGCGGGGCTCCGGACATCGAGGCGTTCATCAGGGAGTTCCGTGACGCCATCGACCAGTAGGGCATTTTCTATACTTCGCGTCTGTTCTTGCGTGTTCCGTACTCACCAGTAAATTAAAGGGAAACGTCCACTTCGGCGACGTGCTCGTGAACCTCTTCACGAAGTTGTGGGTAATCCATCACGCACGCCGAGTGTTAAGTGATGTTTACTTTCATTAGCCGTCAACCCGGCGGTGGATTTAATCCTATGTGGGGGGAATTACATGGAACACAGAGTTGCGGACCCCGGTCCGCTTGGACTCGCCGGTTTCGCCATGACCACGTTTTTGATCAGCATCTTCAACATCGGACTTTTCAAGTTCGGCGGGACGAGTAGTGCTGCCGCGGCGGGATTCATTTCGCTCGCGTTCATCTACGGAGGCGTGGCACAGTTCGCGGCCGGTATGTGGGAATTCGTTCGGAAGAATACCTTTGGTGCTTTGGCGTTTACCTCATATGGTGCGTTCTGGATTGGTGTGTACTTCTTCATCAACTTCCAGGGTGGCCTCGCCGTAAAGGGTGCCCTGGGCCTGTATCTGTTGCCCTGGATCCTCTTCACGGCGTACATGACCGTCGCCGCGCTGAAGACGAACGTTGCGGTACTGCTGGTCTTCGTGGCACTGACCCTGGCCTTCTTGTTCCTCACCATTGGGGCATGGAGTGGTGGTCACGCCGACATGACCAAGATCGGTGGATGGCTCGGCATCATCACCGCGCTGCTCGCGTGGTACGCGTCGGCAGCTGGCGTGATTAATGAAACTCACGGGAAAGTTCTGCTACCCGTCGGTCCATTGAGCTAACCTCATTGTCACTGGTGGCTTGCCACCGGACCCAACCGCCAACAGCGCCCCAGCCACCAGGCTCGGGCGCTGTTGGCATACTGGGACGATGGCGTGCGGCTTCTCATCGCCGACACCCACATGAACGCAGTGCGCTCGCGCCACCGACCTCGGAAGCGAAAGTGCCTGACGCCGACTCACTCGTCGGCGTCAGTGGCTGACAGCTCGTCGACTCCTTCTCAATGAGGCAGGGGCCGCGGAGCTTGAGTCGGCCTCAAGACGTCGACCCAGCGAATCTCAGTTGGACCAACGTCCGTGCGCTGCGTCGTTCTGTTTTGCGTGACGTTCGATCTCGCGACCGTCGCCTGAAGACACACGCTCATCCAGCGAGACAATGTTGACGCGAATTCCGAGGGCGTTCCGACCGTTCATACGGGCGTTGCGGAGTGCTGCGCAGACCCTGCGTTGTCCTTGAGACGGAGCCTTCGCCGTTTCTACGCCAAGTGGTCAGAGGAATCTTCTCGTGATAGAACAACCTAAGACCAGATTCCGTGGTCCTGATTGAAGCGGTTTCGCCGAAGCATGCTGAGGCGTGAATGAAATTGAAGCTTTAGTGTTCGGGCATTGTGCCTAGAGAGCGGGGAGAGTATGCCAAAAAAGAGTGACAGTGGAGCGGAAGCGGTCGAGTCGGAGCAGACCTCAGAGTCCCAGATCGCGGTGCACTGGCGCGAAGAAGAGTACTTCTTTCCCTCGGCGAAGTTCATCGGGCAGGCCAACGTCTCGGACCCCAGCATTCGCGATCGCTTCAGCGAGGACAAGTTCCCCGAATGCTTCAAGGAATATGCCGACCTCTTGTCCTGGGATACCTACTGGCACACGACGCTCGACACCAGTAACGCACCGTTCTGGAAGTGGTTCGTCGGTGGTCGCCTCAACGCCTCGTACAACTGCGTCGATCGCCACCTCGCCACCGACCGCAACAAGGCGGCGATCATCTTCGTTCCCGAACCCGAGGACGCACCGATCGAGGCGATCACCTATCAGGATCTCTACGTACGGGTCAATGAGTTCGCGGCGCTGCTCAGGGATTTCTGCGGACTCGAGACCGGGGACGTGGCGACGTTCCACATGCCGATGGTGCCCGACCTGCCCGTGGCGATGCTCGCGTGCGCTCGTCTCGGCGTCATTCACTCCCAGGTGTTCGGTGGGTTCTCCGGTGCCGCGTGCGGGGGCCGTATCGCCGACTCGAAGAGCAAAATTCTCGTCACCATCGACGGTTACTACCGCAATGGCGAGCTGCAGGATCACAAGGTAAAGGCCGACGAAGCCGTTGCGCGAGCCCTCGAAGAGGGCGTCGTGGTCGACAAGGTCCTGGTCTTTCGAAGGAATCCCGGCGAGTACGCGTCGAAGAGTCCGATGGTCCCGGGCCGAGACTTCTTCGTCGACGAGATCCTGCCCGACTTCAAGAGGCAGTTGGTCGATCCCGTCTCGATGCCCGCTGAGGCGCCGCTGTTCATCATGTACTCCAGCGGCACGACGGGTAAGCCCAAGGGCTGTCAGCACAGCACGGGCGGCTACCTCTCCTACGTCACCGGAACGTCGAAGTACTACCAGGACATCCACCCCGAGGACACCTACTGGTGCGCCGCCGACATCGGCTGGATCACCGGTCACTCCTACATCGTCTACGGACCGTTGGCGCTCGGCACGACGACGGTGATGTACGAGGGCGTGCCGACGTATCCCGACGCCGGGCGTTGTTGGAGGATCGCCGAACGACTGGGCGTGACCACGTTCCACACCGCGCCCACGACGATTCGCACGTTACGCAAGGTCGGTCCGAACGAGCCGGCCAAGTACAACTATCACTTCAAGCACATGACCACTGTGGGCGAACCGATTGAGCCAGAGGTATGGCGCTGGTACTACGACGTCGTGGGCAAGGGCGAGGCCGTCATCGTCGACACCTGGTGGCAAACGGAGAACGGCGGATTCCTCGGCACCGGGTTACCGGCGCTCAACCCGATGAAGCCCGGAAGTTGCGGACCGGCCGCCCTGGGTATCTTCCCCCAGATCCTCGACGAAGACGGCGAGGTGATAGCCGCCGGAAGTGGCATCGCCGGCAATATCTGCATCCGCAATCCGTGGCCGGGCATATTCCAGACCATTTGGGGTGACCCCGACCGGTTCGTAAAGACGTACTACGAGAAGTACAACCACAAGAAGGGCAGTACGGACTGGCACGACTGGCCGTACTTCGCCAACGACGGCGCGATGCAGGCCGCCGACGGGTACTTCCGAATTCTGGGACGGGTCGACGACGTGATTAACGTCTCTGGCCACCGTCTGGGTACCAAGGAGTTGGAGTCGGCGGCCCTGATGGTGGACGAAGTAGCGGAAGCCGCCGCTGTGCCGGTGGTGGACGACGTTCGTGGCCACGCCGTCGAGATGTATATCTCGGTGAAACCGGGAGTGGAGCCGAGTCAAGAGGTGGCGGACAAGGTGTCGCGCATGATCGAAACCGAGATCGGCAAGGTGGCCCGTCCGAAGAATGTCTGGATAGTCTCCGACATGCCCAAGACCCGTTCGGGCAAGATCATGCGTCGCGTCATAGCGTCGATCTCTAACTTCACTGACGTCGGCGACATCACTACATTGGCCAACCCCGACGTCGTCGAGGGCGTCCTCCACCAAGTCCAGAGTGAGAAGGTGGCTCGCGGCGAACAGCCGAGGGAGCTGAGCGCGGCAGAGCTGCAGACGATAAAGAACTTCGGTTCGTCGGAATAGCGCGTCGTCACTCGACGTCTTGACTCCCTCCGCGGAGGGTCAAGGGCGATTCGTCACCCTCAACGGTCCCGACCTCGTCGAATCTGTGCGCACATCGTTCGCGTTCGGTGCGCCGCGCCCGTTGCGCACTCAACCAAATGACCTTGCACGATCGGCAACGTCGATCCTTGTCACCGTGAAATTTCTCTGCCCCACCAGACAGGTAGTTAGTGAGAGGTGTCGCGACGACGGAATCTCATATGTCTCGACATCAAGCGAATCACGGAGGAATCACAATGAGCGAAGACACCAACATCGGCGCCAATCACCCAAATCCCTCGCCGTCGGGAGGTCGCGCTGAACGCCGCCCACGCCTAACCGGTTGGATATTGACCATGGTCACGGCTCTCGTCGTGGTGGCCGTTGGTTTCGTTGGCGTCGTGCTCGGACACTCGAGGGCCGGCGCCACCTCAACGATCACCGTTACCGGATCCGGAACGGTGCACGGCACGCCGGACACGATCAACTTTCAGATCGGCGTCTCGACGGTGAATCCGGAGGCGACAACGGCGCTCTCTGAGAACGACGCCAAGGTCCTCGCCCTCGAGAAGGCCCTCGAGAAGAACGGCGTGACCAAGCGCGACATGCAGACCTCTGGACTCAACATCTATGACAACACGAACAATCAAGGCACCGTCACCGGTTTCACGGTCCAGGACACGTTGAGCGTGACGATGCACCAGGTGCAAAAAGCCGGAGCGGCCATCGACGCCGCCGCGCGCGCCGTCGGTAACGGCGTGCAACTCAACGGCGTGTCGTTCACCATCACGAACGACTCGAAGCTTCTGCGCGCTGCTCGGATCCGGGCCATGGACAACGCCCGCCTCGCGGCCGGTCAACTCGCCACGGCCGGCGGCGCGCACGTCACTGGCATCGTCAAGATCACTGACAACGAGAACCAGAGTTCCGGCGTCTACTACCCGCAGTTCGACGCCGGTGAGGCGCTCCACGCCGCGGTTCCGATCGAGACCGGCAGTCAGCCCGTCAACGTGCAGGTCACGGTCATCTACTCACTGGCCAACTAAGACCGCTCGACCAATCAGCTTCGGCCTGGGCGTGCGACTACGAGTCGAAGCCCAGGCCGAAGAGGTCGATGAGCTTGAGCCACAGATTCCGGCGACCCTCGTGGTCGTCGGCGTGCTTGATCGCCGACTGGGTGATGCGAATGAAGATCCACTTGAAGGGCTCCGGCGGGAACGGCATCGGTCTCTTTTGCACCATGGTCAGTCGAGTGCGATCGGTCTCGAGCCCGTCCAACAGGTCGAGCATCGTGGCCGCCCCGAACCTGGTGGAGGCGACGCCGAGGCCGGTGTAGCCGAGCACGTAGGCGACCTTGTTGTCGTGCGACGTTCCCCAGAAGGGTGAGAACCGCGTACAGGTGTCGATCGCCCCGCCCCAGGCGTGCGTGAACTTCACTCCGGCCAACTGCGGGAACGTCTTCAAGAAGTGACTCGCCAGCGTCGCGTAGGTCTCGGAGTTGAACTCGTACTCTCGACGAACCTTCCCGCGGAAGTTGTAGATCGTGTCGTAGCCGCCCCAGAGGATGCTGTTGTCGCTCGTCAGCCGGTAGTAGTGGAACTGGTTGCCGCTGTCGGCGATGCCCTCACGACCGGACCAGCCGATGCTGGCGAGCTGGTCGGCCGACAGCGGCTCGGTCACCATGACGTAGTCGTAGACCGGCACCACGTACTTGCGAGTCTTCTTGAGCAACGACGGAAAGACGTTGGTCCCGAGGGCGACGCGGGCGGCCGTGACGGCGCCGTAGGGCGTGTGCACGCGCACGGCGTCGTGCAGGTCCTCGAGCCACTCGACCTTGGAGTTCTCGAAGATCTTGACGCCGAGGTCGATGCAGACGCGTTCCAGGCCCCACACCAGTCGCGCGGGATCGACCAACGCGGTGCCGTCGCGATCGAACAACGCGCCGACGTACGAGGGGGAGTGCACGCGCGCCTGGACCTCCTCTTGGGTGAGCACCTCGACCGTGTCGCCCATCGCGTTTCGACGTTGGGCCTGTTCGGCCATACCCTGGAACTGCCAAGGGGCGACGGCGACCTGGAGTTCTCCGGTGCGCTCGAAGTCACACTCGATGTTGTAGCGAGCGATCGTCGCTTCGATCTCGTCGAGGTTCTCGCGGCCGAGGCGCTGGATCAACTCGATCTCATCGGGGAAGCGTCGCACGCCGTTGAGATAGCCGTGCGTCAGTGACGCCGAGCAGAAGCCACCGTTTCGTCCCGAGGCCCCCGCGCCGGTCTCGTACTGCTCGACCACCACCACCTCCCGGTCGGGGTCGCGTTCTTTCGCGAGTAGCGCGGTCCACAGACCGGTATAACCCGCCCCGACGACGCACAGGTCGGCGCCGATGTCCCCGATGAGTGCGGAGTGCGGTGCCGGTTCCAGCGGGTCGGAATCGAGCCACCACAGTTCCGGTTGGACGTCGGCGAGGTGGCGTAAGACGAAGGGATCCTTCTTGTCCATACTGTGTCCAGCCAATGGCCGGAATCACCTCTCTCAGCGCTTCTCTTCCGTCGACGCCCAACTGACCCGACGATCGACAGCCGTTTCGATCGGCCTCAATTCGCCAATTCTACCGGATGGTCCATTTTCGTTGAATGATGAAGGGCGGTTCGTCTCAGTAGGATTCGCTGGACATTGATCCTCGAAAGTGGAAACAATGCGACTGGCCAACCTCGACGGACGAGCGACGGACGTGGCCGACGACGGAATCGTCGACGTCGCCGTGGCGCCTTCGTGACTCTCTCGACCCCTGAGCGAGTTGATGTCGTTATTGCCGATCGTCACACGATTACTTCTTTGAAACGAGCACCACAAGGTCTTTCGGTTTCGTTGCGAACACGACTTGGTCGGGCTGGGGAGATTCGAACTCCCGATCTCTCGGCCCCCAGCCGAGCGCTCTAGACCAAACTAAGCCACAGCCCGTGAACGAACAATCGTAGTCGGTGGGTATCGACTAACTCGTGTG
>Ga0187871_10002847_pt1 | contig 13688 bp, 9 predicted proteins | sample June2016WEW_16_1_FD_132988 | JGI IMG/M metagenome (GOLD analysis project Ga0187871, IMG submission 132988) | Peatland microbial communities from SPRUCE experiment site at the Marcell Experimental Forest, Minnesota, USA - June2016WEW_16_10 | ecosystem: Environmental > Terrestrial > Soil >... | reverse complement strand
CGCTCGCCGCCGTTTTTCGACGGGTCAATCGTGATGGACTGGGCCGCCCCCGGGCCGGGAGTGGACTCCCAGATGCCGCCCGGCCCCATGATATTGAAGCCGTGGTAGATGAGCGTGGTGATATGGCTGTTGGCCTTGCTAATGGTGGCTTTGAGGATGCCGTTGTCCATCGTCCAAGTCCCGCCATTGTCGGTGATGGTGACCGGGGCGTTGGCGTCGGGTTTGGCGACCGCCAGCGGGCCATCGGCGGCGCACAACGCCGGAACGGTCAGGGCCAGGGAAATGAAAGCGGAGGCAAGGAGGCCGCGCGTGGCGGCGGTGTGTATTTTCACGGGGATTGTCTGGGGTTGAGGTTGAGGTTCAGGTTCAGGGTTGAGTTTAATTTTCAGGGCCGCTTAGTTCAGCTTGGTTTGGATTGCAGATCGCCCGGACTCATACGGCTATTTATTGGAAGACGGCGTACTTGGCCGGACGGTTACTGTATTTCGAGTCTTGGCGCGTTGATGACTTAACTGAAATTAACTGAAATTAACTGAAATTAAGTGAAAATAACTGAAAGCCATGGAGTGGTGGAGTGGTGCGGACTGGAGTGATGAAGTGGTGGAGTGATGGGAAAACCCAATACTCCAGCACTCCAACACCCCGTTGGGTTCCTGGGTGAAGTGGTTTGACTGGGTTTGACTGGGCAAGATGCGGGAATTGCCAATGTCCTGTCTGCCGACTTGCCCGCCGTAGCGGCAAACCACAATCCTTTGCGTATTCTGGAAATGACACGGCAATATGTGGGATGCCCGCTCGAATCCCAGGCCTTTCGGCAGGTGTTGGGAAGAGGCATGACCGGGTTTGACCAGGTTTGACTGGGTTTGACTCGGTTGGACCGGGCACGCTTGGGGAATTGCGGATTGCGGATTGCAGATTTGAACCGCGGCTGAACGCGGCTGAACGCGGATAACGAGAAGCCATCCCATCCGTGTCTATCCGTGTCCATCGGCGGTTCGTCGTTTTCTTTGCGGATTGCGGATTTAACCGCAAAGAAAAGAGCGCGGGCAGCCGCAACTGAAGAAATTGAGCCACGGATTTCGCGGATTTCACGGATAAAGAACACATTTCACTATTCATGCGGGCATTATGGCATGGATTGGGGAAAAGGGACTACCCACCGTGGGTACGATTTGCAGGTCGAAAAAAGGGGGGTCGGACCGCGAAAAAAGCCTTGTAATGTCCGGGTAAAAACGGGTTTGGTACAAAAAAAGCAGATTTGCAAAAGTGAAAATAGTTTGGCGGAAAGGCGCTGCCAATTGCGGATTGCGGATTGCGTTCTTGTTTGGATTCACGGGCGGGGTATTGTGGCGGGCAGGCGAGGACTGTCGAAAGTCCTGAGTCCGCGCGAATGCGGGCGGAGCGCGATCCAATGAACGGCATCCATAGAGCGGGATTCTCCACGTTTCAAAAGGACGAGGAGGTGCTGAAACACAAGCTGGCCCCGGGGACGGTGCGGCGGTCGGCCCGGTTTGTGCGCCCTTACGCCGGCATCCTGGGGGTTTTCCTGTTCCTGGTGGTTCTGGACGCCGGCGTCGGCGTCGTCAACCCGCTCATTTACCGCCAGTTGATCAACCGGGGAATCCTGACCGGCAACGCCCGCCTGATCGTGATCCTGGCCCTGGCGGCGGCCGGGGTGAGCATCGTTGACAGCGGCTTGACTTTTGTGCAGCGCCATCTGGCCGCGCGCATCGGTTCGCAGATCGTTTTCGATCTGCGCAACCGCGTGTTCGAGCACATCCAAAGGATGTCGCTCGCCTTTTTCAGCCGCGCGCGCACGGGGGCGCTGGTCAGCCGCCTCAACAGCGATGTCAGCGGCGTAGGCGGGGCCGTGACCGATCTGCTGTCCACTGCGGTCGGAAATGTGGTGACGGTGGCGCTGGTGCTGGCCGCGATGTTCGCATTGTCCTGGCGGCTGACCTCGGCGGCGCTGCTGGCGGTGCCGGTGTTTCTCTGGTCGGCGCGGCAAATTGGGCGGAAACTCCGCAAGCTGACCCGCGAAACCTACGATTGCACCGCGGAAATGAACAACCTCATGGTGGAGCGATTCAATGTCGCCGGCGCGATGGTCTGTAAAATCTTTGGCCGGCCCGAAGAGGAGGAGGCGGCCTTCTCGCGCCAGGCCGCCCGGGTTCGCGAGATCAGCATGAGCATGTCCACTTACGCGCGCGTGCTGTTTATCGGGCTGGGCTTGATGGCATCGCTGGCGGTGGCGGCGGTGTATGGCTGGGGCGGCGTGCAGGCGGCGCGCGGGGCGCTGGACATCGGAACGGTCGTCGCGCTGGTGTCGTATCTGATCCGCCTTTACGGGCCGCTGACCAGTCTTTCCAACCTGCAGGTCAATGTCATGACCACGCTCGTTTCTTTCGAGCGCGTGTTCGAGGTGCTGGATCTCAAACCGGACATCACTGAAAAACCCGGCGCGCGGCCGATCCCCAAAGGGCCGGTGCGGATTGAATTCGACGGCGTTGGCTTTCGCTATCCGGCGGCGTCGGAAATTTCGCTGGCGTCGCTGGAGGCCGTGGCAACGCTTGACAGGCACCCGGAGAAGGAGGTGTTGCACGAAATCACTTTCACGGCGGAACCGGGCGAACTGGTGGCCCTGGTCGGGCCGTCCGGGGCGGGGAAAACCACGCTCGTGCAACTGGCGGCCCGCCTTTACGACGCCTCCCGGGGCGCCGTGCGGATCAATGGCGTTGACGTGCGCGACGCCACCTCGGAGTCGCTTCGCCAAACCGTGGGAATGGTGATGCAGGACTCGCATCTGTTCCACGACACAATCCGGGCGAACCTGCTGTATGCGAAACCCGGGGCGGGCGAGCCGGAATTGAACGGGGCGCTGGAGGCGGCGCAGCTTTTGGCGCTGGTGAAATCACTGCCCAAGGGATTGGACACGGTGGTGGGGGATCGCGGACACCGGCTGTCCGGCGGCGAACGGCAGCGGCTGGCCATCGCGCGGCTGTTGCTCAAGGCGCCGCGGCTGGTCATCCTGGACGAGGCGACGGCGCACCTGGATTCCGAGGCGGAACGGGCCATCCAGCAGGCGTTCGCGAGCGCGCTGGCGGGCCGGACATCGCTGGTGATTGCGCACCGGCTCTCGACGGTCCAGGCGGCAGATCAGATTCTGGTTCTGCGGGAGGGCCGTATCGTGGAGCGCGGCCGGCACGAAGCCCTGGTACGGGCCGGAAACCTCTACGCCCAACTTTACCAGCAGCAATTCAAAGGCGCGCCGAAAATTTAGGGAGAGAGCGCAGAGAAAACAAATGCCTTGCCCCGCAGATCACGTTCACCGCGTAATAGGTGGCAAGAATGCATGCGGACGAAGAAATTGGGAACAGGAGGAAACAGAGGCAACAGAGGCGATTCTTCTCTGTTTTCTCTGTTTGCTCCTGTTCAAGCCCGGTTCTCAATATCTGCAAAGCCAGCGCATCCCGATTCGGAATCGCGTCGTGCGCTTCCCACCGTGATGGAGGGCTGAAAATCAGACTTTACGTTTAGACGTCTAAATGTAAAGTGTGGTTTCATGATCCTTTTTGGCAGGGACGGCTTGCCAAGGCGTCCGGGCGTGTTCCTTATCGAAGCGGTCGCCTCGGCGAGGCGACCCTGCCTTTCAAGTTCCTGCTGTCAAGGATTGTTGTGAGGCGAAAACTTGCGCGATGGCGGCGAGCAATTGCGGCGTGTCCAGCGGTTTCTCCAGAAAGGCCGCCGCCCCCTGGCGGAGACATTCGGCCTTGACGTCGGCGCTGCCAAACGCGGTCAATACGATGACCGGCAGCGCGGGGAAAATTTCGCGGATGGCGTAAAGCACGGTCATACCCGTGAGAAACGGCATCCGCAAATCGGTGATGACAAGATCAATTGTTTTCTTTCGCCCGGTCAGAATCTCCAACGCGTTTCCGGCGTCGGCGGCGCAGGAAACGACCGCTCCCTCGCCGGTCAACACCTTGTCGAGCGCGCGCAGCATGCGGGTGTCGTCGTCAACGATCAGAACAGACTTGTCGCGGAGTTGTTTCATGATTTCTTTCGTGGTTATCGTGTTTCAAGAGCCTTGGCTGCGCATCTTGCGATGCCGCGCCAGGGCGTTCATTCAGTGAATTTCAGGTTTCTTCCAGCAACGGCAGAAAAACGGTAAAGATGCTGCCTTTGCCGCTGGCGCTCTCGCATTCGACATGCCCGCCGTGTTCGGTGACGATTTGCTGAACGAGCGCCAGCCCGAGGCCCGTGCCTTCCTTTTTCGTGGTAAAAAACGGCTCGAACATGCGCTTGACATGTTCCCCGGTCATGCCTTTGCCGTTGTCGCTGACGCGCAACAGGGCCTGGGCGCCGTCGCGCCAGGTGCCGATGATCAGTTCGCCGCCGTCGGGCATCGCTTCGCGGCTGTTGCGGATCAGGTTGAGCACCGTCTGCCACAACTGCTCGGCGTCGGCGTTGATCGAGGTCAGAGCCGGATCGAAATGAGTGCGAAGCTTGACGTTGGACTGTTCCAGTTCGCCGCGCATGAACTCCAGTTTCTGCCGGAGAAATGCGTTCAAATCCACCGGCTGCCGCTGCAACTTCGGCAACCGCGCAAATTGGAGATAATCCTCAATGACGCGCTGGATGCGGCGAACCTCGGCGCGCATGTCATTTATGAGCGCACGCGCCTCTTCGGGGAGATGTCCATCGCCGCCGTCCAGCATGTCAATCTCCTTGAAGATGAGGTCGAGATTCAGGGTGATGGACCCCAGGGGATTGCGGACCTCATGGGCCACCTGGGCGGCCATCGCGCCCACCACCGCGAGGCGCTCCGCCTGGACCTTGGCCGCCTCGAGCCGTTTGCGCTGCTTGATTTCCTCCTGCAACGCCGCCGTCCGCCGTTCCACGGTTTCTTCGAGACGGCAGCGTGCCGTTTGAAAAGCGGAGAGCAGAAAGACGACGGTCAGGAACAGCACAAACAACATCAGGGCATTCCAATACGGAATCCACGGCCGCGGATAGACAAAGCCCGACTTTAAGTCGGCAATGAACCATGTCACCGCGCCGGCGATGGCCACCATGATGCCAATGGCGCGTCCTGCCGCCCAACAGGCCCAGCAAATTGGCACCAGATAAACCGCCGACACTGCGAAATCGCGTCCTGTGATGTATTCCACCGAACCGATCAATGCCAGCAGGGCCAGCGCCAGGAACACAACCGCTGGCTTTGGCAGCGACAACAACGGCTGCACAAGCCAGTTGATCAGGAAGACCGCTTGTATTTTATAGGTTCGCACTCTGAGTCATTCCAAGAACTTCGCGCTTGGCGTCTGGCGTCATAACGGTGGCCTCGTGCTCCTGAAAGTAATGTTCACGCCGTGAATAAAACTGACATGGAGCGTGGCGTCTTAACGGTGGCCTCCTCCCCCATGTCCGCCTCCGCCTATGCCGCCTCCTGCGTGCCCGCCGCTGCCGAGGCTGCCCCCTGCATGTCCAACGCCTCCACCGATGGCGCCTCCCACATGTCCGCCGCCGATGCCGCCTCCAATATGTCCTTCGCCAAACCGGTCACCGCCAAAGAACCGGCCTCCGAATCCCCCCGGGCCATAACCAAAGTAGACCGGCGGCCAATATGAATAATACGGGTAGTAGCCGAACCAATCATAATAGTCCGGGTAGTAATCGGGATAATAGTAGTCCGGATAGACGGGCGCGGAAGCCGAACCATAAGTCGTATCCGGATATGCGTAATAAGTCGGAGGCGGTGCCTCTGCCGGAATCTGGACTTGCGGGCTTGTCGGGAAGGGGCCGCCCGCCGCCGGAGCTTGCTGGTACGCCAACGCTGATTGCCGGCGCAATTCCCCATCCCGTTGGATCATCGCCTGCACGACCCTGTCCGGCACGCCCTGTTGTTGCAAATAGATCACGTTTTCGGCGCTGAGATAGAAGGACATAGGCGAGTTGTTGACGTAGCTGACTATAAGGTCGGCAGAGAGGCCGGCCTTGAACAGCTTCACCACCTCGCCCACGCCCGAAGCCAACGCTGGGACCGGTGTCATGGCCATATTGGGAGGAGGCGCGCGCTGATCCATGGACGCCGAAGGCGCCGTTGCGACCGGGCCGGCAGCCGCGGCTGCGAAGTTGGGCAGGCCAAAGAACAGGGCCGCCCCAAAAATTAATCTTCGAATACTCATAAATCTCCTTTTTCAGTCGGTGTTAATCATCGCCCGCGCGCCTGGACCGGCGGCCCACAGTGCGCTTGGGCATTCAGTTCAGTAATGGGTTTGCGGCCCAGCCAACGATTCGGCCGTCGGGCAACAGGACCTTGTTGTTCCGGCCCGCCAGCGAGTCAATCGAATGGCGCCCGCCATCCAGATAGACAGGCGTGGTTTGTCCGCTCTTGATAACCACCGGGACGATAACCCATCCATATTCCCCTCCTTCGGCCTTCACCTTGTATGAGCCGGGGGGCAGGGAAACGGGGGTGGGCGGCTCGACCGTCCAATCTCCTTCGATGCCGTTTGGAACCCATTTGACGAGTTTCCCGTCGTTCGAATAGATGTTGTAGCCGCTGTGATCGCTGGTCAGGTAGGTGTCGAAACACGACCACGCGGAATAAACCACCAGGGTGCCGTTTCCAGACTCGATATAACCGGCGGCAACCGGCGCGGGTCCGACGGGCGGAAGCGGGGGACAAGTCGCGCACGCGGAGAGCAGCATGGCGGAACCAATACAAAGCCAAAGACTTGAATGTTTCATAACAGGCGACCTTTCATTACTTTCGTTACTTTCGCCGTCCCTCTTCCCTGCTACCAATAATCTGGCACACGGAGATTAATTTTTGATGAAATTAACATTAAAAATTTCCAATGATGAACGGGGGGGCCAGCCTTATGGAGACTATTCAGGCAGGGACTTTCCGCGCCTCGTCCTGCGGCGCAAGGGATGGTCCCCCGACGCCCCGGCGAGGCGTCCCTGCCCGAGTAGTTACATCTAGCGCAGGCGGCCGAGTTGGAAGTCCAGGGCCGCGCGCCGGGTGTGGTAATCGTAGCGCGCGCCGGCTTCCTCAATCTGGGCGGAGGTTTGGTTCAATTCGGCCTGGCTTAACTCCACAATCGAACTGAGACCGAGGTTGAACCGCGCCTGCGCCAGTTCCAGCGCCTTGTTGGCGTTCTGCAGCAGGCTCGCCGTCAGCGCAATGCGCGCGTACGAATAGTCCAGGTTGAGCTTGGTAATTTCCGTGTCGCGTGCGATGGTGTTTTCCTGGTCGCGCACGGTCTGGTCGGCCGCATCGGCCTGCAATTGCGCCTCGCGCTGGCGGGCCGTGTAGAGTCCGCCGGTGAAGATCGGGAAATTAAGGTTGACGCCGGCCGCGCCGTAATTGTCCCCCAGGCGCGAATCGCCGGTGGGAATCAGACCGCCGCTGGCGATGGCGCTGAGGGTCGGATAGCTCAACTTGTTTTCCGCGCGCGCGAATTCGCGGGCCGCATCGCGCTGGTAACGGGTGCGCGCCAGGTCGGGCCGGTTGGCCAGGGCTTCGAAGACCAATTCCGGGGCGCTGTTGGTCAGCAATTCGGGCATCGGCTCCTCCGCCAGTTCAAAGTTCTCCGCCTGGCGCTCTCCGAGCACGGTGGAGAGGCTGGCAAAGGCCGATTGCAAATCATTGTCCGCCTTGGCCACCAGCAGGCGCGCCTGGTCCAGGTCCACGCTGGCAAAGCTGACCTCCAGTTCGGATTTGATCTTGTTGGACGCCATCGCCCCGGTTTGGCTCAGGACCATGGCTCGCTCATTTTCTGTTTGACGCGTCGCCGCCAGGATGGCCTGCGCCTGCAAAACGGCGAAATAGGCGGCGTTGACTTCGAGCAGGATTTCCTCCCGGGTCGCCTCGCGGTTCATCTCCTCGGCCTGCGCGCGGAGACTGGAGCTTCGCGTCAGTTCCGACGTGCGCCCAAAATCAGTGATGAGTTGCTGGATGGTTATGCCCTCGGCCTCGCGCTCGTACACGTTGGGGTTGTTGAGATAACCGGCGGCGATGCGGGTGTTGTTGGTGTCGGCCACGCCCACGGCGGTGGCACTGGCGTAGATGTTCGGAAAAAAGGCGGCACGCGCCTCTTTGACGGATTGTCTGGCGGCGAGCGCCTGGAGGCCGGCGACGGAAATGCGGGGGTGTTGGGCGAGCGCAATATCCCCGGCTTCCCGCAACGTCAGGCGGCGCGGCGCATCGGCGGCGCGCAGCCAGCCAGCGGCGCAAAGCAAGAGCATAAGGCAAACGGCGTTTTTCATGAGGCGGCGCTTTCTTTGCGTGCGGCGGAACGGCCGGCATCGTGTTTTCCATAAATAATCAGGTAGGCGGCAGGGACAATGAACACCGTCAAGACTACGGAAACGGCCAGTCCCCCGATGATGGCCTGGGCCAGCGGCGCATAAGCCTCGCCTCCGGTGCCCAGCTTCAGCGCCATGGGAATCAGCCCAATGAGCGTTGCCAGCGATGTCATCAGGACGGGCCGCAACCGCACCCGGCATGCAAGCGCGACGGCTTGGCGGACGGTCTTGCCATCCTGCCGCAAGCGCCGGGTAAATTCGACAATCAGGATGCTGTTGGAGACGACAATGCCGACCATCATAATAACCCCCATCAGCGACATGACGTTGAGAGTCCCGCCGCCCAGCCACAGGATGAGCAACACGCCGGTCAGCCCGGTCGGAATGGCCAGCAGAATCAGCAGCGGATCCACGAAGGATTGGAACTGCGCGACGAGGATCAGATAGACCAGGAGCGTGGAGAGAATCAAACCCAGCCCGAAACTGGCAAAGGAGCTGCGCATGGCCTGCACCGAACCGCGCACATCTATGACCATGTTCTCCGGCAGTTTCGTCGCGTCTATGATCTTCCGCACACTCGCATAAACCCGGCTCAAGTCCTCGCCCGAAGGCGCGACATAAATATCCACGGCGCGGCGGATTTGGTAGTGGTCCACCTCCGTCGGGCTGAGAATGCGCGAGAAGCGGACGACCGAGTCCAGGCGTGTAAATTCCTTCAGGTGCGGCGAGCGCAAGGGCATGGAGCCCAGGTCGGCCAAATTCCGGATGACGCCCTCCGGGTATTGGACGGTGAGGAGATAATTGTTGCCCGTTTTGGGGTCAATCCAATAACTGGGCGCGATCATGCCGCTGGAGGTCAGGGCGGTAATGAGGCTGTCCACGACTTCCTGGGCGGAAAGCCCCAATTGGCTGGCGCGTTCGCGGTCAATGTCAATTTTCAGCGCCGGATAATCCACGTCCTGCGGCACGAGGACGTCGCTGACGCCGGGCAGCGCGCGGACTTGCTGGGCGATCTTAGTCGCCACAGCGTGGTCAGCCGGCATATCCATGCCGCTGACCTGAATATCCAGCGGGGCGGGCATACCCTGGTTAAGGATGGCATCCACCAGGCCGCCAGTCTGGAAATAGGCGCTCAGTTCGGGCAATTCCTTTTGGAGTCTGGCGCGCACCAGGTTCATGTAGGCGAAGCTGCTCCGTTCGTGGCCCTCATTTAGCCCGACTTGGACGAAGGCCGTGTGCGGAGCGGAGTTGGGAGTGAGGATCGAGGAAAAGCCGGGGGTGATGCCGATGTTGGACACGATGATCTTGAGATCGCGTTTGGGCACTACGGCGCGGACCAAGTCCTCCACCCGGCTGATCCATTGGTCGGTCAGTTCCAGGCGCGTGCCGGAGGGAGCCTTGACGTTGATGACAAACTGGCCGGGATCGGTGCGGGGGAAGTAGGCCCGGCCGACCAGCGGATAGAGCGCCAGGCTGAAAAGAAAAACAGCGGTGATCCCGAGAACCGCGGCCAACGGGCGCAACAACGCGAGGTTCAACGCCCCTTCGTAGCGGTCCAGCATGCGGGTGAATTTGCGGTTGAACCATGAGTTGAAACGCGCGCTCCAGCTCTTGCTGCGCGGCGGCGCGGTTGCGTCCTCCCCGAGTTCCTCGTCAGCTTGATTCCTCTTGATCCACTTGGCGCAAAACAGCGGAACGACCGTCATGGCGACGAAATAGGACGCGAACAAAGAGAGAATGACCGCCAGGGCCAGCGCGCCAAACAAAAAACGGCTGACGCCAAAAAGAAACGTGACGGGAAAGAAAACAACGACCGTTGCCAGGGTGGCGGCCAGCACCGGGAGGGCAACCTCTTTGCCGCCGCGTTCCGCCGCCGTTTCGGGCGGCTCGCCCAGTTCCAAGTGGCGATAGATATTTTCCAGGACGACGACCGAGTTGTCAATCAGACGCGAGAAGGCCAGGGCCAGCCCGCCCAGCACCATCGTGTTGACGGTGCCGTTGCCCAAATCCAGCGCGAAAAAGGCGGCGAGCGCCGACAGGGGAATGGAAAGAAAGACCGCCGCCGTCGCGCGAAGGCTGCCCAGGAAAATCAAAATCATCAGGCCGGTCAGGAACAAACCGATGGCGCCTTCATGCACCAGGTTTTCAATGGCGGCCTTGACAAAGACCGACTGGTCAAAGACGACTTGGGTGACCAGTTGTTTGGGCACGTCCAACAATTTGGAAACGACTTTCTTGACGCCGTTGACCACCGCGATGGTGTTCGCCTCGCCGCCCTGCTTCAAGACGGGCAGATAGACCGAAGGCTGGCTGTTGATGCGCACTTTGCACAATTGAATTTGCGAAGCGTCCCGCGCCCTGCCGACATCCGCCACCAACACCGAGGCGTCGCCCTCGGTTTTCAAAGGCACCAAGTTGACGTCTTCCATCTCGTTGATCTGGCTGTCGGCATAGACGTTGTAGTCGTAGGGCCCGATTTTCACGTCGCCCGCCGGCAGGATCAGATTGGCCTGATCCACAGTGCGCACAACGTCCATCACGCTCAATTGATGCGCCTCCAGCTTAAGCGGGTCCACGTACACCATGATCTGGCGATAGCGCCCGCCGAAGGCCGGCGGCAACGAAGCCCCCGGCACGCCGGCCATTTGGTTGCGCACGGTGAACTGGCCCAGGTCCCGCAGTTGCGCTTCGCTGAGTCCTTCGCCTTTCAAAGTGACCAGGCAGACCGGAAGGCTGGAGGCGTCGAATTTCATGACGATGGGCGGCAGCGTGCCCGCCGGCAGATAGCGCAGACTGGCCATCGCCAGGTTGGCGATGCCGGTCACGTCCGAGTCCGGATTGGACCCGGGCTGGAAATAGACTTTGATGAGACTCACGCCGGGCAGGGAGCGGGATTCCATGTGCTCAATGCCGGAGGCCAGCGTGAACATCCGTTCGAACTGGCCGGTGATGTCGTTTTCGATCTGCTCCGGCGGCATGCCGGAATAAAAGGTGGCCACGACCACAACGGGGATGTTGATGGGCGGGAACAAATCCACCGGCATGCGCGTCAGGCTGGTCACCCCCAGCACGCAGAGCATCAGGCCGAGCACGACAATGAAATAAGGATGGCGGATGGCAAACCGGGACATAATCCTCCGGGGTTCAATTTCTGGCGGTCACGACTGTTTTTATCGGTTTCACATCTTCCTTTCCGTTTCTCCTGGACGCTCACGGCAGCGCCGGCTCCTGCCAGGGTTTGGTCTCCACTTTTTCTCCCGCATGGACGGCGGACCGCCCGCCGATCATGACCAAGTCCCCCTCGTTGAGGCCGGCGGTGACTTCGCAGCGGGTTGCGGTGACCAGTCCGAGGGTGACGGCGCGCGACTCAATTTCATGGCCGGCGTTGACGGCATAGACGGTGGGGTTATCCCCGAAGGAGACGGCTTGGATGGGAATGGAGAGGGTGCGCGGACGTTGCTCCAATTTGAAGGTGGCGGCGGCGTACATGCCCGGGACCAGTTCCAGGTTTGGATTGGGCACCTCGATCTCGGTGATCATCGTCCGGGTGTCGTGATTGACCTCGCCCGTGAAGCGCGAGACCTCGCCGCTGAATGCCTTGTTGTTCAGGGATTGCACGCGCACCTGGACATTGTCCCCCAGGTGAATGAATCTGACGTCGTCCACGGAAACTGGAAAATCCAGCCGGAGCCGGTAATTGTCCGAGACGCGCACCAGGGGTTTGGCCTGTGTGTCCGAGGCGGTGCCGGCTTGGATGAGCGCGCCGGGGTCGGCATACCGGCGGGTGACTACACCGTCAAAGGGCGCGGTGATCTGCGTGTAGTCCAGCAGGGTTTGATATTTCTCCACGTCGGCCTTGGCGGAGGCGAGGGCGGCGGCGGTGGCGCTGTCCCTGGCTTCGGCGGTGTCAATGTCCTGCTGGGCCACCAGGTTGGGATGCTCTTTGTTGACCCCGGCCAGCCGGGTATGGATCAGGTGGGCGTTCTTGTAATCCGCCTCCGCCCGCTCTTGGGCGGCCCTGGCCGCGTCCAACTCGGCGCGCAGTTCCGGGACCTCAAGTGTGGCCAAGAGCTGGCCCGCCTTGACCTTGTCTCCGAAATCCACGTTCATTTTGTCCACGTAACCGGATACCTTCGCGTTCAATTCAACCTCCAGGAATGGGCGGAATTCCGCCGCGATGATGGCCTGGTTGAAAAGGTCTTCGCGCACAACACTCGCCACCGCCACCGTGGGCGCCCGTGTGTCCGGCGAAGCCGGTCCCGCTTCCTTGCTTTTGCGCGCATAAAGCCAAAGACCGCCGACAACGATCCCAACTCCCAACAAGGGCCATATCAGGCCGATGCGCCAGCGCGGGGCGGCGGATGGTTGCGGCGCGGACGGAGTGACAGGCTCTGGTTCCATAACCTTTAAGTCTTGGCGGCCGGGGATGCCAGGGGCAGTTCCACACTGAAGCGGCTTCCTTTTCCCTCCACGCTTTCCACCACCACCCTGCCGCCATGCGCGGCGCATATTGATTTGACAATGGCCAGTCCCAAACCGGCGCCGCCCGCGTCGCGCGAGCGCGCCCGGTCCACGCGAAAGAAGCGCTCGAAAATATGCGGCAAAGCGCCGGCAGGAATTCCCATTCCCGTATCCACCACTTCCAAAACGGCCCTGCCGTCGCGGGCGCGGACATTGAGGTTGATCGTCCCGCCCGGCGGCGTGTACTTGATGGCGTTATCCAGCAGATTGACCACCACCTGTTTGATTCGAGCGCGGTCGCCGTCCACGCTAACCTTTCCCTCCGCGTTGCAGGCCACGGAAATCCCCTTGTCCTCGGCCAGCAAAGACATTTGCTCGGTCGTGCCGGCGGCCAGCGGGGCCAGATCAAATCGTTCCCACTCTTGCTGTGACTCCCCCGCGTCGAGGCGGGAAATCGCAAACAGTGCATCTACAATTTTCGCCAGACGATCCACCTCCTCCAGAACGCTCCCCGCCCGGTCGCACAATTCCGGCAACGTCCGCGCTTGTTCCACCACACTTTCCATTTCGCCGCGCAACGCGGCCAGCGGCGTGCGCAGTTCATGCGAGGCGTCGGCCAGAAAGCGGCGGTTTTGCTCGAAGGCCTCATTCAAACGAGCAATCATGCGATTGAGCGCCAGGGACAAATGCTCCAGTTCGTCCCCCGTGTTCGTCAACGGCAGGCGCTCGTTCAGATTATGCAGGGTGATGTGTTCGGCGCTCCGCGCAATTTGCACCACGGGCGCCAGGGCGCGGCCCACGAGAAAAAAGCCGCCGCCCACCGCGACCAGGCCAAGCAAGGGCACCCCAATCAGAAGCGACCACAGGAAATGAGACAAGATCGTCTCAATCGGCGCCATCGGCGCGCCGCT
>Ga0187871_10002844_pt1 | contig 13698 bp, 9 predicted proteins | sample June2016WEW_16_1_FD_132988 | JGI IMG/M metagenome (GOLD analysis project Ga0187871, IMG submission 132988) | Peatland microbial communities from SPRUCE experiment site at the Marcell Experimental Forest, Minnesota, USA - June2016WEW_16_10 | ecosystem: Environmental > Terrestrial > Soil >... | reverse complement strand
TCTGAAGCAGCAGGGCGATACGGATGGGGCAATCGAAGCCTTGCGCCGATCGGTGGCGCTGGATGGCCTGAACGCGGCTGCCTGGAACAATCTGGGTCTGCTTCTGCGGCGGAAGGGCGACACAGGGGGTTCCGCGGAGGCTTTCGCGAAGGCCGCGGAAATCCGGAAAGCCGAGGAGCGGGAGAAAGAGAAAAAGCTCAAGCAGGGGTGTTGATGCCGGACAGGCCAGGAGGCCTGTCCCAGTCAAAACAGAATGCCGGCGACTTGTTCCGCCACTTGGCGAGCCTTTTCGCGAAGGGCGGTTGGCTGTGCCGAACGATCGTTTGTGCCGATACGGATCAGGAAGACCCGGTCGCGCACCCTGCCCACCACCTGCTCGGCGAGTTGTCCGTCGCTACAGGCCAGCGCCTCGTTGCCAATGGCTTTTAGCGGCACGGCTGCAGTATGGCAGCGCGCCGCGTAAGACGCAAAATCCTTGGCCGCGGAGGACATGGTTTCGACCTCGATGCGAAGTTCGAACAGCAGAGATCCGTCCTGGCGGATGAATTCGCAGCTTCGATCGTCGCCGGCCGGAGCGCGCCTTGTGGGGGCCCGGGTGATGGGTCCGCCCAACACTCCTCCGGCTGTCGCCGCGTTCAGCCACGGGCAGGGTTCAGCGGCCTGGCCGATAAGCGGCAGGCAGGCTAGGGCAATCGGCAGAACTATGCGCATACTCTCAGACTCCCAGCTTGGCGGCCGGCTTCAACACCTCGCTGCTGAGAATCTTGCCGCCTTCCTGAATGACATACAGCCGATTGACATCCAGGTCCGCAAGCCGATCGACCTGGCCGCTCAGCCACTTGATCTCGACCAGATCCACTTTGGTTGCCCGATCGAGCCCGAAGTGCATGCGCATATCGTTTTGCGAAAAATAGCTGCCGCCGCTGCGCAACTCATCCATTTGCGCCAGAGGCTTCGGCGCATCGGGCTTGGTTTTGGCAGTCACCGTGACCCGGCTGCCGATGCCGCTGCGGTTCGATTTCACGCCGGACAGTTTGATCTTGATCCAGTTACGGTTCAGTGTGGAGTCACAGCGCAGAAGCTGCGGAATCGCGTTGACGCAGTTCACGGCCACGTCGATATCGCCGTCGTTGTCGTAGTCGCCGAAAGCGCACCCGCGCGCCGGCGCGTTCTCCAGAATCCCCGGCCCGCCTTTGTCACTGACATCTTCAAACCGCCCGTTCTGTAAGTTGCGATACAGATACTTGTGCTCGGCGTATTTCAAATCGGCATTGGACTTATCCACCTCCGGATAAACATGGCCGTTGGACATGAGAATGTCAAGCCATCCGTCGTTGTCCATATCGAAGAAGCCGACGCCCCATCCCAGCAGCCGCGTATTGACTCCCAGGCCGCTCGGATAAGTGCGGTCCTCGAAGTTGGCGTCGCCCAGGTTTGTATATAGCGAATCGGTGTCGCCGGCGAAATTTGTCTTGACCACGTCGAGGTTGCCGTCGCGATTGTAGTCGCCGATCGAGACGCCCATCCCCGCCTGCGGCTTCCCTTCCGGAGACAGCGCGGCGCCGGCTTCGATGGCAATGTCTTTAAATGTGCCGTCCTTTTGGTTCAAGTAGAGTGAGGCGGTGCTGGAATCGTTGGCCACGTATATATCGGGCCAGCCGTCGTTGTCCAGGTCCGACGCGGCCACGCTCAAACCATAGGTGCCTTGAGTCTTCCACATGCCCGATTTCTCACTGACATCGGTGAACGTCCCGTTGCCGTTATTGTGGTACAGGATGTTCTTGCCGCCGGGCAGCCCTGGCGGTCCACAGGCCACCAGTAGTCCCTTGTAAGTGCAAGGCCCCGCCTCTGGCGGAGGCGCGGTCTTCAGGTCGAAATCGACGTAGTTGGCTACGAAGAGGTCAAGGTGGCCGTCGCGATCGTAGTCCACGAACGTGCAGCCGGTGTTCCAGCGTATCTTCGGGCCGGGCTGGCTCAGCCCCGCCTCCTTGGTCACGTCCGTGAAAGTGCCATTCCCATTATTCCGATAAAGCGAGTTTTGTCCGTAGTAAGTGACGAAGAGGTCGTCGTTGCCATCGTTATTGTAATCGCCCACGCAGCAGGCCTGTCCCCATCCCGTGCGGTGCTCCAGGCCGGACCCCTTGGTAACGTCCGTGAAGGAGCCGTCGCGATTGTTCCTGAAGAGATGGCAGCGCGGCTCTTTACCTGCCGGAAAACCTTCCAGGCGCCAGCCGTTCACCAGGAAAACATCCAGCCAGCCATCGTTGTCATAATCGTAGAAAGCCAGGCCGCAGCCGGTAGTTTCCAGAAGGTACCTATTCTTACCCTCGCCCCCGTAGATGGTTTTCACGGCCAATCCCGACTCTTTGACTACATCCTTGAAGCTGAGGCCGAGCGGCGTGCCCTCGATAGGTGACTTGGGTCCCGCGGGAGGCGGCATGGGTTTTGCGTCGTAACTGCGCTCGATCGGCCCAGGCAGTTTTTGCGCCATTGCCGCCAGCTCGGCAAACGGAAGCACCAGCGCGGACCGGCATAAGGACCGGACAAAGCGGCGCCGCGATGCAGGCATTTAGAATTGTCCTCCGCTGGAAACAACCGCCGCGGGCGGGATATCGGTATGCATATGCCAAGGCACGCTTTCAGTCGAAATCTCGGGATGTTTCCGCAGGAACTCTAGCGAGTAAGTTGGGGCGCCGGGGTCCACTTGCTTGGTTGCGAATAACGCCGCCTGCGCGGCGGCTTTTTCTTTCATTCCCATGCGGCGATATAGAACAGCCAGGTTGTAATGCGCGGCAAGGTCGTCGGGGTCGATCTTCTGCAGGGTTTCGAACTGCTCCACAGCCTCGTCGTAGCTGTGTCTCTGATAGTAGGCAATACCCAGCTCGCGCCGCGGATCGCGGGCTTGCGGATACTGAATCACGACTCTCTGCAGGTCGGCCACTTCCTCGTCGTAATGGCCTTCGCGCCTTTCGACGAGCGCGAGATAGTAAAGCGCGCGCGCGTTGTTTGGGCTGAGCGCCAGTGCTTGTTCCAGGTCGCTCCGCGCCTCGGAGTATTTTTCCCACTCGATATAGGTAAGGCCGATATTGATATGGCCGTCGGCATAATCCGGCCGCAGCTTTACGACTTGCTCGAAGGCGTGCATGGAATCGGCGTATTGGAGTTGATCCAAATAGGCGATGCCGAGATTGTTCCAGCGCATCCAGTCCGGGTTATCTTGCTTATCCGGGGGCGTGGCTGGGTTATCACCGATATTCAAGGTGCGCGTGCGGGAGGCCAGTTCCACGACCGGATACGCTGGGTGGTCATTTCCGAAAATGTTATTCAAATAACTCTGACGCAGGTGGCGATAATTCACGCGTGCCGTAACCGTCAGCGGGCCCGTTGCGCCGGCGGGTATTTGAAACTCATACCGCACCAGGGCGGAACGGCCGGACTGGATGGTGTTGTCGTAGGCGACCGAATGGATGGTCCAGACCTTATGATTGTCCACAAAGGTGCCATCCGTGTTTACGGGCCTGTTGGTGAAGCTGTGGGCCCGCTCGTCGAGCGAGCCGTCGGGCTTCAAGAAGCCGCTGTGATAAATCTCTTTTCCGGCGGCATCTTGCACCACAAACTCCACCCATGGCTCGTATAAGTCGCGCACTTCCGGAACCAGGGAGTGGCCAATGTTCTTGTTCTGTATCACCACCATCATTTGCACGATTTCATTCGGAGCAAGCTGGAACGGCGCCGAACCGAGAGGCGCGGTCATGGTCCCCTCGCCGGCCTTCTCGATCCCGAACAGATCGACGTTCAAGTACATCCCCGATTTCAGAAATTCTACGGTTTTCTGCAGTTGCTCGTCGAAGCCGTAATAAAACGGGACAGCCGTGTTGCCCGCCGGCCAGCGATGCGAGGCTAGCGTGCCATGCTTAGCGCCGTAGTCTTCGAGCTTCACTTTCGCCCGCGGCATGTGACAGTCCTGGCAGGTCGTGAATCCCGTGGAGTAGAAGGTGAGTGGATTGCGTTGCGAAAACTTCGAGTTCTGCCACTCATCATATACGGTGAAGGCACGGATGAACTTGTAATCGTTCAGCGTATCCGGCAGATTGGCTTTGTGACAGGCAGCGCAAAACTCCGGTGTGCGGTAGAACTGCTGCATGACTGCCCTGGAATGCCTGTCCGGGTGGCTCTTTATCTCTTCATCGGGCACCATGCCCGGAATGCGGTTGCCATCTTCATCGACCATCGCGGATGGGACTCCGAAGACGAAGCCGCCATTCCCGTTCGTCGATTGCAGTTGTTGAATCGAGTGACAAGTGGTGCAGGTGAGACCGTCTTCGTCGAAGCTGCGGTCCACTTGCGAGTCTTGCGTGAGCGCTCCCGAGAGCACTCCAATGGGGTTATGGCAGCTATCGCAGTGCCGCGTGAATTCGATGCCCTTGGTCCGCAGTAGAATATTGACGCTGGTCCGATAGAAGGGGGTGCGAAATGCGTTGGAGTGCAGCGCCTGGCGCCACTGGCTGTACGCTTCCTGATGACAGCGTCCGCAATAGGAAGCCGGCAGGAAGGCCTGCGGTTGAATGAAATCGTGGCCTTCAACGGCCGCGTTGCCCGGCGTCGAGATTTTGTCGCTCCCGAAGCGGAAATTATAGGTCGCGCGGATTTTGGCGTCGTAGGCCTTGCGGTCGGCGGTCCGATCCTCCTGCGCCCGGGATGTGACGAGCGAAACACTACACGCGCAGACGATAGCCACTATCGTAACGAGCCTGCACCTCGCCAACATGGGCCCCCCTTTCGTGCAATGGATCTGGGCATTAGTATAGCACTTTAGTTTTGGCGGTCAAGGCTATCAGCTGGCCCTGGCCGCCTGAAAAGGCGGCTGCGGCCAGGATTGGCCAATGCCACTTATTTCGTGCTGGACAAAACCCTGATGAAGCGCTAATCTAAAGCTGGGAGATTAACGCTGATCGTGTGCCGGATGTCGAACACAGGTGGGTTGGCCGTGTGTTTAGCGGAGATGAGTTCCGCTTGGTGCAACAGATTGTGGCCGACTACCCAGCATTGAGCGTGCATGAGCTGAGCTTGACCATCTGCGAGTTGTTGAACTGGAAACGACCGAACGGACGGTTAAAGGCGCATGAATGCCGTGCCTGGCTACAGCAATTGCATACGGCTGGCTGGTTGGCATTGCCGGCCTTGCAGCGCTGCGGTCCAAAGGGGCCGCAGCGCATTGCGGTCGGCGGGCCAACGGATCGGGAAACCGAGGTGTGCGGGCCGGCCAAAATGCTGGAACCGCTGCGGCTGGACTTGGTGGAGGCCGGCAGCCAGGACAGCGCCCGCTTCCGGACATGGATCGAGCACCACCATTATCTGGGCTACCGGGTACCGGTGGGAGCGAGTCTGCGCTACTTGGTGCGTTCGGTCAGCGGCCAGGTATTGGCGTGTCTGCTCTGGTCATCGCCTGCCTGGAAGATGGCACCACGGGACGGTTGGATCGGTTGGAGCGCCGCGCAGCGGGAGCAAAATCTGCAGTACATCGTCCATAACAGCCGATTTTTGATTTTGCCGTGGGTACGGGTGAGCGGTTTGGCCAGCAAGATTCTGTCGCGCTGTGCGCGTCAGTTGCCCAAGGACTGGCAACGGTGTTACGGCTATCGGCCCATGTTGCTGGAAACTTTGGTGGACGGGGCCCGCTTCGCCGGCACCAGCTATCGGGCCGCCAATTGGATTTTGCTGGGGCAGACGACGGGGCGCGGGCGAATGGACCGGCAACGGCAGGCCGCGGTGAGACGGAAGGACATCTACGTGTATCCGTTGGGCCGGCATGTGCAACATGATCTGCAAACAACAGAAGCCCCGCTGAGCTTGGCCGAAATGCGCTACCGCCGTAGCGCGGAAGACGGAGTTCTTTTCGCTGGACAAAACAAAACTTTTCATTTATGTTAATGAGTGGAACTTCCTTCCAGCGAGGCCCTACGCGAACGCTATCGGACGCTGGTTCCGGCAGCCTTCTTCCAGGAACTGGAGCGAGAATGTCAGTGTTCTGAGCGGGGAATCTACGTCCCGCAGGTAGTGATCTGGCTGATGTTGCGGCAGCAACTGTTCGGCCATGGAACCTTAGCCGAGGCGGTCCAGCAGGTGGTGCTCGGCCAGCCCGGCAGCTTGCTGCCGAAGCACAAACGCGTCCGCGAGGGAACGGTATCGAGCCGTACCGGTGCTTACAGCCAGGCCCGCAAGCGACTGCCCGTGGCCTTGCTCGAAAGGGTAGCCCAGCGCATCGTCGAGGAAACCTGGAAGCCCCCTCAGGACGCCGCGCGGGCCGCCGGCGTCTATTTGATGGACGGCTCGGGCCTGGTGCTGCCGCACACACCGGAACTGGCACGGGAATTCCCCCCGGCCACCAATCAGCACGGTGTTTCGCACTGGCCCGTGATGCGGATCGTAGTAGCGCATCATTTGGTCAGCGGCGCAGCCGTGCAGCCCTGCTGGGGCCCCATGTTCGGGAAAAAAGCGGTCAGTGAACAAAGCTTGAGCGAGCAACTGTTCCAGCGCCTCCCCCGCCAATCGACGGTAGTAGCCGACCGCAATTTCGGGGTTTTCTCGGTGGCCTTTGCCGCCCACGGCCAAGGGCACTGTGTAGTGGTGCGGATGACCAAAGCACGTGCCCAGCGAGTCATGGGCGGCTCTTTGCCCAAAAGAAAAACCGATAGTCCCGTGGAGTGGAAGCCCAGCCGCGACGATCGTCGCGCTCATCCAACCATCCCGCCGGACGCCTGCCTGCGCGGTCGATTGATTATCCGTCACCTCAAACGCCACGGCCAAATGATGGTCCTGTATCTGTTCACGACCGCGCAACTGCCGGCCAACGAGATCGTCGAACTCTACGGGCGCCGCTGGAACATTGAGACGGATCTGCGCAGCCTGAAGCAGATGGTGCGATGGGGACAAGTGCGCTCGCTGAGCACGGATGGTGACCAAGGAACTGATTAGCGGCGTCATGGCCTATAATCTGGTTCGAACCGTACAGTTGTCCGCCGCCCAATTGGCCGGTATCGATCCCCGCCAGTTGAGCTTCTCGAAGGTGCAGACCGTTGTCAACGTCTGGTTCCCGGCCCTGATGGATGCCCGCAGCCCAGAACAGTTCTCTAGCCTGTTCGCTCGCATGCTCACCGCTGCGGCCCAAGCCAGACTACCAAAACAGCACCGCCGCCGCCCCTACCCGCGAGCCATCTGGGGCCGACCGCAAGAATGGCCCCGCCGAACCGTAGGCAACAAACCACGCCATGTCACCGGAGGAAAATAAGTGGCATTGGCCAGGATTGCCCGCCCCACAATTGGTAGCGGTTCTTAGTACTTTACGCCCGTGGCCCGCCCCTGCGATTCGCCGCGCAGCCACACGAAGACCGGGGCGTGCGGCGCGGGCGCCGGCCACGGCAATTCGATCTTCAGCGATTGCTTCTGCGGTTCGCCGGCGATCGTGTCGGGAATGGACTCGACCGGCAAGCCGTGCTGTGCATCCCAGCCGGTCTTTTCGATAGTATCCAGATCCTCGCCTTGGAGCGTGCCAGCATAAACGGCATCGCCGAGTTTCTGATCGGTCAGCACGAACTGTTCGATGCGCGGCACACGAAGCACGCGGCCCAGCGGGTACGCGTCGCTGGTTCCTTCCGGCGACGTTACGCGAGCTTCCAGCCGGCACCCCGAGCGTCCCACCGTGCCCGGGTCCAGGGATAAGAAGAGAACGCCTTCTCCCGCCAGGTCCAGGCGCGCGCCGCCGGTCCGGTCGCCCGCCGCCAGACGCAGCCTTTGGCGCAACGAGCCCGGATCGGTGCACGTTACATCCACGGCCGGCGCCTGGCCCGCGTGGGCGACAGCCAGGGCAAAGCTGGCGGTTACTGCGGCGGGGATCTCGTCGTCGTTCAGAGTCAGGCCGAAATTCTGCGGGTAAGACTTGCGCACGGACGCGATGCGCGGACGCGGCCCCCGAATCTCGATCGCATCGGTCACGGTAAGGGCCGCCTCGATCCCCTGCACCTTCATGCGCAAGTCGAACCGCTCGTCTTTACAGGCTTTGGAACCCAATTTGATGGTAGCCTCGCGCGTGTCCGCCGGGTGCGAAGGCGGCGCCAAATCGATTGCGCCGGCTTCCGTCGAGAGCTTTTCAATGCGCTCCAGGCCGCTGCCGCGTAACAGAAGCTTCTGGCCGGTCTCATCCAGATTGGGCCGCAGCGGCAGGTCCTCAAGCTTGGGGTTCGGGGGCCATACCGTGACCGGAATCGGATGGGAAACACCGTCCGATTGCGCCAGGAGCAATCGGTATGCGCCCGGCTTGAGACCGTTGGTATCCAGCTCCGCGCCGGCGGACTCCTGATCGCCTCCGCGCTTTCCATGCGGCAGCGTGAAAGACATCTTCACGGGAGCGCCCGCATGCGGACCGGTCTGTTCCAGTTCCGCTTTTTCGACGAATTCGAAATCCACGCCTTCGAGCTTCAGCGGAACGGCGCCGCTGCCCTCCACCAGCCGGTCGCGCGAATCGGCAGCCAGCTTGGCCAGCTTCAGGTCTCCGTAAGGATGCAGGTAGACATCGCCCGCCACCGGCACGCTGTCCCAATCCCAGGACGCCTTCAGCCGGTATTCGCCCGGCGCAGCCTTGGTCTTGCTCAGGTCGAGCTGAATCTCGCCGTCTTTCTCCACCGTCGCCGGCACTCGGAGCGATGCGCCGCCGTTCACCGGCGCCAGTTGCCAGTCGCGCAGCCGCGCGATGGCTTTGGAACCCTCATCCGCATGCACCGCGACCACGGACTTCGCGCCGATCGGGAGGTGCGCGGGAGTGGCCAGGGTGAGCTTGGGTTCCTTCAGGCCGGGCAGCCGGTGCGCCCAAAGGTAGGCAATGCGAGTATGGGCTTTCGCAGTCTGGCTCTTGGCGCACAGCGCGACGCTGCCCGAGAGAGCAGTCTCGGCCGGCTGAACAAGGCTGGACTGGAATTCCGTCTCGGGAAACAGCATGGTGTGCATGTTCTGAAAGAGCGCAACGCCTCCGGCCGCCAAGCCCACCCCGTTGCCAAAGAACAAGCCCGCCACAGCGGTGGCCAGCCCCGCGGATTGCTGCACCACCGCGCTGTTCGACGCGGTGAGCGGGTCCATTGCGCTCATGGACGGCAGCAACGTGTGCAACAGAGTGGCTGCCTGCTGGCCGGTGGCGCTGTGTGTGTCGATCTGGGGCATGGACACGCCGGATTTGGCTGAGAAGCCGGCCAGCGCCGCGGAAACCGGGGCTCCGGAGCTTTCGGACTGCTGCAGTTCCTGGATCAGCGCGCTCACCTGGGCGGTCTGATCGGCGTAGTCCGCCAACTGCGAGAGGACCTCGTCGTTCTTCTGCATCAAGGACTTCACCTTGCGCATGCTGAGTCCTTGCGGACCGTAAACCAGCGCCACTATGGAAGCATCGCGCGGCAGGACCCATGCCGTCGACTTGGCCGCGGGCGCGGGTTTGAGCGCTTCCAGCGGAGCCTGCGAGTTGGCGGGCGGCGCCAGCAGCACGGCGATTTCGGCCTTGTCCCTCTCTGCGGGAGGGATGTGCACGGGTTCATACAGCAGACTCTGCCCTTGATGCAGCGCGTTCACCTCGCTGAGGGGCAGGGCTACGCCTCCCTTTGCAGGCGTCACGGCTAGCTTGAAAGTCGCCAGCGACTGGCTACCCACGCATGCACGCGGCGTGGCAGCCAGGCAGGGGAGGGCGAGAAGGAAGACAATTCCACGAAAGCGGGGCATCACAACTTAGATGACGTATGGGTACTGGAAAAAGGCGACAACAGAATGAGCGGGGCTCAAGCCCCGCGCGGGCTGAAGCCCGCCCTCCAACTCGTTTGCTAGGATAAAAGGATGCAGTTCCCCCGCCTTTTCCTCGTGCGTCAGCATTTTCCGGACCACCGCATCCCCGACGTGGCCGCCGAAGTCCAGCGCCAGCTTCACGACTCCGGATTCGCTGCGCGCCTGAAACCCGGAGCGCGCGTGGCCATCGGCGTGGGCAGCCGCGGCATCGCCAATATGGCCTCCATCACACGCGCCGCCGCCCAATACTGGAAATCGCAGGGCATGCACCCCTTCGTCTTCCCGGCCATGGGCAGTCACGGTGCAGCCACCGCCGAGGGCCAGGCAGACGTGCTGGCGCATTACGGCATCATCGAGCAAACCATCGGCTGCCCGGTGCGCAGTTCGCTCGACGTCGTGCCGCTGGGCAAAACGCCGCAAGGCATCCAAACCTACATGGACCGCAACGCCTATGAAAGCGATGGTGTGATGCTGGCCGGCCGCGTGAAGTGGCACACCGATTTCAACGGCAAGATCGAAAGCGGCCTTTTCAAGATGATCGCCATCGGGCTGGGCAAGTTCGCCGGCGCGCAGCACTATCACACCTATGCTTACAAGCTGGGTCTGGAAAGCACCGTCCGTGCCATCGGCCGCACGGTGCTTGAGAGCGGCAAGATCCTGGGCGGCCTGGCAATCCTGGAAGACGCCAATCACAATACGGCAAAGCTGGAAGCGGTGCCGGCGGAAGGCATGGAACAGCGCGAGGAAGAACTGCTGGTGCTGGCCAAATCCTGGATGGGCCGCATTCCCATGGACCTCGATCTCCTCATCGTCGACGAAATCGGCAAGAACGTCAGCGGCGCCGGGATGGACACCAAGGTGGTGAACCGCAGCGTGCTGGGCGACTACAATCCATGGCCGGACGCGCCGCGCATCGAGCGCATCTTCGTGCGCGATCTGAGCGATCTCACTTACAACAGCGCGGTCGGCATCGGCATGGCCGACATCACCACCGACCGCCTGGTGAATCGCATCGACTGGGCGTCTACGCGCGTCAATTCCCTGACCGCCTCTACGCCCTCGGCCATCCGCACGCCGATTCATTTCCCTAGCGACCGCGAGTGCCTGGAAGCCATCGCCCCCACGGTCGGCAAGTTCGATATACGCGAAGTCACAATCGGGTGGATCCGCAACAGTCTGGAACTTTCGCAATTCGCCATGAGCGAAAACCTGCGCCCGTCGATTGAGCGCAACCCCATGCTCGAAATCGTCTCCCCGGAACGGGAAATCGAATTCGATGCCGCCGGTAACCTCGTGCCCCCCGATGCCGCGCCGGCCCACGAGCCAGCCGAGCCGGCCCTGGTGTCGTCGCATAGCTAAAAATACCCGCTCGCCTGTATATCCTTCCGCGCGCTGCCGTCCTATCCTGGAATCAGTTGGATGCCTGGAAGCCGCTGGACCAAACCGCAAATAGAGTCGCTCGTCGATCAGATCGTTCACCTGAGTAAGCCGCTGCCGCAAATCGACATTCCCGGCAAAACACGCGCGGCCATCAACAACCAGCGCAAAAGACTGCAACGCGCCGGCGTTCTCAACGGCTCTTTCGCGGGCCGTGCAGTGCGGCCTTGGACCTTCCCCGAGCTCAAGAGGCTCACCGCCTTCACCGCGGAATACGGCTTCAGCGCGTCGTTCATCGCCCAAATGGGCCTGTTGCCCGGACGCAGCAAGGATTCCATCAGCAAGATGATGGGGCGGCACGGCCTCGGCAATCCGGCGATTAAGGAACGCGCCCGCCAGGCCTGCCGTTTGGATCCGCCGCGCCGTGCAGAATTCCAGCGCTTCCTGCTCGGCGAGGGGCGATTGCTCCCGAGCATCGTAATCGCGCGGCAGTGGGGACTGGCACAGAAGACCGTTACTGCATACCGGCGCAGGCTCGGAATCCAACTCTCGTGGCGGGAAGCGCGGTCCTCCGACGAATACCGGCGCCAGCAGCGCAAACGCGCCGCGGCCTTTGTCACGCACACCCGCGAGCGGTGGAGGCAATGGCGCGAGCGCAAGATGCTGGGCTGGGAAAAATTACGGCAGCAAATGTCCCAACGCGCCGATTGTCCGTCGGCGCGCGTGTGCCAGGCCTGCGGCGAGCAATGGTACGCCGCGCGCGAATTCTTTCACGTGCGCACGCGCCGCTCGCCCGCCGGCGTGAAAACCAGCTACTGCCGCATCTGCCGCCTGTGCCGGGCCGAGCAGCGGCGAGACCCGGCCGCGAAGTCCGTGCGGCGATTAGGGCGCTTATTCACCGCACAGTATGCGGTGAATAGTTGTTGTTTGCGGTGAATAAATGCTATAATCTCCGCATAGGCTGCGGAGAATGTACATTCACCAGATCCCTGAATGGCCCCGCTTCGAGTGGCGCCAGGAGCGCCTCGCCCAACCTCTCGCCGGCGTCCGGTACCGGCAGGGCCGGATGATCGGCCATATGGAGGCGCTTGGCTTTGAGCTCCGACAGGAGGCCGTCCTCCACACCCTCTCCGAAGATGTGCTCAAGAGTACTGAGATCGAAGGCGAAAAGCTGGACGCGGCACAAGTCCGCTCCTCCATCGCCCGCCGCCTGGGCATCGACATTGGCGCTCTCAAACCCGCCGACCGCGCTGTCGAAGGCGTGGTGGAAATGATGCTCGACGCCACAGGCAATTATGACGAGCCGCTCACGGCCGAAAGGTTGTTTGGCTGGCATGCGTCCCTGTTTCCAACGGGCCGCAGCGGTTTGATCCGGATCACGGCCGGCGCCTGGCGCAACGACGGGACCGGCCCTATGCAGGTAGTCTCCGGCCCGATAGGCAGGGAGCACGTCCATTTCAAAGCACCGCCGGCTGCCCGCCTGCGCCGCGAAATGCGGATGTTCCTCGACTGGTTCAACAAGACCGCCACCGTCGACCCCGTGTTGAAGGCCGCTCAAGCGCACCTCTGGTTCGTGACCATCCACCCGTTCGACGACGGCAACGGCCGCATGGCGCGCGCCATCGCCGATATGTCCCTGGCACGCTCCGAAAACAGCCCGCAGCGCTTCTACAGCATGTCGGCCCAGATCCAGCAGGAGCGCGCCGCTTATTACAATGCCCTGGAACGAACGCAGAAGGGAACCCTCGATATCACCCCCTGGATGGAGTGGTTTCTCGGCTGCCTGGGGCGCGCCATCGACGGCGCTCAGACCACGCTCGCCGCCATCCTCGCCAAAGCGCGCTTCTGGGACGCGATTGCCGGCGTCGCCATCAACGAGCGCCAGCGCCTGGTCCTCAACCGCCTGCTGGATGGCTTCGAGGGCAAGCTCACCACATCGAAATATGCGAAGCTCGCCAAATGTTCCCAGGACACCGCCCTGCGCGACATTCTGGCGCTCGCCGAACACGGCATTCTCATCCGCGGTACCGAACGTGGGCGCAGCACCAGCTATGCACTGGCGGACGTTTCAGCGGCCTAGCAGGATTCTGAAAAAGGCTCTCACAGGCTGAAGCCTGTGCCACCAACCAGAATCCCCAGGTTGCGGCCCACACGCGCAAATACCTCCAGCGCGCGGTCCAGGTCCTCGCGGGTGTGCGTCGCGGTGACGATGGTGCGCACCCGCGCCCTACCTTCCGGCACCGTCGGAAACCCGATGCCGGTCGCCAGCACGCCATTCTCGAACAGCGCCGCCGAGAGCGCGTGTGCCGTGCGCGCCTCCCCCACAATCACCGGCGTGATGGGCGTTTCGCTGACTCCGGTGTTGAACCCCGCCGCGCGCAGCCCCTGCTTGAAATAGCGCGTGTTGTCCCACAGTTTCTGAATGCGTTCCGGCTCTTCTTCCAGCACATCGAACGCGGCCATGCAGGCAGCCGCCACCGCCGGCGGATGCGAAGTCGAAAACAG
>Ga0187871_10002838_pt1 | contig 13708 bp, 8 predicted proteins | sample June2016WEW_16_1_FD_132988 | JGI IMG/M metagenome (GOLD analysis project Ga0187871, IMG submission 132988) | Peatland microbial communities from SPRUCE experiment site at the Marcell Experimental Forest, Minnesota, USA - June2016WEW_16_10 | ecosystem: Environmental > Terrestrial > Soil >... | reverse complement strand
GGCGTCAACCAAATTCATTTGCGCAAAGCGATCCACGAAGCGATTGCGGAGGCGACGCGGTTGGGCAAGCTGCGGCCGAACTCGGTGGATTCGATTACCGGCAAGAACAGCGGCAACAATCTCGGCCCGGAGACTCCGGTGATCCACTTCGAGCAGTGGGAAGAGGACGAGATCGAGATCAAGCTGGTGCTCAAGGGCGGCGGCTGCGAGAACATGAACGCGCAGTATTCGGTGCCCTGCCAACTGGATCACCTGGGCCGCGCCGACCGCAATCTGGAAGGCGTGCGCAAATGCATTCTGCACGCGGTATGGAAGGCGCAGGGGCTGGGATGCGCTCCAGGCGCGCTCGGGGTGTGCATCGGGAGCGACCGCGCGCACGGCTACGAACTGGCGAAGGGGCAGTTGTTCCGCACGCTGGACGACGTGAATCCCGATCCGGTGCTGGCGAAGCTGGAATCCGAAATCATGGAGGAGGCCAATAAGCTGGGCGTGGGCGCGATGGGATTCGGGGGGAAGGCCTCGTTGATCGGCTGCAAGATCACGGCGGCGAACCGGCTGCCGGCGAGCTTCTTCGTCTCGGTGGCGTACGACTGCAGCGCTTTCCGCAGGCTGGGAGTGCGGCTGGATGCGTCGACGGGGGCGATCACGCGCTGGCTGTATCGCGATCCGGCGCGCACGGTTGAGAGGATGGCGAAGAGCGAAGGATTCGCGCTGACGGGCCGCGAGGTGGTGCTGACGCCGCCGCTGACGGAGGCGCAGATGCGCGCGCTGAAGGTGGGCGACGTGGTGCTGATCACGGGCGAGATGTTCACGGGCCGCGACAACGTGCATGCGTACCTGATGAAGAATCCGCCGCCGGTGGATTTGAACGGGGCGGTGCTGTACCACTGCGGTCCGGTGATGCTGAAAGAGGGCGAGCGGTGGACGGTAAAGGCAGCCGGTCCGACGACGAGCATGCGCGAGGAGCCGTACCAGGCGGACGTGATCAAGCGGTACGGCGTGCGGGCGGTGATCGGCAAGGGCGGGATGGGGGCGAAGACGCTGGCGGCGCTCAAGGAATTCGGCGCGGTGTACCTGAACGGCATCGGCGGGGCGGCGCAGTTCTACGCGCGGACGGTCGAGGAAGTGCTCGGCGTGAATCTGATGGAATTCGGCATTCCGGAAGCGATGTGGCATTTGCGGGTGAAGGGCTTCGCGGCGATCGTGACGATGGACGCGCAGGGCGGGAGTCTGCACGCGGACGTGGAGCAGGCGACGGGCGAGGTGTTGGAAACGTTGCAGAAGGCATGAGGCGGTTGGTACACTGAAGGTCTCCTTTGGCCAGGTAGCTCAGTTGGTAGAGCGCAGCCCTGAAAAGGCTGGCGTCGGCGGTTCAAGTCCGTCCCTGGCCACCATGTTTTCAATAACTTACGGACCTTCCAAAACGCAGTTTCATTCCACTTCATTCCAAGACTTTGGTTCGCAGAGAATCGCTTCCCGGAATGAGAGACTTCGTTTGGCGCGTCTGGTTGCTCTCGATTCCGCCGTCATTGTTCATCGCTTTGATTGATGGAGGTCAAGCGACCGAGACTGCTGCCCGCCCGCGGCACCGCACCCTGCGAGAATAGTGGCAGAGGTCCTCGTCGGAGCATGATCGACAATCTGCTGAACCTCCTCTTCCGGTGTTACCACCGCCGCCTGACCCGGCCAGTCGCGCCGATCACCAAAGCCGGCCAGCCGCGCAGTGAGAGCTACGTGGTCTGCCTGGATTGCGGAAAACAGTTCGAGTATGACGTTAGCCAGATGAAGATGGGGAAGGCCATCGACCGGTCGAATGAGGGAGGAGTGGTGCCGCCGGATATGCCCACTCCACGGAAGAGGAAGGTGGGATATGCGTTGCTGGCAGCGGTGCCAGCGGCGGTTGTGCTCGGGGCGGTGCTGACCGGGAAGAAGACGGGTCGGAAGCCGGAGAGCGGGAAGGTCGATCCGGCGGAGAAGGGGGAATCAGATGAGGGAAAAGGGTGACGCGGCCCTGTTCCGGGTGCGCAGCTCCATTTTGTTGGGTCCCTAATGGGACCATGTTTTTGCCCCATGCTCGCTTGGACTCGTCATCGAAGCGATCACCGATTGTTTATCCGTTTTCCAGAACCAGCACCCCTCACGGGCCGTCGGGTTCTGACGGCCCCAACCAGGACGGTGGCCCCAGGGATGCCAGGCAGGTAAACCTCCCGCGAAGACGACGCCGGTCGGAGAGTTTTGGACATGGGGGCCCATCGTGAGCTTTCGACTTGAGCCTGCATGGAATCTGTTCGACCATGACTATTGGCTTACCGAAAGGACAGAGTTAACTCTGTCTCCTGAGGTAAAATCAGACGTGAAGGCCAGATTCCCTCTACGTGTTCAAGGGGAACTGGGCAGGTAGACAGAAAAATCGCGATCCGAGTTCGGGAAAAATGAACTTCTACAAGCGATACCCTAATGATGCGGCCATACGTCGGCAACAACTTCCACGACGCTCGCACTCCTTCAATCCTGCTAATCGGCGAGAGCCACTACCTCCCCAAGGGCTCCTCCCAGCATCTCAATGCTGATACGTGGTACGAGGGTAACAGAGATACTCTTTCGGCAGATGAGGTGGATTACATCAGTACGGCGTCCCTGATCAACGAAGGGTGTAAGGAAGGCTTCTCGAACAAAGCATTCGCCATATGGAGAAGCTCCTTTCGGGAAATCAACGAATACGGACCACGGTACTCTGACTACACGCGCGTCGCTGACGACATCGCATTCTATAACTTCTTCTTGCGGCCATCATTGGAGGGCGAATCGCTCAAAGTTGCTCTGCAAGACCATGAGATTGCCAACGATGCTTTCCGCCTACATTACAGGGTTCTCAAACCGACCGCGATCATCTTACTGTCGAGCCTTGCGCGAGAGCATCTTGACCCGCCCGAGCCGCCCGTCCCGGTCGTCGCCGCTCCACATCCGGCCAGCCAGTGGTGGAATCGGGTCTCACACAGATACGGCAACAAGAAAGGCCGAGAAGTTCTCGCTGACTTTATCAAGACCATAAACTGGCCGCAGAGCGCGGACTCCAAATGACCGGAGTACCGAAACTATCAACCGCCCTTTGCGGACTCCACGCCTTTCTTGCGCGGCACACATCGACAGGCTGAGCGAAAGACTCGGCCCGGATAACGGCGATGACAATAAACGGAGGGGATGACGACGACCAAGACCATCTGTGGTCAAAGGCCAAGCTTTCCCGCGCTATTCTCCCGGAAGAGATTACCGTCACGGATATACCGCCTTACCAGCTGCCTGCTGCGGTGCCACGTGGTTCATAATGCTTCGTTCCGTCGCCCCTGCAATCGCAGCGCAGGATTGCGGGTGCAAGAGCCGCGCTGCTCCAAGTAGATCGGGACTGTAGTACACTGTCTGGCGTGCGCAAGCCGATGCTGACAGCTTCCACGATCCTTCTCTCGTCGTGCATTTTGCTTGCCGGTCAGACCCGTGACCTGCGGATCGAACCCATCGATCCAGTAGCGAAGCGAGCCTTCGAGAAGCAGGTCAAAGTGGCACTGGTGGTGGGCATCAGCGCCTATCCGCAAGGTAGCGGCCTAAGCTCCCTGAAATATGCCGCACGAGACGCCGAAGTGCTGGGGGCCACACTGAAATCCCAAGGTTATCTGGTACGCCAATTGACCGAATCTGACGCTACCCGAGCGATGATCCGGCGCTCGCTGCGGGAATTGTCCGACGCGGTTTCGCCAGATGAGGGGACGATGCTCTTCTTTTTCGGCGGCCATGGCTTCACCTTTAAGGGAACCAATTATCTGGCCACGTTTGGCGTGACCGCCGACGATCTGGATGGCGAGGGTTTGGCCGTAAAGGACGTGGAGGAGTTGCTCCGCGCCGGCAAGGCCAAGCGGAAACTCCTATTCATCGATGCGTGCCGCAACGATCCCGGACAGGCGGTCCGTTCCGCCGGCCAGCGCAGCTTCGAAAGGTTGCAAGCGTCGGAAGGCATGCGGGTGCTTTTCTCCACCAAGGAGGGGCGGGTAAGTTTTGAAGATGACGCACTGCGTCAGGGCGTTTTCACCTATTTCCTGGCCAAGGGCTTACAAGGGGAGGCAGCCGGGACGGACGGACTGGTCACGTTCCGCGATCTGGCGGATTATATAACGGATCGGATGCGTGCCTACACCGTGGAGCGGGGTCAGATGCAAATCCCCTTCGAAGCTGGAGAATCAAGCGGAGACTTCCTATTGAGTGCGGGCAATAAGGGGGGCGGCGGGCCGCCTGAACCGGCATCGGTTCCGGTCGCACCGCCTGAACCGGAGAAAACACCATCGTTGTCGGTGGCCCCGCCCGAACCGGTGAAGCCGGTGCTTCAGGCGGGAACCCCGAAGGTAAATGACAAGGATGGCCTGAAATACGTCTGGATTCCGCCGGGAACTTTCCAGATGGGCTGCTCGGCGGGAGACGCGGAATGTTTTTCCGGCGAGAAGCCGGCGCACGAAGTGACGATCACAAAGGGTTTTTGGATAGGACAGACGCCAGTGACGCAGGAAGCCTATCAGCGAGTGGTAGGAAACAACCCGAGCCATTTCAAAGGGGACCAGTTTCCAGTAGAGCAAGTCAACTGGAGCGAGGCGCAAAGCTACTGCCGGGCGGCAGGAATGCGGTTACCGACGGAAGCGGAGTGGGAATATGCAGCGCGGGGTGGCAGCACGGGAAGCCGGTATGGCGACCTGGATCGGATCGGCTGGTACCGCAACAACAGCGGGAACACAACCCACGTCGTCGGGCAGAAGGAGGCAAACGCTTTCGGGCTATATGACATGCTGGGAAACGTGTCTCAATGGGTAGCGGATTGGTATGCGGAATATCCGGCTGGGCCACAGCGTGATCCGGCCGGTCCTGCGAACGGGAGCGGGCAATTCCGTGAGATGCGGGGCGGTTCCTGGCTCGACGTCCCGAGGGACGCGCGCGTGTCGGCCCGTGGCACGTACCCGGACCGTCTCCCCAACATCGGCCTTCGGTGTGCCGGGAATTGATTTTCCGCAAACGAATCGCCGCCGGGCAAGGTTCGGCTTTCAATCGCTTGGATTCTCGGGGCGAACAATTTAAGTTTAGGTTTACGCAGCACGCGATCCGTCTACAGCCCCAGCTTCCCCGCGCTGTTCTCCCTAAACAAACTACCTTCGCGGATGTACCGCCGAACCATCTGAACCGACCGGTGGCCTGTCTGAGCCATAATCGACCGTTCCGTTGCCCCGGCAATCGCGGCGCTGGTGGCGTGCCCCCGTGTCCAAATCGCGGGATCAGTCGCGCTCACAATCGGCCTGTGATTAACTGATATCCAGAGTTTCCATGTCGGCCTGAACTCAAAGCTATTGCTATACAGAAAGCGCGCCCGTGTTGTGTCCCCACCCGTCGCCCACTTGAGCACATCCGCAGCCAGCTAAGACTCAGGGCTGTGGCAGCGTCGCGCTCCGTAATCGAGTTACCTATGTTACTGGGCATTTGATTACGATTATGGGGTTAGTACGCTCGATGTGCAATACCCCAGAAGTCTGGCGGCTTATGTGGCGCAAGAAATTTAGCCAGGAAAGGGCAGGTGGGTTCTGTGGGAGTGCCTTAGTCGCCTTGTGGTGGCGTAGGAGCTTGTTGAATCAGCAATTCAAGGAGACACTTTAATTCCGTGCGTTGCCGGGCCTCGAAGTTCCGGTACGCTGTTTCTGCCACCTTGGGACTGATCCCGAGGGTACGTCCGATCTGACTAAATGTGAGGTTCGGTTTCGACTGCTTCAATTCCCAAATACGGCGGTCGTTCCTGATTCGCTGTCGGCCGGTGGGATTGGGTCTACTTCGATTGCCAGTTCACCTATGGAATGCCTAACGCCCGCGCCGCACTGGCGGGAACAGGCTACCAAAGCAGCGGCCGACCCGCTAACGGGAGAATCGGTGTCAGACGGAACTGCTTGAGATTTTCTCGCCCGCACCGCCGGGAACCGACCACCCCACCGCCGCCGATGTCGGTCTTCGCAAGAGGCCCGAGTGTCAGGCACGCGAGGTAGACGTTTTTCGGAGCCGCGACGGCAAAAGAAACGGGGAAGGTTTCGCCAGAAATCTGAGAAATCTCCGCCTGTCCCGGCTTTCCCGGTTTTCCTCCGAGTTTCCCCCGAGTATCCCAGGACTTCTAAAGAGGAGTCAGCGCCTTCGCGTGACCCATTCGGTCGCTTTGTCCAGCAGTGACGGGTCCCCCGGCTGGTACAACATCCGATCGCACTTCGATTGAATGTCCGGGTCGAGATGCTTGAGCCAGCCTAACCAGTAGACATTGGCGTTGTTGGAATTGTCCAATGCGCCCGGACTCGGGGTCATTGTCTGGGTGAGCCTGATCCCAGCCTTTTGGTAGGCTGCCGACACGAGTCCAGAGCAAAAGCATGCCGGGCCGGCGGCGGGGTAATTCACGGCCGAAAGGATGGCCGCCACCGGATCGTAAGGAGTGGTCAACATGTGCCTCGCATATTGGCAGATGATCTGACGTTGCTTCAGAGTCAATCCTCTAACGGTATAGGCGCTGGCATAGGGAGAGGTGAGGGCCTGCGCCAGATTCCGTGTGTGTACCCCTTGTTTGTCCCCGGTAGCTTCCACAATTCTGTTTGCTCCGATATAGAGCATGGCATGGGTGGCATACGGCGACGCGGTGGCAATTGCGATGATCGAGTGCTCGATGTTATAGAACCTCTCCGTTGAGGTGATGAAGTCACCTTCCTGAAGCAACCAAACGTGTGCGACGCGGGGTTCGGCTTCTGACATTTAGTTCTTGGCTCCTGTCCTGGGGCAACTCGCGTAATTCGAGTATCCGAACCAGGATTTCCATTTTGGCCTTCCGTTCCGAACAGTATACAGCAATCGCCGTGGGTGCGACCAACTCTTTGGCTGACGGATCGCCGGAAAGTCTTACCAGCACCATGAAAAACGGGCGGTGCCCCCTCCCGGCGGTGTGAAATCGGGAAATCAGTGTCGGGGAAAATCGGTGTCAGAGGAAACCAGTTTCGCTTCTAAATCCTTCCGCGCTGAGCGCGAAAGCGCCGGAGATTTTCACGGCGAAGGTTACGACGACGAGGGGCGACATTCTTATCGGTGTCACTAGGGCCTGGGTGCCTTTGGCGGCTGACCGCTTTTACAACTTGATCCGCGAAGGTTTCTATAACGACTCCGGTCACAGGCGACAAGAGCGGGCTTCTGGCGCTCGGCCGCCACAAAGGCACGCAGATAGCGTCTCCGCGTGATTTCGCCACGTTGGCCGCATGACTTCCCTGGGGCGACACAACGCTGCCCAACCGCCCAGTGATGTGCGCGACCAAGCCGTCGCTCGCGGCGAGATCCGCTATGACAGGTTTCTCAAACGCACTGGCATGGCAATGGTGGGCGGTTCCCAGGCAGCCACGGCGGAGTTGTTAGGCCGTAGTCGCGAAAACTGAGGGCGGGCGTTGACCGCCCCGAACATCGCGGGAAAAACGAAGCCTTCGCTAGTGCGCCCCCTATGCACGTGGGCCGGTTACTTACTAGCCAAGGGCTCGCGTCAGTTGCTCGAAGCGGCTCGCGACGGATCAGCGCCCAAAGCCGCTTTGGAGAAACGGGTCCCTTGATGTTGCATCGGGCTGTCACAGATATGAAGGGAAAGAGCTTGCGCGTCCACTGATTTGGGACAATGTAGGATGATTTGGGCTGTATTCGGTCGACGGCGCGAACTGCGCCCGGGCTCGGAACGCTTGCGAAGCGCAGTGCTGTATGCTTATTTGTGCCGGTATCGCATCTACGGAGCCGATATGAAGCTTGCCCTCGCGCTCATTCTCTCTGGAATCGCGGCCGCGCAGGAAGCTGCGCATCAGCATCCCGCGGCCGCGCCCATCCCGTTGCAGCCCCTGACACAGCAGGTGCGCCAGTTGGAAGACGCGCTGAATTACCTGGGGCAGTCCCTGCCTGCCGCCGACCACCGCCGTATCAACGAGGCTATCGGCAATGCCGACGAAGCTGCGGCGGCCGCCCAACTCCAGGCTGTCCTGGATCCGCATGTCCTTCTGTCGGTGGACATCAATCCGGAAAGCCGCGTGAAGGTGGAGCAGGGCGCCGCCAAGCCTGAATTGGTCGAAGCGGGCACGCGCCTGTTCCTGGTGAAAGTGGTCAACAACGGCCACGTGACAGCCCCGCTCAATGTGGAAAGCCCGAACAGCGGGAATGTATATGTCCGGTCGAGCGGCGACCCGTCTCCGCCCATGCAACTCACCGCACGTGAATCGGCCGAGCGCTGGGCTGACATCTCGCTCTACCAGCAGCCGCCCATGCGAAGGCGCCTCACCGGGTTGGGGCTGGAATATGCAATTCTCGAAATCTATAGCCGCGACGCTGGCCAGCGGTCGGCTAAGATCGCTTTCAACGTGGGACAGGGCACCCAGGATATCGGGTTTCGCAACGACGTCATGATCGTATTCACCGCGCTGCCGGCGCGGCGCATCACCCTACGGGTGAAGAACGAGAAGGGACAGCCCACCATGGCGTCTTTTGTGATTCGCGACCGTCTGGACAGGATCTACCCGCTACCCGCCAAGCGCCTGGCGCCCGACTTTTTCTTCCAGCCGCAAGTCTACCGGGCAGATGGAGAGACCGTACAGTTGCCGGCGGGATATTACACGGTCGAGTACACCGGCGGCCCCGAATATGTGCCGCATACGCGGGAATTCGATGCCGGCGAGACCGGTCCGAACGAGATCTCATTCCAACTCGACCGTTGGATCGACCCTTCGCAATACGGATGGTATTCCGGCGATCATCATATTCACGCCGCGGGCTGCTCGCATTACATGAATCCCACCGAGGGTGTTGAGCCGGAGGATATGATCCGCCAAATCCTGGGCGAGAGTTTGAACACCGCCAGCGTCTTGACCTGGGGCCCCGACTACTATTACCAGAAGAAGTTTTTCTCCGGCAGCGATCATCCGCTTTCCAAACCGGACCGCATCATGCACTACGATCTGGAAGTTTCCGGCTTTCCCTCCAGCCACGCCGGCCACCTCGTTTTGCTGAATCTGAAGCAGCAAGACTATCCGGGCGCGAAGCGCATCGAGGACTGGCCCACGTGGGACCTGCCCATTCTGCGCTGGGCGAAATCCCAGGGCGCGGTGGTTGGCTTCGCGCATTCGGGTTGGGGTCTCCAGGTCTCGGGCAACGAACTTCCGTCGTTGGAAATGCCCGGGTTCGACGGCATTGGCGCCAACGAATACATCGTCGATGTGACGCATCCGAATACGGTGGACTTCATCTCCGCCGTCGACACGCCCTACGTGTGGGAGCTGAACATCTGGTATCACACGCTGAATGTGGGATTCCGAACCCGGATCGCCGGCGAGACGGATTTTCCCTGCATCTACGACGGCCGTGTGGGGATGGGCCGGACTTACTCGAAGATCGACGGGCCGATGAGCTATCCGGGTTGGCTGAAAAGCCTGCAATCCGGGTACAGCTATGTGTCAGATGGCAAAGCCCACCTGATGAACTTCCGCGTAAACGGCGCCGGTGCGGGGAGCGGCGGAGGAGAGATCCGCTCGCCGGGTCCGGTGAACGTCACCGTGACGCTCAGCGCGGCGGCTTACCTTCCCGAAGTGCCGAACGAGGCCATTCGCAAACTTCCGTACGACCAGAAGCCGTATTGGGACGTGGAGCGCGCGTGGGTCGGCAACACCCGCGAGGCGCCGGTGAAGATTGTGGTCAATGGTCAGGCAGTAGCGCGGCAGAACCTGGTGGCCGACGGAAAAGTGCGCGAATTGAAGTTTGACGTCGCGGTGACGCAAAGCAGTTGGATCGCAGCGCGTACCCTTCCCGCAGCCCACACGAACCCTGTATTCGTGCTTGTGGGCGGCAAGCCGGTGCGTGCCTCCCGCGCAAGCGCTGAATGGTGCTTCAACGCAGTGAACCAGTGCTGGACGCAGAAGGCCCCGCGCATCGCCCCGTCCGAATTGGAGGAAGCGCGCAAGGCATATGACCATGCCCGCGACATCTACGGGCAACTGATCCGCGAATCCGAGCGGTAACTTGGCCGATTGGCGCGAGGTTCCTTGTCTATTGCCGCCCTTTTTGCCCGATGTTGCTCCGGTGGTTGGATACAACTCGGCCAGTCATTTCCTCTCCAAGGCGTGCCGGCGCTCACTTCTACCCCCTGCGTCTGCGAATTCCTCCGCGAGGAGGGGGTGTCCCTCACGCCGAACGGCCGGCAGAGCTTCGCCGCCGCCGACAGACCTCCGGCCGCTGGTATTCGGTCCGCCCCAAAATAAAACGAGCCCGAGCTGGCTACCGATATCTGTCCCTAACGCCGAGGGTTTACTGTCGAAGCGTCAGTAAGTCGGAGATCGCTCGCCAATTGCAGATCGGACGGACCGCCGCATTCCGGGGCCAAAGCGATGAAACAATCCCGATAAGATCCGGCCTGGCTTATTGGGTTACACGCGTGAGATCGAGCGTGGCTTTGCCTGACGTGCCATCCGCCATGGTGAAGACAACGTCACCCTTGAGGTGGTCGCCCGACAGCACCAGAGTACTCTTATAAACGGCGCCGTCCTCGGTCGATTTGACCTCGAAGGAAACCTTGTTGCCGTCGATGGCGCCATGGAGGCCAGGCCACTGATCGTTGGCGTCCGGTCCACCGGATCCCGTGATCGTGGCGCCGCTCTGCTTCAGAATCAAATATGCCGAGCCGCCATCGCCATTTTCGGGCGTGAAGGATCCGCTCCATTTCCCGCTGACATCGGCAGCGGCTGCGATGAATGGGAGCGCGACGCAAAGGAGAAGGCACAGGAGGATTGTTTTCATGGAATAGCGGACGCAGGAGGGCGAAGGAAGTTCCGTATTATTGCCTGGAAAACAAAAGTCGTGGTTCTGAACAGAAAACGAGCATTTCGTAGCATCCCTAGCGGCTCCGGCACCCGGCTGGGCGGCCAGGAGTCACTCTCCAGAAACCCTGCTTTTTGTACAGCGTGCTGGGCGGGCGCCGTGGTACACTGCCGGCGTTATCTTTGGAGGCAAGACATGAAGGCTTCTCTGTTTTATCGAATCGCAGCTGTTCTTCTGCTGCTTTTCGCTGTCGGACATTCACTTGGTTTTCGCCAGTCCGACCCTACCTGGGGAGTCGATACGCTTCTTGGCTCAATGCGGTCGATTCACTTTGACGTGCAGGGATTCAGACGGACATATTGGGACCTCTTTGTCGCGGCTGGATTCTCGGTGGGCGTGTTTTATCTATTCGCGGCGGTATTAGCGTGGCAGCTAGGAGGCCTTCCGGCAGCGACTTTGGCGATCATGCGCTCCACTGTGTGGGCTTTCGCTCTTTGCTTCGCCGCCATAACGGCTGTGAGCTGGAGATACCTTTTTGTCCTCCCTATCGTTTTCTCAATCGTGATTACAGTGTGTTTGACTGCGGCGGCATGGCTTTCAGGGAAGCCTGCGGGAGCGGGAGCGGCGCGCACTGTAATACTCCCTTGAGAAGGGACGACATCGGAAATGAAACGACTCCTATTGAGTGCTCTTTTGTTAAGCGGCTTGATTCTGGCCGTCGCCCAGGTGAAGAAGGAAGACCTGGCCACTAAGAACACTGCCAGCCGGGGCGCCGAAACCAGCGTCACCGTCAACGGCAAGAATATTTGGATCTACTACCACGCCCCCTCCGTCAGGGGTCGCCACATTTTCGGCGGCGCCGGCGCGCTTGAGCCGGATGGCACCGTTTGGCGTCTGGGCGCCGATTACGCCACTGTTCTGCACACCGACGCCGACCTCGACCTGAATGGCCTCGCCATTCCCAAGGGCGACTACACCCTATACGCCGACCTCGACAACGGGCAGTGGAAGCTGATCGTCAACAAAACCCTGATGGCCGGCGGCCGCCACATCTGGGGCGTGGGGGTATCACCGGACGGCATTCGCGAGGGCGCCACCACCGATGATCCGGCCACCGAACTGGGCCGCGCTTCGCTCACCATGGGCAAGCCGTCATCTCCGGTCGAAACCCTCAAGATCACGCTGTCGGGCCCCGGCGGCGCCAAGGGAAAACTGCTCATCGAATGGGAGAATGTGACGGCGTCAACGCCGTTCACCGTGAAGTAGCGGTTTCCCGCGGGGTGTACTCCGCAAGGGTCGCCCCGCAGGCCGCACTTGGCTCGCGCGGCGTCTTTCCCAATCGAAAGTCGAAGTGTCCATGGGAGCCCCCTTCAAAAAGTTTGAAGCAGCTATCTTACTGTGAAGGCCTGCCCTGCAGCGCTCTCAAGGCCCGCACTGCCGCGTGGTAGCCGCACATGCCATGCACGCCCGCGCCCGGCGGAGTGGAAGCCGAGCAGAGGAACAGGTTAGGGCTGGGAGTGCGGTAAAGACTCGACGTGGGGCGGAAGAAGAGCTGGCCCAGAGTGGCCGCGCCGCCGGAGATATCGCCGCCGACCAGATTGGCGTTGTGCGATTCGAGTTGCGCGGGGCCCATGGTGTGGCGCGCAAGGATGGTCTGGCGGAAGCCCGGGGCGAAGCGCTCCACCTGGCTTTCGATGTGGGCGGTCCGGTCTGCGGTGGAGGCGTGGGGCACGTGGCAATAAGCCCAGGCGGTGTGGCGGCCGGCGGGCGCGCGCGAGGGATCGAACAGACTGGGCTGCGAGAGCAGAACGAAAGGACGGTCGCACGATTCTCCGTTCCAGCCGGAGCGTTCGGAGGCGGCGATTTCGTCGAGAGTGCCGCCGATATGGACGGTGCCGGCGCGGGCGCAATCGGGATTCAGCCAGGGAACGGGGGAGCTTAATGCCCAGTCGATTTTGAAGACACCGGGGCCGTAGCGGTACTGCTCCAGCTTGCGGCAGTAGGAATCGGGCAGGCGGTCGGCTGCGATACGCAGTAACTGGCGGGGGGTGACGTCGCACAAGATGAGCGATGCGGCGGGGAGATCGCGAAGGGAGCGGACTTCATGGCTGGCGACGATGGTACCGCCGAGGGACTGAAAGTAAGAGGCGAGGGCGTTCGAGATGCGCTGCGAGCCGCCGCGCGCGATAGGCCATCCAACGGCATGCGCGGCGAGAGCGAGGACCCAGCCGACGGCGGCCGAGCCGCGCGCGTCGAGTCTCAGGATGGAGTGCGCGGCCATGCCCGCGAAAAGGGCGCGGGCGGGCTCGCCGCGGAAGAGCTTGCGAGCGATCTGCACGGCGGACGGCAGGGCGAGCAGACCGAAGCGGGCGAGGAGCAACGGGTGTGCGGGAAGGTGCGGCGGCGCGAGGATATCGGCGAGAAGTTGGCGCCAGCGGGCCACGAGCGGGGTAACGATGCGGCGATAGGTTCCAGCGTCGGGGCCCAGGCGGGCAGCGGTGGTCTCGACGGAAGCGTCGGCGGCAACGGAGAGTCCGCCATCGAGCGGGTGAGCCACGGGGATGGGCGCGTGAATCCATTGCAGGCCGTGATCGGCGAGCGGCATGGCGGCGAACGCCGGCGATGCTGCGGCGAGCGGGTGAACGGCGGAGCAAAGGTCGTGCGTGAAACCGGGAAGGGTGAGCTCGGCGGATCGCGCGCCACCACCGATCGTGGGCTGGGCTTCGACGACGGTGACGGTGAGTCCAGCGCGCGCAAGGCTGATTGCGGCGGTGAGGCCGTTCGGGCCGGAGCCGATGACGAAAGCTTCCATGCGATGCCCACGTCCTCG
>Ga0187871_10002836_pt1 | contig 13710 bp, 12 predicted proteins | sample June2016WEW_16_1_FD_132988 | JGI IMG/M metagenome (GOLD analysis project Ga0187871, IMG submission 132988) | Peatland microbial communities from SPRUCE experiment site at the Marcell Experimental Forest, Minnesota, USA - June2016WEW_16_10 | ecosystem: Environmental > Terrestrial > Soil >... | reverse complement strand
GTATTCGTCAGATTGCCGGCCACCGCCAGCAGAATCACGCGCAGGGCGATATCGCGCTTCTCTTGCAGCTCGATCACCCATCGGCTCGGATCCAGGAAAACCAGGAATGAAAGATATGCTCCGGAAGACAGCACAATGAAGATCAGCGTGCCGATCAACCCCAGCGACGTGCCGGCGGAGATCACAGGCAGCAACAACAGCCAGTAATAGCTGCTGCTGAGCGCGAACGTGAAGCCGATCAAGGCGTAGCAGAACAGCAGCTTCAGGACGATCCAGAGGACCTTGCCGCGCGTGGTGCCCACGAAGTCGAGCTTCGGCTCGAGAATCTGCAAAGCGCACAGCGCCGCCAGCGGACCGATCTCATAGATGTCGCCGTGCGGGCTGAGCACCGCCATACCGGCGAAGAGCAGCAGCCACACGGCGTCTTCCAACTGAATCCACTGCGCGGCGCGCCGCCACGATGCATTTTCATCCACGATGCGGCCCCAGACCGGATTATGCCACAATAATTATGTAAGTCTCATGCCCAACAACACCACGCTGGAACAGGATGAAACCCCCACCATGCCCGAACAGGGCGAGAACTTCGCCGACATCCTGTCCCAATACGAACAATCCCACAAACGCAAACCCGGGGCTGGCGGCCAGGGCCTGACAGGCACGGTGGTAGCCGTTTCGCCGGAACAGGTTTTCATCGATATCGGCCAGAAAACCGAGGGCGTGATGCCCGCCGGCGATTTCAAAGATGCGGCCGGCACGGTGGGCGTGCGAGTGGGCGACCAGTTTCCGGTATCCATTAAGGGGCGCAACGAAGAAGGCTATTACGAGCTGTCGAAGGTGCGCGTGGAGCGGCCCAAGGACTGGTCGTCGCTGGAAGCCGCGTTCAACGAAAAGCGTTCCATCGCGGGCGTGGTTTCAGGCGTAGTGAAGGGCGGCCTGAGCGTGGACGTGGGGGTGCGCGCGTTCATGCCGGCTTCGCGATCGGGCGCCAAAGACGTCCCTGAAATGGAAAAGCTGGTGGGGCAGGAGATCGCTTGCCGCATCATTAAGCTGGACGTGGCCGATGAAGACGTGGTGGTGGACCGGCGCGTGGTGCTGGAAGAGGAAGAAGCGCGCGCCCGCCAGAAGGTGTTCGCGGACCTGCAGGAAGGCGCGACCATGCACGGCACGGTCCGCAGCCTGACCGAATACGGCGCTTTCGTCGATATCGGCGGCGTGGATGGGCTGCTGCACGTGGCGGACATCTCCTGGGGCCACGTCAACAAGCCGTCCGACGTGCTTTCGGTGGGCCAGGAAGTGGATGTCAAGATCCTGAAGGTGGACCCCGCCAAGCGGCGCGTGGCGCTGGGGCTGAAGCAGCTTCAGCCGCACCCCTGGGAACAGATTGGAGAGCGATTCAAGACCGGCGACCGGGTGCGCGGTACGGTCACGCGGGTGACGGATTTCGGCGCTTTCGTGGAGCTGGAACCGGGCGTGGAAGGACTGATTCACCTTTCGGAGATGTCCTGGTCGAAGAAGGCGCGCAAGCCCAGCGATGTAGTGAAGACGGGCGATGCGGTGGAGGCCGTGGTGCTGCATGTCAACCCCGGCGAGCGGCGCATCTCGCTGGGATTGAAGCAGGCGCTGGGCGATCCTTGGGCGGATGCGCAGCAGAAGTATCCGGTGGGCGGGGTGGTGGAAGGGCCGGTGGTCAGCCTCACGAAATTCGGCGCGTTCGTACAGGTTGCCGAGGGCGTGGAAGGCATGATCCATGTGGGCGACATCACCGCGGAGAAGCGCATCAACCATCCGCAGGATGTGCTGCGCGCGGGGCAGACTGTGCGTGCGCAGATTCTGGAAGTGGACACCGAGCGCCGCCGCCTGAGGCTGGGGATGAAGCAGCTTCAGCCCACCAGCATCGACGAATACATTGCCGAGCACAAGGAAGGCGACGTGGTGACGGGCCGCATCGCGGATGTTTCAGGCGGACGCGCCAAGGTGGAGTTGGGGGAAGGCATCCAGGTGCCGTGCAAAATCGCCGGCGCGGAGGCGGGTGCGGCAGAGGAGCAGGCGGCCCAATCCGGGGCCGACGTCACGTCGCTTTCTTCGATGTTGTCCGCGAAGTGGAAAGGCGGGGCGGGGTCCGGACCACGAGCAGGGAAGCGCGAGCCGGCACGGGCGGGGCAGATCCGCAGCTTCCGCATTGTCAAGCTGGATGCGGGGGGGAAGAAGATCGAAATCGAAATGGCCGGATAGCGCCATATCGGCGCCGATGAACCACTTATGGCCCGCGACGGGACACCCTGGCGCATGAGAAGAGGCGGCCTACGAGGCCGCTGCAGGCTGCGAGCCTGCCCCACGAGGCCCTGAGTTGGGGTAAACTGGCTGTATGCGATTTCGGCACTCACTCAATGTGTTCGCTCTGCTTCTGACGGGTCTGGCGGCATACGCGCAGCAGGTGCCCCGTCCGGCGGGCGAGTTTGCGATCAAGATGCCCAACGGCCAAGTCACGCTGTTGAGCCAGTATGCGGGCAAGGTTGTGGTGCTAGCGTTCATCTCGACTACGTGTCCACATTGCCAGCACACCACGCAGGTTCTCAGCGCGATTCAAAACGAGTATGCCTCGCGCGGCGTGCAGATCGTGGCGGCAGCCTTCAATCCCGAAGCGGCGTCGCTGGTGCCCGGTTTTATCTCGCAGTTCAGGCCCACGTTTCCGGTGGGATCGGCGGACCGTGATTCCGTGTTGGAGTACGAGCAAGCGTCACTGGCCAAGCCGAACTTCGTTCCCGAACTGATCTTCATCGACCGTAACCGGGTGATCCGCGTGCAGCACCACGGCGAAGACAGCGAATTCTATAGCAACCAGGAGAAGAATATTCGCGAAACGCTGGATACGCTGCTGAAAGATCCGGTGAAGAGCGCGCACAACTCGCACAAGTCGCGATCGTAGGCGGGTGTCGAGACGAGTCTCCACGGGGCGCGCATGCGTGCGTGCGCCAAGTGGTTAGCCTGGCACGGCGGATGCAGATTCACCGGTGAGGTCTTCGAAGGCCACCGGCGGATTGTAGTAGAGAATGCGGGCGCAGCTTTCGCAATACATCACCTCATCCCCTTTCTTTAAATCCTGGAAGAATTGGAGGCGCAGGGCTATCTGGCACGCGCCGCAACGGCCGTCTATTGCCTCGGCAATGGCGATGCCACGGCGGCCCTTGCGAATGCGTTCGTACTGGCGGTAGACATTCGGATGCATGCGGGCGACCACCTCGGAGCGTTCCTGGTGAATCTGGTCGAGAGCCTTCTGGTCTTCCGCAGTGCGCGCCCTGGCCTGCTGCTTCTCCCCTTCCACCTGGGCTTTTTCGTCCTTGAGCGCGAGTTCGGCGGCCTTCACGTTCTTGTCCAACGGCTCGGACTCGCCCATCAATTCGAGAATATGATCCTCGGCGCGCCGAATTTCCTTCTCACAGAACTCGATCTCGTGTTGAAACGCGCGGTATTGCTCGTTGGTCTTGGCGTCCAGCATCTGGCCGCGCAACTTGGAGATCTTTTGCTCCTGAAGCTGGATGTCGGCCTCGTTCTTCTTGCGATCGCTCTGGTTCGCCTTCAGAGCTGCGCGATCGGCTTCCAGCTTGCGCGCGTGGCTTTCTAATTTTTTTTCGATTTCGGCGATGTGTTTGGGCAGCGCGGAGATCTCGCGGGTCAACTCGGTCACCCGATTATCAAGCTCCTGCAACCGAACCGCCAACTGCAGATCGGGAAGCATTCCTTAAGGCAGTTTAGCACGGATGTTAATCAAGCAGGCGGCCTACGAGGCCGCCGCAGGCTGCGAGCCTGCCCCACAAGGGTCCAGGCGGCTTCCAATTCCGGCACGCGCATGGCGCGGCACAGCGCGTAGTACACCGCCGCGCCCAGCGGGATGGAAAGAGCCACATCCGCGATCTGCGCGATCTTGCCGGCGCCGAACCAGTGATGCACGCTACGGCTCGACAGGTAGCAAGCCAAGCCCATGGCGGCGGAGGCGCAGAGAATCTTCGCCACACTGACGGCCAGCGCGCGGCCGTGCATGCCGTGGATGCGCCGCCGCAGCAAAGCGAAGAGCGCGACGGATCCGAAGAGTGCGACGGCGGAAGTCGAAAGCGCCAGACCCAGGTGGCGCAGTCCCGCAAGCTTCACCATGGTGGACGCGGCGGCCAGGTTCACTAGAATGGAGACCAGGCTGACCAGCATGGGCGTGCGCGCGTCGTTGAGGGCGTAGAACGCCGGCGCCAGGATCTTGATGGCGGAGTAGCCCGCGAGTCCCACGGCGTAACAGGCCAGCGCCATGGCGGTCTGGTGCGTATCGGCGGCGCGAAACCGGCCCCACTGATAAACCGCGCCGATCATGGAGGGACCCAGCACCGCCAGTCCGACGGACGACGGAATGGTCAGCAGTAAGACCATGCCCAGCGAGCGGGAGAGCGTCAGGCGGAATTCGTCCATCTGTTGGAGGGCGGCGCTGCGCGAGATGGCGGGCAGCGTGGCGGAGGCGATGGCCACGCCGAACAAGCCCAGAGGCAATTGCATGAAGCGGAATGCGTAGCTCAGCCAGCTTACAGGTCCGTTGATGACGTGCCCGGCGGCGTCGGTGATGCTGGAAGCGAAGTTGGTGTTCACCAGCACGTTGATCTGCACGGCGGCGTTGCCCAAAATCGCGGGCCCCATCAGCCGCAGAATGTTGCGCAGGCCGGGATGCGTGAAGTCGATGCGCGGGCGGTATGAGATGCCTGCGCGATATAGGCTGGGGGCTTGAAACAGCCATTGCACGGCCCCGCCGACCACCACGCCCCAAGCCATCGACATGATCAGGCTCAGGCCTATCCAGCGGCCCACGGTGTATCCGAAGCCCAGACCGAAGGCCACCGATCCGATGTTGAAAAACGTCGAGGAAAGCGCGGGGATGCCGAACTGATTCAGGGCATTCAGGATGCCCATGGCCTGCGCCGCCAGCGCCACCAGCAGCAGGAATGGGAACATGATGCGGGTCAGGGTGACGGCCAAGTCGAATTTGCCGGGCACATGCGCGAATCCCGACGCCAGCAGCCACACAAGCTGCGGGCTGAAGACGATGCCCAGCACGCAAATGCCGCCTACCACCAGCGCCAGCGCGGTGGCCACCAGGTTCGAAAGCTCGGCGGCTTCGCGCTTGCCCTTGGTGGCCAGGTACTTTGAGAATACCGGCACGAAGGCGGAGGAGAGCGCGCCCTCGGCGAAGAGATCGCGGGCCAGGTTGGGGATACGAAAGCCGAGCAGGAACGCGTCGTAAGCCGCGCCCGCGCCGAACAGGCGGGCCATGATCATCTCGCGCGCCAGCCCGCTGATGCGGCTCAGGAACACGGCGGCGGAAACTACGCCTGCCGAGCGCATAACGCTTTCGCCTTTGCCGCTTTTGGAAGGGCCGCCGGCGCGCTCGGCGCCGCGGGAAGATGTATAGGCCACGGGTTCCTATTCGATGCGCCGCACTTCCACCTGCCGGTAGACTTCCTTAGCCTGATCGAGCGAAGCCAGGCGCAGGCCGGGCAGCGTGGCGGATGCGGTGCCGGTGGCCACGCCCCAGCGCAATGCATCGGTGAAATCGCCGTTGCGCTCCATGGACCACGCGAAAGCCGCGGCCAAGGCATCGCCCGCGCCGATGGGACAGAGCACTTCCACGCGCGGCGGAAGGGCTTCCACGATGGTCCCTTCAAAGGCTCCCATGGCGCCGCGGCTGCCGAGCGAAAGCACCACGGTTTCGGGTCCCATGGCGCGGATGCGGGCCACTGCGTCCAGGAAATGATTGCGCGTGACCAAGGCGCGGTTCAGCAGGCGCTCGGCTTCGTGCTGATTGGGCGAGACCGCCGTGGGCGCGGCCTCGATGCCTTCGCCCAGCGCGTCGCCATCGGTATCCAGCAGCGTCTTCACTTTCTTGCGCCGCGCCATGGCGATCAGGCGCGCGTAAAAACTGGAGGGCACGCCGGGGGGCAGGCTGCCGCACAACATCAGCCAGGCGGCGCCATCGAGGCTCTTCTGCACCGCTTTTTCCAGCCGGTCGACCTCGGCCTTCTCCAGGCGCGGTCCGCGCTCGTTGAGGCTGACGGTGAGGCCTTGCCGGTCGGTGATGGTGAGATTCGTGCGGATCTCCTGGGCGATGGGAACGGCCAGCGTAGGATATCCAGTGCCGAGGAATTCTTCGATGCGTTTTCCGTTGGCGCCGCCGCTGGGAAAAATGGCCAGCGGCTTTCCGCCAAACGAATGGATGACGCAGGCGGCGTTGATGCCGCGTCCGCCGGCCGACTCGTGCCGGGAGTCGATGTAGGCGCGGTCTTCAAAGGCCAGGCGATCCACGGAGATGGTGCGGTCGAGGGCGGGGTTGACGGTCAGAGTTACGATCAAGGAACCATTGTACGCGAGCCTCCCGCTGCATCGCGCGTCGAGCCGGCCGGCGGGATCGAAAACGATACACTGTCTTGTATACTAGACAGTTCGGGATAGACGCGGGGGGACCGAAATGCGCATATTAATCGCGTGGCTATGCTGCGCGCTGCTCGCGGCGCAAACCGCGCCGGACGTGGCGGAGAAATTGACCGTGGATGGCGATGTGGCCACGCCGCTCACGCTGACGGCCGCGGACCTGGCCAAGATGCCGCATGAGACGGCCACTCTGGCGGCGATGGACGGCAAGAAAACCGCTTTTGAAGGTGTGCCGCTGATTGAGATCCTGGAGAAGGCGGGCGTCCCTTTCGGGAAAGAGATGCGCGGCAAGGCGCTGGCCGGATATGTGCTGGTGGAGGCGCAGGATGGGTACCAGGTGGTCTTCAGCATGGGCGAGCTCGACCCGGGATTGGCGGGCGCGCGCGTGATCGTTGTCGACCGGCACGAGGGCCAGCCGCTGTCCGCGCGGGAAGGACCGATCCGGCTGGTGGTGGAGAGCGACAAGCGGCCCGCGCGTTCGGTGCGCATGGTGGAGCGGCTGCATGTGGTCGCGCTGCGGAAGTAAGTATTTGTTACCCTGAAACATTGTCCCGCCACCCGCATTTCAGCGCCTACCTGGCGCTGGCTGCCGTCTGTTTTTTCTGGGGAACCACTTACCTGGGCATCCGCATGTCGCTGGAGTCGTTTCCCCCGCTGCTGCTGGTGTGCGCGCGCTTTGTGATTTCCGGCTCCCTGATGCTGGCCGCCATCGTGTGGCGCGGCGAGAAGCTGCCCCGCGGGCGCGAACTCCGCGCGGCGTGCCTCAGCGGCGTTCTGGTGCTGGGCATCGGCAACGGCGCGCTGGTCTTCGCGGAACAGTGGGTGCCCAGCGGCCTGGCTTGCCTGATCATCACCATCTCGCCATTCTGGATGGTGGGAGCGGAGGCGCTGCTGCCCGGCGGCGAACCCCTGCACTTGCCGACCATCCTGGGAATGCTGGTGGGGCTGGGCGGCGCGGCTCTGCTGTTCGCACCGGACGTGCATACGCACAGCTTCCATGCCGGCTTGCTCAGCGGATTCCTGGTGCTGCAACTGGGCATGGCGGGGTGGGCGTTCGGCTCGATGTATCAGCGGCGGCGGATGACTGGCGCGCACCCCATCGTGATCGGAGCGGTGCAGCAATTGGCCGCCGGGCTGTCGTTCTTGCCGTTTGCCTTGCTGGTCCATGAGCACGCCATCCACTGGAGCCTGCGCGGCGTGGCGGCAATTTTCTATCTGGTGATATTCGGTTCCATCGTGGGCTATAGCGCTTACATCTTCGCGCTGGACCGCCTGCCGGTAGCCGTGGCTTCCATCTATCCGTATGTGAATTCGGTGGTGGCCGTAACGTTGGGCTGGCTGTTCTATCGCGAGCCGTTTGGGACGCGCGAGGCCGCGGCCATGGCCATCATTTTTACGGGCGTGGCGCTGGTGAAGCGCTACAGCCGTCCTAGCGCGCAGGTTTCGGGCCGGGGCCATTGACGCCGCCCACCAGCTTGGCCCCCAGTGCGCCGCCCGCCGTACATAGGAACGTAATAATCAGGAAGAAAAACAAGAGCGCGAAGACCACCACCAACGCCAGCCCGCTGGGGGTTTGAAGGATCTTGAGGGCTTGCTGCAGGTTGGGGTCGTCCCCGTACATCTTGCGGAACTGTTCCTGGTAAACCGAAGCGATCCCGCCGCCGCGGATCAGCGGGACCACGCTCACGGTGAAAACCACGGAGGTGATGGTGGAACCCAGCAGTCCGGTGATCCAGCCTATGCGCAGGCCGCTATCGACGGTCAGAAACTGGCCCGTGCGGCGGCGGTAGACGTAGGCCGACAGGAATCCGGCGGTCATCCACCAGATGGCCAGGCCCCCCAGCCCCAGGGCCATCGCGGGGAGGGCGCTCAGCAGCGACGCGACGCCGGCCATCAGCAGGCCGATGCGCACGGCCGTGGTGTTATGGAAATTGACGCGCGGCGGCGCGGTGGGGGGCGCTACGGCCGCCGCTACAATCTCGGGAGGACGCTCGACCGTCTCCGGCTGGATTTCTTCGCGCTGCGGTTTGCCGCAACGATGGCAGAATCGGGCGTCGGGCGGCAGTTCAGCGCCGCAGGTGCAGAAGTCAGGCATGATCGGGAGCGCGGTGGCCCCCAAGGATCAGTTTGACGCAGGCTCTCCTACAGAAGCAAGCGCGATGCGCGTTTCGCCGTCGTCCTCGTAGATGCAGACGAACCTTTTGTAGCCGTGCTTGGTGAAGGAAAACTGCATGCGGCCGTTGTCCTTTTGGCTGATTAACCAATGCGGAAGCTGGTCGCGATAGAAATCCGTGACGCGATCGACCGAATCGGAGGTGCGGTATTCGGCGGCCGAAAGGGCGAAGGCTTTGTGAACGTCGCCAAAATCGAAATGAAAACTGGCGAGTTTGCGGGAATGGCGCTCGCGGTACGCGCCCGGATAGATGGGTACGCCCATGTGTTGGGGATCGAACGAGTCGTTATCGCGCACATGGACACTGCCGAAGGGGGTTTCGACGGTGGTGTCGCCGCGCGCGTCGCTTTCGGAGACACGTAAGTGGTGGGCGACGTATACGCCGGTACCCAGCAGGGTGAAAAAGCCCAGGACGCCGAGCGTCAGGACTATGAGGATGATACCGGCCAAGGCGCCGCCATGGCGGCAGTTTCTAGGCATAGTTGCTCCGTTCTGGAAGGAATACGAACGAGGGGGGCGGAAGGTTCCACAAGTTGCATGGTGGCCTTGCCACCCACGCGTTACATTGAAACAGTGTCGCCTGCGCGCCGGTTGGCCTTCGAGATCCTGACTGCGGTCGAGCGGGGCGGGTACGCTTCCGACCTGTTGGCTGCGCGCGCGGCGCCGCTGGATTCGCGCGATGCCGGCCTGGCGTCGGAAATCGTCCTGGGCGTGCTGCGGTATCGTGCGCAACTGGATTACCTGATCGAGTGCTATTCCGGCAAGGCGGCGGCGCGGTTGGACGACGCCGTGCGCCAGGCGTTGCGCATGGGGATTTACCAGCTTCGCTACCTGGAGCGCGTTCCGGCGCATGCGGCGGTTTCGGAAAGCGTTGAGCTGATCAAGCGCGCGCGCAAACGGTCCGCGGCAGGGTTCGCCAATGCCGTGCTGCGCAAGGTGGATCGCGCGCCAGTGGCGTGGCCCAGCGCCGAGATCGAGCTTTCGCATCCGGCGTGGCTGCTGGAGCGGTGGGAACGGCAGTACGGCGCGGAAACCGCGGCGGCCATCGCGCGCGCCAACCTGCGCGTGCCGGAGAGTTACGTGAACCTGGAAACCGGGCGTGTGCAGGACATCGGGTCGCAGGCGATTGTGCCGCTGCTGCGGCTGGAGCGAGGGCAAACGTTTTTGGATCTGTGCGCCGCGCCAGGCAACAAAACTGCGCAGGCTTTGGCGGCGGGGGTACGCGCGATGGCGTGCGACATTCATTTGCATCGGCTGGCTGGGCTTAAGGCGCTGGGCATCGATTTGGTGGTCCTGGATGGCACGGGGCCGCTGCCGTTCCGGCGGCGTTTCGACCGGGTTTTGATTGACGCGCCGTGCTCGGGCACGGGCACTTTGGCGCATAATCCGGAGATCAAATGGCGGCTGCGGCCCGAGGATCTGGCGGATCTGCATGCGCGGCAGGTGGCTTTGCTGGAGCAAGGGCGGCATGCGCTGGCGCCCGGTGGAGTGCTGGTTTATTCGACTTGCTCGCTGGAGCGGGAAGAGAACGAAGACGTGGTGGGGACGGCGCCGGAGGCCATGCGGCGGTTGCCGGGCCGGGAGGAGGGGGACGGTTTTTTTGCGGCGGTGATTCGATAAAAGGCTAGGCCTCGGGGTGTTCACAAGAGTGTGAACACGGCACGCACGAGTGCGTGCGCCACGAGGTTCTAGATTACTGGCGTAATGCGCGTACAGGGTCCGTGCGCGTCGCGCGCCAGGCGGGCAAGAAGCACGCCAACCCGGCAGCCATGGTCATCACCACGAAGGCCACGCCGAACGCCAGCGGATCGCGCGGGCTCACCTGATACAACATGCCCACGATCAGCCGCGTCAATGCCAGCGACGCCACCGCGCCCAGGGCGAGGCCGCCCGCGGTCAACGCCATGCCTTGGGACATCACCAGCCGCAACAGATGCGGCGCTCCCGCACCCAGGGCCATGCGCAGCCCCAGTTCGCGCGTGCTCTGCGATACCGTGTACGACATTACGCCGTACAGCCCGATGGCGGCCAACAATAACGCCAATCCGCCAAACACCCCAAGCATCGTGACGGCCACGCGCTGTACCGCCGTGGTCCGGTCGACTTGTTCCTGCATCGCGATCACTTCGCCCGGCGCCAAGTTCGCATCGAGCTTATGGATCTCGCGCACTAGAACCCTCGCCATGGTTTCCGGCCCCAGCGGCGTGCGCACCTGCAATGCGAAGCCTGGGACGCCCTGGCGCAGCGGCACGTAGAAGAAGGGCGGAGGCGTCTCCCGCAGGCTGCGGTACTTCGACATTTTCGCGATGCCCACCACCTGCATCCAGCGTCCCTTCACCTGCAGGCGCCGGCCCACCGGGTCGTGTCCGCGCCAATATTGGGCCGCCATCGCCTCGTTGACCACCGCGACCAGCGGAGCGGTTTCGTTGTCGGCGCGCGTAAACTCGCGGCCGGACACCACCGGTATTCCCATGGTGGCGAGATATCCGGGACCCACCTCGTTGTAATCGACCATGAGTTGCTGGCCGGGCGCGGTCTCATAACCATCCACGGCGATGGGCGCGGAAGAATAGCTCCCATAGCTGAAGGGCGTGTTGCGCGCGAATGCCGCCGATTCCACGCCCCCGAGCCCTTGCAGCCGGTCGATCAATTCGTCCTGAAAAGTCTTGATGCGCTGCGCATCGTAACCGGCCGCGCGCAAATCGATGCCGGTCGTCAGCACGGCTCGCGTGGAAAATCCGGGACTGGTATTCTGAATGCCGCGCAGGCTCTCGAGCAGCAGACCCGTGCCCACCAACAAAACGAAACTCAGCGCTACCTGCACCAGCACCAGGCTCGACCGTACGGTCGCCCGCCGGCGCCCACCGACCACACCGGCCGAGTCCGCCTTCAGCGATGAAACCAGATCGATGTTGCTGGCCTGAATCGCCGGCGCCAGGCCGAAGAGCAGCGTGGAGACGAGGCAAACTCCGGCGCTCAACGCCAGAACGCGCCAGTCCAGTTCGCCGGGCAGCGTCATGGTAATGCCTCCCCGCGCAGGAAGCAGCAGCGCGAGCAAGTTGCGGCACCAGTGCGCGAGCGCCAGTCCACCGGCGGCGGAAAGAATCGACAGGATCGCGCCTTCGGTAAGAAGCTGTTTCAACAGGCGGCCGCGCCCGGCCCCGACTGCCAGCCGAACCGTCATTTCGTGCCGCCGCCCGAAAGACCGGACCAACAGCAGATTGCTGACATTGGCGCACGCGATCAGCAGCACGAAGACGACCACGGCAAGCGCGATTCCGAGCGTGGGCAGCAGCGTGCCCGCGTTATTGAAAGGCGTCTTCCACAGGGGGAACAGCTTGATGCCGTACCCGCGGTTCGTGGCCGGATAATCGGCTTCCAGGCGCCGCGCCACGGCCGAAATCTCCGCCTGCGCCTGCGCCGGAGTCACACCGGGCTTGAGCACGACGAAGCCTTCAATCCAGCGCTCGCCGCGATCTTCCAGCTTGTAGGATGGCGGCTCGAAGCGTTCCTGCATCGATGTAGGGACCCAGAACTGCATGGCCCATCCCACGAACGTCCCGTAGAAGCCCTCCGGCGCGACACCCACGATGGTATGCGGCATGCCGTTGAGCACCTGCGTCTTGCCGACGATTCCGGGATCGCCGCGAAAACGGTCTTGCCACATTCGATAGCTAATCACGGTCACAGGGTGGGCGTTGCGGCCGAAGTCCTCGCCGGGTTCGAACCCGCGCCCCAGGATCGGATGCACTCCCAGCGCGTCGAAATAGTTGGCGGACACGATGCTGCCTCGGGTACGCTGGGCGCGCTCTCCGATGGCCATGGTAACCCCCATGATTTTGTCCACGATGAACGCATCGAACAGCGTGCAGTTCTTTTGCAGATCCACGAAGTCGGGCCACGAGACATCGTCCTGGCCGGCCACGCCGCGATTGATTCCGGCCATGGCCATCATTCTGTCCTGGTGGGCCACCAGCGGGAATGGACGCAGCAGGATACCTTCAATCCAACTGAAGACCGCGGCATTCGCGCCGATTCCCAAGGTCAGGCAGAGGATCACCAGCAGCGAGAGGCCCGGACTGCGCCGCATCATGCGGAAGCCGAAGCGCACGTCCTGCGACAACACTTGGATGGCCGGCAGCCCGTGAGTTTCCCGATAGGTTTCCTTAACCTGGGCGATGCCTCCGAAGCGCCGCAGGGCCGCAGTGCGGGCCTCCGCGGGGGGCATGCCCCTGCGGACATTTTCGGCGGTTTCGAGTTGCAGATGATGACCGAGTTCCTCGTCCAGATCGCGCTCCAGGCTTCCCTTGCGCACGAGACCGGTAATCCGGCTCCAGAGCACGCGAAGTTGGGTCATGCCGATTCTCCCGTTTGCGTGGCGAAGCGGGCGAGGATGCCGGATATGCGCTGCCAATTCTCGGCTTCGGCGGCAAGCTGTTTCCGGCCAGCCCGCGTGATGGAGTAAAATCTGGCGCGCCGGTGGTTTTCGGACGCTCCCCATTTGGAAGTAATCCAGCCCATCTGTTGCAGGCGCAGCAGCGCGGGATACAAGGTGCCCTGGTTCAACTCCAGCGCGTCTCCGCTGGTCTGTTCGATGCGGCGGGCGATACCCCACCCATGCTGGGGGCCGAGGGTGTCCAGGGTGCGCAACACCATGAAGGCCAGCGAGCCGTGCAGTACGTCCGTTTTCTCTTTCGCCATAGGATGACCTTTTGGTAATCTACAGGAGTATACGACGGTTTCCTGTGGGGAGTCAACAGGTATCGCGTGGCGGCTTAACCATTTGGGGAACCGCTCCCTGACGGTCGCGGCTCGGTAGTCGCGGCTCGGTAGTCGAGGCTAGGTAAACCGGGCCGGCCTCCCCGCGCTCGGGCACTAATGGCGGTTGACGCACCCGCGCGGCGGATGCTAAGCTATCAGGCTTAAAGCTGCATCTTTTCCAGGCATCTCCAGTCAATCCAAAATGGCAGAAACCTTGCACGCCTTGAGTGGGATCTTACTGCGGGCGATCCCTACCTTGCTGCTGGTGATCTTCCTGCACTTCTATCTGAAGTACATGTTCTTCAAGCCCCTCG
>Ga0187871_10002834_pt1 | contig 13711 bp, 6 predicted proteins | sample June2016WEW_16_1_FD_132988 | JGI IMG/M metagenome (GOLD analysis project Ga0187871, IMG submission 132988) | Peatland microbial communities from SPRUCE experiment site at the Marcell Experimental Forest, Minnesota, USA - June2016WEW_16_10 | ecosystem: Environmental > Terrestrial > Soil >... | reverse complement strand
TGCCACCGGTGTTTGCGGGGCCGCGATTTCCTGCGGCAGGACGATTTCCCGAGACATCACCGCGCCGGCGCAAATTGACGCTTATACGTTCACCGGCGCCTCGAATCAGGCGGTGGCGATCACGGCTGCAAACACATCCGCCGCTCTGTTGGCCTACGCGTGGCTCTACGATCCAACCGGCTTTCCGATAGCCACCGCGACACAAGGCACCCTAAGCCAGCGCCTGACGAAGAACGGCCTCTATACCATTCTGGTGAATGACGTTTATGGCTCCAACACCGGCAACTATTCGGTCGGTTTGAACTTCGCCCCGGGCAGTTGCGGGACACCGATTTCCTGCGGCCAGACGATTTCCAACGCGATCAGCGCGCCGGGGCAAATTGACGCTTACATTTTCACTGGCACTGCCAATGAGGCGGTGCAGGTCATTGGTGTGGGCACCTCCGGGAATCTGACGGCTCAAGCCAAACTCTACAGCCCCAACGGCACGCAGATTTGGCCCGGCGCTTTTCAAAGCGGCTACGCCAGCTTCGTGCTCTCAACCAACGGCACCTATACGATTCTGGTCTATGACAACCAGGGCACTAACACCGGCAACTATGAGGTCGGTTTGAGCCTTACCGCGGGCGGCAGCGGGACATCTCTCTCCTGCGGCGAGGGTGTATCCAATGCGATCACCGCGGTGGCGCAAGTGGACGCTTACACTTTCAGCGCCACGGCGGGCGAGGCGGTGATAGTAACCGGTGTGCATACATCGGGGAACCTGACCGCTGTCGCCGATCTCTACGATCCATCGGGCAACTACCTTGGGCGCACTTATGAGGGGAGCATGTCGTCCAGCATCCCGCTGCCGAAGAACGGCACTTACACGATTCTGGTGCAGGACGCCTTCTGCACCAACACCGGCAGCTACGCGGTTGGTTTCAGCTTTGCCACGGGTGAATGCGGGACACCGATTTCCTGCGGCCAGACGTTCTCCAACCAGATCAGCGCCGCGGCACAGATTGACACCTACACTTTCAATGCAACGTCCAATGAGGCGGTGGTCTTCAGCGGCAAGGGCACGTCAGGAAGCCTCCAGCTTGAGACTGATCTCTACGATCCCTTCGGCAATAATATAGGCAGTGGCCGCCTGCCGACAAACGGCCTCTATACGATTCTGGTCCGCGCCTCCGATGGCACCAACACGGGCAGCTATGCGGTCGGTGTGGGCTTTGCCACGGGCCGTTGCGGGACGCCGATTGCCTGCGGCCAGACGATTTCCAACGCGATCAGCTCGTCCGCCGAGTTCCAGGCCTATACTTTTGAAGCCACCAACGACGAGGCGGTGGTTCTCACCGCGATCACTTCATCCGGGACGCTGAACGCGGACGCCTTCCTTTACGATCCTGCCGGCAACTATGTTGGCACTTCCTGGGTGGCGGGCAACAAGAGTTACCCGCTCTCGGCCACCGGGCTTTATACGATCCTAGTGCATGACATGATGTATCAAGACACCGGCAGCTATGAGCTTAATTTGAGGTTTTCCACAGGCCGTTGCGGCACGCCGATTGAATGCGGCCAGCCGCTCACCGGCACGATCAGCACGGTGGCGCAAAACGACGCCTATACTTTCACCGGCACGACAAATGACGCGGTGGTGCTCACCGTTATGACTTCATCGGGCAACATGGCTGCCTACGCGGATCTTTTCGGTCCGTCGGGCAGGTTGATTACCAATGATTATCAGTGCCTTTCTGGAAACAAAAGTTTCCCCCTGCCGTCCAACGGCCTCTATACGATTCTGGTGCATGATCTCACTGACTCCGGCATCGGCACTTATGCGGTTTGTTTAAACTTTGTCACGGGCGGCGAGGATGGTTGCGGGACCCCGATTGTCTGCGGCCAGACGATTTCCAACACGTTTAGCTCGGCGGCGCAAACCGCGGCTTATACTTTCAGCGCCGCGGCGGGTGAGCCGGTGGTCATCACCGCCATGGGTTGCTCGGGGATTCTGGATGCCAAAGCTGATCTGTACGAACCCTCGGGCAGCTTGATTGCGGGCAACTGGACAAGCGTGGGAGCGTATGGGACAACCCGCAGTTTCCTGCTGCCGACCAACGGCGTCTATACGATCCTGGCGCATGGCTCCGATTATGGAGATACCGGCAACTACTGGATTTCCCTCCTTAATTCCACGCCGAGTTTCGGCGCGCCATTGGCGCATTCCACAGGCACGTCTCAACTGCAACTCAACGGCCTTGCCGGACTAAACTACACTCTTTATTCCACTACGAACCCCGCCGCCCCCATGTCCAACTGGGTTGTCGTGTTGACCACCAACCTTTCGGGCGGCAGCGCGGTCTTACAGGACACCAACGCCACCAACTCGCACCTCTTCTATATTTTGAAGGTATCGCCCTAGTGACCCGATATGCCCCTATAAATCCATTGTCAAATAATGTCTAATTCACACCGTCCAAATCGTTGTTCCGCATCGTCCCAAACCGGCCTGCTCCGCGCTGCCTTCTTGGCGAAATGGGTCGGCGGGCTTGCCCTGCTGGCCGCCCTGGCCTCTCCCGCCCCGGCGCGCGCGCAGGGCAGCTACACCAACTTCAGCGTCACGGTCTATTTTCTGATGCGCGAGATCAAGGGCCACGTCGCCAACATGGCCCAGTTCTCCAACCAATGGGCCAATGTCGAAAAGCAGTTGAAGGTTGACAAGGTCTATCTGGAAACCACCCGCGACTCGCAAGCCGCCGAAGCCGCCGAAATGGAAACGATGAAGAAGTTCTTCACCGACCGCGGCATCAAGGCCTCGGGCGCAATGGGCCTGACCGCCAATGAGCGCAACAACTATCAAACATACGACTACAGCTCGCAGGCGGACCGGGACAGGGTCAAGTCGTGGGCCGAGTTCACGGCGCGGCACTTCGACGAGATTATTCTTGACGATGTTTATTTTACAAATGACAGGGGCGACGATGCCATCGCGGCCAAGGGGAGCAGGAGTTGGACGCAATTCCGCATGGATCTGCTGGACGAGGTTTCCAGGAACATCATCATCGGCCCCGCCAAGGCTGTCAATCCTAAAGTCCACATCATCATCAAGTACCCCAACTGGTACGAGAGTTTCCAGGGCCTCGGTTACGATCTGGAAGTCCAGCCGAAAATTTTTGACGCCATCTACACCGGCACCGAGACGCGCAACGGCGAAACCGGCCAGCGCCTGCAGTCCTACCAAAGCTACCTGGAAACCGATTACCTCAACCACATCAAGCCCGGCGGCAACCAGGGCGGCTGGATTGACGGTGGCGGCGACGCCCGTTACGCGGAACAGTTCTGGGACACGCTTTTTGCCAAAGTGCCGGAACTCCTGCTGTTCGACTCGCGCCAAATCATGGAAAGGTGGGGACAGCGCGGCGGCGACGTTGGAAACGAGGACACCAATTCCGTGCTGGCCAACATTCGCGCGCCCATTCCGCAGCCGGACGGCACTTCTTACACGCCGGACATGGTGGCCCGCACGGCGGGTTATTCGGCGGAACTTCTGGACCGTTTTCTCGGCAAGCTCGGCAAGCCCGTCGGCGTCCCCACTTACAAACCCCGCAACTCCGTCGGCGAGATGTACCTGCCCACTTACCTGGGCATGGTCGGCGTCCCCATTGATTTGGTTCCCGATTTTCCAACCAATGCCGCAACAATCCTGCTCACCGCCGCGTCCAAATGTGACCCGGACTTGGTTGCCAAGACGAAAAATTTTGTGCGGAACGGCGGCACGGCCATCGCCACGACCGGTTTGATCGAGGCCCTCGACGACAAGGGTTTTCAGGACATCGCCGAGATTGAAGTCACCGGCCACCGCGTGCTCGCCACGGGCTTTGGCGGCGGGCGCGGCGGTCTTGGAGGCGGCGGACGCCGTGGAGGAGCAGGCGCACCAGGGGCGGCTGCGCCGGCCAGCGCCGGCATACTGCTCCCTCAAATGCGGCATTTTGAAAACGACACCACGACCAGCATGGAATTCAACACCACCGATTCCGGCTATCCGATGCTCGTTCGCGCCTCCTATGGCAAGGGAACCTTCTGCGCATTGGCGCTGCCGGACGATTTTGCCGACATCTACCGTCTCCCGCAAAGCGTGCTGACCCAGATTCGCACCCTGCTTGGCCGCGACCTGTTCGTTAGTATTGACGCCCCGGATCATGTCAGCCTGTTCGTCTATGACAACCGCACATTTATCGTCCAGAACTTCCAGGCCCAGGCGGTGACCACGCGCGTCACCGCGCGCGCAACCGCCTTGCGCGATCTTCTCAGCAACCAAACCCTTGCCTCCTCGGGCGGCGGCGCACGCGCCGGCCGTGGCGGCGGCGGCGGCGGTGGCGCGCGCGGCGGACGTGGTGGCGCGCGCGGCGGCGCTGGGGGCGGCGCCAGCAGTTCATTCGAGGTCCGCGTTGCGGCCCATTCCTTCCGCGTATTTACCACCGAATAGAAGGCCGTGAGTGAACGTCCTTTTTCTCGTCGCCAAACTGCACACGATTGAGCCGTTTGGAATCATGTCCCTGGCTCCGCACCTGAAGCTGCAGGGACACACCGTGGCGCTTTTCGAGGCGGAGTCGCCGGATGTGGTCAAGTCCGTGCGCGACTTTCGGCCGGACGTGATCGGCTACTCGGTTTGCACCGGGGCTGAGGGATACTACCTGTCGTTGAACCGCTGCCTAAAGGAACAGACACGGTTCATCTCCGTCTTCGGCGGCCCCCACCCATCCTTCTTCCCGGAGCTGATCCGCGAGCCTGGAGTGGATGCCCTCTGCCGGGGCGAGGGCGATGCCGCTTTCCCGGAATTCCTGGACCGGCTGGCGGCATCCGGACAGCCCGAGCCGGTCCCCAATTTTTCTGTCAAGCGCAATGGCGCCGTCGAGACGCTTCCGCCCCGGCCCCTGGTTTCAAGTCTTGACACCCTGCCCTGGCCGGACAGGGACTTGTATTACGGCGTCTCGCCCGAAATTCGCAACCATCGTGTCCGTTCCTTCCTCGCGGCGCGGGGCTGCCCGTTTTCCTGCTCGTATTGCTTCAACGAGGCGATGGACACCCTCTACGACGGGGCATGGAAACGGGTCCGGCTGCGCGCGCCGGACAAGCTCGTGGAGGAAATCGCCGCCGTGGCCGGCGCGTACGAAACCGATTTTGTCGCCTTTAGGGAAAGCATTTTTCCGTTGCGTTCCGATTGGCTGCGCGAATTCGCCGCCCTCTACCCGGCGCGCGTCGGCCTTCCGTTTTATTGTCACCTGCGGCTGGATTTGCTCAACGGGGAAAACGTCTCCCTTCTTGCCAGGGCGGGCTGCCATAGCGTCAACGTGGGCATCGAGACGGGGAACCCCGGGCTTCGGCGGCGGTTGCTCGGCCGTTCCATGAGCAACCAGACGATCATCGCCGCCTGCGCGTTGCTTCGCGCGCACGGCATCCGCATCCTCGCCAACAACATGCTCGGCCTCCCCGGCGCAACCTTCGAGCACGACCTGGAAACTTTGCGCCTCAACCAGTCCTGCAAGCCCGACTACGCCCTGGCGATGCTCTGGCAGCCTTATCCCGGCACTGCGCTGGCCCAATACGCCGCCGACATCGGCTGCTATCAGCCGGACCGCGGGAGCCTGGATTTCACCTACTATAACCGCTCCCCTCTGAGCTTCCGCAGCGCGGCGGAAAAACGCCGCATCGAGAACCTCCAGAAACTCTTCGCGCTGGCCGTGGCCCTGCCGTCGCTGACGCCCGCTGTAAAGTGGCTTGCCCGCTTGAAGCCCAACCGCGTCTTCAAAGCCATCTTCCGCACGGTGTACTTGGTTCTTCATCAAACGGAAATCTTCCCGCACCGAATGACTGCGGTTGACTGGCTGCGCAATCTCTGGCATATCACCAAAGAGGTTTGAAATGAGAAAAATCAAATTCGTCTTCGCGCTGATTTTGGGCGGCCTCCTCGGTTTGCTCTCCTCATGCCGGGGGGTCGCTCCGCCAAACAAGCCGCCCGTCCCGCCGGACAAACCACCCGCCGGCACCCGGACCAACACCGTCCCGGAAAAACAGGAAGACCTGCCCGTCCGCGGGCCGATCCTCGAATAAGCTGCATCATGTAATCCCCATACGTCCCATACATCCCATACTTCCTATGCCTCCTATCCCCACGATTATGCGAAACCTGCTACCACCGCCGTTGATTGTGAAGACCCTTGCCACCCTGCTGGCGCTCCATTTGAGCCTGCCTGCGTTTGCGGGCGAGCTGTCGGTTTCCGACGGCTGGGTGAAATTGGCTTGGGAAGAGAAATCGGGCGATTACCAAATTGTCTGCCGCGATCCCAATTGGGCCTTGGCCGGGAAACTGCCTTCGGCCTCCGCCCCCGCCACGATCACGCAGGGCGCTGACGCCCTTGGTGCGTATAGTCAAGTGAATTTCTCCTGGCTCAATGGCGCTTTGCCCATGACCGGCGGCATCCGCGCGTATCAGGACAAGCCGCTGCTCCTGTTCTCCGACACCTGCGGCGCGGCCACCGCCAATCCGCCCGCTCCGTTTCCCGATTTCAGCACATTGCCGGCCCGCCTGCATGTCTTCAGTTACCGCCAGGACACGTTCGCGCCCGGCACTTTCAAGGCCAACGAAGGTTCCACGCCCTGGCTGCTGTTCGATGACGCCGGCGGCGCGCTGGTCATTTCGCCCGCGTCGCATTTCATGGTGGCCAGCCTGATAGGCGACGGACAAAGCCGCGTCGCCAGCGGTTGCAACAGCAATCTGCGCAACCTGCCCGCGGGCTTCTCGCGCCAAACGATTCTGGCCTTCGGGAAGGGAATCAACCGCACCTGGGACCTGTGGGGGCAATCGCTCAATGCGCTTCGCGGCGCAAAACGTCCGGCCAACGACGCCGATGTACTGCTGAAGTGTTTTTCGTATTGGACCGACAACGGCGCGACTTATTACTACAATTACGACACGAACAAAGGTTACGCCGGAACGTTGCAATCGCTGGTGGAGCATTACCGGCAGGAACAAATCCCCCTGCGCAGCCTGCAATTGGACAGTTGGTGGTATTCCAAGTCGTTCAACGACCCGGACGGGAGGCGCGGCAGCACCAAACAGCCCAAACTTCCGGCGGGTGAATGGAACCGCTACGGCGGCCTGCTCGAATACAAGGCGCATCCGTTTCTGTTCACCAACGGCCTGGCCGATTTTCAGCAATCCATCGGGCTTCCGCTAGTTACCCACAATCGGTGGGTTGATCCCGCAAGCCCTTACCATGAAAAATACAAAATCTCCGGCTTGGCCGCCGTGGACCCCAAATGGTGGGACGACATCGCCGCCTACATCAGTTCGTGCGGCGTTGTCGTTTACGAACAGGACTGGCTGGACCGCATTTACAAATTCTCGCCGGAATTCAGTTCCACAGCGGACACCGGGGAGACATTCCTCCGCGAGATGGCGCGGGCCTGCCGCGAACGCGGCCTCACGATGCAGTACTGCATGCCCCTTCCCTGCTTTTTCATGGAAGGCAGCCGTTACGAAAATTTGACCACGATCCGCACCAGCACCGACGGTTTTGGCCAGGCGCGGTGGAATGATTTCCTCTACACTTCGCGCCTTGCGTCCGCCCTGGGCATCTGGCCGTGGGCGGACGTTTTCGAAAGCGCGGGGAGCGACAATGTGCTCCTGGCCACTCTCTCCGCCGGCCCGGTCGGCATTGGGGACGCCATCGGCAAGGAAAACAAGGCCAACATCTTCAAATCGGTTCGCGCCGACGGCGTGATTGTCAAGCCAGACCTCCCTTGTGTGCCGCTGGATCAATGCTATCTCACCGATGCCACAAACCGCGGCGAACCGCTGCTGGCCGCCACCTGCACCAGCCACGGCGGCCTGCGCACCAGCTATGTTTTCGCCTTCAACCGTAATCGCACCCAGTCCATGAGCGCCAGCTTCGCCCCCGCGGAACTTGGCAACACCGGGAAGGTCTGTCTGTGTGACAGCGCCGCCGGAACGCTCGCGCCATTGGCATCGGACGCGCGATTCACGGTCTCGCTGCCGCCCAACGCCGCGCATTTTTTCATCGTTGCGCCCGTGGGCGCGAGCGGCATCGCCTTTTTCGGCGACAGCGGCAAATTTGTTTCCACCGGCAAACAGCGCATCAGCGAACTCAAGGACCAGCCCGGCAAACTCACCGCCGCGGTTCTCTTTGCCAATGGCGAAAAGACAGTCGCCCTCCACGGTTACGCCGGCGCGAAGCCATCGGTCGCGGTTCAAAACGGGACGGCGGGCGAAGTGGTGTATGATCAGGCAACCCGCCATTTTACAGTGGAGTTGTCCGTGGACCCGTCAACGCCGATTGAGTCGGAAACCAATCCCGTGCGGCAGGCCTGGGTGGAATTCTCCGGCGGCAACTGACCGGCATTTTTGCATTTGATATTCCCGCTCTGATGGCCGATGCTGTTCAGGTAATAATAACCGCATGAGACGTTCATTTTATAGTTGCTTCCGGCTGGCGCTGGTCCTCGCTGTTTTTCCCGCCGCGGCCCGCGCCCAATCCGGCGCGCCGGCCAGCACCCAAATCCCGCCACCGAGCGGCCTGAAGGAGGTTTCCAACACCAGCACCGAGGAAACCAAAGGCAACATCACCTCCCTGGTGCCCAGGTTGCTGGAGGCCCTCCAGTATTCCCATCATCCCTTTGACGCGGAGATGTCGGACAAATTTCTGGAGCGTTACCTCGACACGCTGGACCACTGGCACCTTTACTTCTTGCAGTCGGATCTCAGGCAGTTCGACGGCTATAGCAACATGCTGCAAACCCTCTCGCGCCAGCATGATTTCTCCCCCTCCGAGGTCATTTTTTCCCGCTTCATCCAGCGGGCCTCCGAACGGACCGCTTACGTGACCAATTTGTTGCAGACGGAGACCTTTGAATTCACCAACCAGGAACGCTTCATTCCCAGCCGCCACGATCTGCCCGGTCCCACCAACTTGGACGAGGCCCGCCAGCTTTGGCGGGAGGAATTGCGCCTGGAGTATCTGGAAGAAAAGCTCAAGGCGCCCAACATGGCGATTTCCGGGCCGGCCAGTTGGGACCCGCGCGGCAGTTTTTTAATCTATCTGCCGCTCGAATACACCAATTCCGCTTCCACCAAGCCCTCGACCGCGACCACGAACCGCACCGTCGCATCGCTTCTCCCGGACAAATTCCTCAATCAGGACCGCCATCCCTTCGGCTCCATCACGCCCACATCGTCAAATGTCATCGTGCGGCTCCAGATATCCCCCAGTGATACTTTGCGGAAGATCACGAACAACTTTTACTCCCAGGATGGCAAACGCCTGGGCGGCATCAGTTTCCTGCGCCCTGCAGACACCGCATCGGGGACGAACACACCCCCGCCCGCGCCCGCCGGCCAGCCGCCCCAACTCAAGGGCGTGGTCGAGTTGGACCGCAAGGACACCGCGGAAATTATCAAGACGCTCGACAAGCGGTACACCGGCATGCTCAAGAATTACAACGACCTGACCAACGATGATTACGTGCTGGAAGAGTACCTTACCGCGCTGGCCCGCGCCTACGATCCGCATTCCGATTACATGGGGCACGCCTCCACCGAGAACTTCAACATCTCCATGCGCCTCTCCCTTTCCGGCATCGGCGCGGTGTTGAAGGAGGAGGACGGCGATTGCAAGGTGGGCGACCTCGTCGCCGAAGGCCCGGCCGCAAAATCCGGCCTGATCACCAACGACGACGTCATCATCGCCGTCGCGCAAAAAGACCAGGAGCCGGTCCCCGTCGTCGGCATGCCACTGCTCAAAGTCGTCGGCATGATCCGCGGCCCCAAAGGCACCCCCGTGGCGCTGACCGTCGTCAAGGCCCATCCGTCCGATCCCTCCGCCCGTCAAATCACCGTCACCCTCGTCCGCGATGTCATCAAACTCGAAGACCAGGCCGCCAAAGCCAAGCTCTATGAGACCCCGGCCTCCAGCAACGCCCCCTCCACGCGCATCGCCATGATTGATCTCGCCTCGTTTTATGCCGACACAGACCCGGACACGCCCGGCGAACCGCCGCGCGAGCACGGCAGCACTTCCAAAGACGTCGCCCGGCTCATCACCCGCTTGAAAAAGGAGAATGTGGATGGGATCATTTTGGATTTGCGGCACAACGGCGGCGGTTTCCTTGAGGAAGCCATCAAGCTGACCGGCCTGTTTGTCAATGGACGCGTGCCGGTGGTGCAAACCAAGGAACCGGATGAAACCCCCGGCCAGCCGGGCAGAATTGAAGTCGAATCCACTCCCAGGGCGCCCGTCCTTTACGACGGCCCCTTGATCCTCCTGACCAGCCGCTTCAGCGCCTCCGCCTCCGAAATTGTCGCCGGGGCCTTGCAGGATTACGGGCGCGCCTTGATCGTGGGGGACAAATCCACCTTCGGCAAGGGAACCGTTCAGTCGGTCATTGCCATGAGCAACTTAATGACCATGCGGCACTTGCCCTATAGTTACGATCCCGGTTCCCTCAAGGTCACCATCAAGAAGTTCTATCGCGCCGGCGGTTCCTCCACCCAAAGCAACGGCGTCGTTTCCGACATCGTTCTGCCGTCCATCCTCAATTACGCCGATGTGGGCGAAAGTTCCCTGCCAAACCCGATGCCCTGGGACGACGTCTCCAGCGCCGACTTGCCCGACTTAAACCTCGTCAAACCCTATCTGCCAGAGTTGCTCAAACGCTCCCGGGCACGCCGCGATGCGGACCTGGATTTTGCCTATCTCCAGGAGGACATTGCCGAGTATCGCAAGAATCTGGCCGACAAGAGCCTTTCCCTCAACGAGGCGGTGCGCGAAGCCGAGCAGACCGCCAACGAAGCCCACCTCCAGGCCCGTAAAATCGAACGCGCCGCCCGCCCCAAATCTACCGAGAAGGTCTATGAAATCACCTTGAAAAACGTGGACCTGCCCGGATTGCATGAGCCGGAAGTCAAACCCAAAACCGCCGCCACTCCCAACGACGACACAGATTCCCCCGCCGCCGGCACCGCCGCCGAAGACGCCGCCGCGACCGATGCGGCCCTGACAGACGAAGCCCGGCACATCATGGCCGACTACATCTCGCTGCTAAAGAAACCGGCCGCGACCGCCAAAGCGCCATAGAGCGGTTTAAACCAAGTCGTCGCCACCAGACCTTGCTAAGTTGTAGCGTCGAGCCTCTGGCTCGACAGATTCGGCCAGAGGCCGAACGCTACATTGCGGTTGGCTCCAGTTTTCCTTAAACCGCCCAAAATAAAATCGGCCAAAAATATCCGATTCGGGTGGCATGAAAATTCGGAAGGTTTGATTGACAATTGGTCATTGAAATCACGAGGACTGCCGGGCAATGTAGGGATCCAGATGCGCCAAAACCCAGCGCGCCACCCGCCCCTTGATCCGGTCAACAAAATTGCGCGAACTCCGCCATTGCTCCAGCTTAATCCGCCGGCTGTGCGCCTTGATTTCTGAAAAAATCCCGCGCCCTTCCGCCGCAAGCCGCGGTCCGGGCACCCGCAGCATCAGTTCGTAATTGATGTTGAGGCTGCGGGAATCCAGGTTGGAGGAGCCGACGTACACAATATCGTCAATTAGAAACATCTTGGCGTGGAGAATCTGCGGCTGGTATTCGTAAATCTCCACCCCCGCCCGCAGTAGGCGGCGGTAAAAACTCTGGCCGGCCAGGCGCGACAGGAACACATCGGACTTGCCCGGCAGGATCAATTGCACCTTGACCCCGCGCCGGGCCAGGCGCGCCATTTGGCGCAGAATGCGGCCGGGCGGCAGGAAATAGGCGCAAATTATGGCCACCTGCCCCGCGTGCTTCAGATCATGGCTCAACGCCAGTTTGATCGGGCTGTTCCGGCCCGGACCGGTCAGAAGAATTTTGCCCCCGGCAAACGGGACGGTCTTTTGCCGGAACGATTTGCGCAGGCGGGAAAACGGTTTGTGCCGGAAGTTCGCGTCCGCAAACATCTCGTCCGAAGCTGCGGCCAGTTCGGCGGCCAGCGGACCGCGGATTTTCAGCCCCAAATCGCGCCAACCCGACGCCACACCGTCGCCGTCATATTCGCCAGCAATGTTGGCGCCCCCGATGAATGCCAGGTCATCGTCGCACACCAAAATTTTGCGATGATCCCGGATGCCGAACCGCTTGAGGCCGTTGGGATTGAACCGGCGAACTTGCGCGCCCGCGGCGCGGAGCGTTTCCCAATAACCATCCGGCAGCGACATCGAACCGAAGGCGTCCACGAGCACCTGCACCCTGGCGCCGCGGCGGCAGGCGCCGCCGAGTGCGTCGCGGAAACGGTCCGCCACCGGGCTGGGATCGAAAATGTACATTTCCAGCCGGACTGAGCGTTGCGCGGCGGCGATGGCGGCGAGCATATCGGCCAGCGCCTCGCGGCCGGTCCGCAGCCACTGGAAATCCGTCTCGCGCGACGGTTCGATGCCGTTTTGTTTCACACTCGACCGCATTTCACTTTCGGGCCTGTAGCATTCCTAATCTTAATTCTAATCTTAATCTTAATCCCACTCCCAATCTCAATCCCAATCTTAATTCTCATGCCCGGCCTTGACAAAAATTAGAACCTATGATTAAATAGCCAGCGTGAGGCACGAAGGCAACGTCAACGGGCGCATGGGAGAGGCGGCGGCAGGCCGCAATCCGCAATCCGCAATCCGCAATTTCCAATCTCCCTTGACACCTTCCGCCCGGCCCCATAAAGTCACCCGTCTTTCAGCGGAATTGAACTGAAGCATAAAATGAATAAAGGCAAAATCGTCCAAGTGATCGGCCCTGTCGTGGATGTCGAATTCCCGGGGGAGCTTCCCGGCATTTACCACGCCCTCACCGTCGAATTTGACGTGCCCGGCCAGGGCAAAACCACCCGCACCCTTGAAGTCGAGCAACACCTCGGCGACAACTGGGTCCGCACCGTCTGCATGGGCTCCACCGAGGGCCTCAAACGCGGCTACGAAGTCACCAGCACCGGCGCCTGCATTTCCATGCCCGTCGGCGACGCCATCATGGGCCGCATCTTCAACGTCGTCGGCGATCCGGTGGACGAGCGGGGCCCGGTCGTCACCGAGAAACGCTATCCCATCCATCGCGCCGCGCCGCCGCTGGTGGACCAATCCCCATCGCCCCAGGTGCTGACCACGGGCATCAAAGTCATTGACCTGATCTGCCCGTTCCTGAAAGGCGGGAAAGTCGGGGCGTTCGGCGGCGCAGGCGTGGGCAAGACGGTGGTCATCATGGAACTGATCAACAACATCGCCAAGCTGCACGGCGGCTATTCGGTCTTCGCCGGCGTGGGCGAACGCACCCGCGAAGGCAACGATCTCTACCACGAAATGTCCGAGGCCGGCGTCATCAACCAAAAAGACCTGAACAAATCCAAGATCGCCCTCGTCTATGGCCAGATGAACGAGCCGCCCGGCGCGCGCCTCCGCGTCGCCCTTTCCGGCCTGGCCGTCACGGAGTATTTCCGCGATGAGAAGAACCAGGACGTTCTGCTTTTTATTGACAACATTTTCCGCTTCTCCCAGGCCGGATCGGAAGTCTCCGCCCTGCTGGGCCGCACCCCCAGCGCCGTCGGCTACCAGCCCACCCTCGCCGCCGAAATGGGCGACTTGCAGGAACGCATCACCTCCACCAAAAAAGGCTCCATCACCTCCTTCCAGGCCGTCTATGTCCCGGC
>Ga0187871_10002833_pt1 | contig 13715 bp, 7 predicted proteins | sample June2016WEW_16_1_FD_132988 | JGI IMG/M metagenome (GOLD analysis project Ga0187871, IMG submission 132988) | Peatland microbial communities from SPRUCE experiment site at the Marcell Experimental Forest, Minnesota, USA - June2016WEW_16_10 | ecosystem: Environmental > Terrestrial > Soil >... | reverse complement strand
TCGTTGTTGGCCGCCATGATCGTCACCAGGATCGTCTTGTCGTCGATGGCGCGCCGCAGGTCGTCAAGATCGATGCGGCCGTCCTTCTGGACCGGCAAATAGGTGACGCGCAATCCGTGCTTCTCCAGGCGCTTGCAACTGTCGAGCACGGCCTTGTGCTCGGTCGTCTGGGTGATGATGTGGTTGCCCTTCTCGCGGTACATCTCGGCGACGCCTTTGATGGCGAGGTTGTCGCTCTCGGTCGCGCCGGAGGTGAAGATGATCTCCTTCGCGGTCGCGCCGGTGAGCTTGGCGATACGCTCGCGCGCCTGCTCGACCGCCTGCTCCGCGACCCAGCCGAACTCGTGATTGCGACTGGCTGCATTGCCGAAGCTCTCGGTGAAGTAGGGCAGCATCTCGTCCAGAACGCGCGGATCGGTGCGCGTGGTGGCGTGATTATCCATGTAGATGGGCAGCTTTAGGCCGCCCTCAGCGCCGGGCGAGGATGCAGTTGTGCTCATGATTTGCGCCTGTTCCCTTATAAAGATTGTACTCTGCGCTAGAAAGATGGAATCCCACGAGAGTGGGAAGCAGAAGCTGCCCAATTGATCGTCCGGTTATCCCTTCGAAGATGCCGTGATGGTCTCCAGCCCGTGACCTTTCGGCCCGGTTTCGCGTTTGTACAATAGGAACGAGAAGAAGAACGCGACGAATCCCAGGATGGAGAAGATCCACATCCCAAGGGCATAGCCGCCGGGATTTTGCGGTCCGGCGTGGCTGATATCGTTGGCCTTGCCGATGGCCAGATTGAAGATGAAGAAGCCGATCTGCTGTAGCAGGCTCATGAGGGCATACGCGGTTCCCAGACGTGACTCTTCCACAATGTAGGCGATCGATGGCCAAATCACCGCCGGGATCAGGGAGAATGCGACGCCCATCATGGCCACCGGCACCAGCAGCGAGATGTGGGCGTAGGCGATCATCAGATAGACCGGGACCATCAGCAGCGAGCCCAGCATCATCAGCGAGGCGCGCTTGCCGATTTTGTCGGCGAGCAGGCCGAAGAACGGCGTGGCGATCATGGCGGAAAGGGGCAACAGGCTATTGAGTGATCCCGCCTGTTGCTGGGCCGCGGCGAACGCTCCCGGCGCACTTGCCGCCGCTCCCATGGAGCCGAGGATTTTGCTGGAGAACAGGTCAATGGCAAACGTGCGGAATGGGAAAATGCCGGAGTAGAAGGTGAAGCACAAGGCCACGGCGTACCAGTAGGAGGGATTGAACTTGAGCCCTTGGCGGAAGCTTAGCTTGTCGGGCTCGCTTGTTTTGCCCAGGTGATAGCTCTTCTCGGCGTGGACCTCCATTAGCCAATAGATGAGGGCGCCAATGACCGCCAGCAGGCTGAGGACGGCGGCCAGAACCAGCGGCTGCTGCCAACTCGGCGCGGCGTCAACACCGTTCGGATAGAAGGCGAAGCGCGCCCAAGTGGGCGAATTATCGGCCGCGATGGAAGCCAGCCGTGCGATGGTCAGGTTAATGCCGAAGGCGAAGCTTAGCTCCTTGCCCTTAAACCAACGGGCTAGCGCGGTGGTCACGGCCACGATCTGCGACTCGGCGCCCAGCCCCACCACCGTGCGCCCCGTCACCATGAGATAGAAGTTGCCCTTCAGCGCCGTCAGCAGCGCACCCAGCACGCACAGCGCCGAGAAGAAGAACAGCGACTTGCGAATTCCGAAGCGGTCGATCAGGACGCCGCCGATCAGCAACGTGCACACCGCGGCCACGCTGTAGCTGGCATTCAGCCATCCGAACTGTGAGGCGGAGAAATGGAGCTGGTCGCTGAAGATGCGCTCTAGCGGGTTGATGCTGTCGTAGACGTAATAATTGCCGGCCATGGCCAGGCTGACCACGATCAGCACCAGCCAGCGATAAAACCTAGTCGGTACGGGAAGGCTATTGACGGCAGCTTCGGCTACGGACATTCAGCGGGCCTCATTTTGGCGTGAATCAGCAAAGATAACAGAAGCAGCAATCAGCAACTAGCGGGAGCGCGAGCTGTTGCTAGCTCTCGTTAATTGTCATCCTGAGGAGGCCTTCAGGCCGACGTGAGGGCCTGCGGTTGCCGGGAGCATACCGCCGCTGCGCGCAAGCCGCAGATCCCTCGGCTCCGTCCGCCGCGGCGGACTGCGCTCGGGATGACAACCAAGGTAGGCTAGCTGCTAAGGGCTGACGACTAAGGGCGCGGACTGCTGAATTGCTAGCTTCCCACGTACCGCGCATAGAGACTTCGCGCGATCGCCGTGTCGGTGGTGCCCTTGATGATCGCCCGGCCATCGGGAAACAGAGTCAGCTCGTAGGGATCGCGCCAGAACTTCAGGATGAATTCGTTGTGGCGCACGGGGCCATGCGGGGAAAGGCGCTGTGTGATCTCGTCGAAATCGATCGGCCGCTCGCGTTCGTGGATCTGCACCGAGTTGCGTCCGCACAGCGAGATATGCGGACGGCCCTCACCGGCGAGATGGATGAAGTCGCCTTCCTGGCAGGCGCGGCATCCGGGCCGCGGCTTGCCGGCGTTCACAGTGGCGTAGTCGTTCGTCCATACGTCATACGACAGCAGCGTGCGGCGGAGTTTGTCGCGCGCGCCGACTGCCAGCTTCAGCGCCTCGGTGGCGGCGATGGAAGCTACAAAGTTCACTGCTGAATTCAGAATGCCCGAGGTATCGCAGGTCTCCACAATTCCTCGCGGCGAATCCGGAAAGATGCAGGCCAGGCAAGCCGTCTCGCCGGGAAGCACGTTCATGGTGACTGCATAGCTCGCGACTCCGGCCGCATAAATCCACGGGACGCCGCGATCCACCGCAAAATCGTTGATCAGATATCGCGTTTCGAAATTATCAGTGCCATCGAGAATGATTTCGACATCGCCGAGCAGGTCTTCGACATTTTCCGGTGTAAGGTCGGCGGCGTGCGGTTCAACGATGATTCCAGAGTTGAAGGCCGCGATCTTGCGGGCTGCGGCGATGGCCTTCGGCAATGACTCGGCAGCATCGGCCTCGTCGAAAAGAACCTGCCGTTGAAGATTGCTCGGCTCGACGAAGTCGCGGTCGATAATGCGCAGATATCCCACGCCCGCGCGCGCCAGCAGGGAAGCGAGAGCCGAGCCGGTCGCTCCGCATCCCACGATCGCGATACGAGCCTGCGCCAGTTTGCGCTGACCTTCAGCGCCGACGGGAGGAAAGAGAACCTGGCGCGAATAGCGCTCTGCGAATTCCAACTGCACACCTCGATTTCGGCTTGACGCTTGCGCCATTTATTATAGGTATTCCGCATCAGCAACGCCCTCCCAGGGTTAAGGTGAAACGTCTCCCCATACGCAAGCGTCCGCCGGATGCAGGGGATTGGGGCATTGAACGCTCGGGCAGTTCGCTGACGCAATGCCGGGGCAGAGGGTATAAAGGCAGCACTTGAGGACGCAGATCACGTCATTGTTGTGCGCGCTGGCGCTTGCCTGTGCCCTGCCTATTCGCTGCGCGCAGGCGCAGTCTTCATCCCAGGCGAGCGCTCCCCAGAGCAACCCGAATCATCCGGCCGAGGCGTTCAGCAAATATGAGGGCGAGACCGTCACTGCAATCCAGTTTCGCGGAATCAGCAGCAGCGATGCAGCGTTGCTGCGTTCGCTGATCGCGCAGAAGACCGGCGAGCCGCTGGAACGAGAAAAGCTGCGCGCGAGCATCGCGTCGCTGTACGCAACCGGCCGCTTCGCTACGCTCGACGCGGAAGTGGAACCGGGCGCGCCCAACACGCTGACGCTCGTCTTGGTAGTGACGGAGAACTACTTCAACGGCGCGATCTCCGTCGACGGCACCCCGAAGAAAGGCGCTCCCCAACCGCATACACTGGTCGCGTCAACCCAGCTTGACTTGGGCGACCTGTTCAGTGAAGACAAAGTTGTCACCTCCATCGATCGCATGAAAAAGATCATGGCCGACAACGGCTACTACGAATCCGTGATTCGCTATGATCTGCAGCCAAAGCCCGAGGACCGGCAGATGGCTATTCACTTCCACGTGATGCCGGGACCTCTGGCGAAGATCGGCGATGTAACCATTAAAGGCGACGCGGGGCTGGCGCCGGAACAGGTACGGAAGCTCACCAAGTTGAAGACCGGCAATAAGGTGAGCGCGGAGCAAGTGACCCGGGCGCTGGCGCGACTGCGCAAGTATTACCAGCGGAACTCTCATCTTGAAGCACAGGTTTCACTGGTTGCGCGGCAATACCAACCCGAGAGCGACCGTCTGGATTACGTCTTCGAAGTGGATCAGGGTCCCACGGTCAACATCACCACGGAGGGCGATGGCATCAGCAAAGGCCAGCTCAAGAAGTTGGTGCCTGTCTATCAGGAAAACTCAGTCGATGACGACCTGTTGAACGAGGGACGCCGCAACCTCCGCGACTATCTGCAAACCCGCGGATACTTCGATGCCAACGTCGAAGTGCAGCGCCATCCGGTACCCGATAGCAATCACCTCAATATTGTGTACGTCATCGATCCCGGCATTCGCCACAAACTGGCTGCGATAAAGGTTGAGGGGAACAAGTACTTCGGCACGGCGACAATTCGCGAACGGATGCTCGTCGAGCCTGCGAGCCTGACCATGCCGAATGGCAGGTTTAGCCAACGGCTGCTCAGCGAAGACGTGAACTCTATCAAGTATCTCTACCTTGCCAACGGATTTCTGGATGCCAAAGTTGAATCCGATCTCCGCGACGACTACCAGGGCAAGAAAAATGAAATGGCGGTGCTGGTCAAGGTCGATGAAGGCCCGCAAACACGCGTTGACAACGTGAAGTTGGAAGGTATAGAGACTGTCGACCTTACCGTAATTGAGCAGAAATTGAGCATCGTAAATGGGCAGCCGTTTAGCGAAGTGAATGTCGCCAGCGACCGCGACGCGATCACCTACTACTACTACGACCGAGGCTATCCCAACGTGCAGTTCGAGTCCTCCGCAACGCCCGCTCCCGGCCAACCTAATCGCATGGATGTGGTCTACAAGATCACGGCAGGTCAGCGCGTGTTCGTCGATCACGTGATCATCACTGGCTTGAATTACACGCGGCCTTATGTAGTGAATCGGCAAATGCGTATCGCTGACGGCGATCCCCTTAGCCAGACCCGCATGGTCGCTTCGCAACGCCGGTTGTACAACCTGGGCTTGTTCAACGAAGTGGATATGGCGGTGCAGAACCCGGAAGGTGTCGAGCCCGCGAAAGACGTTCTCTATAACCTCCAGGAGGCCAAGCGCTGGACGTTTCGCTACGGCGGAGGTATTGAGTTTGCCACCGGCAACCTGCCCAGCACCAGCAACCCGGAGGGCAAAACCGGAGTCAGCCCCAACGTGGTTTTGGAAGTCACGCGGCTGAATCTGTTTGGCCGCGATCAGACCTTCACGTTGCGCGGACGCGTGGGCTTCCTGACCCGCCGCGGTATTGCCAGCTACGACGCTCCGCGCCTGTTCCATCGCGAGAACTGGCGTGTCGTGGTCACCGCGTTCTACGACAATACTGCCGACGTGAATACCTTCGCTTCCCAACGTCTGGAAGGCTCTGTCACGGCGGAGCAGAAGGTCAACCGCTTCCTGACATTTGCCTACGGTCTCACGTTCCAGCGCGTGTCCGTGGACAAGAATAGCCTGGTCATCGATCCTGTCCTCATCGCTTTGTACTCGAAGCCCGTCTTCATCGCTATGCCGACGCTCACCATGGTGCGCGACCGGCGCGACGACGCGATCAATCCCACCAAAGGCAGCTACAACGCCGTCAACGGCGGCCTGGCGACCAGCGCCCTGGGCTCGCAGACAAACTTCGGCCGTGTGCTCGTCGACAACTCCACCTATTACACCTTCAAGAAGAACTGGGTCTTCGCGCGCCGAACCCAGATCGGAATCGAAAAGCCGTACGGCAAGAATGATTTCCTCGACCTGTCTACGCTGCCGCCGGGCGCAGTCCCGGCTGAGGCAACGCAAATTCCGCTGCCCGAGTTGTTCTTCGCGGGCGGCAGCAATTCGCTACGCGGTTTCTCCATTAACCAGGCCGGCCCGCGCGATACCCAAACCGGCTTCGCTATCGGCGGACAGGGGCTGTTCGTCAATAACTTTGAGGTCCGTACACCCCCGGTGGCACTGCCCTATGTGGGTAACAACCTTGCTTTCGTGTTTTTTCACGACATGGGTAACGTTTTCGACACCGCCAACCACATCATCAGCGGCATGCTGCGGTTCCATCAGCTCTCGATCGCAGACTGTTCGAAGGCCGGCAGTGACATGCCGTGCAACTTCAGCTATGACGAGCAGGCCATTGGCACCGGCATTCGCTACAAGACGCCGGTTGGACCGGTACGCTTCGACCTCGGATACGCGTTGAATCCCACCCGCTACCCCGTTCAGGAAGCAGGTACAACTGAGGCGCTGCGGCGCATCAACGTGTTCTTCAGCATTGGACAGACTTTCTAATGAGACGAGTATTCCAACTCACGATTTGCTTTGCGTTGCTGGCAACCGCAACGGTGCTGCCCGCCGCGGCGGGTGAAGTGATCGACGGCGTGGTGGCCAGCGTCAATCGCCACCCCATTCTGCGCAGCGACTGGGATGAAGCCGCGCGCTTCGAGGCGTTCATGCAGCAGAAGCCCGTCAGCCAGTTGACCGAGGCCGATCGCATTCGCGCGCTGCAGCGCCTGATCGACCGCCAATTGCTGAGCGCGCAGATGGGCGACGTCAGTTACATGCGGCCCATGGAAGACAAGCTGCAGCAGGACATCGCCAAGCTGCGATCGCAGGTGCCGAATGGCAACGACGATGCGGCCTGGCACAAATTGCTGGCCAGCTACGGACTGGACGAAGAGTCGCTCAAGCAGCATCTTGGCGATGAAGTGCAGGTGATGAACTTCATCGAGGTGCGGCTGCGCCCCAACGTGCACATCAATGACGATGAAGTTGAGTCCTACTACAAGAACCAGCTCATCCCCGATTTGCAGCAGAACGGCGGCAAGCCGGTTGCGCTTGAGGACGTGAAGCCGCGAATTCAGGAGCTGCTGACCGAGCAGCACATCGACGAACTGCTCGATGCCTGGCTGCACAATCTGCGTCAGCAAGCGGAGATTCACAGCACGATTACCATTCCTGGACTCAATGCTCCCGAAGGAAGCAGAGCTGCCGGCGTGAACTGACGATGACCGACGAAGCCAACACAACACGCTCACACAAACGCCTGTGGATCGGCGCCATTGTGGGGGTAGTGTTGCTGGCGGTTTTCGTGGGATTGGTTGCGTATCTGCGCAGCGCGAGCTTCGCAAATGTGGTGCGCCGAAAGCTGGTAGTTGCACTGGAAGATGCCGCCGGGGGCCGAGTCGACATCGCCTCGTTCCACTGGAATCTGTCGCAGCTTGCCTTCGAAGCCGACGATCTCACCATTCACGGATTGGAGCTGCCCGGGCAATTGCCTTACGCGCATGTGGACCGCGTGATGGTCCGGCTGCACCTGATCTCCTTTTTCGAACGCAAGTTCAGCATTAAACGCCTGGAGCTGCAGCGTCCGATCGTTCACGTCATCGTCTACCCGGACGGATCGACGAACGCGCCCCAGCCGAAGGTGAAGAACACAAGCGGAAAGTCCAGGGTCCAGGAGCTGTTTGACCTCGCCATAGCTCGCGCCGATGTGCGAGACGGCATGCTCATCATTAATGAGCGCAAGCTGCCGCTCGACTTCTCTGCCAATGATGTCTCGGCTTCGATGTCCTACGATGCCGGCGCCAGCCCCCGCAGCTATTTGGGCAGAGTGCAGATCGGCAAAATTGATTTAAAGTACCAGGACTTCCGCGAAGTTCCCGCGAATGCCGATTTGCAGTTCACGCTTTGGGACAACGCCCTCCAGGTGCAGAGTTTGAAGCTGACGTCGCAGGGCTCGTCGCTGCAGGCATCCGGGAAGCTCACAAACTTCAGCCAGCCGGAAGTGCAGCTCACCTACGACGCGAACCTCGATGTCGCGCAGTTGGGCGCTGTCGTCCGCGCTCCCGAGTTTCAAGCTGGCGGGTTGCAGTTGAATGGCATTGCGGATTACTCGCAGATTGCCAGCTACTCCACACGGGGGCACATCGCGTTTCGCAACCTGGATTATCTCCATGCCGAGTTGGCGTTGCGAAGAGCCAACCTGGACGCGAACTTCGCTTTCGCGCAGGACCGGGTGGCGCTGAGCCGAATCGCCGCCCATGTGTTCGGCGGCCTTGTTACCGGCGAGGCCGACATCAAGAACGTTTTATCGTCTGCTCCGGTACGGCGAGCGGCGGAACCCAGGTCCGGCGCTTCGAAACGAGCGACAAAGCTAGCGGTGCTCGAGCCGCATTCCGTCTTCGGCGAGCAGGAAGGCTCGGCCCGGCTCCGCGCCGCCGGGGTGTCCTTGAACGAGTTCATGCGGATGGCATCGTCGCGGTCATTACCGCTGGATAAGCTGAATGCGGTTGGAAGCGTTACCGGCACGGTCAATCTGGACTGGAAAGAGTCGCCGACCAATGCCGTGGCCGACCTTGCGCTGGACATTGCTGCCCCGGCGCAGCCTGCCGCCAATCAGTTGCCGGTCAGCGGACGCCTGCGCGGGCGCGCCGCTCTTCAGTCGGAGCGTATCGAGTTGGTGGCGCTCAACCTCAACACGCCGAAAACTCATCTGGACGCGACTGGGTCGCTGGGCTCGACCTCGGCAATGCTGAAGCTAAAGGCCGAGACGACGAGCCTTGCCGAGCTCCAACCATTGATTTCACCTGGTGGACCTTTGCCGGTAGAGTTGGCGGGCAACGCCAGCTTCGACGGCACGGTTAGCGGCCGGTTGCGCACACCTCAAATCGCCGGACAGGTGCAGGCCACGAATCTGACGTACGTGTACACCCCGGTTTCCAACGCCGCTCCACCGCGACCACCCGCATCACCGGCAAAGCACAAATGGTTTGCTCAAACATCCGCTCCTCAAGCGCCCCCAGCGCCTCAACCTGCTGCCCCGCCGAGGCGCATTCATATCGACTCGTTTGCCGGAGACGTACAGTACTCGCAGACCGCGCTCGCTCTTCATCACACGGTGATTCAGGAGGCTGGTGCGCAGCTACACATCGATGGCACCGCAACTCTGGATAAAGGCGATTTCACCGAGAGTTCGCAATTTGACGCGCAAGCCGTGCTCCACAACGGCGATATCGCGGAGTTGCAGCACGTCGCTCATCTTGATTATCCGCTGCAAGGCAAGCTGAGTTTTGCGATCAAAGCGGCAGGCACGCCGGAGAATCCTCATGGTCAGGGGACGTTTTCGCTCGCCCAGGCCGAGCTGCACAATCGCCCGATCGAGGCGCTGAAATCGAAGATAAGCTTCGCCAATCATGCCGTGCAACTTTCGGACATTCATTTGCAGGCCGATCACGGAACGGTCGCCGGCTCGGCCGCGTACGATTTTCGCAGTCGCGAAGGGCAGGTTGATCTCAAGGGCCAAAGCGTCGATCTGGCGGACGTCACTGAAGTGCAAACGCAGCGCGTGCAGGTAGCGGGCGTGGCGAACTTCACCGTAAAGGGATCCGGTACGTTCGAACATCCGCTGGTGAATGCTCATCTCCAAATTGCAAAGCTGACGCTTAACGACGACAAGATCGGTGAGGTGACGGCCGACGCCGTGACCCAGGGGCGGCAACTTACTTTGACCGCACGCTCCAGCTTCCCGCACGCAACGCTCACCCTTGACGGCACCGTGGAGCTTGAGGGCGACATGCCCGCTCATGCGGTGTTGCGGTTTGCCAATCTGGACATCGATCCCTTTCTGCCCAGAAACATGCGCGTTCAGGTCACGCGCCAGGCGTCGCTTGATGGCCAGGCGCAAGTGGACGGGCCGCTCAAGCAGCCGCGGCTTTTGCACGGCACCATCCACGTGCAGCAGTTTTCCGTGGAGGTGCAACATATTCCGGTGAGAAGCGACGGTCCGGTGCAGTTAGGCTTTGCCGATGAGGTGCTGGCAGTCGAACACTTTGCCATCAGCAGCGAAGACACTCATTTCGCTCTCGTCGGCAGCATGAAGCTGGCCGGAGATCACCGGCTTGACCTCGGCGCCACCGGCGTACTGAACCTTAAACTCGCGCAAACCCTGGATCCGGAGCTCACTTCGTACGGAACCGCCAACGTCAATTTCACGCTCAGAGGAACACCCGCGCAGCCAATTATGGCGGGACGCATCGAGATTCAGCACGCGGGGCTTTCGATGATCGACTTGCCTGCGGCACTGGGCGATCTCAACGGCACGCTTTCGTTCAACCAGGATCGCCTCGAGTTTGAAAACCTGGCCGGGCGTATGGGCGGCGGGCACGTCAAGCTAGGCGGCTTTGTCAGCTTCGGAAGCACGCTCGGCTTCAATCTGACTTGCGATGGAAATGACATTCGCTTCCGTTACGCGGGAATCAGCGTCACCTCTGACCAGGCGCTGCGGCTCACCGGCACACTGCAGAATTCCTTGCTCTCCGGCAACATCACGGTGACACGTTTTGCGCAGATTCCATCCAGCGACTTACAGCTATTGCTTTCACAGGCCAGTGCGGCGCCCAGCATTCTCAACCCGACGTCACCGCTCAACAACCTTCATCTGGAAGTGCGCATTCTCTCCACTCCTGAGCTGACGGTCGAGACCTCGCTGGCGAAGTTGTCAGGGGATGTGGATTTGCGGCTCCGCGGCACGGCGGCGCAGCCGGTGCTCCTGGGGCGCATCAACATTGCCGAAGGCGACATCAAGATGGCCGGCACGAAGTATCACCTGGACCGCGGCGACATAACCTTTACCAATCCGGTTCGCATCGACCCCGTGCTTGACGTGGAGGCCACGACGCGGGTGCGCGATTACGACATCACCATTGGCCTGCACGGGACGCTTGAGCGCCTCAACACCACGTACCGCTCCGACCCGCCGCTCTCGGCAGATGACATCATCTCGCTACTGGCTTTCGGCAAGACCCAGACGGAACAGGCGCTGGGCGGGACGTCGTCGTCCGGATTTGCCCAGAGCGCTTCGGGTGCGTTGCTCAGCTCGGCCCTGAACCAGGCGGTCACCAACCGGGTCTCGCGAATTTTCGGCGCCAGCGCCATTCGCATCAATCCCTCCGTCGGCGGCCCGGAGAACGATCCCAGCGCGCGTCTCACGCTGGAGCAACAGGTCTCCAACAACATCACATTTACCTACATCACCAACCTGGCTGGCTCGGCGCAGGAGGTGATTCAGTTCGAGTACAACATCAATAGCGAATATTCGCTGCAAGGGATACGCGACGAAAACGGCGTGGTAAGCTTCGATCTGCTGATCCGCAAACGTAAGCAATAAGAAAGCGGCCCGCAGGCCGCTCTCCGTTTTGCCCGCTTAATTATTCTCTATTTGTGACCACCGCCGGACGGGACGGCCGAGCCGTGTGCCGCCGAAGCGGTACTCGCACCGGACAAAGGCGAGCTGGTTGGCAGGTTGCCGTAAACGCTAACTGTGTTGGTAGCAATCGAAGCGGCATGCACGCCTGGCGCGGCAAAGACGTGCCCCTGATGCACACGCGAAAAGGCGGGTTCGGAAAGCTCCGCGCGACTTGCAGTCGTGTTGCGCGCAGTCGGCTTCACAAAACTGTCCGCAACAGCAACGCTGCGCCCCGGAATCAGGCTGACGAAGTTCGGCGGAATTCTTCCTCCGGGCACGGTCAACGCATTCGTAGAGCTGCCCACAAGCACGGTTCGCGGCACAGTCGATGTCGCCAACTTTGCTGGAGGGGTTGCGGCTGTCCAACCGGCCGGAGCTCTTGTGATCTTCGGCACAGTCAGGAAATTTCCTGCGTACCACTGTCCGTTATAGCCGCCGCCCGGCGACCACGCCCATCCGGCGCCGTTGATGAACGCCCAGGAGCCGTAGTGAAACGGCAACCATCCCCACGGATAAGCCGAGGCAAACGCGTATCCCATGCCGGGATAGAACATCCACGCGCCATTGCTGTAAGGGTTCCAGTTGACCATCGAGCCGGCAAAGCCATACGGCTGCCACATATAGCCATAGCCATTGGCGTAGAAGAAGTCGCCGTAGTAGTTGAGGTCCTGCAACCCGTAGGCACGGTTCGGACCGCCGTATCCGGCGTTCTCGGCGTAGGTCCGGCTGTAGTCTTCGCGCTCCTTGTTCCAAGCGTCATAGCGACTGGTTTCCGTGCCTTCGGCGACCACGTACTTCGTCTCGTCGTCCAGGTTCACGGTCAGCGTTTGTTTCTTGTGGAGGGATACTGGCTGCGCCTCGCCTTCGAGCTGGACATAGCCCTTGAACACCGCGATTTTAAGCTGATCGGGCGTTGCGCTCAGCCGCATCAGCGTGTCGCGATGCGCCAGCAGGCTGGTGCCGCCGACCTTTACGCGGTAGATGTCGTCGCCCTTCGAGGTGGCATCGAGGTATACCATCCCTTTGACCACCTCGAATTGATTGATCTTCGCGCCCGTGTCGCTCAGCAAAAGTTGCGAGAACCGCACTTCGGAATTGTCGGTGAGCCGCAGCGCACTCTCGTTCTCAAATTCGACTTCGGCCAGGCCATCGCTGCCGGTCACCAGCCGCGTGCCTTCGACGATGGGGGTATTCAGGATGGCCCGCTCCAGCCCGCCTCCAATTCCGCGATCGATCTGCACCTGCCCTTCGACGGAGCTGAGGCGGACGATTCTGACGTGCGAGTTGGCAAAAGCTTCGCACGGGACAACAACGACAAGAAGCGTGCTTAGCGCTAGCCATGAGAGACGACTGCCGGCTGACATGTGGTACTCCTTGCGGCCCTGGTTCCGGTCCTGGGAAATGGCTCGACAAGGGAACATCGCCCTCGTCTGACCGTTCTTGCCTGCGTCTATTTAACACCAGTTTGGAGGCATGTATCCGAAAATCAGTTGTCAAATTTGCGTGGCGGAATGGAGTCATGAAGCGCGATGAGAGGTACCCTTCAGGGTTTAGGTGACGGATTCTGGACTGATACCGCAGGCGGATCGAGGGTCTCCAAGAGCCGCTTGGCACTCTCCCGGCTGATGTTCATCAGGTTGGGGTCGGCGGCGATCTTGCGCAGGGTGGGCGCGATGATCGCCAGCTCCTCCACGCTGTGGCTGGCCTGCAAATCTTCCAGCTCCTTCATGCGTTCATCCATCCCCAGCTTGTCGAAGCGATACTGAAACGCCAGTATGCGTCCGTAATCGATGGTCATGGCGACACCCTGGAAGAAGCGCGTCAACTCCTGGATCTCGGGATTCTGTGACCAATTAAAAGTTGTCGAGCCGTTCACCTGCGGCGATTGATACCGGAGCGATTTCTCGCCCGTTCTCGCAATGTGCTTGAGGTGCGAATCGAAATCGCCGCGAAAGTAATTCAGCTTTTGCGCCAGCTCGAAAATCTTCAACCGGTTCGGCTCGGACATCGTGAAGTCCTGCTGGACCGGGTCAGTGTCGTTGGTCTGGTCAGGATGGGGTGTTCCTTCGAAGTGCGACTTGCCGTCGAGCTGCACCTCGATGGTGTATTTCTGCCAAGGAATGCCTTGTGGCCAGTCGAAGCTGAATTACTTTCACGGCGATTTCGATTCGCACCTCAAGCACATTGCGAAAACGGGCGAGAAAACGCTGCGGTATCAATCGCCGCAGGTGAACGGCTCGACAACTTTTAATTGGTCACAGAATCCCGAGATC
>Ga0187871_10002831_pt1 | contig 13719 bp, 13 predicted proteins | sample June2016WEW_16_1_FD_132988 | JGI IMG/M metagenome (GOLD analysis project Ga0187871, IMG submission 132988) | Peatland microbial communities from SPRUCE experiment site at the Marcell Experimental Forest, Minnesota, USA - June2016WEW_16_10 | ecosystem: Environmental > Terrestrial > Soil >... | reverse complement strand
TGCATCATAGCGTACCCTGGTAAATAGACATGAAAGACCTTGCCCTGGAAGCCCTAGACGCCGCCGCCGGCCCCGCTATCACTTACGCCGACACGCGCGCCATGGAAATTCGCGACCGCCAGGTTTCCACCAAGAACGGCAAAGCCGGCCATGTATCGAGCGGCGTCTCCATGGGCCTCGCCATCCGCGTTTTGGCGAATGGGTGCTGGGGCTTCGCCGCCACCGACGATCTGACGCGCGAAGGCGTCCATGCGGCCGCGTCCCTGGCGCGCGAAATCGCCAGCGCCGGCACGCTGGCCAAAAAGGCAGACGTCACCCTCGCGCCTGAAGAGAAGTACGAGGCCGAGTGGGTTTCGCCCATTAAAATCGATCCCTTCACCATTCCCGTGGACCGCAATGTCGCCCTGCTGCTCGATATCGACCGCGAGCTACGCCGCAATCCGGGCGTCACCCTCGCCGAGGGCGCCATGACCTTCGAGCGCCGCCGCCAGGTCTTCGCCTCTTCGCTCGGCAGCTTAATCGATCAGACCCGCTACCTCAGCGGCGTGGGCTACGCGGCGTTGGCCTATAAAGACGGCGAGATCCAGAAGCGGTCGTATCCCAACTCGTTCGGCGGCCAGTATCAGCTCAAGGGTTACGAATTGATCGATGAGTGGGACCTGGTCGCCAATGCCGCACGGATCGCTGAAGAAGCGGTCGCGCTGCATAGCGCCGACCAGTGCCCCGAGGGCGAGTTCGACCTGATCCTGGATAGCTCGCAATTGGGCCTGCAGATTCACGAGTCGGTCGGCCATCCCATCGAACTCGACCGCGTCCTGGGCAGCGAGGCCAACTACGCGGGCATGAGCTTCCTGACCATCGATCAGTTGCGCCGCCTGCGCTACGGCTCCGAAATCGTGAACGTGGTTTGCGACGCGCGGCCGGAGCACGGCCCCGGCCTGGGCACGTTCGCCTTCGACGACGAAGGCGTGCCCGCGCAATCCACCGACATCATCCGCGACGGGCTGTTCACCGGCTACATGACGTCGCGCGAAACCGCGGCGGCCGTCGGCGAGTCGCGCTCCAATGGCACCATGCGCGCCGACGGCTGGTCGCGCATGCCGCTGATCCGCATGACCAACGTCAGCCTGCGGCCCGGCCGGCAGTCGCTCGAAGAGGTCTTCGGCGGCGTCGACCATGCCATTTACATGGAAACTAACCGCAGTTGGTCCATCGACGACAAGCGCTACAATTTCCAGTTCGGCTGCGAGATCGGCTGGGAGATCCGCGATGGTAAGCGCGTCCGCATGCTGAAGAATCCGAGTTACAGCGGTATCACCACCGAGTTCTGGAACGCCTGCGCGGCCATTTCCGGACCGCAACACTGGATGCTCTGGGGCACGCCCAACTGCGGCAAGGGCCAGCCGGAGCAGGTCATGGGCACGGGTCATGGCGCCAGTCCCGCGCGGTTCAGCGGCATCAAGATCGGGGGCGCGTATGCTGATTGAACCGGCGCGCTGCCAGGCCATTTTCGACCAGGTGGCGGACGCCTCGCGCGCGCTGGGCATCGCGGACGCCGAAGCCATCCTGGTGGCTGGATCGAGCGCCCTCACACGCTTCGCCAACAACGCCATCAGCCAGAATGTCGCCGAGCGCAGCGGGCATCTCTCGGTGCGCGTGCAGATCGACGGACGCACCGCACGCGCGACCACCAACCGCCTGGACGACGCTTCCATTCGCCAGGTGGTCGAAGAATCCGTGGCTCTGACGAGATTACAGGAACCCGACCCCGCCCTGCTGCCGCTCAGTGGGACTGGCCTCCCGGCCTGCCCGCCTGTCAACCGGTACCACGAACCCACCGCGCAGGTGTCTCCGACGGATCGCGCGACAGCCGTAGCCGAGGCCATCCGCATCGTCGAATCGTTCGGGCAAATCGCCGCCGGCATCTACTCCACATCCGAAGGCGTATTCGCCATTCTGAATTCGAACGGCGTCTTTGCCTACTACGCCGAGACGATGGCGCAATTCTCCATCACCGCGATGGCGGCCGATAGCTCGGGCTGGGCCAAAGGCAGCGCCTGTTCGTACCACGATCTCGACCCCGCTGCTATGGCGCGCGCCGCCGCCACCAAGGCGCAGGCATCGCGCGATCCGGTGGAACTGCCGCCCGGCGCCTATACCGTAATCCTCGAACCGGCTGCCGTGCTGGATCTGGCCGGCCAGATGTTCGGCGACTTCAGCGCTACCGCGGTCGCCGACGGCCGCAGCTTCCTGCGCGACCGCATCGGCCAGAAGTTGTTCGGCGGCAACGTCACCATTTACGACGATGCGTATCACCCGCTGCAAGCCGGCGCGCCTTTCGACGGCGAAGGTGTTCCGCGCCGCGCGCTGACCCTCGTGGACCAGGGCGTGGTGCGGGATGTCGCCTTTTGCCGCCAGGCCGCGCAGGCCGCCGGCGTCGAGCCTACCGGTCATGGATTCCCGCTGCCCAACGAGTATGGTGAAGCGCCCATGAACATCGTGATCGCGGGGGGTTCCACGCCGCTCGAAGAGATGATTGCGGCCACCCCGCGCGGCATTCTGGTGACGCGCCTCTGGTATATCCGCGAAGTCGATCCCTACGAGAAGATCATGACCGGCATGACCCGCGACGGCACGTTTCTGATCGAGGACGGCCGCATCGCCCGCGGCGTGCGCAATTTCCGCTTCAATCAGGCATTGCCAGAGATGCTCTCAAACGTTGAGGCGCTGTCGCCAGTGGTGCGGGCTTCCGGCGAAGAAGCTTTCGACATGGTGGTTCCCGCCATGAAGATCCGCGACTTCCACTTCACCGAAGTGACGCGGTTCTGACGTATCCACTTGTGGCGAACTGGTGGACGAGGCCATGCCGACCGACCGCGCGACCGTTTTCAAGACACCGGCAACCGACGACCCTGCGCTCGCCGAGGCCGTGAAACGCCTGGTGGCGGCCTACCAGCCGGAGTCCATTTATCTTTATTGGTTCCGTGGCGCGGGGTGACGTGAGCCCGGATAGCAACTACGACCTGCTGGTAGTGGTGCCGGATGACGCGCCTCCGCCGCGGAGGCGAAGCCGGCATCGGCAAGCTGAAGGACGCTCACGACCTCTCACCACGACGCCTCACGCGGCCATGAGATGGACGGATACAAAGCGGGCCGAGCGTGGCTCCCCCATATCGACCACCGAGGTCGCCTGGCGGGCTTGCACAAGTCTCGCCCAAAGCTCCGGATCCGCTTCGGACAAGGGAATCGCGGATGCTTCGAATTCCCGCTGTTTGTCCTCAAGGTAACGATCGATGGCTTCCCGATGTTCCAGATAGAAGGCGGTCGCGCCAAGGATCTGCTGGAGACTCAGAAGAGGATACTCCTCGTGGATACCTCCGGGCGAGTTACCGCGCCGCAAGGAGTACACGACAGAGTCGAGCGAGATACGTGTGCCAGCCACGTAGTAACCGCCATTGCGCTCGTCGATGTATTCGCCCTTCATCGAAACTCCTCAACCATTATCGCTCGCAGGCCACAGCGCATCAACCCGATGTCCCAAAACCAAAGCGGGTCCTTACTCCCCGAAAATCTCCTTCGCCAAATCCTCCTGCTTCTTGGGCCGCTGCTCATCCCAAGCGCCCACCACCAGCGATGCCGCTGCCAGGGTGAACACACCAATCGCGATGCCGTCCAATCCGCGATGCCACAGAATCGCGCCGGCCGCGATCACCGTCCGTATCGCCCAGCCGTACAGTCCCCTCGGGTTCTGCCCCCGCCGCACGCGCACCATCGAGCGGCCCAGGAAGTGCGCGAAGAACAGGCAAAACAGCCCCAATACGATGCGCAGGAAATCCATCGGTATCGGCATGCTATCAATTTGGCTCAACTTCTGACCGTTTGCAAGCGTCTTCGCGCCTTGACACAATGAGCCTCATGGGCCTGATGCAGGAGATCCGCGCCTTTCCGGTTTCGCGCAATACCGTGGCCATCTGGTGGCTCGGCCAGAACGGATTCATCTTCAAGACCGCCGAAGGCACGCTGTTGTCTACCGACCTATACCTTACCAATTCGTGCCACGAAGCCTATGTCGATTCCGGCATCAATCTCGACCGCCAGGTACCGATTCTGATCGCGCCCGAAGAGTTGAACGTCGATCTGTTCGCCTGCACGCACAATCACCAGGATCATACCGACCCGGTCACCATCGAGCGCCTCCGGCACAAAGACACCACCCAGTTCATCGGCCCGCACCCCAGTTGCGAAGTGTTCCAGGCGCAAGGTGTCGAAACCGGACGCATCGTGCCAGCCTGGCCTTCCTGCGTACTCGAGTTCCGCGATGTGGTGGTCCACGGCGCTTTCGCTCTGCCCACCGATTCGACCGACCTCAATCACATGGGCTTCGTTTTCCAATTCGGCAAAGGCCCCCGTGTCTACGTCACCGGCGACACGGACTACAGCGAACTGCTCGCCTCTGCGGGCAAGCATCGCCCCGACCTGATGATCACCTGCATTAACGGCGGCTTCAATAACCTTTCGCACTACGAGGCCGCGCAATTGGCCGCCCAGATCCAACCCAAGGGCGCCATCCCCTGCCACTACGATATGTTCCCTGATAATTCCGTAGATCCCGGCCAGTTCCGCGCGTCGCTGGCCCTGCGCGCGCCCGAAGTACGCTACCTGCGCCTGGAACACGGCAAGCCATTCGTGTTCGGAGTGTAGGTAGGACAGGCCTGCTGGCTTGTGCGCCCGGTACGTAAAATTACTGGCTGGATGCGCATCCCGGCCAGCCGAAGCTGCGCCGGCTGGTATGCTTTCCGCCTTTATCACGAAAAACTTCGGATGGTGCCGTCCGATCTCGCAAACGACAATGAAGTGTGGTAGACGGAACCCGATATCCCCATCCGCATCGCATTTTCGATCAAATCGTGTTTGCGCGGAGCGAATTGATCAGCGGGGAAAAGGGCGAGGACGTCCTTGGAGATTTTGTGTGCGGTATGGATGGGCGTTGCTGTGCGATGCCGGTGACCACAAGCGAGGCTGCGCCGCATCCGGAGAAACGGGATGGCTGGTTGGTGCTCTTCGTAGCTCCCGAGAACTCAGCCGGCGCCGCTGTGTGGCGCCCTGTGGGCTGGTATGAAGAAGCGTGTTTTGCCGGGTGTTACCAGCGCCGGCCTGAACCAGCATTGCGACAGGACCTATACATTGTGAGCACGCAGGCCAAGAACGCTTATGTGATCCCCAAAGAAACACAATCGTCATTCCCGGTTATCGCCAACGATCACTTCACCAGAAGATGGACGTACGCACGGTCGGCAGCTCATAGCGGCAAATGGCGGGAGCGGCTCGCGAAGCTGGCTGAAGAAATCGTCTCGCGGAAGGCCGAATGCACTCGAATCGGGTAGGTTTGCAGCCTCGTGTGTTCCGTACGTCGTTTGGAGAAACCATACAACAATAGCCTATTATCATAAATAGGGGGCGCGGCATGTACGTAGATACTCTGCTCCGGTCGCAGTTCGGCAAGCCATCCGGTCTGTTTGGCGCGCTGTTCATGGGACCGATCCTCAACCTGTCCAACACGCGGCTGGTGAATGCGGCCGTTGAGCTGCTCGACCCGCAGCCGAGCGATACGGTGCTGGATATCGGATTCGGCGGCGGTCTTTCGCTGTTGACGCTAGCGGCCAAAGCGCCGCGGGCGAAGATCGTAGGGGTCGATTACTCTCACGAAATGGTCGACGCGGCCGCCCGCCTGGTGCGCGAGAAGAAGCTGGACGCGCGCGTTTCCGTCAAGTGGGGCGACGTGGCGAAACTACCGTTTCGCGCCGGCACGTTCCACAAGGTGCTGACGGTCAACAGCCTGTACTATTGGCCGCATCTGGTCGCCAGCCTGCGCGAAGTAGCGCGGGTGATGAAGCCCGGCGGGCGCCTGGCGGCCGGCTTCCGGTCCGCCACCAGCCTGGGACCGCTCACGCGGGATTGGGAGGGATTCTGGCTGTACGAGCCGCGGGAGTTCGCCGCAATCATGCGTGAGGCCGGGTTTGATGGGCTGCGCGTCGAGCATCGCGACCAGTGGCAGGTGTTGGACACGGTGGTGGTAGTAGGGCGCAAGCCCGGCCGGAAGCCTGCCGCAGCGTAGGCTACCTGGGTTATCGCTTTTCCAGAACGATGGTAATGTCGAAAGCGGTTTGCGGCGTCTTGACGTGATTGCCGATGGTGATGGTTTGGCCATCCGAGGAAAGAGTCCAGCGTTCTCTCTGTACGATTTCCATGCCCTGCACTTCACGCTTGCTTTCAATCACGAGCGCGTCGCCATCCCACCGCGCGTTGCCCGTGAACTCCTGTCCGCGGATGACATTCTTGCACTCCGCGCCGTCCGTGGTGTATGCCAGGTCGGTGACGATCTCGCGCTGCTGGCCAGACTGGGTAGTTCTTATTTTCAAGTGGGAGTCGTGCTGGACGATCTTGCGAACCAGCGAGTCCGGCTGTGGCAATGGAGCGAAATTGCTCTTTGCGGGGTTCATCCTCCATTCACCGCTGAAATTCGGTTGCGCGCATACCTGGGTAATCGCGCCCAACAGTAGGGCCAATGGCAAGATCCGGAGAGCGCGTATCGTGAACTGCATCTGAGACTCCTTGAATCGACTGTAATGTTCTCTTTTTAAGATCTGCATCGAATACTTTTCAGCGGGCCCCCAACACGATGTTGCTCTTAGGCCTGGAGGCGCCTTCCGTCGAACTCACCTCGATACAGCGTCCGGAGGTGACGTGCTCCACAGTCAAATCGATGCACTGAAACGGCCCGTTTTTTTCCAGCGCGTGCCGCCCGGTTTGAAAACGGAGATGCGCCGGGTCCCAAGTCTCCCCCCGCTGAGCCAAAAGATCGTACAGTCCCGGCGCGATGTGCCGGATGCAGACCTTATTGTTCGCCTGGATATAGACGATCCGAACGGGCGACGCCGTGTCGGCATCCACCAACGTGGCGACGGCGTCCTGGCCGGCCATGTTTGTAACCCATAGTTGACTTCCACCAGTCGTCCGGGCCGGCAGCAATTCGGTCCCGTTTGCCGGCGGCCCCGGCGCAGCCGTGCCGCTGGTCCGAGGGTGCGGCTGTTGGCCTGAAACCACGTCGTCGCTGGGCGGGTCCGCGACCTTCGCCGGCTGCACTAAGGGTTCGGACGGCCGTTCTCCGACGATCGACTTCCGGAAGCTGGGAACCCCGAGTGCGTTGACCAAAAAGCCGATCACCAGCAGCACCAGGCAAATCAGGGCCGCCCATGCGGCTTTTATCGGCCAGCCAGATTGCAGATCCCACGCAAAACGATCGGGACCGCCGCCGGGACGGGGATGGTAGCTGACGGCCGGGCCTGGGCAGGCGGGTTCCGGCTGAGGAGCGGGTTCCGGCTGGCGGCCTTCGAAGGAATGCGAATTCTTAAGCGCGAAGTACGCTTCGTTAATCTTCTGCAGTTGCTGCTCGGCTCTGTGCTGCAACTCGGGATCGGACTGAAATCGATCGGGGTGCCATACGCGTACCAGATCTTTATACGCCTGCCGGATCCCCTCCCACGAGGCATCGGGGTCTACGCCTAATGTGCGAAAACAATCGGCGCGAGACACCTGCGCGCCTCGTTGATTGGTCCGCGTATAAGGCGGCTCGTGTGCAGTCGATGACATAGAACTTCCACCCCGCATTGGCGTCGCGTCCGCCGCAAGGAGACACTCGGCCGGCCGCAATTCCGTTCTATCGGCGCGGGGCGAATTTGCGGCAGCCTTCGGCCCGATTACTCGTTAACAGTCTGGCATGGATCTGTTAGGAAGTAAGTGCTATCCGAGGATAACAAGGTCCCTTCCCGCACTTCTCCGGCGCGATTAGCGAACGGTTGTTATTGGCGAGCCGGGCGACGTGTAGACCACTTCGCCATCGAGCAGCGTCATCAAACACTTTAGGTCTTTGATTTGGCCGGTGGGAATCGCGTAGAGGTCGCGGTCCCAAATGGCGATGTCGGCTTTCTTGCCCACCTCGAGGGTGCCAATTTTGCCGTCCAGGAACATCTGGCGCGCGCCCCAGGCGGTGTAACTGCGGAGGGCGGTGTGAATGTCCACGGCCTCTGCGGTCCCGAAGGGCTGCAGGCCGTAGGTGCCCTTGGCCGTTTGGCGCGCGATTGCGGCCCAGAGGCCGTAGCGGGCGGCAACCGGGGTGACGAAGTAGTCCGACCCGCCGGACCAGAGAATTCCCCGGGACTGCAAGGTTTTGAGAGGTTCCAGGCGCTGGCCGCGTTTGGGACCATAACTGGCGGCGTAGATGTCGCCGATCCACCAGAGGAATTCGGGCTGCATTTCCGGGTAGCCAGCGTCGTATTGTTTCTGCAGGTTGGCCATCACGTTGAGGGCGTGAGGAGTGGGCAGGTTGGCGTGGATGATGCTGTGGCGCAGGCCGGGGTGCGGCTGCTCCTGCTCGACGAGGGCATAGGTGTCGACGACCCAGTCCATGGCGCGGTCGCCGACAGCATGGGTGCCGACAGGGACGCCGTTTTGATGGAAAAGGCGCACCATTTCCCGATACACAGAGGGGTCGGTTTGCGGGTAGCCGCGATTGCCCGCGCCCGCACTCGTAACGTCGCGATCACGGGCGTTACGCAGCCAGTCGTCATAGACCCAGCCAGTCCTGGCGCCACCTGAGCCGTCCATATAAATTTTGGCGCCGCAGGAGAGCAGGCGGTCGTCGCCGAGCGTGGCGGGCAGGCGGGGAACCGCGTTGATCTCGGCCAGCGCCTTTCGGGCCGACTCCAGAGTAGAACCGGCGTGCCACAGCACGCAGATGCGCTCCTTGAGCAGGCCCTCATCGAGGAGAGATTTGTATGTATCCCATTGGAGCTGGTAGATGTCGGGGTCTTTGACGGCGGTCATGCCTTCGCTGTGGAGCACCTGCTGGATGTACAGTACGCCTTGACGCATCTGCTCGGGGGTGGTGGGCGGAATGAGGCTGATGACGGGATCCATGGCAGTCTCTTCCTTGAGAATGCCGGTGGGGTTGCCGTGGGGGTCGCGGTCGATGGTGCCGGCTGCCGGATCGGCTGTGGCGGCCGTGATGTGCGCCAGCTTGAGGGCCAGCGAATTGGCGACTCCATAATGGCCGGTGGTGTGGATGAGCCAGACGGGATTATTGGCCGCGACGGCGTCGAGATCGGCGGCGGTGACGTAACGGCGTTCGGCGAGCTTGCCCTCGTCCCAGCCGGAGCCGGTTACCCATTCGCCAGGCTTGGCGGCTGCGGCCTTGGTCTTTACGCGGGAGACGATCTCTTGTACGGAAGTGGCATCCGAGAGCTGGACGCCGTACAGATCTTCAACGCCTCCGTCGGCGATGTGGGCGTGGGTGTCGATCAGGCCGGGGGTGGCGGTGTGTCCGTGGAGGTCGATGATGCGGGTGCCGGGGGCGCTGCCTGCGAATTCCAGCACTTCGGCGTCGCTTCCGGCTTTCACGATCATGCCGTGACGGATGGCGAGAGCCTGGACTACAGAGTCCCGGGCGTCTACGGTGAGGATGTGGCCGTGCAGCAGAACAAGGTCGGCGTTGAGGCTTTGGGCCGGAAGGATTCGAGCCGGCAGTAGGATGGCCAGCAGTGGGATAGCTGAACTGAATATGCGGTGCAGCGACATCGTGGGATTCTCCTCGCGGAAGCAAATGGTATCACGCTGTTATTTTCGCCCCCCACGCGGCCGGTTTCCGACGACAACCCCTATTCGGAAGGCCAGTTCCGCTTCGGTCAGGCCGAGGCCGTCTTGGCCCACCGCCAAGTGGTGCTCGATGCTGCGTTACCAAGCGTAGCCGGAGCGCTTCGTTCTACGGCCTCCACAACCACTGCCTTTACCCTCGGAGGTCTGGATTAACAAGCCGGTTCCGCCCGGCCAAAGACAAAGGAAGATAATCAGTAAATTTTTATGCCGGGTGCCTCAAAGTGCTTGACACGTGCCGCGTCATAAGCCTGCATGTAGGCCTTCCAGTATTTCCTCTCGTGAATGTCCGCGAGACTGAATTTCCAATTCTTGTCCGGTTCGTCGATGCGCTTTCCAGCTCGGCGTCGCTCGGCTGTTTGAAACTGGAAACCTGGCAGCCTTGCGGATTGACCCCGGCATCACGTGCCGGATAGCGCCGTCCTTGCCGGCGGCTTCCATCCCTTGAAAGATGAGCAGCAGTGCATAGCGGTTGGACGCGTAGTGCAGGCGTTGCAGCGAGTTCAACTCCGCAACATGCATTTCCAGCAGTTTTTTATACTCCTTCTTCGACTCGCCAAAGGACTTCACAAATTGTCGGCCACTCACTGAGTGCCACTGTTTTCTTGGGCCGCACGCGGAAATCCTTTGAATCGATTTTCATCTTGGTGCCCACTCCACGACCTCCTTAATTGTGTCGGACTGATGCTTATTCATTAGTTCGGCAAATTGATCCGGCGAATAACGATGCGTGATTAAGGCGGCGATTTGATCGCCCCACAGCAGATGGGCATGTGCAAGATCGTCCGCGGCCATTTGAAAGTGGCCGCGCGCGGCATTCACGCTGCCTAGCATGACCTGGTTGCCCAACACCAACTGCCTGATGAGTTCAGCGCCGGGAATTTGGAGTGGCCTGTCGCCACCCGGGATGCCGGTAAGCGCATAGATCCCGTTCAGCGCCAGTGCGTCCAGGAGATTGAACTCGAGCTGGGCAATCCCGGTGGCGTCCAGGATAAAGTCCATGCCGCCGACCTTCTTCTCCACCTGGTCCGCGGCCACTTGGCGGCCGTCTATATACCGTCCGCCGATACCGCCTAACCACTTCGGACGGGCGGTGTTCGCATCGACCACATCAAGACCGTAGACCAAGCCGCCCCGCAAGCGCAGGACCATGGTGGCCAGCAGGCCCACCGGTCCCAGTCCGGCAATCAGGCACCGGCGCCCATGCAACCAATCGGGAGTCGTGGCGGCCTCGGGGCAGCGTAGCGTCTCTACAGACAGGGCCTCATCGATGGCTTTCTCGACGACGGAAAGCGGTTCCAAGAGGACCCCGACCGGCTCCAGTTCGGCCGGTACCTGAACGACGTATTGTTCTTTATCGACCGCGTATTCCGTTTGGTATCCGTCCAATCCCCGGATGCCTCTCTCACGGTACTTGCCGGTCTGGCACATGTCGGCGCGGTTCATCAGGCAGTTGGGGCACTCCCCGCATCCCCGCCGCACGGTGAACACAGCGTATTCACCGGTTTTCACGCGCGTCACGGACGAGCCTATACCTACCACTTGGCCGAACATTTCGTGTCCGATGACGAGTTCCTTCTCGCCATCCGGGGCCTGCGCCCGCCCCCCGGACACCTCTTCCCGGTCGGTGCCGCAGACGCCCACTCGTATGATGCGGATTTTGACTTCGTCTGGTGCGGCGATCAAAGGCTCAGGCCGCTCCACAATACGCGAACCGGCTGAGCCGGGAACGATAGCGATTGCTTTCAAGAATTCTCCGTCCTTTCTACTTGCGTGTGGTCCACGGCGCCCAGCCGTTCCAGTAGATGGTCGCCCACGCGCAGTGCGTTCGCCATGATGGTCAGGCTGGGGTTCACGGCTGCTATCGACACGAAGAAGCTTGCGTCGACCACGTAAAGATTGTCCAAATCGTGCGCCTTACAGTTCACATCCAGCGCCGATGTCTTCGGATCGAAACCGAACCGAACGGTGCCTGCCTGGTGCGCCGTGCCTCCGATCGGAATGTCCTTGCCCAAGTAAAGCGAACGGGGCATCAACACATCATGACAGGCGATCTCGCTGAGCATGGCCTTGAGCTTTGCGGTCAGGCGCTTGTGCGCTTCCAGGTTGGTGTCCCGAATGTTCAGCACGATCTGTCCATCCGGGTTGACGGTGACGCGATTGTTTGAATCGGGCAAATCCTCAGACTGGACCCAGAAGTCGATGGAGTGCTCCGCCATGAAGTCGAGCGCAAACTCAGGCTTCCAAACCGCCCAGCCGGGCGCTTCTCCCCTGAGCATTTCTGCGTCGGTCTTGCCGAGCATCTGGATCTCACCCAGCGGATATTCCCAATCGTCGGAGCGAAAATAGAAGTCGTTCAATGCCAGAGTCTTCTGGAAGACCGTCGGATTGGGGTCCTTGGAAATGGCCATCAACGCGGAGCAGTTGTGGCGCATGTAGTGCCTGCCCACCACATCGGAGCTGTTTGCCAGGCCGCCAGGGTGTTTCTCGTTCGCGGAGCGCAAAAGGAGGGCCGCGGAGTTGACCGCCCCGCAGGCAACCACCACAATACTCGCGGAGTACTCCTCCACGGCGCCCATGCGCGTGACGATGACTTTGGTCACCACACGTCCGGACGGGTTCGTTTCGAGGCGATCGACATAGGCGCCCGTCAGGAGTTCGACGTTGGAGTGCTCCAGGGCGGGATCCACGCAGATCACCTGCGCGTCGGCTTTGCCGTTTACCAGGCATGGAAAACCGTCAAACGCGGCACATCGTACACAGGCACTGGTGTGCAGGGCTTTTCCATCTTCTTCGTCGAGCAGGATGCCGAGCGGCAATGGGAACGGGTGATGGCCCAGACGCCGGAAATCGTCGAATAACTCTTGAATGCGTGATTCGTGACTAACCGGCGGATGGCGATAGGGCGCACTGGCAGGACCTTCCGTCGGATCGGCTCCGCGCTGCCCGTGGACATGATAGAGGTACTCGGCCTTTGTGTAGTAAGGCTCGAAGTCCGCATAGCTCAGCGGCCATGCGGGCGAGACGCCGTCCTGGTGCCTGACTTCTCCGAAGTCCCGCTCGCGGAACCGAAGTAAGGCCGCGCCATAAACCTTCGTGTTGCCGCCGACGTAATACTGAATGCCGGGATGAAAGGCTTTGCCGTCCCCGTCAAGCCACGTCTCGTTGGCCCTATACTTGGATTCGACAAACACGGCCCGCGCATCCCAGTTGTCTTTCTCCCGCGGCAGGTAACCGCCCCGTTCCAGGAGCAGGATTCGCTTCCCCGAAGGCGCCAGGTGGTAAGCCAGCGTACCTCCTCCAGCGCCCGTTCCTATGATGATGACGTCGTAACGATTGTCCGTAGCCATATACTTCTATCCGAACGCCGGTGCTGTTGCAATTGCCGGCCCATAAATTTGCACACAGCTATCGCGGTGGCAGTTCACGCGCCTTCTGGCGTTCCGCGACCTCCGCATCGGTCAGACGCGCGTCATAGATCGAGCGTGGTTCGATGGTCCGCGCCACGAGAGTGGCGGTACCCACAGCCAGCAACAGCGGCACGATAAACGATCTGTCCCGCCCGGTCAGTTCCATCATCAGCACCACAGTCGAGATGGGGCCTTGAGTGGTGGCCGCGAGAACCGCCGCCGCACCGAGCACGGCGAACAGTCAAGCGCTTTACCTCACTGCTGGCGCCGCGAAACTCTTTCCATACGAAAACGCCCTAGACGGCGGAAATCATAGTGTTGCCCTCGCCGAGTGAAAACGACGTGGCCGGCCCCACTATCGGCGTGTAGGCGGCAACGAAGGTGCAGATGGTCCCGGTTCCCCAGATGAGACCGCCCAAGACTCCCCAAGCATGCACCGCCGGTCCGCCGTGGAGATAGTCGCCGATCGAAAGCGGCGAGCCGCTCACCGGCCGCCGCATGAACGCATAATTCAAGGGGAAGTTGGACACTAGAGCGCCGAGCGCAAACACGAAGTAGACGGTGTACGGCCCGAGATGGTTCTTTCCGGTCAGGGCTTTCG
>Ga0187871_10002830_pt1 | contig 13723 bp, 12 predicted proteins | sample June2016WEW_16_1_FD_132988 | JGI IMG/M metagenome (GOLD analysis project Ga0187871, IMG submission 132988) | Peatland microbial communities from SPRUCE experiment site at the Marcell Experimental Forest, Minnesota, USA - June2016WEW_16_10 | ecosystem: Environmental > Terrestrial > Soil >... | reverse complement strand
TGACGACCGAGAAGTTCTCGTAATGCGAGTGCGCCAGCCGCGCGCAGTATTGCTGCGCTTCGACGAGTGAGGGCGCGCGCTCGGGGATGGCGTACTCCGGCGGCAACGCACGCCAGCCGGCAAGCGGCTCATTCGGCCCCTCGGCAGAATATAGTTGGCTGTCAGTTGGAACAGAAGACATCTAAAAGATTGTAATTGGGACGGGCTTAGACTAGCCAAACACGCCCAAGGCTCAATGGTAGTAAGCGGCGTAAAAGTAATGCTCGAGGTAGGACAAGGCCGCAAATGACAACATCAAAACGGATCCCGGAACAACAAGATCTCGCGCACTACGAATCGGTTGTTTCCAATCCGCTGAGGCGAGGAACACCAGAAGTGCAGCTGCGAACAGGACAACTGAGAGCTGGAAGATATGTGCTCCCCAACCTTCGTCCGGTTGAGGCACCTGGAAGTATCCGCTGGTCACCGTGAGCAACGCGATCAGCGAAAGCACGCCCAAGGACGTACGGCTGATGCGATTGAGGCGGTGTGAAACCATGCTGTTGGTCCTGCCGATCGTAATCGCGAGGTTCGGACCTAGCCGAAGAGTGCCGCCGCTGCCGCGGCTCGGATCCATTTACAAATCCTACCCGGGGCTCGCGCCCCGGGCTAAATGCATGTCGCCGCTTCGCGGCTGGATGGAAGGCCAGCGGGCTCTACTACCCATCGGAAACATGGAACTGCGTACCAACCACCGACAACTGTCTTTCACGCCCCCGGAATGATCGCCGTCTTGATGTCCCCGTTGCGGTTGAGCATGTGGCGCAGCACCTGTTGTAGGCGCGAGAGCGGGGCCTCGCCGGTAATGTAGTCCTTGCCCTTGATCTTGCGCTCGCAGATCAGCGAGAACGCCTTGCGCACGGTTTCCGGCGTGTGATGGAAGGTGGCTTTGAGCGTCAGCTCGTTGTAGTGCAGCTTCTGGGTGTCCAGCGCGACCGTCGTCCCACTGGCGCAGCCACCGAAGAAGTTCACGGTGCCGCCCTTGCGCACCATGTCGATGGTCCACTCCCACGCCTGCGGGCGACCGACAGCTTCAATCACCACGTCGCAGCCGCGCCCCTCGTGTGTGAGTTTGCGCACGGCCTTCACCGGGTCGTCAACATTCGTGATCTGCACGACCGTATTCGCGCCGGCTCGCCACGCCGCCGACACCTGGGAATCGCGCTTGACGACGGAGATTACATTGCACCCGCTCAGCTTCGCGACCTGCACAAACATCAGGCCAATGGGTCCGGCGCCGATCACGGCAACCGTATCGCCGATCTCCAGCTTGGTCTCGTGCAGCCCGCGCAGAACGCAGGCCAGCGGCTCGACGATGGCCGCTTCCTCGACGCTGACATGTTTGGGAATCGCCAGCATGTTGGCTTCAACAATGCGCCGCGGAATGCGGATGTACTCGGCGTAGGCGCCGTTGTTGAACAGCAGGTCCTCGCAAAGGTTTTCCTGGTGCTTGGAGCAGTAGAAGCAACTGCCGCAGGGCGCCGAATTGAGCGCCACCACGCGCATGCCCTTCTTGAATCCCTTGACCTTAGGTCCGACTTCCTCGATCACCCCGGCCAGTTCGTGGCCGAACAGCGCCGGAGGCACGATCATGCGCGCATGATAGCCGCGCTGATAGACCTTCAGGTCGGTGCCGCAGGTCAAAGCCACCTGCACCTTGACCAGCACTTCCCCTTCGTCAAGCGTGGGGATGGGCACCTGTTCAATCTTGACGTCCTCTTTACCGTAGAGGACCGCCGCAGTCATCTTTCGGCTCACTTCAATCCTTCCATTGGCTGCCCGGTTGGATCACGATTTTCATCGAGTCCGGCTTGGGGTGGGCGGCCAGCCGCAAAGCCTCCACGGACTGCGTCAGCGGGAGACGGTGGCTGATTAGCCGCTCCAAATCCACTTCCCGGTCGAGCACGAACCGCGCCGACTCTGCCTGCAAGTCCACAGAAGCGCTATAGGATCCCAAGAGGCTCTTCTCGTCCACGCAAACCGCTGCCGGGTCGATGATGGCCTCCTGATGCTGGGTCTGCGCAAACAGCAGAACCCGTCCCCCGGGACGGGTCGCATCCATTGCCGGTCGTATTAACGCCGTCCCGGCGACAGCAAGGATGACGGCATCGGCCCCGCGGCCCTCGGTGATTTCTTTGATGGCCCGTACTGCGTCCGAGGCGGACGCGTCAATGCTTTCGGTTAGGCCGAAGGCCTGAGCTATTGTAAGCCTCTGAGGGAGCAAATCGGAAGTTATAACGCGCGCTCCCTGGCGGCGGGCCAGCACGGCGAGGATGATGCCGATCGGCCCCTGGCCCATCACCAGCACCGTCTCACCGTGATTAAGTGCCAGTGTTTCAATACCTTTCATGCAGGTGTTAACGGGTTCGATGAATGACGCCTGTTCAAACGAGACGCCGTCCGGGATTCGGACTACGCCATTACGCGCGACGATCCAATCCATCACTCGCACGTACTCGGAAAAGCCGCCGCCGCTGGCCTCGAAGCCGGCGGTCGCGCCGACTTTCTTATAAGTGGGGCACTGGGCGAAGACTTTATGGCGGCAGTAGTAGCAATCGCCGCAGGGGATGTGGTGGAAGACCATCACCCGATCGCCGAGCCGGAAGCTGGTCACACCCTTGCCGACTTGGGCGACCACGCCGGTAGTTTCATGGCCAAAAATGCGCGGGGCCGAGTGCGAGCCGGTTGCGATTTTCTTCAGGTCGGTGCCGCAGATGCCGCAGGTGTGAACGCGCACGAGGATTTCTCCGGGCCCGATCTCGGGTACGGGGACGGTCTCCAGGCGGACATCGTCGATGCCGCGGTAGACCGCAGCCTGCATGGTGGCGGGAATGGGTTGGGCGTCGACCGGTTCGCGAATTTGAGTTGCCGTTGACATTACAGTTGTCGGTTGTCAGTTGTCAGCATCCGTATCGTCATTTCGTCGTTGCCAGCAGGTCAACTGACAACTGACAACCGGCTACTGACAACTGCTTTTTAATAGATGTTGCAGCGCGTTGCACAGGTTCCCAGTGGCGATGTTGCTATTCTCCTTGATTTTCCCCAGCGTGCTCCACCACTTCGGATGGAGGGCCATGTAGATCAAAAACTTGCGCGTCGCGAACTTCCCGTCGTCGATAAAGCGGTTCAGCGGCGGCATATCAAAAGCCGCATCGTCGGAAATTGTCTTCAGCGCAGCGAACTCCAGCCCGCGCTCCCTGGCCACCTTCGCCACCGCAGCCGCTTCCATGTCCACCACATCGGCCCCAAACCTTGCCCGCAGGTCCTGCTTCTCCGTGGCATCGCTGACATCCTGCGAGGTCGCAAGCACCCATTCGCCGCCACCAGCGGTAGAGTAGCGCGCGCCGGTAGCGACATCCACAACTTCGCGTATGCGCGCGACATCGCCTACCTTCAAGTGGGGCGATATCGCGCCGACAATGCCCGCCGAGAGCAAGAGCTTCGGCTGAGCGTAATCGATTGCAACTTCGGCCGCACGTCGGGCAAACCTCTCGCCGATGCCGCCCACGGCGATGATTGCGTTGGTCAGCTCGAAGATGTCGACGCCGTTCACCTTGTTTGGCATGACGTTGCCGATCAATGGCGCGAGTTCAACCGGCATCGCCGCGATCACCGCAACGGGTTTGTGCGTATTCGGCAATCGTTTAGGAAGCTCTGATTAAGTCCCGCAGCGGCTAAAGCCGCTTAGCTTTTGGTGCATCTTTGCGGACGGCCTGAAGGCCGTCCCTTTCAAAGCAGAGCTTCTTTCACTGACAACTGACAACTGACAACCGACAACTGCTTTTAGGCATAGCCGTTCGCCCCAAACCACTCCACTGCGCGCCGCAGCGCGTTATCCACCGGACGCGACTGCCATCCCAGCGCGCGCTCGGCTTTGGCGCTGGTGACGAACATCTTCTTGCGACCCATGCGCACGGCGTCGATGGTCACGCGCGGCTCGCGTCGCAAGATTTTGCCGGTGAAGATCGTGTCGACCACCCCTGTGGCCAACGCGACCGCGTACGGCAGCTTGATGGTGGGCGAGGGCAGACCCGTGATCGCACCCAGCTTGTCTAGTATCTGCTTCAGCGTGAGGTTTTCGCCACCGAGGATGTAGCGCTCGCCGGGTTGCGCTTTCTCCATTGCGAGTAGGTGTCCCTCGGCGCAATCGACAACATCGACCAGGTTCAAGCCGGTATCGACATACGCCGGAAACTTGCCCCGCAGAAAATCCACGATGATCTGTCCGCTGGGTGTCGGCTTGATGTCGCGTTCGCCGACCGGCGTCGTTGGATTCACCATGACCACGTTCTGTCCGCTGCGACCGGCCTCAATCACCAACTGCTCTGCCAGGAACTTGCTGCGCTTGTAGTCGCCAATCATGTCCGCCAGCGCGACCGGCGAGTTTTCATCGGTGAGCCGGCCGTCATTGCCGAAGCCCATAGTGGCAACGCTGCTAGTATAGACAACCCGCCGCACTCCGGAATCTCTCGCCGCCTGGAGAATGTTGCGCGTGCCCTCAACGTTCGACTGGTAGAGTTCGTTGCGATCGCGCGCCCAGAGCCGGTAGTCGGCGGCAACGTGAAACACAAATTCGCATCCTGACATCCCGTTGCGCAGCGAGTCGACATCTCGCAAATCTCCAGTGACACGCTCGGCCGCGAGATCGGCGATGTTGTCCAGGCGGCTCGTGGGGCGCACCAGCAGACGAAGCTCAGCACCGCGTGCGAGCAGTTGCCGAGCAACGTGCGAGCCTAGGAAGCCGGTTGCGCCGGTGACGAAGCAGATCATGGCTGGTGTAAATCCCGGGGATTCAGAACAGAAATTCCGCAGATCCTGAAATCCTTTACGTTACGCGTCACCAGTGTGAGATCGTGATGCTTTGCGGTTGCAGCAATTAATCCGTCGATGGTGGCTAAACCAACTCCTTTGAGTTGTGCCTCACCGGCCATAGTCCCCCCAGATTTCTGATACTTCAGCATTGACAGATAACACACGATCTGAAAATCGGGCGGGCAGCTCAATTTCGAGCCATCGCTCTAGTTGAGCGCGCTTGCTCCCGGAAGGCAAGAGAGTCGTGCCTTTGCGAATCTCTCCCAGCGTGAGAACGCTCAAATACATGGCGTCCTCATCTTGTGAATCAATTCAGGTCTTTACTCGAACGTCCGTTGGGAAGGGATGACTGTACTCTGAAACGACATTGGTATCGAGCAGATACCCTCTCATAGTTCGATGTCGCGGCCAGTATCCTTGTCACGCTCGAAGTTGATGCCGGAACCGGCAAGAGGAGAGTTCAACAGGAACTCTGATAGCGTTTCCTCACGCTTTTGTCGTTGCGGCGGCCGCGCGGCTTCTTCCAGCAGATTGGCCGCGTAAGTCTTGACGTCGAGACCTCTAGCCGCGGCTTGTGCGGCCAGTTCGGCTTCGATTTCAGGCTTAATCTCTACAGTAATAGTCATGGCTGCGCACCCCGTCGTCCACTGTCGAGAATCAGTTTAGCCCGTTAATGATAACGCGCTGGTTGTTAGCTGCGGACCACGGGCCCTGACTACTGACTACTGTTCTTGCGGACTACCAGCCGCAGCCGCTCGTCTTCGGGCTGCGCCGTGGTCTTGGCATAGGTCGTGAGCGCCAGCAGCGGGAAGTACTGCCGGTACATGTAGTACATCAGGTAGAAAACCCGGGGAAATCCCGTGCCGGTGTACAGCGACTCATCCCACGAGCCATCGCGCCGCTGCGTCTTTAGCAGATAGGCGATGCCGCGTTGCAGCGAATCGCTGCGCGTGTCGTTAGCGGCGAGCAAGCCCATCACGGCCCATGCGGTCTGCGAAGCCGTGCTCGGCCCGACTCCTTTAATCGTCGGATCGTCGTACGAGTCGCAGCTCTCGCCCCAGCCGCCGTCGGGATTCTGCATCATGCGCAGCCACTCCGCCGCCTGCTGCACGCAAGGCTCGTGATAATCCACGCCCACGGCTTCCAGCCCGCGCAGCACCTGCATGGTGCCGTAGATGTAGTTCACGCCCCAACGCCCGAACCACGAACCATCCGGCTCCTGCTCGCGTTTGATGAACTCCACTGCCCGGCGCACCGGCTTGTCTTTGAGCGAGTAACCATAGCTCGCCAGGCACTCCAGCACGCGCCCCGTAATATCCACGGTCGGCGGATCCAGCATGGCGTTGTGGTCGGCGAACGGGATGTGCTGGAAGACCATGCGGTCGTTGTCCTTGTCGAATGACGCCCAGCCGCCGTTCTTGCACTGCATCGACAGCACCCAATCCAGCGCGCGCTCTACTGACTTGGTGTGGTAACTCTCGTTTGTGGTCTTCACCCGGCTGAGCGCCAGCAGCACCTGCGCGGTGTCATCCACGTCGGGATAGAACTCATTGTTGAATTCGAAGTACCAGCCGCCGGGCGCAACTCCGCGGTTCTTCACGCACCAGTCGCCGCGGCGCGTGACCTGCTTTTGCAGCATCCACTCGCAGGGCCGCACCAGCCGCGGATCGTGCACGGCCACACCGCTCTCGGCCAGCGCGAACACGGCGTAGGCCGTATCCCACACCGGCGACATGCAGGGCTGCATGCGGAACGTGTTCTCTTCCTCGATGCCCAGCTTCTCGAACTCGTCCATGGCGCGGATGACCTGCGGATCGTCCAGTGAATATCCCAGGCAGCGCAGCGCGATGATGGAGTTCATGATGCCGGGATAGATCGCGCCCAGCCCGTCGCTCATCTCCAGGCGCTCCAGCATCCAGCGTTCGGCGACTTTCAGCGCGCGCGAGCGCAGCGGCCGCACATGCACCAGCTCGAAGAAGTGGATCAGGCGATCGAGGACCAGGAAGAAGTTGCGCCAACCGATCAGTCTTTCTTTGTCCCAGTGCAGTCGCATGGCGCTTTTATCGCCGCCGACAAAAAGCTCGTCGATGCCCTGCTCGGGCGGAAGCTTTTTGAACGGCTTCTTCGCATAAGCGATCGATAACGGCACCAGGATGGCGCGCGACCACGAGGAAATCTCGTACAGGTTGAACCAGAACCAGTTGGGAAACAGCACGATCTCCGGCGGAATCGCCGGCACTGCGTCGTACTCGTACTGGCCGAGGAAGCACAGGTAGATCTTGGTGAAGGTATTGACTTCCGTCACGCCGCCCAGTGCCAGGATGCGCTCGCGCGCCCGTTGCATCTGGGGATGCTCGGGGCTGTAGCCCGCCATCTTCAGCGCAAAGTACGCCTTCACCGACGCACTGATATTCGATGGCCCGTCATTGTAGATCGGCCATCCGCCATCTTCGCTCTGGCGGTCGAGGATCTCGCGGGCGCACTTCTGCGTACGCACGGGATCTTCGGTTCCCAGCAAACGATGCAGCAGGATGTAGTCGGAAACCAGGGTGGTGTCGGCGCCCAACTCGCCGCACCAGTAGCCTTCTTCGCGGTCCTGGATGCTGAAGAGATATTCCCGCGCGGCATCGATGGCGGCGGCCACCCGGCTCTTGCTATCGTCGATCTTGCCGAAACGCATTTCGGCGGGACTGTAAGGGTCTGCCATTCGTGTTGCTTACTCCGCTGCCAACCTACCCCCATCACGCGCAAAATCGGCGCCTGATGGGGACCCTAAACCGCAGGCGCTGCGCCGATCGCCTCCACAATTTCCGGCGGCAGGCCGAAGCGCACGTTCTCCGGCATCACCTCAACCTCCCGCATGTCCGTGAACCCCTGTTCTTCCAGAAAAGTCACTGCTTCCTGCACCAGAATTTCGGGCGCCGAAGCGCCGGCAGTAAGGCCTACCGTCTGCGCGCCGTCCAGCCACTCCGGCCGAATCGAGAGGTAGTTCTCGATCAGGTGCGAATTTGTCCCCAGATTGCGCGCGACCTCAACCAGGCGGTTGGAGTTCGAACTATTGTCGGACCCTACGACCAGCAGCAGGTCGCATTCCGCGGCAACATCCTTCACCGCGGTCTGGCGGTTTTCCGTGGCATAGCAGATGTCCTGCGCATGCGGCCCTTTAATGTTCGGGAAGCGGAGGCGCAGCGCTTCGATGACGTGCCGCGTTTCGTCAAGACTCAGCGTTGTCTGCGTCAGATATGCCACGCGGTCGGGATCGGGCACGTGCAGGTCTTGCACGTCGTCTGGCGAATCGACGACTTGCGTCACCAGCGGCGCTTCGCCCAGTGTGCCGATCACCTCGTCATGATCGCGATGTCCGATGAGGATGAGCGAATAGCCTTCGCGAGCGAACTTAACCGCCTCGACATGGACCTTGGTGACCAGTGGACAGGTCGCGTCGATGACGCGCAACTCGCGCAGTTTGCTGGCCTGCCGCACCTCGGGCGCAACCCCGTGCGCGCTGTAAATCACCCGCTCGCCGGCGGGAACTTCCTCGACACTGTCGACGAAGATGGCGCCTTTGGCCGTGAGTTCGTCCACTACATAGCGGTTGTGAACGATTTCCTTGCGCACATAGATGGGCGCGCCGAAAGTCTCCAGCGCAATGCGAACGATATCGATGGCGCGCACCACTCCCGCGCAGAAGCCGCGCGGCTTCAGCAGAAGGAGGGTCTTAGCTTGCGTTTGAGTCATGCCTTCCTGCAATCAGTGTAGGTTTGGAACCCTAAGTCCCCACAGCTACTTTAATTGTAACAGCGCAGTAATCACCAACGTAACGGGCCAAACCAGCGAAATCACCCGCTGTATCGCGCAAATACCGCAGTTAACGGTAGAAGCGCCGGGCTTTAGCGCGGCGAAATCGCACGCCGGCGAGGCGGCTTCAGCCGCGGTGAGCCAGGGCTGAAGCCCCTTTTCTTGCCGCCGCTTGCGGCACGGCTGAAGCCGTGCCCTTCCACCTTGAGACTTCCTACCGAACCGCCTTGTACAATTCCTTTAGACACTCCCGAAAGCGAGCTCCACGATGACCGGCAACGATCTGGCAAAGATGTATGAATTCAGCTATGCGGCCATGAATCGCAATCTGCAGGACCTGAGTAACGAAGACAGCCTTGTGCTGCCTGAGGCGGGCGGCAACTGCCTGAATTGGGTCTTGGGCCATGTGGTCTCGGCACGGGGCATGATCCTGATGCTGGCCGGCACACCTCCTGTGATGACGGGAGAACAGCTGGCGCCATACAGGCGCGGCAGCCATCCCGAGGGCACCGAGGGCTTCGTCGATCTCGCGACGCTGCGCGGCTGGCTCAGCGATACGCAGCAGCAACTGATTCCCGCGCTCGCTGCGCTCTCCGAAGAAGACCTGAACCGCCTCGTGCCGGAGGAGCAGAGACGGCCACCGCTGACGGGCACCATCGGCGACGCGCTCATCCGACTGCACTACCACGAGGGCTATCACAACGGCCAGATCGGCCTGCTGCGCCGCTTGGCGGGCAAGCCGGGAGCCATTGCATAAACCCGAATTGCGCCTGCAAAATGCCCTGGCGGCTCGCCGATCGGGACCCTTTAGTTGACATCACGGCGTGGCCAAAGGATGATTTCCAATCGTCATTGATAGCCAACGCGAGGAGCCACGCTTGCCCGATGTGTCCCAACCCCAGCCTCAGATAGCAACGGTTCGCCAACTTGCTTACAAGATCAAAGGCGCGGGTCAGAACCCGTTCGTCCGCTTCAGCTTTTTTCTGGGCGCCGGAGCTTCCGTCCAGTCAGGCGTGCCGACCGCCGGCGAGATGATGGCCGACTTCGGCCGGCGCATCATTCAGGAGCAATGCCCCGAAAACTGCACCGACCCGAAGCAGCAACAGGCCTGGCTGGCACAGCAGCCCTGGTACACCCAGGCAAACCAGAACGGCACGCTCTATTCCGCTCTATTCGAAATGTATGAGCAGAAAGAAAGGGGGCGCCAGCTCTATATCGAGCAGATGATCGAGGGCAAGAAGCCTTCGTTCGGCTATGTTGTCCTGGCCAATCTTATGGCCCGCGGCTACGTAAATACCGTAGTCACGACGAACTTCGATGATCTTATCTACAACGGCTGCGCTACCTTCACCGACATTCGCCCGGTGGTGTATGCCTACGGGGGCATGGTCTCCGACCTGCGCATCACGAATGCGCGCCCGAAGATACTGAAGCTGCACGGGGACTATCTCTACTCCCGGTTGAAGAACTCCAGCAGCGAACTCGCCGAGCAGGACCCTAACATGTCGCGGCATGTGTCGATTCTGCTTAATGAATACGGGCTGGTCGTGGTCGGCTACAGCGGCTGCGATAAGTCGATCATGGACCTGCTACGCACGTTCCCGCCCAACAACGATCTCTACTGGTGCGGCCGGGCCGGATCGCCTATGCCGGAAAGCGTGCGCAGTCTGCTGGTACAGGTCGGCGGTACCTACATCGAAATTGAAAACTTCGATCAGATGATGAACGAAATTCGTTCCGTGGTGGGCTTCGATATCTCGAAGATGCTGGGCTCGCTGGAAGCTCGCCGCGATCAGATGATCGACCAGCTCAAAACCTTTTCCCCAACCCTCGCCGGTCTTGGCGCTCTGCTGCGCGAGGCGTACGAGTTTAGCGTCAAGGACGCGGCCGCCCGGCAGGAGAGGAGCCTGAAAGACGAGGCGTTTCTGCACTATGTGAATGCCTTTGAAGCGTGGCAGTCGGGAAACTTCGTTCTCGCCGAGAGTGAATTTCGCGCCTCGTTGAAGCTGAATCCGCAAGATGTCAACACCCGCATCGCGCTGGCGGAAATTCTCTGCCAGGAGGGCAAGTATGCGGAATCCGAGAAAGAACTTCAGAGCGTTCGGGCTGACGCCACGGATCAGGTACTCGTCACGGTCGTCTATCTGCTTGCTTATCTCTATATGGTTCAGGGCCGCTACAAAGAATCCCTCGACGCCTATTCGGAGGTGGTGCGACTGGCGCCGCAGACTGCGGCGGCTTACAACGGAGCTGGCCTTTCGCACATGCATCTTGGGGAGTTGACGGAGGCCGTGTCCGTCTTGCATAAGTCCCTGCAACTCGACCCCGCCAGCTACTATTCGGCATTCAATCTGGCCTCTGTATTTGCGCTGAGGGGCGACCAAGCCGAGTCTCAGAAGTGGTGGGCGAAGACCGCTTCCCTTTGGCAATACCGCGACGGTATCGATCCTTACAATTACGCCACCATCCAAGTCTGTCTCGGCCACGATCAGGAAGCCATCACGGCCATGCGCGCCGCCATACAGAACGGACAGCCTGGCCTGGCTCGCTTGGCCCTGGAAAGCGTGAAAGCCATCGAGTCCGCACCCGCTCCCCCCTCGGGCATCGTACCGCTTCGAGAGATGCTTGAGCAGGCGGCAGTCTCTCCTGACACTTCCCAGGCCCAGTCCAAGGTCGGCTGAATCGAGCGGAGTCGCCCTCGAGAAGTGGGTTCTCGCTTGTCAGGCCTGGCTACTGATTGGCTTTCAGCATCTGTTCGGCGTGCTTCAGCGACTCGTCTGTTAGTTTCGCACCGCTCATCATGCGCGCGATCTCGCGGGTGCGTTCTGCGGCATCGAGCGGACGGACAGACGTTTTCGTCCTGCCGCCGGCTTCGCGCTTCTCGATCAAGTAGTGCTGGTCGGCGAAGGAGGCAATCTGCGGCAGGTGAGTGATACAGATGACCTGCTTCGTGCGCGAAAGCTGCTTCAGCTTCCTGCCTACCGCTTCGGCCGCGCGCCCGCCGATACCGCTGTCGATCTCATCGAAGACCAGCGTTCGCTGCCCCACCCTGTCCCCAACGGAAGGGGACAAGGATGGGGCACCCGAATTTGAGCTTCTCGATATGGGTGCCCCACCCTTCTCGGCGCTTTTTGCCGAGAGGGTGGGTCCCGAACCGTTGTGGCCGCCGCGCTTCGTCTGTCCCGCTTCCACGCTCGTCTTCAGCGCCAGCATCACGCGCGAGAGCTCGCCGCCTGAGGCTATCTCATCTACCGGCCCGAGCGGCTCGCCGGGATTGGCCGAGATAAGGTACTGCACCTGATCGAAGCCGCAGCCCGTCCAGTTTGCTTCTTCATCCGTTCCGCTGACCTCGACCTTGAAGCGCGCCTTCATCGCCAGCTCGTTGATCTCGCTTTCCACCAGCTTCTCCAGCCTGCGCGCGCCCTCGTAGCGCTGCCGGGAGAGCGAGCGCGCAGCCGCCAGATACTGCTCCGCCGCCTTCGCCAGCTCCAGCCGCAGCTTGCGCAGTACCTCGTCTTTATTCTCCATCTCGTTCAGCTTGCACTCCAGCTCCGCGCCCAGTGCGATGACATCCTCCAGCTTCGGCCCGTATTTGCGCTTCAGGCGATCGAGTGCGGCCAGTCGATCTTCGACTTCGGCGAGGCGTTCCGGCGAGGCCTCAATCCCCTCGGCATAGTCGCGCAGCCGCTGCCCGATGTCTTCAATGGTGATGCGCGCCGACTCCAGCTCCGGAACGGCATCGCGAAACTGCTCGTCGAAGCGCGACAACTCGTCGATCTGCCGCGTGGCTACGCGAATCGAAGCCGCGGCCGAGGCGTTGCTGTCATACAGCGCGTCGTAAGCAGCCATCGCCGCATTGCGCACACGCTCGGCGTTGGCCAGCACGCGCTTCTCGGCATCGAGCTTCGCATCCTCTTCGGGCTGCAGCCGAGCATCGCAGATTTCCTTCCGCTGAAAGGTCCACAGATCCAGCAGCCGCAGACGGTCGTGCTCATCGCGCTCGAGATCGACGATGCGTTGCCGCACCTGCCGCCAATCGGCGAAGGCTTTTTCGGTGGCCGAATCGTCACAGCCGGCGAAGCTGTCCAGGAGCGCCAGACGGGACGCCGCATCGAACGCCAGCACCGCCTCGTTCTGCGCGTGAATGACCGCCAGATGTGGAGCAAGCTGTTTGAGGACCGTGACCGTAGCGGGTTGGTTGTTGATGAAGACGCGGCCCTTGCCGCCGGCTGAAATCTCGCGGCGCAGGATTAGCACTTCGTCTTCCGCATCGAGTCCGTTAGCTTGGAGCACAGCATCGACGGCCGGCGATTCCGCCTCGAACACTGCCGAGACGGTCGCTTTCTCGGTGCCATGGCGGACGGCGTCGCTGGAGGCCTTGTCGCCCAGCAACAAAGCGAGGGCGTCGATGAGAATGGATTTGCCGGCGCCGGTTTCGCCGGTCAGCAGGTTCAGACCCGGCGCAAACTCCACGGCCACGTTGTCGATGACGGCATAGTTTTCGACCCGCAGTTCCAGGAGCACGGGAGCATCGTAAGGCAGCAATCAGCAGTTAGCAACTAGCAGTTAGCTGCGAGCTTCGAGCCGCGAGCTGCGACCGAGTGTCGAATTCGGCGCCGTGGGAAAGATCAGCCCCGAAACATCACGTCGCGGCTTTTGTGGGTGAACGGCTGCCTGTGCGCTCGCTCACTTACGCAACTCTGTTCCAAGGTTTATCATCGGTTTTCGCTAGCTGCTCGTTGCTAGTTGCTCGAGGCTGCCTTATGCCTGACCGTAAAATACGCGTACTTGTTGCCAAGCCCGGCCTCGACGGCCATGATCGCGGCGCGAAAGTGATCGCCCGCGCCCTGCGCGATGCCGGAATGGAAGTGATCTACACCGGCCTGCGCCAGACGCCCGAGATGGTGGTTACCGCCTCGTTGCAGGAGGACGTGGATGTCATCGGGCTCAGCATCCTCTCCGGCGCGCACAACGTCATTGTGCCGCGCGTGATGGAGTTGCTCAAGCAGAACCATATGGACGACGTGCTGCTGCTGGTGGGAGGCATCATTCCCGACCAGGATGTCGAGCCGCT
>Ga0187871_10002828_pt1 | contig 13724 bp, 13 predicted proteins | sample June2016WEW_16_1_FD_132988 | JGI IMG/M metagenome (GOLD analysis project Ga0187871, IMG submission 132988) | Peatland microbial communities from SPRUCE experiment site at the Marcell Experimental Forest, Minnesota, USA - June2016WEW_16_10 | ecosystem: Environmental > Terrestrial > Soil >... | reverse complement strand
TGGACGCAGATCGGGCGATCCGGCGAATCATTGAGGCTCGCGACGATCTGGTCCTTCAGGCCGCTGACCTCGACGGGACGGGCTTCCATGACCGACGGTACTGCCGGGGGGAGGTAGAAAATCTCTTGGGCGGGCCGAGACGCATATTCGGCCCGAAACCGCGGCAGTTCCTCCCGGGGATGACGAGCTGTCCCGGGGTGGTCCTAGAAACGTGCAATGCTTCCGGTGGCGAGTGCGCGCCGCTCGAAGAACCCCCAGAGCCCCATCGCGAGGCCGATGGAGATGATCCCCGAGAGCGCGACCGCGCCCCAGAGATATCCCATGGTCGCCAAGGAGTCGCCGGAAATCGCGGCCCGGATCGCGGCGAGTCCCCACGTGAGCGGGAGGGCGTCCCCGGCATACTGGAGTGGAACCGGAAGGTTCGAAACGGGGAAGTTCACGCCCGACAGGAGGAGCCCGATGAACAGGAAGATGTTCCCGAGGATGATGGACGTTCGCAGGTAGAGGGCGACCCCCCCCAGCAGCAGGCCGAAGCCGACCATCGCGCCTGCGGTGAGCACGACCGAGACCGCCAACCCAGGGATCGTGGAGAGCGGGATCGAAACGCCGAAGAGGAGCGCGGCATACACAAGTCCCACCGTCACCGTCGCGAACGAGATCAGGATGGGGATGACCCCGCGGCCGAGGTAGAGGGCCATTCGGTTCGAGGGCGAGACGAGGAGGTGTTCCATCGTGCCCTGCTGTTTTTCGGTGTCGGTGGTCTGGCAGACCGAAAAGACGCTGGAGTAGGTGACGGTCGCGACCGCGTTGCCGACCGCCGTGAAGGCGATTTCGGCGGCGCCCCCGTTCCCGAGCTGGACCACGAAGGCGAAGAAGACCATCTGGGTCAGGGGAATGACGAAGACGGTCCCGAGGATGAAGTCGAATCGCATGAACCCGAGGCTCGTCCGGGGGGCCAGGATGGCGTTGGTCCAGAACGCCCGCCAGAACGACGGCCGGTAGGCCGCTTTAGGAAGTGAGACGGAAGCGGTCGCCATCGTCCGAACCCCTCAGTAGTCCCCGAGCTGGCCGGACTCCAGCACATGCCGTTCGACCCGGTGGAACACCGAGCCGGCGATCGCGGCGTAGACGGCGGTGACGGCCACCGCTCCGAGCAGGTCCCACCCCCAACCCCACGAGAACCCGGAGTACCCGGGGATCGAGACGTACCGTAGTGCGTCCAGGGCCCAGGTCGGCGGGAACAGGAGGGCGATCGGGTTGGTCCAGAACGGCAGGAGGATCACCGGAAACATGCAGCCGGTGCCGATGTAGAACGCGAACTCGCCGACGTTCTGGATGAAGCCCGCGTACCGACTGTAGACGAACGCCGCGGCGAAGACGACCCCGACGCTCGCGAGGGTGACCATGACGAAGACGAACAGGACGAGGAACAGGAGCGGGTTCGGCAGCTGGGGCGGTCCACCGGCCGCGAGGACGACCACCAGGTACACGATGGCTCCGCCGAACAGGCCCGCCACGACGTTCCAGATGATCCGTCCGAGGACGACGTAGAGGTACGGCGTCGGCGCCTGGATGGTCGGCTCGAGCGTTCCGAGGGTGCGGTCCTGGCCGGTGGCCCAGCCGCTCCCGTAGAGCGTCTGACCCCACATGCTCATCATCCCGGCTCCGAGGATCGCGTAGGTCAGGAAGTACGGGCCTTCCCCCCGGAACAACTCGAACGAGACCAGTCCGAAGACGATCGGGGCGATGGTGGACGGCACCAGCCACTGGGGGTCGGCGACGAACAGGAGGATCGCCAGGCGAAGCGAGGCGCCGGTCGCCCGTCCACGCGAGGGCTTGGAGGTCGGGAGCATCATCGCGCTTCCTCCTCGACCAGGTCGAGATAGACATCCTCGAGCGAGGTCCGGCGTTCCCGCACCGACAGCTCGGGGTGGCCCGGCAAGGAGTCGGCGACCGATTGCGGGGTCGCCTCATCGGTACGGACCCGCATCGTCAAGCGCATGAGGGGCCCGAACTCCTCCCCTACGACCTTAGAGATGCCGGGGAGTTTCCGGAGCCTATCCACCTCCCGGTCCTCGAACCCGTACGCCTCGACCTCGATGGTCCGGTCCCCCCCTACCCGCGTGCGGAGTCCGGCCATCGTGTCGTTGGCGACGATCCGTCCCTTGGAGAGCACGGCCACGCGGGGGCAGAGCTCCTCGGCCTCGAACATGTAGTGGGTGGTGAGGAAGATCGTGACGCCATCCACGACGAGGGAGCGGATCAACTTCCGGGTCTCCCGGGCGCTCTTGGGGTCGAGCCCGATCGTCGGTTCGTCGAGGAAGAGGATCTCGGGGCGGTGGAGTATCCCTCGGGCGATGTGAAGCTTCTGCTTCATGCCCCGCGAATACTCCTCCACCCTGCGGCCCGCGGCCCAGGTGAGGTCGACCCGCTCGAGGACCTCCTTGATCCGGGCATCCCTCTCAGCCGGGGGTATCCCGTAGAGGTCCGCGAAATATCGCAGATTCTCGTAGGCGTTGATGCGGTTGTAGAGCCCCCGTTCCCCCCCCAAGACGAGCCCGATCCGGGATCGGAGCCACGGCGCATCCTCGACGACGTCGCGCCCGAGAACTCGAACCGTGCCCGACGTCGGGAGTAGCAACGTCGATAGGATCTTGGTGAGGGTGGTCTTCCCGGCGCCGTTCGGGCCGAGTAGTCCGAAGATCGCCCCGCGTCGGACGACGAGCTCGACCCCCTTGAGGGCCTCGGTGCGGGTCTTCTCCCCGAAAAAGAACCCCTTTCGGGATTCGAAGACCCGCACGAGGTTTCGCACCTCGATCGCCAGTTCGTCGTTCATGGGAAGAGAGACGCCGCCACGCCTATCCCCCTATAACTAAATCGGCGGTGCCGAGGGAGCTTGGAACAGGCCCCCCGGGCAGCGTTTCGATACGACCGCGCAGGACGCGGGCCCGCGAGGGGTTTCATCCCTCGAGTGGGGGCGGACTCGGCCTCGCGTGCCATCGGAGCGGACGGGGGGCCCAAGGCCAAGAGGCCGACTCACGTCCCGCGTCCATTCCGGGTGACGAAGGGGGTCCGGGCCCGTCCCTCTCTCTAGTGTTATATCGGAGGGCCGGGTCGGCCGCCGCATGTCCTCGACCCGGGCGAAAGGGCCGACGGGGGCGCCGTCGCTCGAGACGGAGGCGGGGCTTCCCACCGAGGAGCTTCTCCCGGCCTACCGCCTCATGCTCCTTTCGCGGGCCACAGACGACCGGTGCCTCTCGCTCCAGCGCCAGGGCCGGATTGGATTCTACGTCCCCGCCTCCGGCCAGGAGGCGGCGCAGGTCGGGGCGGCGCGCGCGCTGCGGCCGGAGGATTGGGTCTTCCCGGCGTATCGCGAACTGGGTGTCGCCCTGGCGCGCGGGGTGCCGCTGGAGACCCTCCTCGACCAATTCATCGGCAACTCGGACGACCTCCTGAAGGGTCGCCAGATGCCGAACCACTACGGGTACCGTCAGTACAGATTTGTCGTCGCGTCGAGCCCGATCGGGACCCAGATCACGCAGGCAGTCGGAGCGGCGATTGCGGCACGTCGCCGGAAGGACCCGATCGTTACGATCACCTTCTTCGGGGACGGGGCCACGAGCTCGAACGACTTCCACGCAGGGTTGAATTTTGCCGGGGTCTTCCGAGCCCCGACCATCTTCTTCTGCGAGAACAACCAATGGGCGATCTCGCTGCCCCGGACCAAGCAGACCCGCAGTCCGACCCTCGCCGAGAAGGCGGCCGCCTATGGGTTCCCCGGCGTCGTCGTGGACGGAACGGACATCCACGCCGTCTATCGGGCGGTCTCGGAGGCACGTCGGCGCGCGCTCGCCGGGGAGGGACCGACGCTCATCGAGGCCCAGGTCTACCGATTCGGACCCCACTCCACCTCGGACGACCCACACCGTTACCGCACGGATGCGGAGGTGGCCCACTGGAAGGAGACGGACCCCGTCAAACGCGTCCGTGAGCTGCTCGTCCAGGCCGGGCTTCTCGATGACGCGCACGATGCGGCCCTGGTCGAGGAGGCCCGCGGGTTGGTGAGCACAGCCCTCGCCGCCGCGGAGAAGGCCGCGCCGGTCGCTCCCTCGACCCTGTTCGACGACGTGTTCGCCACTCCCACCCCCCGTATCGCGGAGGAGCGGGCGGAGTACGAAGCCCTGGTCCGCGAAGGAGTGATCAAACCATGACCGAACTGACGCTGGTCCAGGCCGTGAATCGCGGCCTTCAGCAAGCGATGCGCGACGACCCGGACGTTCTCCTCCTCGGCGAGGACATCGGTGTGAACGGTGGGGTGTTCCGCGCGACCGAGGGTCTGTTGAAGGAGTTTGGTGAGGACCGGGTCCTAGACACTCCGCTCTCCGAGACCGGGATCGTCGGGACTGCGATCGGCATGGCCCTCTATGGGCTCAAGCCCGTCGCCGAGATCCAGTTCCTCGATTTCATCTATCCCGCGTTCGACCAGATCGTGAGCGAGCTCGCAAAGTTCCGGTACCGATCCGGTGGCCAGTACCCCTGCCATGTCGTCATTCGGACCCCGTATGGCGGCGGGATCAAGGGAGGTCTCTACCACTCCCAGAGCACCGAGGCCTACTTCGCCCACACGGCGGGCTTGAAGGTCGTGATCCCGTCCACCCCCGCCGACGCGAAGGGTCTCCTCCTCACCGCGATCCATGACGAAGACCCCGTGATGTTCCTCGAGCCGAAACGTATCTACCGCTCGGTGACGGGGGAGGTCCCCGACGGGGACCAGCGGATCCCATTCGGAAAGGCGCGACTCGTCCGCGAAGGCTCCGACGTCTCGTTGTTCGCCTACGGTGCAATGATCCCGGTCGTCTCCGAGGCGGCCGAGCTCCTCGCCCAGGAGGGGATCTCCTCCGAGGTCATCGACCTGCGTACCCTGGTCCCGCTCGACGAGGACGCCATCCTCGCGTCGGTCGAGAAGACCGGTCGGGCGGTGGTCGTCCACGAGGCGGCGCGCTTCTGTGGGTTCGGTGGAGAACTTTCGGCACTGCTGGCCGAGAAGGCGTTCTACTCACTCAAGGCACCGATCGCCCGAGTTACGGGGTTCGACACGCCGTTCCCCTATGCGCTGGAGAATGTGTACCTCCCGAACGTCGAGCGAGTGGCCCACGCCGTGCGGGCGACCGTCCGGTCCGGGTAGGAGGTCGATATGTCGTTCGAGTTCCGGTTGCCCGACATCGGGGAAGGCGTCGCCGAGGGCGAAGTCGTCCAGTGGTTCGTCAAGGAAGGCGACTCGATCGCCGAGGACGCCCCGTTGGTCAGTGTTCTCACCGACAAGGCGAACGTGGAGATCCCGTCGCCGAAGGCCGGCCGCATTGCCCGTATCCATGCGCAGGTGGGCGAGAAGGTGAAGGTCGGCGGCCTCCTGGTCACGATCGAGACCGCGGGGGGCGTGGGTCCGTCGACGGTTGCCCCGACCCCCTCCAGCCAGCCCACGGCTCGGGCGCCGACGACCCCAGTGCCTGCCACCACCTCCCCGTCCGTCCCGCCATCCGCCCCCTCGGGCGATGTCGGCCGGATCCTCGCTTCCCCCTATCTCCGCCGTCTCGCCGCAGAGAAGGGAGTCGACCTGCGAACGATTCGAGGTAGCGGTCCGGGCGGCCGCATCACGGAAGCGGACCTGGACGGCGGGTCGAAGCTCCCCACCCCTACGGTCCTCGGGGCCACCCCGTCTCCGCCCTCCGCGGCCGAGGCTCCTCGAACGGCATCGGCCGCCTCGGGCACAGTGCCTCCGACGGCGAGCCCGGACAGTTCGGATGTCCTCCAACGGATCCCGATCCGCGGAATTCGTAGGGCTATCGCCGACCGCATGTCCCTCTCGACCCACACGGCGGCCCACTTCACCTACGTGGAGGAGGTGGACGTCACCGAACTCGTCGTGCTCCGCGAGCGGATGGCCAAGCACGTCGAGCGGCAGGGGGCAAAACTGAGCTACCTTCCGTTCTTCGTCAAGGCCGTTGTCGCCGGACTGCGGGCTCACCCGCGGTTGAACGCGACCATGGACGACGCACGATCCGAGCTGGTCCTTCATTCGGCCTTCAACATCGGCATCGCCACGGCCGCCCCGGAGGGCCTGATCGTTCCGGTACTCCACGGCGCCGACCGGAAGAGCGTACTCCAACTGTCCCGCGAGATCGCTGACCTCGCGGAACGGGGACGCGCGGGCAAGCTCGCGCGGGCGGAGATGACCGGCGGGACGTTCACGATCACCAGCCTCGGTGCATTGGGCGGCGTGCTCGCGACCCCGATCCTCAACTATCCCGAGGTCGCCATCATGGGGGTCCACAAGATCCAACGCCGACCCGTCTACCTTCCGGACGGTGCGATCGGGCCCGCCGACCTGATGAACCTCTCCGTCTCGCTCGACCACCGTGTCCTCGACGGGATCGAGGGCGCCCAGTTCCTCGCGACGGTCAAGTCGTACCTCGAGGACCCGCACCAGCTGTTCGCCGAGATGGCATGAGCGCGGCGCCGGCCGTCGTTCCCCTGCCGTACTCGGCCGCCGAGGCCGAATCCTCGCTGGGGCCGACCTGGCGCGAGACGCTCCTCGCCATGTACCGGTGGATGGCGCTGGGCCGCGCCCTGGACGCCCGGATGCAGGGCCTCCAACGACAGGGCCGGGTCGGGTTCTACGGAGCGGCGACCGGGCAGGAGGGTGTCAGCGTCGCGGCGGGCCTCGCGACCGGTGCCGAGGACTGGATCCTCCCCGGCCTCCGCGAGCAGCTCGTCGCCCTCGTCCGGGGCCACTCCCTGGTCACGTATGCCCACCACCTGTTCGCCGACGACCGGGACCCGGCGCGGGGACGGAACATGCCCTGCCATCCCAGCGCCGCCGAGGTCCACTATGTCTCCATGTCCTCCGTCATCGGCACGCAGATCTCCCACGCGGTCGGGGTGGCCTATGGGATGCGGGCCCGACGGTCGGCGGGCGTTGCGCTCGCCTTCTTTGGAGACGGGGCCACGAGCGCGAACGACTTCCACGCAGGTCTCAACTTCGCGGGCGTGTGGAAGCTCCCCGTCGTATTCTGCTGTACCAACAACCAGTGGGCCATCTCGCTCCCCGTCGAGCGGCAGTCCGCCGTCGCAACCCTCGCGTCCAAGGGGGCGGCGTACGGTATCCCCGGCCGTCGGGTCGACGGTACCGATGTCATCGCGGTCTACCGGGAGCTTACGCAAGCCCTCACTTCCGCCCGGGAGGGGCATGGCCCCTCCCTGCTCGAGTTCCTCGTGTTCCGTATGACGCCCCATTCCAGTTCGGACGACCCAGCGCGGTACCAGCCGAAGGATTGGGCCTCGCGCGCGCAGAGCCACGATCCGTTCGCCCGCCTCACCGCGTGGCTGTCCGCCCAGGGCCTGCTCGATGAATCGACCCAGTCGCAGGTCGCGGCTTCGGTCGAGGAGGAGGTCCGAGCAGCGGTAAAGGCCGCCGAGGAGACTGCCCCGCCCTCCCCCGCCTCCCTGACCGAAGACGTCTATGCTTCCCCCTCGCTCATCCCCCCACCCCCCGACGGGCGGAGCAGCTAGATGGCCGGAACGTATGCGCGGTCGACCCAGGTCCTCGTGATCGGCGGTGGTCCCGGCGGGTACGTCGCCGCGATCCGGGCGGGGCAGCTCGGGCTCAAGGTGTTGCTGATCGAGAAGGACGAGCTCGGGGGGGAGTGCCTGAATCGGGGATGCATCCCGTCCAAGGCGCTCATCCATGCCTCGCTGCTCTACTCCGCGGTGCGCACGGAGGGCGCCGACATCGGCGTCCGCGCCACCGACGCGACCTTCGACCTTCCGCAGACGATCCGCTGGAAGGATGCGGTGGTCGCGAAGGAGCGCGGAGGGGTCGCCTCGCTCCTAAAGTCGGCGGGGGTCAATGTGCTGAAGGGCGAAGCCCGATTCACCGGCCCGCGGTCGGTGGACTTCGCCGCCCCCGATGGGGGTCACGAACGGGTCGATTTCGAACAGGCGATCGTCGCGACCGGGGCGGTGCCGATGGTCCTGAAGGGGTTCGAGCCGGACGGGACGACGGTCATCACCTCCACCGACATCCTGCAGATGACGACCCTGCCCCACTCGCTACTGGTCCTCGGCGGCGGGGTCAGCGGCTGCGAGCTCGGCGAATTCCTCGCCCGCGTCGGGGTCGAGGTCACGATCGTTGAGCTCCTCCCCCAGCTCCTTCCCGGCCTCGAGCCGGACCTCTCGCGCGAGCTCACCGGATCCCTTGAGCGCGCGGGGGTAAAGGTCCGGGTCGGGACCAAGGCCGTCGGCCTCGAGCGGACGGCCGACGGGGTCGCCCTTTCGGTCGAGAGCTCCACGGGGAAGGAAGTCCTGCGTGCGGAACGCTTGTTCGTCACGATCGGCAAGCGACCCGCCAGCCGCGAGCTCGGCCTCGACGAGGCCGGCGTCTCGGCCGACCCGAAGACCGGCTTCATCGCGGTCGACGATCAGATGCGGACGAACGTGCCGCACATCTACGCCGTCGGGGACGTCGCTCGACCGCCGATGCTGGCCCACAAGGCGTACCGGGAGGGGACGGTGGCGGCCGAGGCGATCGCCGGTCGCCCGACCCGGTTCCAGTTCGAGGCGATGCCCTCCGTCGTGTTCACGACCCCGGAGATCGCGACCGTGGGCCTCACGCGCGACGAGGCCGAAAAGCGCGGCCACACCGTGCGGGAGGTCCGGTTCCCCTATGCCGCCCTGGGACGCGCCCACGCGGCCCACGCCACCGGCGGGTGGGCCAAGGTCGTCGGCGATTCGACCAGCGGCCTGCTCCTCGGGGTCCACGTGGTCGGCGAGGGTTGTGGGGAGTTCATCGCCGAGGCGGCTCTCGCGATCGAGATGGCCGCGACGGTGCGGGACCTCGCCTCGACCATCCACCCTCATCCCACGTTCTCCGAGACCCTCCAGGAGGCGGCGCTCCTCTGGCTGGGCGAGCCGATGCACGTCGCGCGGAGGCGTACGGATGCTGCCGGTCGTTGATTGGGGCCTGCGCGATTACCGAGACTCCCTCTCGGCGATGCACGGCCTCGTCGCCGACCGTCGGGCGGGAAGGATCCCCGACACCCTCGTCCTCGTGGAGCATCCGCCGGTCGTCACGATCGGCGTGGAGGGCGACGACGGGGCCGCCCGGGCGAGCGGGCTCCCGGTCGTCCAGGTCGAGCGGGGCGGACGGGCGACCTACCACGCGCCCGGCCAACTGGTCGGGTACCCGATCGTCGACCTCGAACCCCGGGGCCGGGACGTACGACGGTTCGTGACCGAGGTGGAGGCGGCACTGGTCGAGTCGATCGCCCCGTTCGGGGTGGTGGGAGGTCACGTCCCCGGGCGCCGGGGCGTCTGGGTTGGCGGTGCTCGGAAGATCGCCTCGATCGGCATCGCGGTCGAAGGATGGGTCACATACCATGGATTCGCTCTCAACGTCGACCTCGACCTCGCCCCGTTCGACCGATTCCATCCCTGCGGTTTCGAGGAGCCGGTGATGACCTCCCTCGCACGCGAAGCCGGGCGGCCGGTCTCGGTGGCGGAGGTCAAGCCCCTCGTCGTTCGCGCGTTCCGGGAGATCGGGGGGCGAGCCCACCGCCCCGTGCCCGCTCCGGCCGTATGAGCGGCCCGCCCGGCCTGCGTCCCCGCCTCCTCCTGGTCGGCGGCGGGGGCGGGTTGGTAGGACGGGCCCTCCTCCGCGAGTTCGCACCGGACTGGCAGATCCGCTCCGTCCACCGCCACTCCACGCCGGAAGAAGCGATCCCGTCGGTCGAATGGGTGTCGGCCGACGTGGCCACGCTTCCGAGCTGGCGTCCCGTGCTGGATGGGGTGGACGTGGTCATCAACGTGGCGTGGTACCGCTCAGGGCCGGACCGGCGATTCCGGCCGCTCGCGGAGGGACTGCGCCGCCTCGTCGCCGACGCGCGCGCGGTCGGCGTCCGTCGTTTCGTCCAGATCAGCGTGCCGATCGCGACCGACCACATCGAGACGACCCTCCCGTACATGGTCCGCAAGCGGGAGGTCGACCGCGCGATCGTGGAGAGCGGGATCCCCTACACCCTGGTGCGGCCGACGATGCTGTTCGGCCCCCGCGACGTGCTCCTGACCGTGATGTTGCGCACGATGGCCCGGTGGCATCGGTTCCCGATCTTCGAGCAGGGGGAGTACCGGGTGAGCCCCATCTCGGTCCGGGACCTCGCGCGGATCGTCCGCCGGGAGGCCTCCCTCGACGGCGCCCGGACCGTGACCGCGGGGGGCCCCCGGACCTGGCGGTACCGCGAGCTCACCGACCGCCTGTTCGAGGCGCTCGGGCTACCGCCGCGATACTTCCGGCTCTCGGCCCGCGGCGGCGAGCGGCTCGCGTACCTGCTGGAGACCCTGGGGTCCACGCTCCTGTATGCCTACGAGGTGGAATGGTTGGTCTCGGACCGTCTCGGCCTGCCTCCGTACGAGGGCCTGGACACCCCGCTCGAGCCGGTGGAGCCGTTCTTGGACAGCGAGGGGATGCGGCTGCGGCCCCGTCGGCCGAACGGGTAGATTTAAGGCGGGGACCCACCCATCGTCCCGGCGATGGAAGCAGTCGACTTGAGCCGGCGTCTGGCCGACTTCAGTCAGGTCGCCCAAGAGGTGCTTCGGGACGTCCCCGAAGTCACCGAACAGCAGGTCCGCCACTGGATCGTGAATCCGTTCCTCGTCGCGCTCGGCTGGGACCCGCACGACAAGCACCAGGTCTACCTCGATTTCGAGGCGAAGCCCGGCGAAGGACCGGTGGATTACGCGCTGTTCAACGCCGAGGGGCAGGCCCGCCTGTTCCTGGACGTCCGCGAACGCACGGCCTCGGTCTCCGAGATCGGCGGGGTGGCCGAACAGGCGCAGCGCGCGAAGGTCCCCCTCGTGCTCCTCACCAACGGTCGGGAGTTCTCCCTCTGGCACGTCTCCAAGGACGAGCCCGCGGCCCCTCTCGCCGTCCTCTCGCTGAAGCAGCTCTCGGACAACTCGGAGAGCTTGCTCGGCCTCACGGCCGAGTTCCGACTGAGCGAGACCGGCATCGAACAGTTGCGCCGGAGCGCGATCCGGCTCGCGGTCCTCCAGATGCTGGAGGAGAACACCGAGAAGACGTTCGACGCGCTGGTCGGCTGGGTCCGCTCGCAGGTCTCCCCCGGCGCGCTCGACGCCACCACGGAGGACGCGATCCGGGACGCGACCATGCTCTGGCTCACCGAGGAGCACTTGACGCTCCCGGGGTTCGCTCCCACGGACGGCAAGCGCCCCCAGGACCTCCGCACGACCACTCCGAAGGACTGGGAACCGTTCCCCCGGGGTCCGGCGGGAACGTTCCAGTACAAGTACGACTCCGCGAAGATCCTCGACCTCCGCCAGGGTCCCCGCGAAGTGCGCGAGCAGCTCCGGAATCAGGGGATGCGCACTCCGACGGCTACGAGCTTCGGTGGATTCTACCACGCCCTCCGGGCGCGCGCCGGAATCGCTCCCGGCGCGTAGTCCGCTCCGGGTCCTCGTCCGAGGCCGAGCGCTAGAAGGCTCCCGCTGGGAGTCTGTCCCGCAGGATCAGCTGGCTGTCCCCGAACTCGTGCCAGAGATACCCGCGCTCCAGAGCCGCCCGATAGGACCGCTCCAGCATCGGGGCGCCGGCGAACGCCGCCAGGAGGGCCAGATGGCTCGAGGTCGGAGTGTGAAACCCGGTCAGCAGTCCGTCGAAGATCCGAGGCGGGCGCTCGGGCGAGATGTAGAGGCGGGTGAACCCCTCGGCGGGGTGGAGTCCGCGCGAGCCCGACGCCGATTCTAGCGCCCGGGCGACGGTCGTGCCCACGGCGATCACCCGTCCCCCGCGCGCCCGGGCGCGGGCGACCGCTTCCACGGTCGCGGCCGGCACTCGGAACGGCTCGGGGTAGACGAGGTCGGTCGCCCCGCCGTCCGGCCCGACCTCAAGAGAGGAGACCCCCGCGTGCAGCGTGAGGGCCGCGAATTCCACTCCCCGTCCGCGGAGGCTTCGCACCAACGTTTCGGAGAACGGCCGCGCGGCGCTGGGCATCTCGGCGCTCCCCGGCACGCGCGCGAACACGGTCTGGTACGCATCGAGGGGGTAGTCGTGCGGGACGTATCCGTAACGGATCGGGCGGCCAAACTCGGCCATCGCGTCGAACGGGTCCCGATCAAACTCGACGAACCCGAGGCGAGGGATTCCCGGGAACTCCGCGACCCATCGGGCCGAGAGGCCGGCCGTATCGATGCGGTCCCCCACGGCCAGCGGAAGCGGGCCCGGGGTGCCGGCTCCCCAGCGGGCCTCGGCGACCCACAACGTGGGGCCGTATCGGGTGGAAAGGTGGAGAAAGTACTCACCTACGCGACTCCGCGCCGGAAGCCGGGCGGGCAGGGTGGCGCTCTCGTTCACGACGAGGAGGTCGCCCGGTTGGAGGATGTCGGTGAGGTCGGAGAAGTTCCGGTCCTCGTCCGTCGTCCGGGTCGAAAGGAGGAGGCGGACGCGGTCGCGTGCGACCCCCCGCTCCTCGGGCGGACGGTCGGCTTCAAGGGCCGAGGGCACGGCGAAGGCGGGCGCGGAGAACGGGTTCATGCGGGAATCTCCCACCGGTCCGCCTGGGCCCGGAACCGGTGTCCGGTCACGAGCGCGGGGTCCTGCTCCAGGAGCCACGCCCAGAAGGGGACCGTCACCGACGGAAGCGGGCGGTCCGAAATGTCCTGGCCCGGGAAGGCGGCCTGGTGCATGGCCGTCCGAAGGTCGCCCGGATCGACGCTGACGACCGACACGCCTCGGACCTTCAACTCCTCCCCGAGCGTATGGGAGACCAGGTCGAGGGCGGCCTTGCTCGCCCCGTACCCTCCCCACCCCGGGTACCCTCCGAGCGCGGCATCGCTCGAGATGTTGACGATGCGCCCTCGAGACCGTTCGAGCCACGGGAGCAAAATCTGGACGAGGGCGAGCGGTGCGACGACATTCGCCTCGAACACCGTGCGCAGTCCGTCGAGGGGGTACGTCGAAAGCTCCGGCAAAGGCGTCGGCCCGAGCTCGCTCGCGTTGTTCACGAGAAGGTCCAGCCGGCCCGCGGCACGCACGTGCTCCGCGAGTTGACTTCGATGGCGGGGGTCGGTGACATCCCCTGCGACGCAGTGCACGTCCGCCCCGGATCTCGAGAGGTTGGTGCCAACCCCCTCCAGGTCCGACGTCCCGCGGGCCGTGAGGATGACCGAGTACCCTTCGGCAGTGAGGAATTCGGCGACCGTCCTCCCCAAGCCCCGGCTGGCCCCGGTCACCAGCGCGACCTTACGCTCCGACGAGGGCTCTCTCATGGGCGAGCGCCTCGGGCGTGGACGCTGAACCGACACACCGAGTCTCCCGCCGCTAGGCGGTGCTCGACGTCGACCCGTGCGTGCAGAAGGGTTTCGAACATACGGCGCTCCGTTTCGCAGGCTTCGGGGAATCGTCCCGCGAGCGCCAGGATGGGGCAGTTGTGCTCCCGGATCTCGAAGGATCCTCGTTTCGGGGCGCCCGTTTCGGCCATGTAGCCACCCTCCGTCCGGATGCGGGCGAGCTCCGTCACCCGGTCTCCGAGCTGGGGCAAGTCCAGACGCGGCCGGTGGCGGTCTTCCAACTCGTGCGCCCGCTCCTGAAGCAGTTGGACCACGCCCGTCCGGCCCAGGCGGCGCTCGATGAACTCGAGCGCACAGATCGACAT
>Ga0187871_10002827_pt1 | contig 13726 bp, 10 predicted proteins | sample June2016WEW_16_1_FD_132988 | JGI IMG/M metagenome (GOLD analysis project Ga0187871, IMG submission 132988) | Peatland microbial communities from SPRUCE experiment site at the Marcell Experimental Forest, Minnesota, USA - June2016WEW_16_10 | ecosystem: Environmental > Terrestrial > Soil >... | reverse complement strand
GCCAGCTGTAGACCTTGTTCGGGCTACCAATATTGCTGGCTACTTTCCAGCCTGCTGGTAAATAAACACTAAACGTCGACTCTGTGACGTGCATGGTATCGGTGCCGACCGCTGAATAGTACTGGGTAATCACTTTAGACTGCGATAGCGAGGTATCCGTCTTCAGATCACGACGTAAGATGGCAATTCCGACAACTGTCAGCACAATGATCAACAGGAGGGTAGCTATATACCAACGATAATGGTGCTTAATCTGGTGCCCCAAACGATACATAAACACCTATCTAATTACATAAGCACATTATACCCTTGCTAGCGGTTACAACGGCTAGTGAGTACTTAAGTCTAGTGGCAGTGGCCGCTAAAAGATCATTTTTGTGAATGACTGACCCGTTGTTTGAGGGCATTCAGCCGAGGCTGAAAACTTTGGGCCGCTGCTTCCAGGCCCAAGACGTTAAGTGCCCCAATCAGCACATATAGGCTATCTAGCTGCCGTTCATCCGGCAAACCGCCGATCTGTTCAGCCTGGGCAAAGGCATGATTAACTTTTTCGACCAGCCATTTTTCATCGGCGGTCTCAATTTGGTTAGTAGTCACTGGTTTGGCTTCCGTCGGATGGGTCAGTTCTAAAGAACGCGCCGAGTATTCGCGTTTTTGGAGGTGTCCTCGTCTGATTAAACTATTAATGTGTAGGGCCACTGTGGCAATTGAAGTGTAGTTTAACCCGCTCATAATCTCGCGGTAACTCGGGCTGTAGCCGTGCTCGATAATAAAGCGCTCAATATAGGTCAGCAGTTGGCGCTGCTTCTTGGTTGGCCTAATCGGTTCAGTTGGTTCTGTTTGCTTTTCGTTCACACTTTTATGTTAATCCGGTTTGGTTGGTAGCGTCAACCAGCGGTAGTTTTCTTACTTGAAACCGCCAGTGGTAAGCTGCAAGCTATAGCCGCCAGCCCCCACCATAAATAACAAAGCGTGTCATCGGCCCAGGCGTGACTTAAGAGATTAACGAAGCTGAGGCCGATTAGAGCCGCCAGTAGGCCTAGGGCCAGGGTTTGGTCACGACGGTGCCAGAGCTTAAGACCAATCACGATATTGATCGCTAGGAAAAGAGCTAGGCCTAGCCAACCAGTCTCCTGCCCGATTTGAATAAAGTAATTCTCGGCAATACGGGCTGGAGCCCGTTTGTTATAGATGGAGGCTGGGCCGGCCGTGCCGGGGCCGTGGCCGAGAGGATCATGCAGTAGATCGTTTAAACCATTTTGCAAAGCTGAGCTGTGGCCCTGATCTGAATTGGTTTTGACCACTGAGTTAGTCTGGGTATGAAGAAAAACGTTCTGAAAAGTTACGTTATTTCTAAGTGTTAGGGTGATACCGCCAGCGATAACAATACAAGCCACGGCAACACCCATAGCTAAACGCCGACTGAGCTGGCTTTTTAGGCTCGCCCAAAGCAATGTGGCTAGACTCAAAACTAGCCCCAGCCAGGCGGCCCTTGAAAAACTCAAACTAAGTGCTAGTGTGCCCAGAATAGCTAACAGCAACAACCACAACTTCTTTTGCCGCTGCCAAAAAGCCAAAGCCAAACTTAAAACTACTACTAAATAGGCTCCTAGTGGATCAGCTCCTCGTAGTGTCGACATGATCCGGATGTAATGAATGTTGCTATTAATGTCTTCATAAGGAAAGATCGTGGCCGAACTATAGCCTAAGTGAGTCATAAAGTTGTACGGCAAAACAAAGTATTGCAATAACCCGAAAACGATGACAACGGCCGCTGGCCAGAAAACTAGTTTCGGCCAGAAGCCTCTTGGCTTTGGGACAGCCGCCGCAATTACCCAGACAACCAGAAAAAATATCAAGTAACGGGTGTCACTGAGCCAGCCGTAACCGAGCGCTTCGCTACTGACTCGGTGGGTCGCATAGGCCACGATACCCCAGATGATTTGGACGGCCACAAAGCCACCTATCAACCAGGTCAACTTAGACCCGAGGACTTGTGATCGAATTTTCTGGCTCTTAACTAGGATATAAATGGCCACTAAGATTAGTAGAACGAGCAGATACTCTTTCCAAAGTCGCAGAGCGGTATAGTGGCCAAATAGTTGCGACAGCCAAACCGTCAATGTGGCGTGAAACGGTATAACGACAATGATGGCCGCGACAACTGCCAGTGAGGCTCGGGCTAGCCAGGAATCAAGTTTACTGGTATACATGGGTGTACAATCAAGTATATCTCATGAAAAATAACGCCTCTCTTATTTATAGCGTCTTCCTGGTGGTCGGAGATTTTTTGGCGCTGGTGGCCGCCTTCATTGCCGGCTATGGTTTACGGGCCGCCAGCAACGTACCAGTCAACCATCCAATCTCGGCTCATACTTACATCAATACCTTTCTTTTAGTGGTCCCATTTTGGCTTTTAGTTTTTGCTTTGCTGGGGCTGTACAACAGTAGCATTTATGAGAAACGCTTTAGTGAGTTACCGCGCCTGTTTATTGGCTCGTTCATTGGCCTAACGTTCGTCATTTTCTTAAACTTCATTAGCGTTAAGCCGATCTTCCCCGCTAAATTAGTACCAATCTATGGCTTTGTCTTCGCCTTCGCTTTTCTGTTAATCTACCGTAACTTAGCTCGCTTGATTCGTAGCCAGTTATTTGGCTATGAAATTGGCCTTAACCGCGTTTTGGTAGTTGGCAACAATGCTGTTTCCCGGGAGTTGGTTAACATCCTGGCCGTCAGTCGGCATTCTGGCTATAAAATCGTCGCGGTAGTGGGTGGCAAACAAGCCGTCGGCAACCATAAGTTGCCGCTTTATACTCATTTCAGCCAGTTTCTGCATAGCCACCAAGAACCTAATCTGCACAGCATTTTACAGACCGAGCTATACGCTGATGAAACTCGTAACAACGAGATTCTAACCTACGCTCAAGAGAATCATGCCACCTACCGTTTTGTGCCGGCTAGTAGTGAGTTGTTCGTTGGCAACGTCAAGGTGGAGCTGTTCCAGGGCTCAACGCCGGTGGTGACGGTTTACCAAACGGCACTGCTTGGTTGGGGCCGCATTGCTAAACGCTTATTCGATCTATTAGTTGGTGCGGTGGCCTGCATTGTGGCCTTGCCGATCATGGCAGTAACGGCCCTGATTATGATTATTTTTGATCACGGCGATCCGTTTTATACTCAGGCTCGCTTATCACGCTACGGCGAGACGATTCGTGTCTATAAAATACGAACACAGCTACATGCCTACCACCGGATGACACCAGAAGCCGGCTTTGCCAAAATGGGTCGGCCTGAACTGGCTAAGATTTACCGGCAAAATGGTGACGTTCTAGAAAATGATCCGCGGGTTTCCAAACTCGGAAAATTCCTCCGTCAAACCAGCCTGGACGAACTACCACAACTATTAAACGTTTTGAAAGGCGACATGAGTTTGGTCGGGCCGCGACCGCTCGAGCCGTTTGAGCTAACCAGCTACGGTAAGAAGAACCTAATGTTAAGCGTCAAGACTGGCCTGACTGGTCTAGCGGTGGTCTCTGGTAGGCGAAATATTAGTTTTGAAGAACGGCGGCAGCTAGATCTTTATTACGTTCAGAACTGGAGTTTCTGGCTGGATATAGTTATCATTTTTAAAACCATCCGAGCCGTTGTTTCGCGCCAAGGGGCTGAGTAAAATTTAATGGCTGTAGCTGTAAGATTTATTATTAGTTGGCGCTGAGGTTTTATTATGCGAGAAGATGTCACCAATCAAGTTCCGCCTTCAACTGCAACCGCTAAGCTAAAAGTCGCGATTGTTCACGACTGGCTGGTTGGTGGTGGGGGTGAGTTAGTTGTCGAACGGTTACATAAGTTGTTCCCGGAGGCTCCGATTTATACATCATACTGCAGTCGGGCTTGGCGGAAGCGTTTGGACGGTAAAGTTAAAACCGGCATATTGCAGCTATGGCCATTTTCGGCACTGCGTAAATATTTGCCACCCCTACGGATTTGGTGGTTTTCGCGCTTGCGGCTCCGCGGCTACGATTTGGTTATCAGTAGCTCAGGCGCTGAAGCTAAGGGTATTCGGGTACCATCCACAACTGTCCATATCAACTACTGCCATGCTCCCACCCACTATTATTGGAGCCGCTACAACGAATATATGGCCCACCCTGGTTTTGGGGCCTTTAATTGGTTAGCCCGGTTCGGGCTAAGAGTTTTGGTTGGCCCGTTGCGGCGTTGGGATTATAAAGCCGCTCAGCGACCAGACTATCTGATAGCTAACTCAAACCACATTAAAGACGAAATCCAGAAATATTACGATCGGTCAGCAATTGTCATCCACCCGCCGGTCAGCATCGATCGTTTCAAAGCTTTGGAGGCCAACCCTAAAAGGCGGGGCTTCGTCATCGCCGGCCGCCAAACACCATACAAACGATTCGACCTAGCCGTAGTAGCCTGTTCTAAACTGGGATTACCCCTAACAGTTATCGGCGACGGCCCAGAACACCGGCATTTGCGTAAGCTGGCTGGTCCAACCGTCATTTTCTTCGGTAAAGTGTCTGACGAGGTTCTGGCTGAGGAGTTTTCTAACGCCGAGGCTTTTATCTTCCCTGGCCTGGATGATTTTGGTATCACGCCCGTTGAAGCGATGGCCGCCGGAACACCGGTTATTGCCTATAAAGCCGGTGGGGCTCTGGATTATGTCTCGCCTGGTAAAACTGGCCTATTTTTTGAAGAGTCGACCGCTCAGAGCTTAGCTTTAGCTCTCAAGCAATTTTCCACCCAGCGTTTTAGCAAATTAACCGTCTCACGAGCGGCTGAAAGTTTTTCAACCCAACATTTTGATCAAAAGATACGATTACTAGTTAAAAAAGTTACTCAGAAGCGCTGATTGCATTTACTCATAATGCTTATGCAATAATATACAATTTACTAATTGTAAATACTAGTTTACAATTAGCTTTCTTATGTATGGTGTTCGGAGACGTCTGCCAGGTTTGTCGATGGTGGCCTTGCTTGGTGTTTGCCTTTTTTTGATAACTCTTTCAAGCGGTTGCCCCGCTCTGGCTCTGGGTCAGTCATCAGGCACCGTAGTCGTCACTGGTGTAGTACCGCCAGCCCGTTATATTTTAGTCAACCGCCAAGCTATCATCACTGAGATACTGAGTAATACGCCGACCAATGTTGTTCCAATGGTTTATGTTAATAGCCTGAAGGGTTCACCATTGGTCTTAACTCCAGCGATTAACCAGCAGTACGAAGCTATTTTGGCAACCACCGATACTGCCCGTCCAGGGTTGCTATATGTTAGACAAGTTCCGAATCTCACATCTAAACTAGACAGCAGCTTACTTGGGCTAACTCGGTTTGAGAGTGTTTTGATTAGCTCATTAAGACTGGATATTTAGCGGCTATCAGCAATCTAAAATTCTATAATTATTATGCTTAAAACTTATCATGGAATGAAATGTTTCGGACAATTATTTGATTATAGACTAATAAAATGATACATTTGACGTCATGTGCGGTATTGTCGGCTACGTAGGAACTAAACCTGCCCCACGAATTATCATTGACGGGCTCAAGGCGCTTGAATATCGCGGCTATGATTCGGCCGGTATAGCTATCATGACCGCCGATCACCAAGCCACCTTACTAAAAGAAGTTGGTCGTGTTAAGGCACTAGAAGAACACATAAATAAGGCTGATATACCTGACAGTCTAAGTGCTATCGGCCACACTCGCTGGGCCACCCATGGTGTTCCAAGCGTTAAAAACGCCCATCCACACACCAACACCGCCAAAACCATCTTCGTGGCCCATAACGGCATCATTGAAAACTACCAAGAGATTAAAAAACAACTGGAAGACGAGGGCTATGTTTTTGTTACTGATACTGATACGGAAGTTATCCCTCAGCTCATCGATTATTATTACCAGGAGCTCAAAGCCTTTGAGCCGGCCTTCAAGGCAGCCATCAAGGATTTAAAAGGAGCTTATGCAGTGGTCGCCGTTACTACCTATGCACCCGACAAGCTGTTTGCCGCTAAGTTATCTAGTCCCCTGGTGCTGGGTATCGGCAGAAATGAAATATTTGTAGCTTCAGACACCAACGCTCTACTCAATCACACCAATAAGATCGTTTACCTCGAAGACAATGAGATCTTAGTGGCTGATAAAAAAACTTATCACATCGAAAATCTTCAGAAAGAATGCGCTGTTACACCTAAAGTTGAGTTACTTGACTACGATGTCGCCCAGGCCAGTTTGGATGGCTACTCGCACTTCATGCTCAAGGAAATCTATGAAGCACCGCAAACCATCCAGCTAGCCACTGCAGGCCGGGTTAATGCCAAGAACGACAGTCTAAAACTAGGTGGGCTAGAACTCGTCAGCGAACAACTGAATCGCATTGAACGACTCGTCATCGTGGCCTGTGGCACGGCTTACTATGCTGGATTGATCGGCGAGTATCTGATCGAAGAGCTGGCCGGTATTCCAGTCGAAGTTCACATTGCTAGTGAATTCAGATACCGCAACGAACCATTTTCACGCGGTACCGCCCTGCTGGCTATCTCGCAATCCGGTGAAACTGCCGACACTATCGCCGCCATCAAGAAGGTTGAAGATTATGGTGTACTGCGATTAGGAGTAGTTAATGTCGTTGGTTCAACCATTGCCCGGTTAACTGATGCCGGAGTGTATTGTCACGCCGGACCAGAACTAGCAGTAGCTTCAACTAAAGCTTTCATTGCCCAGGTAACAGTCCTACTCCAAATCGCCCTCCGTTTAAGCCGTGGAAAACACGAGTTATATAAGCCCCTGCTAGAAGAGCTGGAAGCTTTACCCAAAAAGGCCGAGATGATTTTGGCTCAAGCCCCAGCCATCGAAAAATTAGCCAAGCGCTATTGTGATTATCGAGACCGGCTATTTATCGGCCGCCGTTACGGTTATCCATGTGCTTTAGAGGGAGCACTTAAACTCAAGGAGGTGTCTTATATTCATGCCGAAGGTTATGCTGCGGGCGAAACCAAACACGGGCCAATTGCGATGATCGATAAGAACTTTCCGACTCTAGCAATTGCTACCGATTCAGACTTACTGGAAAAAGTTTATTCCAATATCGAAGAGATCAAAGCCCGACGCGGACCGATTTTGGCCATTGCGACTGAAGGCAATAAAACCATTGGCCGCTTAGTCGATGATGTCATCTATATTCCTAAGACACTCGAGCAAACCTCGCCGATATTGCAAGTCATACCACTGCAGTTATTGGCCTACTACATAGCTTTAGCTAAGGGTCTTGATGTTGATAAGCCCCGCAACCTGGCAAAGTCTGTGACTGTAGAATAAAAATTTGTATAATCTTTACGTTGATATAAATCAACGTTCTATCTTGTTCGTTTAGCAATCTCTCAGCTAATTAGCAGCCACTTCGTATAGTAAATTAGGTTACGCGTTTAGCTTATATAGGAAATATAACAATAGCAAACATTCAAACTACCCTGACCGAGCTTAAACAATTCGTGGTTAAAAGAGACTTCGTCTTGGCAGCAGCTGTAGCTGTGACAGTTGTTGCGGGTGGGGTTTTCATGGCTTGGTATAACAACAAAGTGGTTTTGCCAACCACTGACCCGATTGCCCGCTATACCCAGGAACCAGGTAATCCACTTAGTTTTATGTCCAACTGGGACGGCCCAAATTACTTGCAGATTACTCAGCATGGTTATACTAGTGTCAGTCAGACTAATTTCTTCCCGCTCTATCCGATTGCCACACGTGTCGTTCACTTTATTGTCAGTTCACCAGTTGACGCAGCCCTAATTGTAGCCTGGTTATGTTTTGTCGGAGCAATTTATTTTTACCTAAAAATTGTTAAGTACATCTTCAACATCACAAATAATTCAGAGGCCTTTCTGGGACTGCTACCTTTTATATTGTTCCCAACTGCCGTCTTTTTAATTGCGACTTACCCCGAAAGTCTGTTTGCTTTTTTGTCGTTGGGAGCCATCTATAGTGCTATGCGACGCAACTTCTTGACAGCGACTGGATTCTTATTATTTGCCACGGCCAGCCATATAACCGGACTTTTGGTATTAGCCTTTGTCGTCCTGATCTTATTAGAACAAAAAGTTAACATTTGGAAGGTTATGGCAACAGTCATAGTTGGCAGCCTGGGGTTAGTAAGTTACGGCCTTTATCTGTTGTCTCGTTTCCACAATTTTTTTGCTTTTATAAGTTCACAAGAAAGCCATGGCTGGCTACACGGTGATTATTTGCATTTGCTAGCTTCAGCTGGGTTATTTAACGTCATTTTTATCTTATTACTGATATTGGCAGCAGCGTATTGGTGGTCACGCCGTAAAAGTCTCTCGATCTATTCACTGCTTTTTTTGCTCATACCGCTTGTCGGACGACAGTTCGGTGGGTTTAATAGATATGTCTTGCTGGCTATCCCTATCCCACTAATGTTATACGGCTACCTACGTAACAAAAAAGTTGGCTATTTAATAGCCATCGTAGTACTGAGCGTAGTCTGGGCCTACTTTCTTTTCCAGTATGCCGCAGGCTATAACGGAGGGTAGCTAATGCCCACCTTTTATACAAACAACACAGGTTACTGTATATTCTCAACCTTTAGTAAGAGTTCTGGTATTCACGAATTAGATAGCTACCATAGGTTGGTGTTTTAGCACATTGGGTCAAAGATTGGCAAACCCCACCGTCAGATTTAGCGTAGGCCAACCAAGCAGCTTCTTTTTCAGCCAAAAGCGATCCGAAAACATTTTGGGGCATCGTTCTGATTGGGTAACCAATATAGAACTTGATTGGAATAGTCACCTGATTAGCATATTGTTCGGTTTCGTATAACCTATAAGCCCGTTTGACATATCTACCGACTGCCATGTGGTCGCTGTGATCCGGGAATTGTGAGCTAACATAATTAGCCTGGGTGTTAATAATAGTCGGCTGATAGGTATACATCAAGGTTACCAGTGCGTTAACTAACTGAGCATCGGTATAGCTTGATTGCCCGTCAACGGTATTCAAAACTTTATTTTGGCCACTTTCCAACTTGGCTAGGCTCTCGTATTGTGTCGAAGGAAAACCTTGACCCTTGAGATTGCCGTCAGGTAAATGCATATAAATCAGTGACACATTAGAATTACCTTTGGGATTTGCTACTGTAATATATTCCTGACTAGTAAGAGCTACGATTCGGCTAATCCAGATATTCGTTGGCTGACCGTCCATTAAGTTATAGGCGGCTTCGTCCCCTTGCTCGCGGTCCAACCAATAATATTCTCCCTGCCCACCATCGCCAGCTGTCAGGTAAACAGTTCGAACACAATAGTTAGCCTGGATGTCTTGCAGGAGGGTTGGATTCATAAATAACAGATCGTCATCTTCGTGTGCTACAAAATCAAGAACTGTTGGCCCTTGGCAAGTGGTATGCGGTAACTGACTGATCGGAATCGGTAATACTGTACTGTTTGCCTGTTCAGTGGTTGTAGCTGAGCTATGATGCGCACCGCGATCATAAAAGAGTAGCTCCTCTTTAGGCTTTGCCAAAGTACCAGCAATTAAAATGCTGGCGTTCGGCCTGCCATACTGATTAATAACTTTCTGCAGCGAACAACTTGGAAAGTTTGTGAGACTACGGTCAAACGACAATAGATAGGCGAAGCTGTGCGTATTTAAATTAACATTCCAAATACTACTATTAAGAACCGATAGTGGTTGAGTGCAGCTCGACAACGGCAAGATATGTAGTTGGTTATGACCCTGTAGCTCCGTCGGCACAACTCTCCAATAGTCCCCAACTAGAACACTTACGGGGTGCTGATGAAGGGCTTTGACTATACGGCTGTCCCGGTTATTGATGTCAGCTAAGACGTTTGTTTGAGCTTGAAAAGTCCTACTAGCTGATATCAAGCCCGAAATTATGCTGATAACCAAGATGCCACCGATCAATAACCAGCGTTTGGCAGACCATCTATAGCGTCTACCTAGCACCGCTATGGCCATGAAGACCGCAAACAGGCAAATCGTTAAATACCGGGCGTCTACTTCATAGTCATGATTCGTAAAAATAAATAATGCTACCGCTGTTAAACCAGCCCAAGTTAGCCATAAGCTAAGATAAGCCCAATTATCCCAGATGACAAATTTGGTCCGCTTCTTTGCTTTAAAACTTGACCATAGTAGTACAGTAATCGCTGCCGCTCCAATCACGACAATTGCCAAATTAACGACAAAGGCTAGGCCGCCAAGACTAAATAATCGCTCGAATATTAGATGTGGAAAACTCCGAACTGTTGTAGCATCGAAGGCTGGATTAGCACCAAGATTAGTTAGTAAGCCAGAAATAGCATAGAAGGTCCCTAAGACGACACTCTTAAGATTACTTGCTAGCTGGTAAGGATTAGCGCCATTTTGATTCAGGATGTGTGTTAGGCGGCTGGCATTTATTATCCAGAGAACGGCCATAGCTCCGGCGGCTGCTCCTAGGCAGGCCACCAACCATCGGCTGCTATCAGCGACCAGCTTCCAGTGACGAGTTAGTGAATAAACTATTAACATTAACAGAGCACTGCCTAAGCTCAAATCAAGAAATAGCTTATCGCTGGCATCAAGAATACCAAGTGCTGTTAAGCCGCACCAAAACTGCCAACTTTTTAGCCTTAGGGAGAGAACCAAAAACCCTAAACTGCCGATAAAAATTAGGTATTCAATATTACGCGTTGTTAACATAGCCATATTGACCGGCAGGATGCCCCCAGCGTATGGTTGGGCTGGAATAACTAATAATACTGAGGCCAGCGCCAAACAGAGCGTCCCTAGAACCAAGGGACGTCGCTCTATTCGTTTCAAAATTAACACAAACAACAACACCGTGACTAAAACGGTCAGTACAGTCAGAATCGTATAGCTAGCTTTAGTTGCTCCAAAGACATGCACCAATAAAAAGAGTGGCCATTTGACTAAGAATGTGTGCTGCCCCGCCAAAGCTGTCGCCTGGAATGTCGCCAGGCTTTTCATAAGATCGGGGTAAATCAGCTGATCGGCATTGCCAAGCTGGATATTGGCACTGTTGATCGACCAGAAGAGGGTGGTTGCGAATAACACTACTGATGCGAAAACTAAATAGATCTTGGCAGCAGTTTTCGATTTTAGATTAAGTTTTAACCAATATCGCCAATAACGGCTAAGTGAAAATTTAACCTTAGCCAGTTCATCTTTTACTGATATATTCATAAGTCTTTATTGATCAACAGGCTGTTTTATCATTACCAGTATATACTGACTAATTTCAACTCAGAAATATTTTCGGTGCACAAAGAAAGTGCTGACTGGCAACCACCTAGTCTTGTTTCGTATCTCGATCGATCCCTATCGATTCGTCGTAATCAACAATATACAGTGGTCGGCGTTTGCTTTGGCCGTGAATACTGGACAGATACAGCGACATGACGCCTTGAGATATTAAAACCAGGCCGACTAAAAATAGCGTTAAAATTCCCAGCATAGCTGTTCCGGTAAATTTCCAGTGCAATGGATCGCCTAATAGCAGTTGTTCAATCAGCACTGTACAGCCAAGTAAAAAGGAAAGGAAAGTAATTACTACACCTAGATAGCCTGATAAATACAGTGGTGTGGGGCTAAGAGAAACAAGACTATTCACTGCTAGCCCGAATAATTTACGTTTACTGTAACTCGCTGAACCATATTTTCTGGGCTCAGCCTCATAATCAATATAGACACGCTTAAACCCCAGCCAGTCTATCAAACCGCGTGTTAGTCGATCAGTTTCCGGCAAATCCATAAAGGCTTTTTGAACTGTCTTATCAATCAGACGAAAATCGGTCGAACCAGGTTGCATTTTCTGCATACTTAACCTGTTAAATAGGCTATAGAACACCCTGGAACTAAGCAGCTTAAGCCGACTGTCGTGATCACCTGACCGACGTATACCGATAACGACTTTTGCTCCTTGTTTCCAGGCATCAATAAATTGAGGAATAGCCTGAACCGGATGTTGCCCATCACCATCTAGCATCAATATGGCTTCCCCTCGGGCGGCAGCAATGCCGGCCGATAGGACACTCTCCTTGCCGAAATTTCGCGATAGTCTCAATAACATCACGTACGGATTAGTTGTGTGCCAACTATGCACTAGTGCAGGAGTAGCATCAGTGCTGCCATCATCACAATAAATCAACTCATAGGCGCTTGATAATTTGGTATCAAGAATTTTCAGTAATGACTGGTGAAAATTTTTAAGCCCCAAGGCCTCGTTATAAACGGGTACAATGACAGAAATCAAATTTTTTGGTGCTCTACTCATATAAATCAACGCTTAATATAGCGTAACATCAGTAAAACGAAAGATACAGGGCCAGATAAAGCCTAAGGTTAAGGTGTTATCATTATTAGATGAGTCTCGACAGAATCGTTAATGATTGCTTAAAGTTCTTTGGGATTAGATGGAGAATTTCGGATAAATTCATACGTTATGTAGTAACGGGCTTTACGGCCTTTATAGTTGATTATTCGACTTTCTTGAGCCTCTATTACCTAGCTCATGCACCACTCCAGGTTAGTGTGCCATCAGGCATTGTACTGGCCACCATTATAAATTTTGTTATGAACAAACTCTGGACATTCAAAGCAACCAAGCAAACAGGTTCACACCATGTTATTACCCAGCTTTGCCTTTACGGTGTGTTGGTGCTAATAAATAGTATCTTCTCCTATTACTTCATCCATTACCTAAATGACATGCATATCAGCCCAAGTGTCGGTAAGATTGTTGCCATAGCCTTTTGCGCTGTTTGGAATTATTTCTTTTATAAGTTAGCCATCTTTAGAAAGAATTTGCCCATAACTCTTGTCGTTGATTAGGCTTTCTTGGTCTGGTCAAAACTAGACTAAATCTTTGAATTTGACAGGCATAAGTAACCGTTCTAATGTTAAGGGTGACTAACACCTAAACGTGTTGGGCGAGAAGCATAAACGTAAGCAAAGGATTATTCCCCGTGGATGCCCTCACCGATCTGTTTTTAGCTTATGATATTCGTGGCAAGGTTGGCACTCAGCTAACCCCAGCGTTGGTTGATAAAATTGGTAGAGCCTTTGCGGACTGGTTGCCTATTCCGGGAGCTGTGGTTGTTGGCCGGGATATGAGACCAGACTCACATCAGTTAGCCACTGCCTTAATTGATGGTCTACGTAGACAAGGTCGCGATGTAATTGATATTGGCCAAGTTACCAGCGATATGGTTTATTTTGCAATTGGTAAATTAAACTCGTCTGGTGGTGCGGTTATTACAGCTAGTCATAATTCAGGTTCATACAATGGTATTAAGTTCTACCGGGATCATGTTACGGCAGTCGGTCTCGATTCGGGGCTGGATGTAATCCGGGATGCCATATTGCAAAAAAACATTAGAACTCCTGCTAAAAATAAAGGGTCTTTGAAGCATCGCAATATTACTAAGGCCTGGGCGGCACATTGTTTAGCCTTCGGACCTAATATAAAGCCGTTCCGAGTCGCGATTGATAACGGAAACGGCATGGCTGGAGCAATTTTGCCATATATCTTGCCCAAATTGCCGATTGAGGCCGAGGTCATGTACGGCCAGCCGGATGGAACTTTCCCTAACCACGAAGCCAACCCACAAAAGCTTGAAAATCTGCAGGATTTAATTCATCAAGTGATCGATAAAAAACTTGATTTTGGTAT
>Ga0187871_10002825_pt1 | contig 13741 bp, 15 predicted proteins | sample June2016WEW_16_1_FD_132988 | JGI IMG/M metagenome (GOLD analysis project Ga0187871, IMG submission 132988) | Peatland microbial communities from SPRUCE experiment site at the Marcell Experimental Forest, Minnesota, USA - June2016WEW_16_10 | ecosystem: Environmental > Terrestrial > Soil >... | reverse complement strand
TTGATCTCGACACGAGAGTAGAATGGTGGAAGCTTGCTGCGCCGCTTCTTTCTTAGGTCCCGCCTGAAAGGAGACATTGTCATGCTGCCATTCACGCGCAAATTCTGCCCTTCACAATTTGCAGGTTTAGTCCTGATATCGTTCGCCCTCGCCGCGCCACTTACGAGCGCGGCCCAAATGGACGCGGAGCCTACCCTTCCCGTACCGTCCCACGTGGTCGTGGTGATGGAAGAAAACCATTCCTACTCGCAGATTATCGGATCGTCCGACGCACCCTATATCAACAGCCTGGCGGCTGAGGGCGCCTCCTTTACGAACTCGCACGCCATCACCCATCCCAGCCAGCCCAACTATCTCGCTTTATTTTCTGGCTCGACGCAAGGCGTGACCAGCGATTCCTGCCCGCATAGCTTTTCCGTAGCGAACCTGGCGAGCGAACTGATCGCGGCCAAAAAAACATTTACCGGCTATTCGGAAGGTTTGCCTTCCGTCGGGTCGGAGGTTTGCACCTCTGGCGAATATGCGCGCAAACATGTGCCCTGGACGAACTTCACGAATATACCGACCACCGATAACCAACCCCTTACCAGCTTTCCCACCGACTACGCCGATCTTCCCACGATATCCTGGGTGATTCCCGACTTGTTGGACGACATGCACAGCGGGACCATTCAGGCAGCCGACAGCTGGTTGCAAACCCACCTCGCGGGGTATCTGGCGTGGGCGAAAACCAACAACAGCCTGCTGATTATCACTTGGGACGAAAACAATGGAGCTTCGGGAAATCAGATCCCGACTATCTTTGTCGGACCCATGGTCAAACCGGGTGAGTACAAAGAGGATATCAACCACTACAACGTGTTACGGACTCTCGAAGCGATGTACGGCTTGCCTTACGCGGGCAATTCCGGCTCCGTTGCAACCATTACAGACGTCTGGCAATAGGCAGGTTGGACGTAACCGCCGAATCGCAAGTCAGAGTAGGGGGACGCGCTTTATTTCAGCGCCTCTAACGGGAGCCCCCTACACCCCAATCACCCCCACCAACTCCTTAACTGCCGCCGCGCTCTTATCAAGTCCGGCCTTCTCTTCCGCGGTCAGTCTGATCTCGATAATCTGCTCAATCCCCTTAGCGCCCAGCTTCACCGGTACGCCTACATAGAGTCCGCTGATCCCGTACTCACCCTGCAAGTACGCGGCGCAGGGCAGAATTTTTTTCTTGTCTTTAAGGATCGCCTCGACCATCTCCGTCGCCGCGGCCGACGGCGCATAGTAGGCCGAGCCCGTCTTCAGATACTTCACGATCTCAGCGCCGCCGTCGCGCGTGCGCTGCACCAACGCTTCGAGCCGCGATTTCTCAATCAACTCCGTAATCGGAATGCCGGCAACAGTGGAATACCGCGGCAGGGGGACCATCGTGTCGCCGTGTCCCCCAAGCACGAACGCGGTCACGTTCTCCACGCTGACTTTGAGTTCATCGGCGATGAAGGCGCGGAAGCGCGCCGAATCCAGCACCCCGGCCATGCCGATCACGCGCTCGCGCGGGAATCCGCTCAGCTTGTAAGCCGCCTGCGCCATCGCATCCAGCGGGTTCGACACCACAATCAGAATGCAGTTCGGCGAATGCTTCACCGCTTCGCCCACCACCGCCTTCATGATGCCGTAGTTGGTGTTGAGCAAATCATCCCGGCTCATCCCCGGCTTACGCGGAATGCCCGCCGTGATCACGACAATGTCAGAATTCGCCGTGTCTTTGTAGTCGTTCGTGCCCGTGATGTAGGAGTCGCGCTTCTCGATCGGCATGGCCTCAAGCAAGTCGAGCCCCTTGCCCTGCGGCACGCCTTCGATGATGTCGATCAGCACCACATCGGCGAGTTCTTTCGAAGCGATCCAATGAGCCGCCGTCGCACCTACATTTCCCGAACCAACGATTGTTACTTTCTTGCGCATGAAAACCCCTTTAGCCACGGATTTCACGGATTCCCACGGATGACCCGAAAGAGAAAAATCCGTACTGACCCGTGAGATCCGTGGCAGATTGTTTTAGACACTAGTCAGTATCTTCGTCCCCATATTCTCAATAATGCTATCCGCAAACTCGCTAGTCTTAACTTTGGTAGCGCCTTCCATCAGCCGCTCGAAATCATACGTAACTTTTTTCTGGAGAATCGTCCGCTCCATGCCGCTCTCGATCAGATCGGCAGCTTCATTCCATCCCAAAAACCGGAACATCATCACGCCTGAGAGCATCACCGACCCCGGATTGATCACATCTTTGTCCGCATACTTCGGAGCCGTGCCGTGCGTCGCCTCAAAGATCGCGTAACCATCGCCAATGTTCGCTCCCGGAGCAATGCCCAGCCCGCCCACCTGCGCCGCGCAAGCGTCCGAAATGTAATCACCATTCAAGTTCGGGCAAGCCAGCACCGAGTACTCATCGGCCCGCGTCACCACTTGCTGAAAGATCGAATCGGCAATGCGGTCGTTGATCATGATTTTCTTCTTCCACTGCCCGTTGCCGTGAGTGGCGTAAATGCGATCAAGGACTTCTTTCACTTCCTTTTCCACGGCCTGCCGAAACTCCGGAGGAGCAAACTCCATCCCCGGCTCCACCAACTCCGCATTCTGCGCCACCGTCAGATTCGGATTCTTGTCTTTGTTATCGACGATCCAGCTCTCGCGCTCGGTAATCACCTTGTCGCGAAACTCCTCGGTAGCCAATTCGTATCCCCACTTGCGGAAGGCGCCCTCGGTGAATTTCTGAATGTTGCCCTTGTGCACCAGCGTCACGCTCTTGCGGTTGTTCTCGAGAGCATGAAGAATCGCCATGCGCACCAGGCGCTTGGTTCCGGTGATCGAGATCGGCTTGATGCCCACACCTGAATCCGGCCGGACCTGCTTCTTCCCGCTCTTCAGCATGTCTTTGTTGATAAAGTCGATCAGCTTCGCGCACTCGGCAGTTCCCTCTTCCCACTCAATGCCCGCGTACACATCTTCAGTATTCTCGCGGTAGATCACCACATCCATACGCTCGGGATTTTTCACCGGCGAGGGCACGCCCTTGTAATACTTCACCGGACGCACGCAGCAATACAGATCAAGGATCTGCCGCAGCGCAACGTTCAGCGACCGAATGCCGCCGCCCACGGGCGTGGTCAGCGGACCCTTGATGGCCACGCGAAATTCGCGGACCGCCGCAATGGTATCGTCGGGCAGCCAGGTATCGAACTTAGCTTTCGCTTTCTCTCCGGCAAATACCTCATACCACGCGATGCCACGCTTGCCCTTGTATGCCTTCTCCACTGCCGCATCGAACACGCGCCGCGACGCCTTCCAGATATCGCGCCCAGTTCCGTCGCCTTCAATAAAGGGAATGACCGGACGGTCCGGCACCTCGTACTTTCCACCCGCATACCCAATCTTTTTTCCGTCGGATGGTACCGCCACACCGTTATAAGACCCCGCCATCGTCACCCTCCCATGAAAACGCCAAGCAGTTATAAAAACCCATCATTATAGAGAATACAGCACACAAAAGTTTTGCCCCGTGGAACCCCGGTGTCCGCTGTGGTAAAGATTTGATTATTGCCCGAGCTCTCACCACCGTCGGGTCCCAAACGACTTATGCACACCCACACTCATGTAGCGGCCCCAGGGACCGTTGTTCCCCAAATCCGCCACCCCTAGATTCGTATCGCGCGCCCCCAGCCGATCAAACAAAAAGTGCTGGGTCACGCGAAACTCGAATCCCTTGGCGATATAAACTGCCCCTCCCCACGAATGTTCGATGCCGATCGCATCCCACGACCAGGTATAGAGCGTCTGCGGAATGGTTTTGCCAAACAGGAACGATGGCGCGCCAAACACCATGAAGCGCCGCAGCGGTCCCCGGCCAAACGGCCGGACTTCGAGCATCCCAGACAACATATAGCGCGCAAACATGCTGCACGGCGCGTTGACTCCGCCATACTGTCCCGCGTTCCCGGCGCAAAGGTTGGGATCAATTTCATTGTGTGGGGGCGCCAGATCAAATTGCCCCCATCCCCAGAACATGTCGCGAGGAAAGAACATTCGGTCTTGAGCTGCATCTTCGTGCGGGCTGCTCGCCGGCGGCTCGCTCTGAGCCCTGCTCAAAACCGAGATTAGAGAGAATGCAAGAATCCACAACCACGTTTTCATCCGGCCTCCAGATTTGATAAACAACATGGGAATTTTACGGTTTGTAAGGCACGTCTCTTAAGGCTCTCCAGCCTGGCGTCTTCCGACCCCTAAACCCAACAAACCGCCATCGCCGGGAGCGGAACATTGTAACCTGCTGGCGATCAGACCGCCGCCTCAACGCTAAGAAGCCAGCGCCGAACCACCCGGCACGCCCATTGAAAATGCAGGACCTTAGCGCTGGCGAGCTTCCAGAATTCATATCCAAAATTCCGATTTATTCCATTCGTAGGATTACTGCCAAGCCCTCACCCCCGCAAACGACTTGCAGCGCAAGCATCTACGGTTTGGATGGCAGATTGCATACCCAAGCCCAGAGAAGCACCGGAATCTCATGCCACAGGAAGTTTCTGTCTCGTATCAGGCGGTCAAGAGCAAGGTTTACCGGTTAATTGACGCCCTGGTCGTAGGCGAAAAAACCGAGTTTGAAGTCCAGGAATCGATCCGCCGCTGGTGGGATCTGATTCATCCCGCCGACCGTCCCATCGCCCAAAAGTATCTTCTCCTCGTCCTGGAACGCTCATGCATGGCTCTCGACTCAGTTGAGAAGGGCCTCATGGAAGCGACGGACCACGGAGTACCTTGCCCCTCCGAATCGGCCAAGGCCCTCAAGCTCGTAGGCCGAATCGTCAAGCAAAGTTCGCTAAGCTCCACCATCTAAACCTTAGGCGTGAGAACGGCCCGTGCGGAGAGCCCTGGCTTATGGAGCCTTGGCTTATGTGGGGACAGCCGTCCTTGGCTGTCCGTCGACCGAAGCTCGACACTTCACTACGCTCTTTTATCGTACCCATTACGATGTGTCATCCCGACAGAGATTTTACAATTGCCCAGTTGCACGCCCCACTCGGGCCCAGTATTCTCAGGCATAGCCAATACCCGCAAATTCGTCAGGAGTAATCCATGCGATCCTATCTTCAGTTCCTCTTCAAAATTCGTGGTTATCTCTTATCCGGAGCGCTATTAATTATGGCTACCTCGCTACTCGCCGCGTCAGGAATCTACAACTTCACCCTGAACTCCATCGACGGTAAACCCGCGCCTCTGGCCGACTACAAGGGCAAGGTAGTTCTGGTGGTCAACGTGGCCAGCCAGTGTGGCTACACTCCGCAATACAGCGCCCTCGAAGCAACCTATGAGAAATATAAGGACAAGGGCTTCGCAATCCTCGGCTTCCCCGCCAACAATTTCGGAGCCCAGGAGCCCGGCACCAACGAAGAGATCAAAACTTTCTGCACCCGCAAGTACAGCGTAACCTTCCCCATGTACGCGAAGATTTCCGTCAAAGGCGCCGACCAGGCTCCGCTCTACGCCTACCTGACCAAAGACACCCCGGCAGGCATCAACGGCGAGATCAAATGGAACTTCACCAAGTTCCTGGTCGACCGCAACGGCAATGTAGTGCATCGCTTCGAACCAGCAGTCACACCGGACTCAAAAGAAGTAATCGCGGCGATCGAGAAACAGTTGCAGCAGTAATTTCTTGTAGCGCCGCCGTCTCGGCGGCTGTCAGGCGGGCATCACGCCCGCCGTCGCGAGAATCGGCAGGAATGCCTGCACCACCCACGCGACAACTCTCGACAGATCAGGACCCGGCTAATTCCCCGCGCCTTTGTCCACCTCTCCCGCCAAGCCGTATACTTGCCAGGGCTCGGGGTGAAGTTCCGGGTGCGTCCCACGTAGAACTTGGTCCCTGACCCCTGGCCCTGACCCCTGTTCTATGGACTTCGACCAACTACAGAGCTTCCTCGAAGTAGCCCGCCATGCCTCGTTCTCCCGGGCCGCTGAGAAGCGTTTCCGCACCCAGCCCGCCATCTCCTCCCAGATTCGCGCTTTAGAAGATGAAGTCGGAGCCAAGCTCTTCGACCGCTCCGGCGGCAAGGTCTCACTCACCGCCGCCGGCAAATCTTTTCAAAAGTACGCACAGGATACGGTGGACGCCCGCAAGGCCATGCTCACCACTCTCGCCGAGATGGAACACGTCCCCCGCGGCGCAATAGTCGTCGGAGCCAACGAAGGCACCTGCCTCCACATCCTCCCCGAGGTTTTCGCTGATTTCAAGAAGCAGTATCCCGGCGTCTCGGTCAACATCAAGTGCGCCGACTACGCCAGAATTCTAGAATCGGTCACTGACAACTCCGTCGATTTCGGAGTAGTTTCCCTGCCCGTCAAAGACAACCGCCTCACCGTAGTCCTCATCCATCAGGATGAGCTGGTCATCATCGCCCCGCCGCATCACCCGCTGGGTAAGATGAAGTCGGCTTCTGTGGGAGATTTAGCCAAGTATCCGCTGGTTCTTCCCAAGGCCGGCCACACTCGCGACGCGCTCGATGAACTTTTTCGCGACCGGCGGTTAAAGCCGAACTACAGTATGGAACTGGACTCCAGCGAACTCTTGAAGCGCTTCGTAGCGGCCGGCGTCGGCGTCGGCTTCATCGCCCGCTCCAACGTGCAAGAGGACGTACGCGCCGGAGTTCTGGTCGCCATTCCCATGGAAGACGCCAAACTCCGCCGCGACCTGGCTCTAGTCTTCCGCAAAGACAAAGCTCTAAGCCGCGCCGCCCTGGCCTTTATTGAGATTGCAAAGAAACACAAATCCAGCGCGGCATCGACGCCCAGATCGAAGTAGCATGAAGACCCTCCTCCCATGTCTCCCCATAGGAAGTCGCCCCACAGATCGTTTTGAAAGCGCGCGGCTTGATCGGCTGTACCTCGACCGTTTAGAAAGGGCGTGGGCTTCAGCCCCTGAGGTGCCGCATTTTTTTTCGCTTGAACATGAAACCGCCTATTTTTGCTTGCTCACGCTTTTGATCGTCCTGCTCTGCTTCCCGGCCGCCGCCCAGACCCAGCCCACCGCGAAGCATCCCGCGCAAGCCACCTCTTACAAGCTGATCGCCGTCAAGGTCACCGGCAGCAAGCGCTTCACCTCGGATGAAATCGCCACCGCCAGCGGCCTCCCAGTCGGCACCGTCGCCCATGAAGAAGATTTCAAAAAAGCCGCCCGCCAACTCGGCGAAAGCGGAGCCTTCAGCAACGTCGCTTACACCTATTCCTACTCCTCGACCGGGACCAAACTCGAGTTCCAGGTCACCGACGCCGACAAATTTGTCCCCGCCCGCTTCACTGATTTCGTCTGGTTCACCGACGAAGCTCTGCTGCAAAAAGTCCACGAACGCGTTCCGCTTTTCAAAGGAGATTTGCCCGCAAACGGCCGCCTCCCCGATCAAGTCTCCGACATTCTTCAAGCCCTGCTCGTCGAGAACGGCATCCCCGGCCACGTCGAATACCTGCGCCACAACAACAAGACCGAGCAACTGGAATCGATCGACTACAATGTCGCCGGCGTAAGCATTCGCATTCATCACGCCGAGTTCCCCGGCGCGGGAGAGGACGAACTACCCCTGCTCCAGACCGCCGCGGAAAAATTGACCGATCTCGAATATTCCCGCGAGTTCATGGCGAACTTCATCGAACACTCCATCCTCCCCATCTTCCGTGAACGCGGTTACCTTAAAGCCTCGTGCGCCACGCCGCAACCGAACGTGGTAAAACCCGCCCCATCGGAGCCCAGCGATAACCGGACCAAACCAACTTTCGTGGATGTCACCTTCCCGTTGACCCCCGGCCTCAGGTACAAGCTCACACGCTGGGATTGGTCGGGAAACAAAGCGATCCCGAGTGAAACCCTCGAACCGTTTTTTCACGCCAAAGCGGGACAAACCGCAAACACCGTGCTGTTGGATAAAGATCTCCGGGCTGTCCAGGAGCTCTACGGTTCCCGCGGATATGTCCTCGCCACCATCAAAGGCGTAGCCGAATTCGACAACGACTCCGGAACGGTCGCTTTCCACCTGGTGGTCAATGAAGGCGACATCTTCCATATGGGCGAGCTTGAGTTTCGCGGCATCGACAACAACCTCACCGCCAGACTGCGCTCCGCCTGGAGGATCCATCCCGGCGATGTCTACGATGTCACCTACCTCAAGGAATTTCTGCCGATAGCCCAAAAGCTGCTCCCGCCCACTCTCGATTGGGAAGTCTCCAGCCACGTGACCGCTATAATCGGCACCAAAACCGTAGACGTAGATCTCCAATACACAGCCAAAGCCCCGCCACCCTAAACGGAACACCAACGGGAAACTTCCAGCGCCGCGCAATCATCTATGATGGTCAGACGCGGCCAGTAGCGCAGCAAGTAGCGCCGGCGTCCCGCCGGCTGTCGTGGGGGCGTCACGCCCCCACTCTCGACCGCAAAAGGAAAGTCGTCAACGTCGCATCAAAAGCACGCATAACGAAAAGGAGAAAGTAGAAATGAATCGTACCGCCCGCCGGTTAGCATCAACAGCCATCATCTCAGCAACCCTATTTTTCAGTCTCAATGCCTTGGCAGCAAAAAAGCAGAAATTTACCGGCGAGGTCGGCGACGTCATGTGCGGCAGAAAGCACATGGAAGGCACGCCAACCGAGTGCACCCGCACCTGCGTAGCTCAGGGTTCCAAGTACGCATTAATCGTAGGCGATAAGATTTATACCCTCGACACTACCGACAAAACGGCCCTCGCCACGCTCGACCAGCAAGCCGGCAAGAACGCCACCGTGACGGGCACTTTGAACGGCGACATCATCGAAGTCAGCTCAGTCGCCGCCAAGTGACGAAGCCTCAACCATCTTCGCGGCGGCCGAGACGTTCGCAACCAAGATGTTCGCCAAATCGAACAGCGCCTTTTTTTTTCGGATCGCAGCCAGTGTCGTGGTACAGTAAGTCGGTTTTGCCCGGGGCCCTCCCCCAACACGCACCGGGCATGGTGGCGGGAACCGCGCCTCGCGGTTTCCCGCCATTTTCTTTCTCCTCACGTGAAATTCATCTTCCCTTTACAAAGCATTGTGTTAAATTGTGCATTCTCAATCTCATTTTTTCAGCCGGAGGATACAGCGTTGGGCAAAGACATGGTTCCCAAGCGGATGTTTTTCACCAAAGGAGTCGGGAAACACCGCGAGCGTTTAACTTCCTTCGAGTTGGCCTTGCGCGACGCCGGAATCGCCGCCCAGAATCTGGTCCGCGTCTCTTCCATCTTTCCTCCCAATTGCAAAATGCTCGCCCGCAAAGAGGGAGTTAAATATCTCAGTCCCGGTGAAGTCGTCTTTGCCGTCGTAGCCGAGAACTCCACTCACGAAGCCCACCGCCTGCTCGCTTCTTCGATCGGCGTAGCCATCCCCGCCGACAAGAGCACCTACGGATACCTCAGCGAGCACCACTCCTTCGGCGAGACCGAAGACGCCGCCGGAGACTACGCCGAAGAGCTAGCCGCAGAAATGCTGGCCACCACGCTGAACGTAGAGTTCGACCCCGACCGCTCCTGGGACGAAAAAAAACAAATCTACCGCCTCTCCAACAAAATCGTTCGCACCGCCAACGTCACCCAGTCCGCGGTAGGCGACAAGCGCGGCCTATGGACCACAGTGATCGCGTCTGCGGTATTGATCTTCGATTAGTAATGAGCCCGAGATTTTAAGCGGGTGAGATTGACACGAGGATACCAGGTGCCCAACCTGTCTCGCGTCTTTTTGCGAGACACAGGATTCCCAAGGAAGCCGAACACAACTGCCTGCGCGACCGTGGAAGAGCGGCGCTTCAGCGCCGCGTCAGCGTGCCGAATGGCTGAGGGCTTGGCTTTTGGAACGCAGGAATCGAATATTAGGTTATTCCACTGAAAGCAAATGACTTGCATGGTTTTCCACATTAAGTCCGCCAGCAAACATTCCCATCATGGTATAATTGCACTTAAGTAACCCCATGCCCTGCCGAATGTAACACTCCGTTAACAGCCTTCCCCTATCATAGAGCTGTAAATAAATACCCGTTCCAGCAAGAGGAGTAGTTTTGGATACCAATACCCGCAGGAAAAAACAGCGAGCACTCATGACCGAGTTGCTCGAAAGGAAGATCCGCCTGCACGCGCAGCATCTCTACGATCAGCGCGGCCAGGCCGAAGGCCACGCCCTGCAAGACTGGGTGGAAGCTGAGTCCAAAGTATTAGAAAACAGCATTCTGGCCCCGCTCTACCGCAAGTCGCGCGAAAGCTCCCCCGAAGAAGCCGGCTCCTAGAAGTCATCAATCACCACAAACCATGTGGGGACAGCCGCCCTCGGCTGTCCGGCGGCCCAGGTTTATCGGGCCGCAGTTCATAAATAGCCACTAAGGCATCAGGCCTACTTCTTCGCCGCCCCCGCCTTCGCCTTACCCACCCGGCTTCCCTTCTTATCCAGCCGCTCAAACACCGCCGCCACAATCAACGGTAGCCCCACCGTAGCATCCACAAAAACTTCTCCAAACCTCCCACCCTCCGCCGGAGGCACAAACTTCCCCCAAGAAACCGCCTCGCTATAAGGACTACCCGACAACCCGCCCCAGTAAACCGGCTCCGGACAAATCCTCAACCCATAGTGATACCGCTTCAGCGGAATATTCTCCCCCAAGCGCCGGTGCCGCAATTCGCAGAACGGACCAAACTGCTGCGACCAGTTCCGCGGCACGCCACCGCCAATAGTCAGAATCCCAAGTTTTTTCTGCCGCAACAAAGTAGCCGCAAAATGTTCCAGATCAAGAAATGGATCGAACCGAATCTTGTGCCTCCCGGTCGATTCCCGCAGCCGATTATTCAGCGCCGTGTCCAGCCCCATCTCCGAATCGCTGAACGCCGGCACAAACACCGGAACTCCCATCTCGTGAGCCGACTTCAAAATCCCGCGGTCCTGCGCGTTCTTCGCCAGATACGCCCCAATCGCATGATTCAACTTGTACGAGCACATCACTTCATTGTGGTCCCAACCCTCCAGCACCGCCGACATCACTTCTTCCACATCGTCCAGGTTCTGCTCCGGCTCCAGCGTGTCGTACACCCGGTTGTAACCCTGCTCGTAAAGTTCTTCATCACTAACCTCAGGGTTCGCCCGAAAATGCGCCCGCCCCGTAGCCTCCACCAGTCCGTGAGCCATCAACGCTCCGGTCGACACCACAGCATTCACGATACCGCGATCAATCAACTCCGTAACGATCAGCCCCTGCTTGGCCACGGTCATAGCGCCCGACAAAGTCATTACCACAAAACATTCTTCATCGCGAGCCATCGCCTCCAGCACATCAGCCGCCTCGCCTAATTGCCGCCCGGTAAAAGCCGTCTTCGACATGGCCCGCACCAGATCGTCGATCGACTTCACCTTGCTCAGATCAAGCGGCTCCAAAGGGATCAGTTTGTCCTCAATCGGATTATGCAGATGCCGCTCCACCCCGTCACCGGCATGTCCCGCGTGATCGTGCGACTTTCCCGGATGCGAGTTTCCATGATCGCCGTGTTTCAAAACGAGCCTCCAAGCAAAACAAGTAATTTCCGATGGATTACTTTACAGGATGAATGTTAAACGATGAATGTTAAACGACGCCAGAAGCCCTCAACGACTCATGTGGGGACAGCCGCCCTCGGCTGTCCGGCGGCCCAGGTGTATCGGGCCGCTGTGCCGAAGCCGCCACGAACCCCGCACTCGCCCGGCGAACTCCGCGGCGGTTCTCGCGCCCTCCGCCTAAGATTTCTATTGACCGTCGCACCCTATAAACTAGCTAAAAGGCAAAACCACTCCGAGCCGTGGCAGCGCGAGCAAGCGAAAGGACCCAGATGAAACAGCACAACTACGGAGTTCAAGTCGAATGGACCGGCAACACCGGCGAAGGCACAAAAACCTACCGCGGCTACAGTCGCGATCTCACCATCACAGCGCAGGGCAAGCCTCAGCTCCTGGGCTCAAGCGATCCCAGTTTTCGCGGCGATCCATCCCGCTACAATCCCGAGGAACTCCTGGTTGCCAGCCTCTCCGCCTGCCACATGCTCTCCTATCTCCATCTTTGCGCCGTAAATCACTTGACCGTCCTCGATTACAGCGATTCGGCTCTAGGACTGATGGAAGAGAACACGGGCGGCTCAGCGCAATTCACGCGAGTCACCCTCCGCCCAACCGTCAAGATTTCTCCCGGCGACGATCAAGCCAAAGCCCAGGCTCTCCACGACCAGGCCCATCACATGTGCTTCATAGCGCGCTCAGTAAACTTTCCCGTAGACGTAGCACCAACCATCGCAGAAGCGGCAGTTCTTCCCAAATAGTCGTCTCTTCTCAACCCTTGTCATTCCGAAGCGCGCGAAGAGCGTGCGAGGAACCACGGTTTCCTCTGTGTTGACCCTGTGTCCTCTTTGATGAAGCTCTTGAAGTTGCGGGTGCCCCATCCTAGTCGCGTTCTTTTCGACTAGGGTGGGATTCCACGAACGTAAATCCCGTAGTCTTTCCCTCGGGTCGCGACCGTGCCAGCACTCCGATGCTATATTGATCGTCGAGGACCCAAGCGTGCCCCCCGACAAATTCCGAGTAGCCCTGGTGCAGATGTCCTGCGGCCCCGACCCGGAACAAAATCTGAATAAAGCTCTAGAACGCATAGCCGACGCCGCCGGACGTGGCGCCAAAGTAGTCTGCCTCCCCGAACTATTCCAGACACAGTATTTTTGCCAGCGCGAAGACCACTCCCTCTTCGATCTAGCCGAACCAATTCCCGGCCCGAGCAACGAAAAACTAGCCGCCGCCGCCCGCCAGCACGGAGTAGTTCTGATCGCCTCGCTCTTTGAAAAGCGCGCCCCCGGCATCTACCACAACACCGCCGCCATCTTCGACTCTGACGGAAAGCTCAGCGGCCTCTACCGCAAGATGCACATTCCCGACGACCCGCTCTACTACGAGAAGTTTTACTTCACTCCCGGAGATCTAGGCTTCCGCGCCCTCGACACCACCGCCGGCCGCATCGGTACCTTAGTCTGCTGGGACCAGTGGTTCCCCGAAGGCGCGCGCCTGACCGCTCTGCAAGGCGCGCAAATACTTTTCTACCCCACCGCCATCGGCTGGCATCCCGCCGAAAAAGCCGAGTTCGGCCAAGCCCAGCACGACGCCTGGCGCACCATCCAGCGCGCCCACGCCATCGCCAACGGAGTCTACGTAGCAGTGGTCAATCGCGTAGGCTTCGAAACCGGCAACATCCGCGGCAAATCCACCCCCGGCCACGGACTGGAATTCTGGGGCGCATCATTTTTCTGCGACCCCTTCGGCCGAGTCCTAGCCGAAGCCTCGCACGACCAAGAAGAAATCCTGATGGGAGACGTAGACCTGAAGGCCCTCGAAGACATCCGCCGCAACTGGCCCTTCCTCCGCGACCGCCGTATCGATGCCTATGCCCCAATCTCCAACCGCCTATTGGACGGACGGTAAAAAGCAACCGTGAACAAGCCCCTCCGCAATACTTCAAGTGATACTTCAATAGGCGAGGAGTCCGAGCACACGCCCGCAGAGCGCGGCTACCTCATGCCCGCCGAATGGCAACCGCACGCCGCAACCTGGCTAGCCTGGCCCCACTATCAAGGCGATTGGCCGGGAAAGTTCGAGCCTATCCCCTGGGTCTACACCGAAATCATCCGCAATCTAGCGCGCCACGAGC
>Ga0187871_10002822_pt1 | contig 13754 bp, 8 predicted proteins | sample June2016WEW_16_1_FD_132988 | JGI IMG/M metagenome (GOLD analysis project Ga0187871, IMG submission 132988) | Peatland microbial communities from SPRUCE experiment site at the Marcell Experimental Forest, Minnesota, USA - June2016WEW_16_10 | ecosystem: Environmental > Terrestrial > Soil >... | reverse complement strand
GAGCTTTATCTCAACCGTTGGGCGGGGTTCGTTATCCGCTATACCTACTGGGCGGCGCAATGCATCGCGATCGGAGGTGAGGCGACTGCGATCGCGATCTATTGCCAGTGGTGGTTTCCGAACACTCCGAAGTGGATCTGGGTGTTGGGATTTTCGCTGGCGTTGTTGTACGTAAACGCGCGCAGCGTCGCGAGTTTCGGCAGCATCGAGTATTGGTTCGCGATGATCAAGGTAGTCGCCATTGTGGTGTTCATTGTTTTTGGGCTGGCACTTGTAATTGGGCTGGGTCCCATTCCGGCGGTTGGCTTTTCGAACCTCACGGCGCATGGAGGGTTTCTCGCGACTGGTTGGCGGGGCGTCTGGATGGCGATGGCCTTCGTGATCTTCAGCTATATCGGAACCGAGGTGGTTGCGGTTACGTCTGGTGAAGCTAAGAATCCCGAGACCGCCGTGCCGCGAGCGATGCACAGCATGGTGGCGCGGCTGATCCTGTTCTATCTCGGCGCCATTGTGGTTCTCATTAGCATCGTTCCGTGGAAACAGATTCAGCCTGGGGCGGATGTGACCGCCAGTCCATTCGTAAAAGTTTTCCAGCTTATTGGCGTGCCGGCGGCGGCTCACTTGGTGAACTTTGTGGTGATCACGGCCGCTGCGTCCAGCATGAACTGCAATTTATATTTGTGCGGGCGGATGATGTTTTCGCTCGGGCGTGGAGGTTACGCACCACGCTTTCTCGGTCGAGTTTCGGCGCGCGGCATTCCGCTTCCGGCGCTGCTGGTTTCGGCTGCGGGATTGGGCCTCGCGACATTCCTGGCATTCGCTTATCCCGACGGCGCCTTCGTGTATTTGTTCGGAATCGCGCTGTTCGGGGGATTGTTCGTGTGGCTGATGATTTTCGTGACGCATCTTTTTTTTCGCCGGAAGTGGGATGCTGAAGGCCGGCCGCGCCTGCCGGTGCGTATGATCGGGTATCCGTACACATCGCTTGTGGGGGCGGCGGCGATCGCCGCAATTCTTGGGACGACGTGGTGGGTGGAAGGCATGCGCGTAACGTTGATCGCCGGGCTGCCGTGGCTCGGGGCGCTTACGGTAGCATATTTTCTGGTTCGGCGACGGCGCTTGAATGGCCCGGGCCAATGGTAAACTCGTGCGTTGGCGCTCGAAGAGGACCGCAGCGCTTGCAATTATTCTCGGAGGGACTAGTGCGATTACTCGATTCATCTAGACGCCGGTTGTTTGTCGTTGCCGCGCTCGCGACATTGTCTGTTGTGACGTCTCCGGTGTCGGCTGCCGTGTGCTCGAACGACGACAGTGGGTTGAAACTGCCCAACGGCTTCTGCGCGACCGTATTTGTCGACGGCATCGGTCACGCTCGCCACATGGTGGTTTCGCCGGCCGGGGTGGTTTACGTCAACACTTGGACAGACAATGACTACGGGCCAGCGAAGCCACCGGAAGGCGGATTTGTGGTAGCCCTCCAAGATAAAACCGGGAAGGGGAAAGCGGACGTGGTTCAGCGCTTCGGTGAAACCTTGCAATCCGGAGGCAGGGGTGGAACGGGCATCGGCATGTACAAGGGATGGATTTATGTGGAGATCAACGATCGAATCGTTCGCTATTCGCTGCCGGCGGGCGCGCTGGTTCCGACGAGTCCAGCGGAGACCATCGTTTCCGGATTACCTCTGGGCGGCGACCATCCGATGCATCCGTTCATTATTAGTGCAGACGGATCGTTGTATGTCGACGTTGGGACGGCGACGAACTCCTGCCAGCCGAAAAATCGCCAGCCCAATGTACCGGGCGCGGACCCATGCACGGAACTGGAGACTCGCGGCGGAATTTGGCGTTACGACGCGAACAAAACGAATCAGAAATTCTCGCCGGCCGAACGCTACGCTACGGGGATACGGAATGGCGAAGGTTTTGCTGTCGATCCGGCGGGGCACATTTTCGTTACCCAGCATGGGCGCGATCAACTGCATGCGAATTGGCCGAAGCTCTATAAACCGGTCGAAGAAGCCACTCTTCCGGCTGAAGAAATGATGCTTTTGAAACAGGGCGGTGATTATGGCTGGCCCGAATGCTACTACGATGGCATGCAGAAAAAATTAGTGCTGGCGCCGGAGTATGGCGGAGATGGGGGCAAAAAGGTGGGTATTTGCGCGAGCAAGACGGCTCCGGTGGCCGCTTTTCCGGCGCATTGGGGACCGAACGGGATGACGCGCTACGACCAGAAGCAGTTCCCGGCGCGCTACCGTGACGGTGTGTTTATCGCTTTCCACGGTTCATGGGATCGAGCGCCGTATCCGCAAAGCGGTTACAACGTTGTGTTCCAGCCACTGGCGGGCGCGCGCGCATCGGGCACTTGCGAGGTCTTCGCGGACGGTTTCGCGGGCGCGGTGAAAACTCCGGAGGGCGCTGCGCATCGACCGTCGGGTGTCGTGGCTGGGCCGGATGGGGCGCTCTATGTATCCGACGACATTCGCGGACGGATTTACCGGATCGTCTACCAGGGCGGTGGCACAGGCGACGCGAAGGGCACGCCTTGTCCGAATGACTCGGCTGGGGCGGGCGATATTGTCGAAGCGAAGGCGAATGCCGACGGGGGTTCGACGAGTGTTCCCGTTCCCAGTGGAGCGACGCCAGAAGTGGTTGCGCTGGGAGATCGTATTTATCACGGACAAGTGGGCGGAGCGGCGTGCGCGGGTTGCCATGGCGGCAGCGGTACCGGCACATCGGTCGGTCCCAGTCTGACGAGCGGCAAGTGGTTATGGAGCGATGGCAGTTTTGCGGGAATCCTGAAGGTGATTACCGCGGGCGTGCCGCAACCGAAACAATTTCGCAGCCCCATGCCGGCCATGGGAGGAGCGCAGCTCAGCGCTGACCAGGCGTCCGCGGTGGCCGCGTATGTCTGGAGCATCAGCCATCGGTAGTAAATGCGCAGAATTATTGCAGCCGATCGGGACGGCTAATCCGTAATCAGATATGTGAGAGCAATCCGCTTTAGCTTGGCTTCGATCGCATTGGTCTTGGGCGGATCGGGCGCGGGAGCTGCTGCGATTCGCTTCGAAGATTTCGCCTCAGCGCACGAGCTTTCTTTGGTGGGTGATGCCGCGGTGAATGGTGGTGCGTTGCGGCTCACGCCTGCCAAGGGCAATCGATCGGGCGCCGCTTGGTTCCGCGAGAAACAGCCGGTGGGATCCGGCTTCGAGACTACGTTCCAATTCCAATTGACGCAGCAAGGCGGACTCGGACACGGCGCCGATGGGTTTGCTTTCGTGATACAAAATTCCGGGCCGGGAGCATTGGGAGGGCGCGGGTCCGCGGGCGGGTTCGCGGTTGCCGACCCGGCGTTCCACAACAGGGAAACGGCTATTCCATGGAGCATTGCGGTTTTCTTCGACACATTCAGGAATAAGGAAGAGGGCGATCCTTCTAATAACTATGTGGCGTTCTGCACGACTGGCAGGCCCAACGAAGCGCGCTGGCCGGCGCCGCGCCTGGCGTTCACCCCGAATTTGCCGGTCCGGTTGAAGGACCGCAAGGTGCACACAGCGCGTGTGCTGTTTCAGCCGCCGGTTCTTTCCGTCTTTTTAGATGAGGCCTCAGCGCCCGTTCTGCAATCGGTAGTGGATCTTTCGATTGTGCTGGATGCTCAGGGCGCGGCCTGGGTTGGCTTCACGGCTTCCACCGGTGGGGGATACGAGAATCAGGATATTCTCAACTGGTCTTTCACGGCGACGGGAGTTTCCTCCAGCATGTCCACGGTTTCTTCTGAGATTACATTTCACACGTCTGCATGTCTTCCGGGCCGCAACCTGTGTACTCCCGAAAGCGCGGTCGTTGAACACAGCGGAGCAGGGTACCACGTCATTCTGCCCGGCAATTTGGAATGGGGCGCCAGCATTCCGGATTCGCCGGGGAAAACGGTCGTTGTAACAAACGCGCACGGAATTGTTTGTTGGGATTTCACAGCGCGAGGGTCGGAGGGATGCAGCGGGCCTTCCGGCAATGCCACATCCGTGGGTACGGGATTCCTGGCCACAGACGCGCCGGCCGGGGCTTTGCTGATGAGGGCCCATGACGGACATGTCTGGTTTTCCGTGAATGGGCGAAGTGGCGCTGAGTTCAAGAACAATCAAGGATTTTACGAATTCGATTTGGAAATCAAATAGCTACTGACTTTGCCGCGGAGCAAGGTCATCCTGGAAGTGCTGGATTGACTGAGTCCGACGCTATCTGGTGTCCAACAACGGGGGCGGAGAGCTGGACTGTGAAAAGTCAAAGCGCCTCTACCGGGTCCGAACGCTTGCCGTCAATACCGAACTTCTTCATCTTATAGAGGAGCGCCTTATAGTCCACCCGGAGGAGCGTAGCCGCTTGTTTGCGATTCCATCGGGTCCGGTCCAAAGCAGAAAGAATCGCTTCGATTTCCGCTTGCCGCTGGACCTCGTTCACTTTCGTCAAGGTCGACATGGCGGAAGGAGGCGACAACACGACAACCTCCGGATGGGGGAAAGCGGTTGGGGCGTTTTCAGACTGGCGTGAACGATGACGAAGATCAGCGGCAATGGCGTCGGGATCGTGAAGTGCCAGATACTTTCGCATCACATTTTCAAGCTCACGCACGTTACCGGGCCAATGGTAATTCAACATAGCGTCGCTCAGAATCGGAGTGATCTCGACGGCAGCGGCGCTAGGCGTAGCATGCTTCTGGAGGAAGAATGACGCCAATGGCAGGATCTCATCCGGCCGGTCTCTTAAAGGAGGCACGTGGAGGTTGATAACGTTAAGCCGATAATAGAGGTCTTCCCGAAAGCGTCCCTCGCGAATCGCCCGTTCCAGGTCACAGTGCGTTGCGGCCATGACGCGGACATTGACGCGAATCGTCTCCTTACCGCCCAAGCGATGGAATTCCTGGTCCTGGAGGACCTGGAGGAGTTTCGCTTGCAGGCGGAAGTCCATATCTCCGATTTCGTCCAGAAAGATGGTTCCTTCGTGGGCTAAGTCAAACTTACCTAGCTTGCTCTTGATGGCTCCTGTAAAGGCGCCCCGTTCATAACCAAACAATTCGCTTTCGACCAACTCGGTGGGGAGTGCGGCACAATTGACTTTGAGAAAGGGATGCGCGGCGCGTGGAGAGTTGGCATGCAGCATGCGAGCAACCACCTCTTTGCCGGACCCAGTCTCTCCCTGAATGAGGATGGAGGTTTCCGAGACAGCAATCCTGTGGAGCACTTTCTCCATCTTCTTCATCCATGAACCCAGACCGGCCGCCCTTGACTCCCAGACCTTGGGGTTCGCTTTCATCACGGGAACGTGCGACGCATGGTGCTTGGCGAGCGTCTTCTCAATCGCTCCCAGGAGTTGTTCCTGGCTGGCCGGCTTGGTGAGATAGTCGTCAGCGCCACATTTCATTGTTTCGACGATTGTGGAAGGCGTAGAACCCCCGGAAAGCATGATGACCGGCACGTTCTTATTAAACTGACGAATCTCACGCAGTGTTTCGATGCCGTCCTTGAACGGCATCATGATGTCCAACAAGACAAGGGAGACGCGAGAATCGCTGCGCTTCAAGAACTTCAGCGCCTCGTCTCCATTCTCTGCCTGCTCTACCTCGTAGCCATGACATCGGAGCGAAAGCTCGAGGTAATTGCGGACATCCGGTTCATCTTCGGTTACAAGTATTCTTTGCATTTATTTAGTTAAGAAGCTGCCCCTCTCGCGAACGCAGCATGCTCGGGATTTGCTATAAACAAATTTCGCGTCTGTACCTGACCTAAGGGCAGGGTGAATGAGATCCTAGCGCCGCTAGAAGTATTTTCCGCCCAGATTTTTCCACGATGGGCGGAGACGATCATCTTGCAGATCGCAAGCCCCAACCCTCCCCCAGACCGGTCTTGCGAACCACCATAAGATATGTACTCCTCGAAGATGTTCTCCAAATGCTCAGTCGCGATACCAGAGCCGGAGTCACTCACATCCACGCGGTACGCATTCGGAGGCGCGAGCGTACAATCTTCGCCAGCAACGCGGGGATGCACATAACCCCGCACCTCGATCGTGCCACCCTTAGGAGTGAACTTACAAGCATTCTCCAGCAGATTTACCATGACTTGCTCAATTTGTTGGGGTTCGAAGTAAAGAGGTGCTTCCGGACGGCTTAGACTAACTGAAATGGTGATTTGTTTGTCGCGTGCCAGTGGATCTATTTCGTGTATCGCATTGGTGATGGAGGCTTCCAGCGAGGATTCTCTCAGATCCGGGACTCTCACGACATGTTTACCGACGCTCAGTTGGAGCATCCCGGCCGACATGCGGGTAACTTTTTCGACGGCTCTCTGAACGCGTTGTACCAGGTCCACCTGCTCGCCGTTCAGCGGCCCCATAGCTTTTTCCAGCAGGATGCTGCAATAGCCGCTGGCGGCCATCAAGGGCGCGCGGAAGTCATGGACCGCGCGAGCGAGGAAGTTCGTCCGGTCCTGGTCATATTCCTGTAGTTTTAGGTTGGCCATCAGAAGGCACTGCAACACGTCTTTGGCATGCGATTCGGGAGAAATCGAGTCCGTCTGCGTTGAAATCGAGGTTCGATTGCTCTTACGAGCCAACACCTGGTCTATGAAAATCTCGAGTGTCCGATGGTTTAACGGTTTCAGCAGCGTACTGCCGGGTCCCAAGGGCATGCGGGTAAGAAACTCATGTAAGTACTTCCTGTTCACCAAGAACAGCTGTTCCTGGTTAGGGGTATGGGTTCGGGAACTCGGGGACCAATGGGGAGTGTCAATATCCCAAATCAGAAGGTCAGCTGCAACGGATTGTCCTTTGTCAGGCTCGACCAGGACCACCTCGCTCCGGTCTAAGCCGAAGCTCCGTACGGCCTCGTGGCACGACTCCAACAGGTGGAGATCTCTGGATAATAAACAGATTGTGAAAGACGCGTGACCGTGCGTGGGTCCGGCTAGTGTTTCAATCATTAAGTTGGTGTTTGAACCATCCATCAAACAACTCTGTGGCTACACAACAGTAGCCGGGCGCGCACCTGAGCCTCATGCGACTGCAGGAACACACTCTAAACCGTCTAACTACTTACAACATTTTGGGGTACTTTCCGAAGATACACTCAGAGAGTGCCAAAACACAGGAGGGAGTTGACCCCACCCCTGGGGAGGACGTACTACCGATAAGTACTATTAGAAATCGGCCAGTAAATGGAGGCTGAACTCGCAAGAACGGCAACCGTTGAAATGAGGAAAGGTGCGAATAAGTTTCTTGATGCGGCGCGATCATTTTTCGTAGAGAGGTTGCCTGAAATTTTCAAGAAGGCGGGGCGGCGCTGCTTACTCTTGCCGGGGGTGTAGTGCTTGCAAAATCGTCAGATCGCTAAAGATTGAGGGCCGTTCGGCGGCATGGACGTGAGCGGCCGCAAGCTACGATCGGTCGCATAAGAAGCCGCGCTTTGGCGATCATGAATTCCGAGTTTGGCATAAATTGCGCGGATGTGCCAACGAACTGTCTCTCGACTGATAAAGAGCGACGCGGCAATTTCCCGGTTCTTATGGCCCTGGGCGAGGAGCGCTAGTATCTCTTCCTCCCGGTCGGTGAGCCTGCACGGGTCGTGCGAGGAAAAATAGTCGCGACACAGCTGCGAGAGAAGGAGCCTGGGCGCCCAGAGTTCGCCGGCAGCAACCGCCTCCACCGCCCGGCGGAGCTGCCCGGGGGGCGACTCCGGCCGCAGGAACCCCATGCAACCCATCTCTAATAACGACATGCAGCGGGCTGAAGACTCGTCTCTTACGAATACGAGAACGGGCACAAGCCTACCGTACTCGGCTTTTCTGGCGAATAGGACAGGATCGACTTTTGACAAACAATCGTGGTCAACTATCAGCACGCAAGGAAGAAAACTCCGGCATTCCTCAAGTATGGACTCAGCTTGAGAAGAGTTGGCACGAACGATTTCGCGATCAGAACTGCCTGCAAAACATCGTCGAATCCGCTTCCAATGAACAGCGGCTCCTCCGCCAATCACGAGGAACCGTGGGTGTCCCGAAGCCACCATCAAGCACACCTCCGAACCCCTACGGGAAATGCTGACGTCCAAGTCTCTCAAAGAATGTCATTAGGTGCAAGCTTTTGGAGTCCTGAATCGTACTAACGGTACTGTTGCATGGAGAAGTCGTAATGGAATGTAAAAGGGAACGCTAGAACGAACGTGGTCTCAAAAGTGCACGGTGTCCGTGTGAAGACAAAAGAGCTAGCGTGCAGAAGCTGAGCAGTAGAGGTTTGCAGCGTTAGGAACATTTATGAAGACGGCGTCGGCTGTGCAATACAATGCGGTGCGCCGGCTCAAAACGGATCAATCATTCATGGGGCTCCCGCCGCCTGTCGAGCGTCGAAAGTTCGAGAGACTTCCTCTGCAGTTGTCTCTTCAGTTCCGCAGGGCCTTCCGTCGAGACGAGGTAATAGGATGCATCACGGAAAATATTAGCGGCGAAGGGATTTACTTCGTTTCGTTGCATTCCTTGATAGCGGGGGAACGGCTGGAAATCGATATGCTTCTGCCGCCTCTTGTTTCGGGCAACAGTCGGGTAAACGTGCATCTCCGATGCCGGGCTCAGGTGGTGCGCGTCGAGTCAACCCGTCGGGGTCTTGGTCAGGGGATTGCCTGCCGAATCGAGAAGTACACGATCCAATTTGGGGATGCGGATCTTCTGAGTGATCAGATGTTCAAAAGTGCCAAGGCTTAGGAATCTTTCCAGAATTGTAAGTAAGTGGCATCCAAAAGTGCTAGTGGAGATCCATGCCCAAACCAGGGGACGCTGTCCATATCCCGCTGCCCCATTCGCCTAGCGCTCCGCGTGAAACCCACCGCTGACATGCCGAGACCAGGGAAGCACGCTACTGGGCCAAAGAAGAAGCGGGCACGGAAGAAAACGGCGAAGGGCCCCTCGCTACCGTCCTTATCTTAAGTAGTACGTTGTGCCACAAGTTGGTACTTGACAGTCATCTTTGCTCGCAAGTAGACTAACACTCAATGAAAACTATGGTGAAGCTGCTATTGGCTGTTGTTGGTCTCTGCTGGGTGCCAGCCTACGCCAGCACAATTTTGTACACCGATAGCGGAACGTTTACAGCATCGACTCCGAGTGACGCATTCGGATTCTCAGGGCCAAGCGAAACGTGGGCATTCTCCTTCGAGGCAGACACTAAGCCCGTAGTTTCCGACACCGGCATGGGTGGGTTCAGCTTCGCTTTTTCAGATTTCAGCTATACCCTGGACGGCTCGCCTGTTGCGATCACGCCGAGCTTCATCCGGTTCTTCAGTGGGACAAATTTCGGCGGATTTGCGATTTGCTTAGATGGATCGACCTTCGGGACGTGCTCTGAAGGACTGGCGACGGATGGTCCCCAGATGTATACCGGAACGCCTTCCGCACCGACGTTGATACCGGGAACGTTCGTCCAGGATGGTTTGGGTGTGATTTCCGACTCGATCACTTACGGCGAGCCAAATACTACTCTAGTGGGCACTGCTGTCCCTGAACCCTCGACTTTACTCACTCTCGGCACAGCACTTTTGGCATTAGGCGTACGCCGTCTATGCCGGCGCAGATAGCAGCTTTAGATTCGAGGGATTAAACGCGCGTAGGTGGCTGAGGCCTCGCCGGGACAGTTGCTTCGTCAAGTGCGCAATTCGCGAATTGTTAGTAAGTGGCATCCAAAAGTGCTAGTGGAGATCGAACCAGTATCAGTAAGCGGCGCTCCAACCGGTATCCGAGATCTGCGCGTCAAACCCTGCTCCTACTGAGCGGCGCGGAAGGCGATCAACTGCATGATCCAGGGGCCGCTCTGGTTGAGAGGTGCGGTAGCGCCGTAGGTCCCTGTTGCCGTGACTGTCCGGTCTTCGACGATGTCCCCGTCAGGAGAGGTGATCATCCTGTTCGTGAAGCCCGCACCAGCTACGGCGGTAGAAGTCCAAACGATGTTCGCGGCAAACAGCAAATCATTAGCATTTGTGGTTGTCACCGATCCGCTTCTGCTGGTCTTACTATTCCCGCTCTTTGACGCGGTGACATCCACTGGATTGTTAGGATCTGCTCCGCTGTACTCAAGAATCCGAATGTCTGGGGAGACAGCTGCATCTGAGAACGTAACGGTAACGATGTTTGATCCGGCGGCAGGCGCCAGTATGTTCTTAGCATAGTAAATAGATTGCGAGAGCTTTCCCTTTAGTACAGTCGGTCCGGCCGCAAGCGTGTACGTGTTGCCGCTGGCGTCAGTGACAGCATTGACCACAGCTGTCGAGTCGTTCCATCCGACTACCACGATGTTGAGGTCGCCTGCCGTCTGAGTCGCAGTGAACGTGACACTCACTGCGGTTTGAGGAGTCTGAGGTGTAGCATAGTTGCCCTGCACATAACTGATGCTGGTGGTGACCGGGGTGGCAGTAACGATTACGCCGATGGTCCTGCTCACACCAGCGTAAGTAGCGGTCAAAGTGACGGGTGTCGCAGCGTTCACACTACTTGTGGTCACGGGGAACGTTGTTGAATTGGCACCTTGCGCGACGGTTACCGACGTTGGCACGCTGGCGGCACCGGAATTCGAACTGGAGAGCGTTACAACGGCCCCGCCGGAAGGGGCTGCTGCTGTCAGAGTGACGGTTCCTGTGGCGGACTGGCCGCCGAGGATTGTGCCGGAGCTGACCGAAACACTGTTGAGTACCGCAGGGACCGGATTGACGGTCAGGGCGAACGTCATGCTGACACCGGTATATGAAGCGGTCAGAGTAGCCGACGTAGAGATATTCACGTTTCCGGCCGCTACCGTGAAGGATGCCGAGGTTGAGCCCTGAGGGACCATTACGGACACCGGAACGCTGGCCGCGGAGGTATTCGATGAGGATAGTGTTATAACGGCCCCGCCGGTCCCGGCTGCCGCACTAAGATTCACGGATCCAGTACCGGACTGACCGCTCATTATTGTTCCGGGGCTAACTGAAACACCAGTGAGCGCCGCCGGTAAGGGATTCACGGTGAACCCGGCCGTCTTGCTCACGCCGGCGTAGGAAGCAATCAGTGTGATCGAGGTCGAAGCGTTTACAGTACCGGAGGTCACGGCGAAGGTCACTGAGGTCGCGCTTTGCGGTACGGTTACAGTCGCGGGAACGCTGGCGGCCGAGGTATTCGAACTTGCAACCGATACAACTGCGCCGCCCGACGGAGCTGCCGCGGTCAGCGTGACTGTTCCGGTGCCCGACTGTCCGCTGACTACGGTACTTGGGGAAACCGAAACCGCGCTCAAGGCTGCAGCGACCGGATTCACGGTCAGTCCGAACGTAGCAGTCGCGCCGGAATACGAAGCGGTTAGGGTGATTGAGGTTGAGGTAGTGACGCTACCGGTGGTCACGCTGAAGTTCGCAGATGTGGAGCCCTGAGGGACTGTTACGGATGCCGGCACGCTGGCGGCAGAACTCGGGCTAGAAAGCGATATAAGTGCACCACCCGAAGGGGCTGCAGCGGTGAGAGTGACTGTTCCCGTTCCGGATTGGCCACTGACGATGGTGTTGGGGTTGACCGAAATACTGCTGAGCGCCGCAGCGGGAGGATTGACAGTGAGGCCGAACGTCGAGGTGACGCCGGCGTAGGTAGCGGTCAAGGTGACTGAGGTCGCCGTATTGACACTACCGGAGGTTACGGTGAAGGTCACTGAGGTCGCGCCTTGCGGTACGGTTACGGTCGCCGGAACGCCGGCGGCCGAGGTATTCGAACTTGCAACCGATACAACTGCGCCGCCCGACGGGGCTGCAGCGGTGAGCGTGACTGTTCCGGTGCCCGATTGTCCGCTGACGATGGTACTCGGGGAGACGGAAACCGCGCTCAGGGCGGTAGCGACCGGATCCACGGTCAGACTGAAGGTCGCCGTTCCGCCGGAATACTTCGCGGTTAGCGTTACGGACGTCACGGCGTTCACGCTAGTCGTGGTCACCGCGAATGTTGCCGAAGTCGCACCTTGCGGTACGGTTACGGTGGACGGCACACTGGCGGCAGCACTCGGGCTGGAGAGCGATACAACCGCACCGCCGGAAGGGGCTGCAGCGGTCAGCGTGATTGTTCCGGTGCCCGATTGTCCGCTGACGATGGTACTCGGGGACACTGAAATCGCGCTTAGGGCCGGGGAGGGCGGATCAACGGTTAGGCCAAACGTCTCGCTGGCGCCGGAATAGGAAGCCGTCAAGGTGACTGCGGTTGCCTTAGTCACACTCCCGGCGCTTACCGAGAACGTCGAGGACGTTGAGCCTTGGGGAACTGTTACGGTGGAGGGTATGCTGACGTCGGCGGGAGACGAGCTCAGATTAATCGTGGCCCCTCCGCTTCCCGGCGCGGAGGTTAGGGCGACGGTGCAAGTTGATCCCACCGTTGGGCTCACTGCTAACGGGGTGCATGAAAAACCATTGAGAGCGGGACCGGGCACGATTGTCACCACGCCGCCACTACCAGATGTGGGTAGAGTTGCGGCACCCGCGCCAGAGGCCATATCGCTCGCGAACTGGATTTGAGAGGATGTGTCCGTGGTGGAGGCAGACAACGTCAGGGAAATGGTTGCCACGATGCCGTTGGCGATCGTCCCATCGTTTAACCCCGACACTATGCACCTTGAGATTCCCGAGCCGGTAGCGCACGTCACCGACTTGCTCGCTCCGGTTGCCGCAGGCCCCGCGGCGATTGTGAGTGACGAGAAATCCACCGTGGAGTAACTGAGAGTCCATTCCAGGGAGGCTGGTTGGGTGGTTGAAGCGGTCATGGAGACGTCCAACGTCACGGCCGCGCCGGGGGCTGCAGAGCCCGACGATAAGGCGAGGATAACGTCTTGTCCGTAGCAGGTTGCAGTGGGGAGGAGTGCGAGAATAAAAACAAGGCTAGCCTGGGAACAGGACAGGCTGGGCATCGGTCGAAAGCGGTTCGTCATGGGTATGAGCCTCACCAAGATCGACTATAGTACTCGCGCGAAGGTCTTACTATTGTTGGTATACCCTACTTGAGCTGTTAATCGGTCGAGGGATCTTGGGGATCGAGGTGTAGCAACCTCGGGGTACTTACGTAGGCCAAGTACCAGCTAATAGTATATCAACGGGATCGAGTGGAAATCTTGGCGAGGGCGTCTTTTGCATTCGCCGCATATGCGAAATTGGGGTCGTTCTCAAGCGCCTTCTGCAGAGATCCCTGGGCGGCGTCCAGATTTCCAGCGGCGACGTAGGCCATCCCCAGGTGATACTGGAAAACCGGGTTCTTGGGAACTTCGCGAACGCAATCCTTCAGCTGTTCCACTGCAGACCCAGCGGATCCCAGCTTGTAGTAAGCCCACCCGAGTGCATCGGACGCTATCGGAGAATTTGGCAGTTTCTGTTTGGCTGCCTGGGCCAGATTGAGGGCGACATTGACGTCTCCACCGTGCTCGAGGTACAGGTAGGCCAATTCGTCGGCCACAAATGGAGAGTTGGGTTCGACCCCATGCGCCTTCTCAAAGAGTTTCTTGGCGTCCTCCCAGTTTCCCTCCTTTTCAAACTGGCTCCCTAAGGCCGCGTAGTTCGATAAGTTATGTGGATTCAATTCGATCGCGGTACGAGAGTCAGCCTTACCCTTTTCAACGTCACCTCGAGCGAAGTCGATGTTGGCGAGGAGAGTGTAGGCGTTCGGCATTTTAGGATCCAGCGCCAAAGCCTGGCGAACACTGGCCTCAGATTTCTCCAAGTC
>Ga0187871_10002820_pt1 | contig 13766 bp, 13 predicted proteins | sample June2016WEW_16_1_FD_132988 | JGI IMG/M metagenome (GOLD analysis project Ga0187871, IMG submission 132988) | Peatland microbial communities from SPRUCE experiment site at the Marcell Experimental Forest, Minnesota, USA - June2016WEW_16_10 | ecosystem: Environmental > Terrestrial > Soil >... | reverse complement strand
GGCGAGTACCGCGCAAGTTACGAAGCGGGAATGACCAAACTCGAGGAGTTGCTCGAGTGGTGCGCAGATCTGCGAATCAACGCGGTGACCGCGTGGGTTCTGTCGACAGAGAATCTGCGTCGACCCGCGGCCGAGTTGAATCCGTACTTTGAGGTGCTAACCGAACTCTTCAAGCGACTCCCCCAGCAGGCGGAACGGCTCCAGTACTCACTGTCGGTGAGCGGAAGCCTTGACCTGCTCCCGCCGGATCTCGCACTGGCGGCAAAACAGGCGGTCGACCTGGTTGGAAACGGCGGCGCCACGCGTATGGACGTCAACATCGCACTGTGCTACGGAGGACGCCAAGAGGTCGTCGACGCCTGTCGTTCTCTGATCGCCGAACTCGTTGCGGAGGGCGTACCTCCCGATCAATTGGCAGAGTCGGTCGACGCGCAAGGTCTGGCCCGAAACCTGTACGCGGCCGACCTTCCCGATATCGATCTCGTGATTCGCACGAGCGGCGAGAGTCGTCTCTCGGGATTCTTGCTCTGGCAGTCGGCCTATGCGGAGTTCGTCTTCGTCGATCCATTCTGGCCGGCGTTTCGCAGAGTGGACCTGCTGCGCGCCCTGCGTGACTTCGCACGGCGGGACCGTCGACTGGGTGCGTGAAGGAATCGGATGGTCTGGCAGAGTTGCGTCGACCGCTTGAACTCAGCTGACTATTCGGTCACCGAGAAACCTTCGAGCTAAATTCCACGGAAGGAAATCTGGTTGTCGTATGGTAGTTGCCTTCGTAGTCAATGACGAGGGCTTCGAATTCGTCGAGTCTCTCAATCAGAGGGAGCGCCTGCACACCCGCGACGGCGAGGGCGGTCGCGAGGGCATCGGCGAGGCCGAGGTCCGTACCGGTCACCGTTGCTGACGCCGCTCGAGACGTCGGCCGACCGGTGTGCGGATCAATAAGGTGCCAGCCGCGTTCGTATACACCCGACGTGGCGACCGCGCCCGGACTCTCGACTACGCACGCGAGACGCCTCGGCGCCATCGGGTCCACAATTCCTATTCGATATGGCGCGTCGCGTTGCGGACCGCCGAAGCTGGCGGTGTCGCCGGCTGCGTTCACCAAGGCGCCACGAATCGGGCTCCGGCGCAGCACGTCGAGCGATCGTTGCGCGGCCCAGCCTTTGACGTAGCCCGTGGGGTCGACACCTCCGGGCAGTGACCAGGGGTCGAACCAACCGTCCGTGACGTTCCTCGCCACTTCGCAGAGTTCCAAGACTTGCCTGACTTGCGTGGGGCACTGACCGAGGGTCACTTCTCCTCGTCGCAGCTGAGATATGGGACTGTCGTTGCGGTAGGTGCTGAACACTTCGTCGGCCTCGTGAAGTACGTCGATCGCTTCTCGGAGTAGTACTTGCAGTTCCTTTGACGGCGGGTGGTCGTCGTAGAGGTCGAACGTCACGACTGTGCCCATGACCGGCTCATCTTGATGCAGGACCCTGCGTGTCCTTTGGTCCTTTGCGGCTTCGCCCATCACAGTCCCAACTTCGAGAGAGCCGACTGGAGAGACTGTTCAAATCCGGCGGACGTATAGCTCGCGCCGGAGACGCCCTGGATGTTCGCGCTCTGTGCGCTCAGCGCCTCTTGCTCGAGAAGAGGGATCGACTGTTGGTCGACGTACTCCGAGCGAGGGTTGCCTCCGTCGTCGATTGACGCAATTGAAATGTTGAGGATCTTGCTTCCCGAGACGGTCACTTTGACGGACAGAATGCCGTAGTTGTAGTTGGCGGACTCGCCGGTGGCGCTGCGCGTGGCCGACGGTGTCGGGGTCGTCGTGGTGGGGGCCACAGTTGTCGTGGTGGGAGGAGGAGTCGATCCTCCAGATCGAGGGACACTCGTAGTGGTCGGCGTGATTGTGGTTGTCGTCGTCGATCGAGGCGGCACCGTCGCCGCCGACAACGAGCCGAGCGACAGATTCACCGCACTCGAATTGAAGCTCAATAGTCCGGCGAGCCCCACGACGGTGCCCGCGATCACAATCTGTGCTCGTCTCATGCGCTTTCAACTCCGATTGTCATATGCGGGCCTTCCTTTGCCTAAAAGGCAAACGCCTCTTGGTGGATCTGCTCGCGTCGAGCTCCGAGGCGCAAGAGTGTCTGGGCGATGCCTTCGCTGAAGCCGGAAGGCCCACAGACGTAAACGTCCGTGTTGCTCACGTTCCCGACGAGCTTTCGAAGGACTTTGTAATCGAGGTGCACCTTCTTGCGTGAACCGACGATCTCGTGGAGTTGTCCGCCTCGTTCGCTCACGAGTTGCGTCACCTCTGCGCGGTGCACGAGGTCTTCGAGGCTCGAAGCGCGCAAGATGACGGTGACGTCGGTTTGCTCAGGCAGGTCTTCGAGTAGAGCTCGAATCGGAGAGATACCGACACCCGCGCCGATCAGGACGACGCGCCCGGCCCGTCGGGCGTGACGGGTGAAGACGCCATAGGGTCCCTCGACGAACACCCGCGTACCCGGCTTGAGCCGCGTCGCGGCCAAGCTCTGCATTCCGAGTCGTTTGATCGTGACTCTGATGAACGGCGGTCGCGGGAGCGCCGACAGAGAGTAGGGATGCGAGTGCCACCACAGTCCTCGCGCCATGAATCGCCACTGAAAGAACTGCCCGCCCGAAACCTCGAAGTGCGACATGTTGCGACCCTTGACGATGATCGAGTACACCCCGGGCGCCTCTTCGCGCACGCTCACGACCCTCAATTGGTGGCGAAGGTTCTTGATGAGGGGACGCACAACTCGGAGGCCCAAGACGACGCCAAGGGCGCCGGCCGATAGGGCAATCCAGAAGTCCAGCGATATGGGATGACCGATGAACATCACGCCGGTCTTGATTTGATGAGCGAATCCGAGCACGAGTGCGAGGTAGAGGTAGAGGTGGACGGCCCACCACGTCTGATACTTCATCTTGCGGCGAACCGCCGGCACGGAGGTCACGCCGGCCACTATCAAGAGCACAAAGGCGACGGTGGCGGTGAGCATGTCCGGATAGTGCATGATGAACGTCCAGAACTCGCTCACGACACCGACGTTCGAGGCTTCGGCGTACCCAAGGGTGATGAACGCGACGTGGAGGGCGATGAGCGCGATCGGCCATCCCCCGACGGTTCGGTGCCATCGGACGAGTCGGACCTGACCGACCGTCGACTCGAGCCACGGAAGCCTCGTGACCAGGAGGACCATGATGATCAACAGGTACGTGCCGCTCAAGCCGGTCAGTCGTCCGAGGAACGTGAACCAACCGCCCGCGGATTCGAGCGACGAGACGGACTCTCCTATGAACGCGAGGCCGACCGAGACACCGAGGCCTATCCCGGCGACGAGAGCAAGTGCGTTCGCGACTCGCGGCCGTGGCGGTCGAGCCGCTCGGCGAGGAGCGCGAGTGGGACGGGGCCTCGTTGGGAACGTCGTGACCTTGCGGTCCGGTCCGGTGGTGACGTCGGTCATGGTTTGACGATCTTGGGATGGGCGACGGCGGACATCACGATGAAGTCGCGCGCCCACCACGATTCGAAGTACCGCGCCGGTGTACCCGTCATGGCTGGCAGAAGTTCAGTCCCGTTGGTGGGTGCCGCGAGCCCGCCCGCCGTCGACGGCCGGTAACTCGAGAAGTTGACCCAGTCAGTATTGATGTCGAGTTCCATTGCCCGCACGGCGCCAGCGCGCACGAGGAGATTCGCGAGGTCCGTGATGTTGAGCCCCGGCCCACCGACGTACACGAGTGCCCCGTTTGCCGTGATTCCAAGTCCCGAACGCCAGACGTAGACGGCGTTGCCCAGTGTGAATCCCCATTTGGTCGTGTCATTCGCTTGCAGCCCCGCCACCGGTCGACCATCGTTGACGAGTAGGTCCAGGTTCTGGCGAACGGACACGATGGAGTGATTCAGGGTTACACCGTTTCCCCACGCCACGATGTTGCTGGTGCCGTTGCGGTACACCACGAAGGACGCCGCACCTTTGCGCAGCGGCACCTCGGTTCTTCCCGCCGTGTAGTAGCCGCCGTTCGCGTCGGACATGAGAAAGCCGGCGTTGAAGGCCGCTACGAGCGTGCGTGCCGAAGAGTCTTTGATCGGAGCGGTCAACGGGTACGGGCCGCCGCCAGGTATCCAGCTCCCCGAGTAGAGCGACGCTCGCAAGAGCTTCGTATCCATCCAGGCGACGCCCACCACATAACTCGTGTGCAGCGCATCCGGTCGAAGCGTGGTTTCGTAGATCGCTGGAACACCGTCAACGCGCCGACCCACGGGTGTCCAATCTCCTTCACCGAGGATGGCCGGTGACGCGAAGGGAATCATTGGTTGTGGGGTCGGCAGATAGCCGATCGGGGCCGCAATCTTCTTTTGGGATGTTGGGGGTGTTCGGATCGAACCCGGCGGTAGAGTGCCGCCAACGGGTGGCGGGTGGTGGCTGTACCACTCGTTTTCGGCCCAATTCACGATGCTGGCCCCGCCGTGACTCCGGGCCCACTCGGCGAAGCGTGAGCCCACCGAACCGCCCAGCGCGGGGTTCAAGAGCGCACCGCCGACTGAGAAGGTCAACCAGATGAGGAATGCCAGAAAGAGGAGCAGTACGACCGCCGCTGTGCGTCGGCGCCCGCGCAGTCGTCTCCGCCCGGTCCGCGTTGAATGGATATGCCGGGGACGCTGCGGACCATGGCGAGGTGGCCTGTAACGATTAACGGTGGACTGTGTCATGGAGTATCAGCGGGCGCTCAGCCACGGGCCGACCGAGTGGATCGTGAGCAATGCGAGTACGACACCGCTCACGAGGCTCGTCGTGATCGCGAGTCGACGCCACCGCGAGCCAGCGACCCTGACCCTCGTGCGACGAACCCAGTCCTTCGTCGACAACCGGACCGTCTCACTGATGTGACCGAGCACGTGGATGGTCATGCACGCGAACCACAGGACGAAGCTCGCTTGGTGCAGGAGCAACATGTCGCCGCGCCAAGCGAACGGTCCGAAAAGGAGCAAGATGCCCGATCCAAAGAGAACGATCGTCAACAGGGCGACGAAGGGTCCGAGCAGCCGTAGGACCACCGGAGGCGGACCCTTCTCTCTGTACTCTCGCGAACCCGAGTAGTACTTAGCGAATCGCCAGAAAGTACTGGTGAGTTTGACCAGGATCGGTGGCACCAGCAACATGCCGACGAAGACGTGCAGCGTGAGTAGCGACCCGACGCGCAAGACCGTGACGCCTTCGATGGCGAGCAACACCAGGAGTACGAGCGCAGTCGAACTCGTAAGACGCGCGTTCGCCTCCGTGCCCGGCCGACGCGCGTGAACTGCTCGCCGAGCGCTTGACGGGCTGGGGCGATGCTCGAATACCGGTTGACTGTGGATGGTCATCGTCGCGAATCGGCCTTGAATAGTGACGCGTCAAAGTCGCGCACATTGGAGGAGACGATTTTGAACGAGCAGGTGCCGTGTCGAGTGCTCGTCATGGATTAAAGGCTAAGGAGCGAACCTTACGGCCTGATTAAGGACCTACGACTCTTCACGAATTCTTACACTCTCTTCGAATCGATGGAACTCGCACCGACGGTCTGCTCACGTCGCACCGTGGTAATCGTTGACCGGAGTCTGTTGGCCGCCCGCCTTGACGACGCGACGCCACGTGATTTCAAACCTCGCACCACCGATCGACGCGGTGCCGATCGTGCAGTGCGCCTGCGTCGTACGAATGATGGAATCGGCGATCGCCAGGCCGAGCCCGGTGCCACCGGCGGGCGTCGAGGTTCGATGGAACCGATCAAAGATGAGCTCACGTTCTTCCGGCTCGATACCCGGTCCGCTGTCGTCGATTTCGAGCGACACCAGGTTCCCTTGGGTGGTGACGATCACCTCCACTTGACCTCCCGGGCCGGCGAACTTGCACGCGTTGTCGACCAGGACGCCAACGAGGCGATCGAGGGACTCGCGCGGCGCCCGCACGTACGCAATCTCGTCGCCCAACTTCATGAAAGTGAGACGCAGTTTCGACGTCTCGGCCACGGCCTGGAATCGCTGCGTGCAAGTGAGTGCAACGACTTCGAGATCAACCATCTCATCGGCGTGTGGGTCACGTTCACCATCGGAACGGGCGAGCCACAAGAGGTCTTCGACGATTCGCTGGAGGCGATCACCTTCTCCGCCAATTCGTTCGAGGGTCATGCGGTACGACGTTGCATCTCGGGGTTTGCTGAGCGCGATCGACACCTCGGCTTGAATGACGCTTAACGGAGTCCTCAACTCGTGGGACGCGTCGGCAGTGAATTCGCGTTGGCGACGCTGGGCTCGAGCGATGGGAGAGAGTGCGCGAATGCCTACCACGAACGAAGCGCCGTACATCAAGACGAGCAACGCGGCACCAAAAATCAGTTCTGCGTTGACCAATGAAACTCGAACGCGCTCGACGTCGGCCAAACTCTCACCCGCCACGAGCCAACCTGATTCAAACGGGACCGCGCGAACACCGAATGTCGATCGTCCAATCGACAGCGAAGCGTCGCCGACCAACCACTTTGTTGACGGGAGTCTGGGTGCGCCCGCCGTCAATGCGGTGCTCGCCCCGCTGGCATCGACTTTCCATACGAAGACGGGCGCGTCGTCGTCATCGAGGTCGTTGGAGTCTTTGAAGGCCGTCCCCGTGATCGAGGCCTCGCGTTGTCCATCGCTCTTAACCGCGAGAGTGAGTTTCTGCGCCAAACGCACGTCCACCTGTGACGTCAAGTGATCGATAAGGGAAAAGTTGAAGACGAGCGCGATGACCACATAACTAGCCATGCCGATGACTGTGGCGACCACGGCGACCTTGCCCGCACGTCTTCGATCCGAACGCTCCGTTTTCACGACGCCACGACTCGATAGCCGAAGCCTCTGACGGTCTCAATCCTCGCGTCAGACCCGGAAATCTTGGAACGAATTCGGGCGATATGGACTTCAATGGTGTTGGAACCGACGGCGTCAGCCTGATCGTTCCACACCTGGGTGGCGATCGTTCGCCGCGAGACCGCCGCTGGACTCCTACGTAGAAGCAACTCGATGAGAAGACGCTCGGTCGAGGTGAGTTCAACGAACTGGCCCGCCGCTCGCAACTCTCTGGTCGCGGCGTCGAAAAGCAGGTCACCGCAGCGAATCTCTTCAACAAACCGTAACGCCGGTCGCCGTTGCAGGGCCTGGAGCCGAGCGATCAGCTCTCCGAAGTCGAAGGGCTTCACCAGATAATCATCCGCGCCGGCGTTGAGACCTTCCACCCGATCAACTGGCGCGTCGCGAGCCGTCAGAATCAATATCGGTGTCGTGACGCCGGACCTGCGAACGACGGCGAGCGTTTCGATACCGCTGCGTTTGGGCATTCGCCAATCCAAGATTGCCACTTCGTATTCGTTATCCCTCAGCATTGTGGTCGCGGCCTCACCGTCCGCAACCACGTCGACCACATAGCCGGCTTCGTGAAGGCCGCGTTCGAGGACCTCTCGTAACGTGCGGTCATCTTCTGCGACGAGGACTCTCACGGCAGACCACCAACTTTCGTTCGAGCATGTTGTGCCCGGGCTTCGCATGGAAGTCCACTGCGGAAACGGCACTCGAGCGACAACGAATCAGTCTTACCGAAGTTTGTGCGAATGAGGTGTTCGCGGTCATCCCAACTATCTCGACTATCGATCAACTGCATCAGTCACCATTCGCCAAAGTGGCGCGGGCAAATGCCGCAACCCGAAAAAGAGGTACCGCAGGATTGGCGGGCTCCATATGATCGACTTCCGCTCGGCGAGGCCCTTCATGACGTCGTCGGCCACTTCATCAACACCGATGGCAAACGGAGGATCTTTGACGCCGGTCGTCATCTTCGAGCGCACGTGTCCCGGCCGGACAAGTTGTAGCGAGACGCCGGTGCCCTCCAAAGAATCGGCGAGTCCCTGGCACACTCGATCGAGGCCCGCCTTTGCTCCGCCGTACAAGTACTTGGCGCGCCGCACGCGCACAGCGGCGACCGACGAGATGACCACAATTCGGCCGCTGCCTTGGCGCACCAAGTGAGCGCGGACCTGTGCCAACGCGGCGACGGGCCAGGCGAAATTCACGGTCGCCATTTCACCCGCCCTGGCGGCGTCATCCTCGAAACACTCCTGGTCGCCGAGGAGGCCCACCGCGACCAGCACCAAGTCGACCGAACCTCCTGCCATCTCAAACGAATCGTTCACAGTGCGTTCAGCGTTAGAGGTATGACGGGCGTCGAACAGAACGATGTCAACTTGGTGAGCGCCCGAGGCCAGAGCCTCAGACCGCGCTTCATTGAGTAGTCGCTCGTTTCTTCCAGCCAGCACGACGGTACGAGTGCGCGCCGCGCAGAGCCGCCTGGTTACGGCACGCGCGATGTCCGAACTGCCGGCGAGCACCAGAACGCTTTGCGGTTCTCCGAAGGCGTTCTCCATGTCAAACGCCAACCAGATTGAGCCGGCGCGCGAGGTCGCTCGTCAGAACGTGCTCAGGATCCACTCGACTCTTGACGGCGAGAAATGCGTCGAGTCGGGGATACATGGCGATCACTTTTTCCGGACTCAATCGCGCGTCCTTGGCCAGATAGATCCGACCATTGGCCGCCAACACGATCTCGTCCAGATCGTCGAGCAGTCGAGGCAACGTCGCCCGACCAAGCGGCAGGTCCAGCGCCAGAGTCCAGCCCGGCATGGGGAACGAGAGCGGTCCCGGGCTAGACGGTCCAAATCGCTTCAACACCGCAAGGAAGCTGGCGACGCGCGCAGTAGAAAGGAACTCTATTGCCTTGCGTACCGTGTCACTTGAGGACTCCGGTACGCAAAACTGGTACTGCACGAAACCACGTCGACCGTAGAGGCGATTCCAGTCGCGGACTCCGTCCAGTGGATGAAAATAGGACGAGATCGATGTGGGTTTGCCCCGCTGCACGCGCGGTGACGAATCAAACCACGCCTCATTGAACGCCCTTACGGTGAAGGCGTTGAGTAGACCATTTGGAGCATCGAAGGGCACCTTGAATCGGGCCGGTGTGGGCGCGTGCAGCGTCGCGGTTTCGACGTCGAACGCGCGAGCGTGTTCCCCTCGGGTCAGCACCGCACGTCCAAGATGCGCGCCTCGGGTCATGCAGTCGACCCAGGCCACCGAATACCGAAAGGCCCTGTCTCCGCTGGTCATCTCACTCATCACTGCGTCGAGATCGGAGAAGCGCTCAGTGTTGACGAGAATCTGATCGGTCTCGATCCTAATCAACTTGAGCGTGACGCTGGCCACGACGCCCGTCAGTCCCATGCCACCCGTGGTCGCCCAGAAAAGCTCTCGTTCGTTCTTCGGAGATATCGTGAACGTCCCGATGGGCGTCACGATGCGCATCTCCAAGACGTGTGCTGACAACGATCCGTCAACGTGATGGTTCTTCCCGTGGACGTCGGCGGCGATGGCACCACCGATCGTGACTTGTCGAGTGCCGGGCGTCACGGGGAGGAACCATCCCCGCGGGATGCAATTCGCGAGAAGTTGATCGAGTGAGACGCCCGCGCCAACTTCGACGACTCCTTCGTCATCGACGCGACCAATGTGGTCGATGCGACTGCGCAGCACCGTGCCACCGCTCGCTTGGGCGGCGTCACCATAACTGCGCCCGAGCCCTCTGGCGATCAGGGATCGTGATGACGCGAGCAACGCAACAATCTCTGTTTCACTAGAGGCTTCGCGCAAGTTGGCGACAGTGGGTGAGGTGCGACCCCACCCAGAGAGTTGGACACGACTCATCCGTAGACTCCCCACGCCATCAGCAAGACCCAGATCAGGGCAAGCGCTTGGACCGTGCGGTCACGCAGGAGTAGTTCTTCGGGTGCAGCGCCGTCGCCGGCTTCCGCGGACCGCATGATGAAGAGCACTGCAAACACGACGGGAACGACGGACAAGCGGATGGGCACGAAATCGTTATAGGTCGATGAGAGACCCGTCGACGTCGTGTCGAACGCCCATAAGCAGTAGCCAGCGACGACGACCGTGGCGCTCAACGTTAGAGCAGAGCGCAAGAACTCCAATGAGTATTCGGTGAGCACGGGTCGAGTGACGTTCGCGCCCATCCGCTTGAGCTCACTTGTACGTTTTCCCACAACTAGAAAGAGCGCCCCGAAGGAGATGACCACGAGGAACCACGTCGAGACGGGGATATGCGAAGTGACAGCCCCGGCATAGGCGCGAAGAAAGAAACCACTGGCAACCACGCCCAATTCGATGATCGCCAGACTCTTCAGCCACAGGGAGTAGCTGATGGAGACGACGAAGTACAGCCCGAGGATGAGCAGTAGTCCATGCGAGCCAGAGAGTGCAAATGGAATCGCGAAGGCGATGACAGTGAGAACGAAAGCACTCGTCAGAGCAGTTCTCGTTGAGAGTTCCCCAGAAGCAATCGCTCGGAAACGCTTGGTGGGATGCTGACGGTCCGATTGAGCATCGCGCAGGTCGTTGATCAAATATATCCCCGAAGCCATGAAGCAAAACGCGATGAATGCCGTGGAAGTTCGCAAGAGAACGTCCGCGTGCGTCAAACTGTGTGCGGCCGCAGGGGCGATGGCGACGAGACCATTTTTCAACCACTGCGATGGTCGCATCGCGGAGACGAGCGCTCGCACTGTCCGACGCTCTTGCGCAAGAGACGTTGTCACGACTGTCAACGCTACTCGTGAGAATTCATGGAACTACCGTGACAACAGTACTTTCGACGACGTGATCTCACACACATCAACTCAGAGAGAACTGTTTGCGACATGGTTTCGCGACCGCACTGCAATTGCAATGTCAATACTTACGAATGGCTTAAGTACATTGGAACTCGACTCGCCCACGAGGTCGATGAGATTCGATGTGTCGAGTATCAGAATCTTGGTCGGGACCTCGGCGGTGATCGATCGGCCGCCGGGACCGTGCTATCCCGTCTCGATCCTGGCGGAGACTTCCTGGTGCGGCTGGAGGGATTTGAACCCCCGACACTCGGTTCCGAAGACCGATGCTCTATCCGCTGAGCTACAGCCGCGCGTCAACTTCTTACTACGCGCCATTCAATGCGACGAGTCAGTGCCGCGTTGGACGCCTTAGTGGTCGGCGCGCACCACGAGAACCGGGCAGTGCGAGTGGTGCACGCACTGCGTGGAGACCGAACCCATCATGAGGCCCTTGAATCCCCCGACGCCGCGCGAACCGACGACGAGTAGCGCCGCTCCGTTACTGGCCTCAATGAGGACCTCGGCCGGATTCCCCGGCACCGCCAGCCACTCGACCTCGATTCCCTCGGTCGACGGCGCGCTCGACTTGATACCCTCCAAGACCTCTCGGGCATCGTCCTCGACCTGTTCGTAATAGTCCTTCCCGGTCGACCCAGTGACTGGCTTCGCCATGACCGGGTACGCGTACGTGACGTGGAGATGACCGTGACGAAGTTGCGTCTCCTCGACGGCGAATTCAACCGCGTTCATCGAGAGGGGCGACCCGTCGACGCCAACGACGATACGTGGGTTGTTAGTCATAGTCCCTGCTTTCTCACGTCAGTCGACCGGTCCGGCCGGTGTGACGAACTCTTCGGTGACGAGCGTCGGCGAGTCTCGCGTCAGCGTCTCACCACGGAAGAACGCCGGGCGCAGTGCGTTCATCGTGAACATCAAGATGAGGCCGATCAGGAGTGCGCCCACGTCAAGCGTGAACGTTCCTCCGATCTCACGTCCAAAGAGTTCGAAGTGCGTGTAGCTCTCGGCGGGGTTCCAGTAGTACCAGAAGGTCCAGCCGAGGATGTACCAGAGGATCATTCCGCCGATGAGGGGCATGACACCCTGAACGAAGAAGTTGTGGACGCTCTTCGTGAGCTGCTTGCGGTAGTACCAGAAACAGGAGAACCCGGTCAGGCCGTAGTAGAAGGCGATCATCGTGCCGAGCGAGTCGACCGAGTCGGCGATGACGTGGCCAGCGGAGATCGAGTTCATGATGACGTAGAGCACGATGGAGACGACCCCAAAAGTGACCGTCGCGATGGTAGGAGTAAGGAATCGCCGGTGCATCTTCTTGAAGACGTCGGGCAGCGCCTTGTGGACCGACATTGAAAGCACCGTGCGCGCCGTGGGCAGAATCGTCGTCTGCGTGGACGCCGCGGCCGAGGAGAGAACCATCAAGAGTAGGAGGTGGTCCAGGACCGACGCCAGTGTCGAGTGGCCGAAGATGGCCGGGCCGAGGATGGACAGCACGTCGTTCGTGTGGCCCGGGTTCCCGAGACCGATGCCGTGGGTACCGATGCCGGCGAAGGACTCGGTCGCCAGGATGACCAGTGCGTAGATCGCGAGCAGGATGAACGTCGAGTAGACACCGGCTTTGCCGGGAATGGTGTCGGCGTCCTTCGACTCCTCGTTCAGGTTCAACGCGGTGTCCCAGCCCCAGTAGATGAAGAGCATGTCGGACAGACCGATGACGAAGTAGCTCCAGTGCTTGATCGCGAAGGGGTTGAACCACGACCCCGACACGGCGAGGTGACCGATGGGGGCCGAGCCGTCACCGACCCGGATGAGCGCCCAGACAGACATCACGATCAGCATGGTCAGTTCGACACCGAGCAGCGCCTTTTGAAAGTTGGCCGAGATCTCGATGCCGACATAACAGATCCACGTCATGGCGATAATCCATGCGATGCCGACGAGCAAGACCCACACGCTCGACGCGTCGTGCCCGATGCCGTTGGCGTTGAAGAGGTCGAAGACGTACTGACCGGCGATCTGAGCGAGACTCGCCATGACGATCAGGTCGGCCATGAGAACACCCCAACCGCCCATCCAGCCCACTCGGGGGGTGAAGGCCCGCGTCGCCCACGTGAACGTGGCGCCGCAGTCAGGATCGGCCTTGTTCATTTGCGCGAAGGCGAGCGAGACGAAGAACATCGGGATGAACGCCAAAATCGTCACGATCGGTGCCTGGAGGCCGATCGCCACGACGACGAAACCGAGCGTGGCCGCCAGGCTGTAGGCGGGCGCCGTCGAGGCGATGCCAATCACGGTGCTGGAGATCAGGCCCAGTGCGCCGCTCTTGAGTCCCTTGTCCGGCGCTTGATTCGCCGGTTCCACCACCACTGACACACTGCCCCCCTCAAGTCGTCGCTGCACGCGCCGATCAGAATGTGACAAATACTAAGCCACGGCCCTCGTACTTCGCTGGTGCCGGATATCGACAAGAAGTTGGAAAGCGCGGCGTTCAATCTCGTGGTTGCGACTATGACATCGAGGGGCACTGCTGCCAGGCTCCATCAGCCTGAACGATGGTAGATTTCTCTTAGGACGTCAAGACCCCGCATCCTTCACCTGGCAATCAGTCAGGTCGTTCAGAAGAGAGTGCGTGCGGACAATGCGACTGCGAAGTAAACGAAGGCCCATTCCCCCGCCTGAGCAATCTCTCATCGTGGTCACCACTGACGGTGACGTCGACGCGAAGGTCTCCGTTCCTTGGAGTGTCGAGCAGCTTCGATCGTTTGGACCCGTGACTGGTCCGGGCCACCGTACATTCGTGCCGATCGTACGGAGTTCTGTGCTGGACATCGCGGCTGGGAACCCAACGGATGCACAAGCGGCCCAGCGGCCGCCGCTATGAGAAAGCAGGGCGCTCAACGCAGGACTCGAAACGGATTCGCAAGGACATTGGAGGCATCATGATTGTGTTCGGTTTAATTCTTCTCGTCATCGGTTTCGTCACGGGGATTCCAATCGTGTGGACAGTC
>Ga0187871_10002816_pt1 | contig 13767 bp, 8 predicted proteins | sample June2016WEW_16_1_FD_132988 | JGI IMG/M metagenome (GOLD analysis project Ga0187871, IMG submission 132988) | Peatland microbial communities from SPRUCE experiment site at the Marcell Experimental Forest, Minnesota, USA - June2016WEW_16_10 | ecosystem: Environmental > Terrestrial > Soil >... | reverse complement strand
GCGTTGCACTTGAACTGGATCCGCGCTAGCTGGCCGGCCCGGGCCCGGGCCACCTGGCCCTCGATCCGCTCGAGCAGCCCGGATCGGAGCCGGGCCGGCGCGACGAGCAAGCGCCGGTAGTCACTCTTCCTGCTGTACCCGGTCAAGTGGTTGAACAGGTCCGTCGCGTCCTCGCCGACAGTCGGGTCGCAGGTCAGCAGGCCGAAGTCCTCATACAGCCGGGCGGTCGTCGGGTGATAGTTGCCGGTACCGATATGGCAGAACCTGCGCAGGGTGCCGTCCGCCTCCTCGCGCACCACCAGCACCATCTTGCAATGCGTCTTCAGCCCGACGAAACCGTAGACGACATGGCAGCCAGCTTCCTCCAGTTTCCTGGCCCAGGCGATGTTGGCTCGCTCATCGAAGCGCGCCTTGATCTCTACCACGACCACGACCTGCTTGCCCGCCTCGGCGGCGTCGATGAGCGCATCGACGATCTCCGAGTCGCCGCTGGTGCGGTACAGCGTGTGCTTGATCGCCAGGACCCGGGGGTCCTCGGCTGCCGACACGACGAGCCGCTGCGTGCTGGCGGTGAACGAGTCGTAGGGATGATGGACCAGGACGTCATGCTCGCTGAGCTCGGCGAAGATCCCGGTGTCGAGCGGCAGCGCGGTCTCGGACGGAATGAACGGCGGGTACCTCAGCTTCGGCATGTCGAGATCGGCGATCGCCGAGAGTCCGGCGAGATCCAGCGGCCCCGGCACCCGGTAAACGGCCCGGGTGTCCACCCCCAGCTCCGTCACCAGCTTGTCGAGCACGTCCGCGGACATGGACTCCTCCACCTCGAGCCGGACCGCGGGCTCGAACCTGCGCCGCATGAGCTCCCGTTCCAGGGACTTCAGCAGATCCTCCGTGACGTCCTCATCGATCTCCAGGTCTCGCGTCCTGGTCACCCGGAAGGCATGCTCCTCGAGGACTTCCAGGCCGACGAACAGCTCGGGCAGGTGGGCGGCGATCACGTCCTCGATCGGCACGAACCGGTTGCCTGCCACCGACATGAACCTCGGCAGCAGCGGCGGCACCTTGACCCTGGCGAACATCGTCGCGCCGCTCTGCGGGTCCGCCATCATAACGGCCAGGCTGAGGGAGAGACCGGAGATATAGGGGAACGGGTGCGCCGGATCGACCACCAGCGGCGTCAGCACCGGGTAGATCCGTTCCCTGAACAGCTTCTGCAGGTTCGCCTGCTCGTCTGCGGCCAGCTCCTTCCAGCGCAGGATCTCGATTCCCTCGCTGGCCAGAGCGGGCAGCACGGAATCGCTGAAGCACTTGGCGTGCCTGCCGGTCAGCGCACGCGCGGTTTCCAGCGTGTTCAGGTATATCTGGGTGGGCACCCGCCCGCTGGCCTGCTCCACCGGGAGTCCTGCTGCCATCCGCCTGATCCGTCCGGCGACCCGCACCATGAAGAACTCGTCCAGATTGCTGGCGAAGATGGAAATAAACCTGACCCGCTCCAGCAGCGGCAGGGTGTCATCCTCCGCGAGCTCGAGAACACGCTGGTTGAATCTGAGCCAGCTCTCCTCACGGTCCAGGAACCTGTCGGGCGGCAGCTTCTGCGCTTCCGGCGCTCCGGCCTCGTTTGCCTGCTCCCGGCCCGTCTTCCGGTCGCCGTCGGCAGAGCGTGCGCTTTCAGCGGATCGCGCGCTTTCGTCGCGCCCCCCGCGGCCCCCGGACTGCCCGCGACCACGGGGCGGGGAGTCCGCCGCGCCTCGACCACGGGGCGGCGAGTCCCCCGCGCCCTTCTTTTCCACGCTGCGCGCCGAACCGACCTGACCAGAACCCATGTCCCTATTGTCCCCGGTGTCACGGCTATCAAAAGACCCGGGGAGCCATCATGTCGAGATTGGCCTGCCACGGTCCGCGCAATTCAGACCGACATCTGCCGATTTCAGGTGAGTCGTAGCTGATGTCCGGCCTCGAGAACCGTTCTGACGCAGCTGGCAACCGCCGCCGCGACGACCGGGACGGCCGGCCCGGCCCGGCTCCCCGGCCTGTCCGGCCTCCTTCCGGCATAGGCTCAGCAGGGGCCGATGGACGTCAAACCGCAGAGTCGGCAGCAGGCTTTTCGGGCCAGAACGGAGCAGTTGCATGCGCATTGGCACCTCCCTTACCGAGCACCCCGGTCCCGATGCCCTCACCTACCTTCGCGACGAAATCCAGCGCGCCGCCGACGACGGCTTCGCATCCGCCTGGCTGTCCAACATCTTCGGCCTTGACGCACTGACCGCGCTGGCCGTCGCGGGCAGCCAGGTCCAGGGGATCGAGCTCGGCACCGCGGTGGTGCCGACCTATCCGCGCCATCCGGCTGTCCTCGCGCAGCAGGCCCTCACCACGGCCACCGCTGTCGGCGGTCGGCTGACGCTCGGCATCGGGCTGTCCCACAAGATCGTCATCGACGACATGTACGGCTACAGTTTCGACCGGCCCGCCCGGCACATGCGCGAGTACCTCTCCGTCCTGCTGCCGCTGCTCGACGGCGAGCCGGTCTCATTCGTCGGCGAGACCCTCCGGGCCGGAATCGGGCTGAGCACCCCGCGCCCCGGCCGGGTGCCCGTCGTGCTGGCAGCGCTGGCGCCGCAGATGCTGCGGCTGGCCGGCCAGCGGGCGGACGGGACGGTGCTCTGGATGACCGGGCCGGCGACGGTGCGGGACTATGTCGTGCCTGCCATCACGGCCGCGGCGACGGCGACCGGGCGCACCAGCCCGCGGGTGATCTGCATCCTGCCGGTCTGCGTCACCGACGACACGGACGCTGCCAGGGCACGCGCCGACACGGTGCTCACGATCTACGGCCAGCTGCCCTCCTACCGCGCGATGCTGGACCGTGAGGGTGCGCAGGGCCCCGGGGACGTTACGATCGCGGGCGACGAGGCCGCCGTGGCCGCTCAGCTGGGGGCGCTCGAGGCCGCGGGCGTGACCGACTTCGTCGCCGCCGACCTCGATGCCCGCGGTCAGCACCGTACCCGCGCGCTACTCACCTCCCTGCTGCGCTGACCGCCATCCGGACGGACCCGATGGGGCAGGCCCGCAGCCCGCGTACCCGGCGGCAAGACCCCAACCGGGCCCGGGACCGGGCCGGCACCCCGCCGCCGCGCGGCTACCTCAGCTCGACCCTGCCGCCGCGGCCAAGCGCGGCGGCGAGTTCCTTCTCGGCCGTCTCGATCTTCAGCCAGTCGGCGTAGCTGACCGGCCGGATCCCGCGGGGCGCAGGTGCGCGGCCCGGGCCAGACCCCGGGTCATCCAACTGAGCATCGGCGGGATCTCTGCCCGCCAGGTCGTCATGTTGTGGCCGCCCCCCGGCGTGATCGTCAGCGGCACATCCGCCTGCCGTATCAGCAGCTCCTGCCAGAAGGCCTCGGCATTAGCCACGTCCGACCTGTCGCTTCTGCCCGCGCCCAGCCAGAACCTGGGGATCACCGCGCCGGCCGACAGCGCGGCGATCTCATCCACCGGGGTGTTCTCTTTCCTCAAGATGGGGCTGCCGCCGAACGGGCTGACCGGGCGGGCGGAGTGCGCGAGCTGGTTATCGTATGGCTTGAAGTAGCCGCTAAGGACTCCCGCGAACCCGTAGCGGCCCGGGAGGCGCAGGACCATGTTGGCGGCGCAGAACCCGCCCTCGGAGTAACCAGCCACCCCCCAGCCCAGGCCCGGCGGCTGCACCCGCAGCAGCTGGGCGATCTCCTGCGGCAGGTCCACGCCCAGGTAGGTCAGGTCCTGCGGACCGCGTACCTGGTTGAGGCACTGCAGCGAGATCCGCAGGCCGCCGTTTGCGTCGGGCATGAGCAGCACGGCAGGCTGAGCGAGCTTCTCCTTCATCAGCTGCAGCAGCGTAGTCGTCACGCCCGCTACGTTGATCCAGTCCTGCGGCTCGCCGGGCTGGCCATGGATGAGCTCGATCACCGGGAAATGGTAGGCCTGGTAGCCCGGCTGGAAGTACTGCGGTGGCAGGTAAACGTACACCACCCTGGTGATGTGGCTGCGGCGGCCAGTCACGGTCAGGCGCAGCGTGTATCCCTGCTGCTGCGCGAGCTCGAGATAGACATGGCTCCCGTCGAGCGTGCCAAACTGCGAGCCGTAGGTGAGCTTGATGTGGGGCATCTCGGGCGCCGCCGTGACGCCCTGGTTGGTGACGTCCGCGATCGCGGCGCCCCAGGTCTGGTAGTAGCCGTAGTACTTGTTGACGGCAATCACGCCGAACAGCATCGCGGGCAGGAAGGCCAGGCACGCGGCAAGGACGCGGAAGACTGTCTGCCGGGCGACTGCGAGCCACCACATCAGGGCGCCGAATATCACCACCAGCAGCAGGAAGAGCGCGTTGCTCTGAGGCTCGAACATTCAAGGCCTCCGCATCAGCAACACCATGCTCTGGCGGTGCCGTTGGCCATCGGCGGTCTGGCGCGTATCTCGACATGGACCGCGGCTGTCATCGCTTCCCACCTTAAGAAACGCGCGCGCCAAGCTGAGGTTCCATGGCCGCGGCGGTGTCCCTGTTGCAGGTAGACCGGGCAGCAGGTACGCGGGCAGCCGCTCGCGCAGCTGGATCCTCGAGCCGACGTCAGGGCTCCGACGCTGCGGTGGCGTACAGCTCCCGCACGTCCTGGCCGAACACGGCGGAATAGGAGACGTCTGGGGTGCCGCCCCCCTGCTGGTACCCGCCGATGATGCCGATCACCGTCCCATCGCCGGTAGCCGGATCCACGCTGGTCAGGAGGGGACCCCCGCTTGTGCCGTCGGTGTAGTTGCCGCAGTCGAACTCCAGCTGGGTGGGGCTGAGCGGGCGGACACGGTTCTGGCAGCGGATCGGCTGATCCCGGATATCCGGGTAGCCGATAGCGCGGACGACGGCCGTGACGGGTCGACCGATGCCCAGGCTCTCGGCACCGGTGACAGTCTCGATCGTGATGTGCCTGCCGGGCCGCGTGACGGCGAGGAACGCCACGTCGTGGTCGGGATCGGCGGCGGACGCCCACTCCGTGTCGGTGAAGATACGCGTGACCGTCCAGATCCCGTAGGGAGCCCTGCCCTTGTCATAACCGGGCACGAAGACCAGGCCGGCCGGCCTGGTGTCCGCATAGCCATTCACGCAATGGGCGGCCGTGATGAGGAGGTCCCCGCTCGGGCTGTCGACCACGCTCGCGGTGCAGAAATGTGCGCCGAGATGGCCGCCGCTCCAGGCAACCAGCGCCCCCACCGCGGCCGTCCCGCCGAACGGGGTGCCGGCCAGCGGGACCGACGGCTTCAGGAGGGCGGGCCCCTCGGAGGTGGCCGACGATCTCACGGCGGCCGGTACCGACCAGGTCGATGCGACGACCGTGATCAAGACAGCGAGCTGGCCAGCCCACCGCAGGCCAGTGCGTCGCTCGCTCCTGATTACTCGTTCTCCGCGCAGATCCGTCCATCCCTCAGCGTGTTCCGCACGGGCGGCGTTGATGCCGAGCTTTGGCTCTGGAGCGCTTGATCAAGAGCCTTGGTCGTGCCCAGCAAGTTGCCTGCCCACTACGTTACCTGCGCGTTACGCTACCCCTGAGCGCGGACGTGACACGTAGGCTTCACGCGGCAGGCTCAAACGCGGCAGGTGAGTAACCATCCCGCGGCGGCTCGGCTGGCTGGCACCGCGCCGACGCCGCTCAGGGCCGGTCGAAGCCGCAGGCCTTGTACAGCTCACCCCGGCTGGCCAGCTTGACCCTGGCGCCGCGGCCGAGCACGGCGGCAAGTTCCTTCTCGGCCGTCTCGATCTTCAGCCAGTCGGCGTAGCTGACCGGCCGGATCCCGCGGGTCGCCAGCGCCTCCGCCAGCATGGAGATGGTGGCCGCATCGGGCGACGGCTCGGGATACCGGAGCAGTCCGGCCCTGGGCAGCTGGACGTCGTCGGGCCCCGGGCCGCCGGCCAGATCGGCGAGCAGCGACCTGACCGTCTGCGCTGCATCGGACTTGTTGGTACCGATCACGCCGGTCGGACCGCGCTTGAGCCAGCCGGCCACATACTCCCCCGGTAGCGGCTGGCCGTCGGGGCCGAGCACGCGGCCTTCGGAGTTCGGCACGATGTAGTTGCGGTCGTCGAACGGGACACCGGGCAGCGGCACGCTCTGATAGCCGACGCTGCGCAGCACCAGCTGGACGGGAAGAGTCTCGAGCTGGCCGGTCCCGGTGACCCGGCCCTGTTCGTCCAGCCTGGTGCGCTCCAGGGTCAGCCCGGAGACCCGTTTCGGGCCGTGTATTTCCACTGGCCGCAGCCAGAACCTGACGGTCAGCCTGCGCGCGCCGCCCGCCGGCTGCCGCGCGGCCCAGTCCCTGATCACCGCGTAGTTGCCGCGCACATGCCGGTCGGTCGCCGCCAGCCGGGCGCTTTCCCCGGTCGGGTCGAACGCGTCCAGGTCTGCCTCGCCGTCGCCGACAACGATGTCGACTCCGTCGAGCTCGCCGAGCTCGCGCAGCTCCTTGGTGGTGAACTTGGCCTGCGCCGGGCCCCGGCGCCCGATCATGTGCACCTCGCGGACGTTGCTGGCCGCCAGGGCGTCCAGGACCGGCTGCGAGATGTCGGTGTCGCGCAGCTCCTCGGCCTTCCTGACCAGGATCCTGGCCACGTCAACCGCCACGTTGCCGACGCCGATCACCGCCACCGACTCGGCGTCCAGCGTGAACGCGGCCGGGTCGATGTCCGGGTGCCCGCAGTACCAGTTGACGAAGTCGGTGGCCGCGAAGCTGCCAGGCAGGTCCTCGCCGGGTATGCCCAGCCTGCGGTCACGCATCGCGCCGGTCGCGTACACCACCGCGTCGTAGCAGGCCAGCAGGTCCTCGCGGGTCACGTCGGTGCCAAGGCGCACGCCGCCGACGAAATCCACGCCGTCGTGCTCAAGCACGCCACGCAGGTACTCGGCGATCGACTTGATCGATTTGTGGTCGGGTGCGACACCGTAGCGGACCAGGCCGTACGGGGTCGGCAGCCGGTCGATGACGTCGACCCGGACGGCCTGCGGTGGATCCAGCGCGGCGGCCTGCTTGATCAGCGCCTCGGCGGTGTACAGGCCGGCCGGGCCCGAGCCAACCACGGCGACCTCAAGCTTCTCCATGACTGGAGGGTATCCGCCATCAGGCCTGTGGATCGTGCGCTAGCTGCGGCGTCCGGTGCGCGACCGCCTCAGTGATCAGCCTCGCCAGGTGCTGAGCGTCCAGCCCGGCGTCTGCCAGCAGCGCGCCGCGATCACCGTGCTCGAGGAACTGCTGCGGCAGCCCGAACGTCTTGACCGGGGTCTGCTCGTCGTGGTCGCGCAGCAGCCTGCAGACAGCGTCGCCGAAGCCGCCGGCCCGCCCGTTGTCCTCGACAGTTACCACGAGCCGGTGCGCTCGCGCGGCTCCCACCAGTGCCTCATCAAGCGGCTTGACCCAGCGCGGGTCGACGACGGTCACCCCGATGCCGTGATCGGCGAGGCGCCCGGCGGCCTTGACGCAGACACCGGCCATCGGGCCCGCGCCGAGCAGCAGCACGTCGGCCGCCGCTCCCTGGGCCGGCTCGCGCAGCACGTCCATCCCGCCGAGCCTGGCGACCGCAGGGATGTCCGCGACGGCGTTCCCGCGCGGGAACCGCAGCGCCGTCGGCCCGTCGCTGACGGCTACCGCCTCCCGCAGCAGCTCGGCCAGGCGGGTCCCGTCCCGCGGCACCGCGATCGCCAGGCCGGGCACCAGCTGCAGGATCGAGCCGTCCCACATCCCGTGGTGGCTGGCCCCGTCTGGTCCCGTGATACCGGCCCGGTCGAGCACGAAGGTGACCGGCAGGCGGTGCAGCGCCACGTCCATCATCACCTGGTCGAAGGCCCGGTTCAGGAAGGTCGCGTAGATTGCGACGACCGGATGCATGCCGCCCATCGCCAGGCCGGCCGCGCTGGTCACCGCGTGCTGCTCGGCGATCCCCACGTCGAAGACCCGGTCCGGGTAGGCGCTGGCGAACCTGGTCAGGCCGGTCGGGTGCAGCATCGCCGCGGTGATCGCCACCACATCCGGGCGGCGGGCGCCGATCTCGGCCAGCTCGTCGCCGAACACCTGGGTCCACGGGCGCATCGGCGCCCCGGCCGCCGTGCCTGCCGCCGCCAGCGGCGCCGGAGCGACCTGATGCAGGCAGTCCTCGTCGTTCTCCTCGGCCAGCGGATAGCCGGCGCCCTTCTTGGTGATCACGTGCACCAGGACGGCGCAGCCGTAGTCGCGGGCCCGCTGCAGAGCGTGCTCGACCGCCTGCTCGTCGTGGCCGTCCACGGGACCGAGGTACTTCAGGCCGAGGTCCTCGAAGAGCACCTGCGGCTGCAGGACGTCTTTCAGGCCCTTCTTGATCCCATGCAGCGTCTCGAACAGCGGCGGGCCGACCAGCGGGGTGTGCGACAGCGTGGTCTTGATGTAATCGAGCACCTGCTCGTACCGCTGGGACACCCGGACGGATGCGAGATGGTCGGCGAGCCCGCCGATCGTCCGCTGGTAGGACCGGCCGTTGTCATTAACGACGATGACGACCCGGCGGTCCGGGGCGCCCGCGATGTTGTTCAGCGCCTCCCAGGCCATCCCGCCGGTAAGCGCGCCGTCCCCGATGACCGCCACCACGCAGCGTTCCGGCTCGCCCCTGAGCTGGTAGGCCTTGGCAAGCCCGTCGGCGTAGGCCAGGCTGGTGGACGCGTGCGAGTTCTCGATGACGTCATGCTCGGACTCGGCCCGGTTCGGGTAGCCGGAGATGCCGCCGCGCTGGCGCAGCTGGCCGAAGGCCGCCTGCCTGCCGGTCAGCAGCTTGTGCACGTACGCCTGGTGACCGGTATCAAACAGGATCCGGTCGTCCGGCGAATCGAAGACCCGGTGCAAGGCAATGGTGAGTTCCACCACGCCGAGGTTGGGCCCGAGATGACCGCCGTTCCTCGACACGGCAGGGATGAGGAAATCGCGGATCTCCGCTGCCAGCAAGGGCAGCTGGTCCGGGCGGAGGTCCTTAAGATCCCGAGGACTCCGGATGGTCTCCAGCAGGGTCACCGGTTCTGCTCCTCCGTGGTCGTCAGCGCCTCGCGGTGACCTGCTCGTCGGCTGCCGCACGCGGCGGGCCGTGCAGATGCGGCGGGCAGGCGGCCTCCCCTTGCTCCCGGCAGGGGGAGGAATCCACCCGAGTCTATTTGGGCCAGCGTTCGATATGCACGCAGGTGCCGGTCATGAGGTGACCCGCCCGTCACCTGGGGTCCTGGCCCGCCCGGTCGGGCGCCGCGGATTGGCTGGTCAAGCAGGCTGATCACAGCGGCACGGCGATGTGAACCGGGGTGTCAAGAGGTACCGAGGCCGGGCCCGCGCTCAGCCGCACCTGCGATCCGGCGGGTCGGCACGGTCAGGGCGCGCCCGGCCAGCCAGCCGGAGATCAGCTGGCCCAGGGCCACTCCGAGCAGGGCGAGCACCGGGATCGTCCAGCCGCCGGTGACCGCATGCAGGAACCCGAGCAGCAGCGGCCCGGTGGCGGCGACCAGATAGCCGGCCCCCTGCGCGAACGCCGACAGCGACGCCGCCGCCGCCGGATCGGGCGCGCGCGCCATGGTGAAGAAGATCGCGAGACCGAGCGTCGCGCCCTGGCCAAGGCCGAGCAGCAGCATCCAGGCCGCCGCCGAGCCGACCGGGGCGAATGCTGAGCCGGCGAGGCCCCCGCTGGTGGCCGCCATCGAGATGGCGACCAGCCGCCGCTGGTCGGCGGCCCGGTGCGCAAGCGTCGGGAGCAGCAGCGCCGTCACCGCGTTGCCGAGGTTCATCAGCGCGAGCAGATCGCCGGCCTGGGCCGCGCTGATCCCGCGATCGCGCAACAGCGTCGGGAACCAGGACAGCGCAGCGTAATAAGACAGGCTCTGCAGGCCCATGAACGCGGTCACCTGCCAGGCCAGCACGTGCCTGGCCATCGCGAGCACGCCGCCCGCCGCCGCGCGGCGCTCCGGTGGCACCGTGCGATACCTGAGCTGCGGCAGCCACACGACGGCAGCGGCGACGGCGGGCAGCGCCCAGATGCCCAGGGTGAGCCGCACCGCGCCGGTCCCCGAGCCCGCCGCGCGGAACACCGGCACGGCGAGCAGCGACGCCACAACCGCGCCAGCGCAGAGCAGCAGGAGGTAGCCGCCGATCAGCATGCCTGCCTGGTCCGGCCTGCGCCGCTTGACAAAGCTGGGCAGCAGCACGTTCATCAGCGCGATAGCAGCGCCCGCGAGCACGGTGCCGGGGAACAGCATCGACCCGGGCGCAGCACCGCGCAGCAGCAGCCCGGCGGCCAGCAGGACAAGCGCCGCACCGAGTACCCGTTCCTCGCCGAACCGGCGGCTCAGCGGTCCCGCGACCCCCGAGAACACGCCGAAGCACAGCACCGGCGTCGCTGCCAGCACCGCGAGGGCCGCGCCGGACAGGTGCAGCCTCACGGCCAGCTCGGGGAAGACCGGCGGCAGGCTGGTGATCGCCGCGCGCAGGTTAACCGCGAGCGCGCCGATCCCAGCCACCAGCAAGGCGGTCGTTAGCGCGGGCTGTCCGGTCCTGCGAACTGAGACCTCCGGCGTCTGCGGGCACCTGCGCTAACGCTCAGCCGCTGGCCAGCAGCGACCGCAGCACGTACTGCATGATCCCGCCGTGCCGGAAGTACTCCGCCTCGCCGGGCGTGTCGATCCGCACGACGGCGCGGAACTCGCGGCCGTCCGCCAGCACGGTGACGTCACGCGGCATCGCGCCCTCGTTCATCGCCTCCATGCCGAGCACGTCGAACACCTCGTGCCCGGTGAGCCCGAGCGACGCGGCGGACTCGCCGGGCAGGTACTGGAGCGGCAGCACGCCCATCCCGATCAGGTTGGACCGGTGAATCCGCTCGAACGACTCCACCAGCACGGCGCGCACGCCGAGCAGCGCGGTGCCCTTGGCTGCCCAGTCCCGCGACGAGCCGGAACCGTATTCCTTGCCGCCCAGCACCAGCAGCGGCGTCCCGTCGGCCAGGTACTCGCGGGACGCCTCGTAGATCGACGTCTGGTTGCCCTCGGGCAGCTTGACCGTGACACCGCCCTCGGTACCAGGGGCGAGCTGGTTGCGCAGCCTGATGTTGCCGAAGGTGCCGCGGATCATCACCTCGTGGTTGCCGCGGCGCGAGCCGTAGGTGTTGAAGTCGCGGCGCTCGATCCCGTGGCCGGTGAGGTACTTCCCGGCCGGGCTGTCGGTCTTGATCGCCCCGGCCGGGGAGATGTGGTCGGTGGTCACCGAGTCGCCGAGCAGCGCGAGCACCCGGGCGCCGTGGATGTCGGTTACCGGCTGCGGCTCGGCCGGCATGCCATCGAAATACGGCGGCCGCCGCACGTAGGTGGACTCCGGGTCCCAGGCGAACACCTCGCCGGGCTGCACCTCGAGTTCCCGCCAGCGGTCGTCGCCGGCGAAGACGTCGGCGTAGTCGCGGACGTACATCTCCGCGGCGATCGCGTCGTGCACCACCGCGGCCACCTCGCCCGGCGACGGCCACAGGTCGGCGAGGTAGACCGGCTTGCCATCGGAGCCGGTCCCGATCGGATCGCGGGTCAGGTCGATGTCCATGGTCCCGGCCAGCGCGTACGCGACCACGAGCGGCGGCGAGGCCAGGTAGTTCATCTTGACGTCCGAATTGATCCGGCCCTCGAAGTTCCGGTTGCCGGACAGCACCGAGACCACCGAGAGATCGTTGGCCTCGACCGCGGCACTGATCGCCTCGGGCAGCGGGCCCGAGTTGCCGATACAGGTGGTGCAGCCGTAGCCGACCAGGTTGAAGCCGAGCTTTTCCAGGTACGGGGTGAGCCCGGCACGCTCGTAGTAGTCCATGACCACCTTCGACCCCGGCGCGAGCGTCGTCTTCACCCACGGCTTGCGGGACAACCCGGCCTCAACGGCCTTCTTGGCCAGCAGCGCCGCGCCGATCATCACTGACGGGTTGGAGGTGTTGGTGCAGGAGGTGATGGCGGCGATCACCACCGAGCCGTGATCGACCGAGGTCTGCGTGCCGTCATCAAGCGTCACCGCAACCGGCTTGGACGGCCGGCCGTTGCCGGCCGCGGGCGCCTGGCCAGCCGGGCCGGTGGCGGCGGCCTCGTCGGTGTCGCCGGCGCCCTCGCTGCCCTGCGCGGTGAACGGGTCGGAAGCGGGGAAGGTGTCAGAGATGTCGTCGTCCAGCCAGTCGAGCTTGACATACGATCCCAGCGCCGCCCGGAAGGAGGCCTTGGCGTCGGACAGCGCCACCCGGTCCTGCGGCCGCTTGGGGCCGGCGATCGATGGCACCACGGTGGACAAGTCGAGCTCGAGTTCCTCCGAGTAACGCGCCTTCCTGCTGGGCTCGTGCCACAGGCCCTGCTCCTTTGCGTAGGCCTCGACCAGTGCGAGCTGCTGCGGCGGCCGCCCGGTCAGCCGCAGGTAGGTCAGGGTCTGCTCATCCAGCGGGAAGATCGCGCAGGTGGAACCGAACTCCGGGCTCATGTTGCCGATCGTGGCCCGGTTGGCCACCGGTACCGCAGCCACGCCGTCACCATAGAACTCGACGAACTTCCCGACCACGCCATGCTTGCGGAGCAGCTCGGTGATGGTCAGCACCAGGTCGGTCGCGGTCGCGCCGGACGGCAGCTCGCCGGTCAGCCGGAACCCGACCACCTTCGGGATCAGCATCGACACCGGCTGGCCGAGCATCGCCGCCTCGGCCTCGATGCCGCCGACGCCCCAGCCGAGGACGCCGAGGCCGTTCTGCATGGTGGTGTGCGAATCGGTACCGAGGCAAGTGTCGGGGTAGGCGGCCAGCTCCGCCGGGCCCGCGCCGTCCAGCTGCTGCGTCATGATCACCCGTGCCAGGTGCTCGATATTGACCTGGTGCACGATCCCGGTGCCCGGCGGCACGACCTTGAACTGGCGCAGCGCGTCCTGGCCCCAGCGCAGGAAAGCGAACCGCTCGTGGTTGCGGCTGAACTCCAGGTCCACATTGCGCTGGAACGCGTCCTGCCTGCCGAACACGTCAGCGATCACTGAGTGGTCGATCACCAGCTCGGCGGGTACCAGCGGGTTGATCTTGCCCGCGTCGCCGCCGAGCTCGGCCATCGCCTCGCGCATCACGGCCAGGTCCACCACGGCGGGCACGCCGGTCAGGTCCTGCATGATCACCCGGGCCGGGCTGAACTGGATCTCGGTGGCAGGCTCGGCGGCCGGATCCCAGTTCGCGACGGCCGTGATGTGGTCGGCCGTCACGTTGCGGCCGTCCTCCGTCCGGAGCAGGTTCTCCAGCAAGACCTTGAGACTAAACGGGAGGTCCGCGCTGCCTGCCGCCGCGTCAAGCCGGTGTATCTGGTAGCTCGTCTCTTCGACCTTCAGCGTGGCTCGACTACCGAAACTGTTCGCGGTCATCGTGTGGCCTCCTGCCCTGCGCGGTGCTGTAGTTGAATCCTGCCGCAGTCTGGCGCCCCCGCCGAGCCCGACCCCCAAGACTTATCTTGACGTCAAGCTACCTGGCGTCAGTCTAGGGAGACGGCTATCTCGACGTCAAGCTACCGGCGGACCGCCCTCAGGCCGACGCGTCAGAGCCTGCCGCGCACTGGCCGGGAGCCTGCATCCAGGCGAGCAGCCCGGCCCGGGGACACGCGTGGCGGGTCCGGTGCCCCGGGCCGGAGATCGGGGGTGCGAGCATCACGGCGCTCAGCTGGCTCAGGCCTCACTTGCTCGGCTGGGGAAGGGCGCAGTGGACCTTCGGGTTGGCGC
>Ga0187871_10002812_pt1 | contig 13783 bp, 11 predicted proteins | sample June2016WEW_16_1_FD_132988 | JGI IMG/M metagenome (GOLD analysis project Ga0187871, IMG submission 132988) | Peatland microbial communities from SPRUCE experiment site at the Marcell Experimental Forest, Minnesota, USA - June2016WEW_16_10 | ecosystem: Environmental > Terrestrial > Soil >... | reverse complement strand
GAAACCCGCACGGTCAATCAGACGGCGCGGTCGCGAGACCGGCACCGAACATGAATCGGGACGGGCCTCGCGGTCAGGAGGCCGGCGCAGAACGGTAGGAGCGAATTGCATTCGCGAAGGTGCGCGGTCAGGAGACCGTCGCACAACGGCAGTTTTGTTCGGCGCTCTCATCCTTCCTCGTAGTAGACCCAGCGTTTCTGGAGGTTCAATTGCACGACGGTCAGGCCGAACACGATGACGAACAATACCCAGGCCATTGCGGCAGCGTACCCCATGTGCAGGTAGCGAAACGCGTTGTTGAACAGGTGATAGGCGTAGAACAGGGTTGAGTTGACCGGGCCACCCTGAGTCATGATGTACGCCTGGGTAAAGATCTGGAAGGTGCCGATGAGGCCCATGATCAGGTTGAAAAAGATGTACGGCGACAGCAGGGGAATGGTGATGTGCCGGAATTGGTGCCAAGTGCTCGCGCCATCGAGCGAGGCGGCTTCGTAATAAGTTTCGCTGATGCCTTTGAGTCCCGCGAGCCAGATGATCATCCCACCGCCGGCGCCCCACAGGCCCATCAAGATCAACGAGAGCTTGCCGGTGTGTTCGTCCTGCAACCAGTTCGGGCCATGGATGCCGACGGAGGCCAGCGCGTTGTTGAGCAGGCCGCTGCTGGGATTGAAAATCCAGATCCAGAGGATGCTCGAGGCAACAGCGGGGACGATGGACGGCAGGTAGTAAAACGTGCGCCACACAGCGACCCCGCGCACCTTGAGGTTCAGCAGCAGCGCGATTCCCAGGCTCACCGCCATGCCCACGGGGATCCCGATGACCATGTAAAGCGTGTTCCACATCGACTTCCAGAACAACTGGTCCTTGGTGAACGCCCAAAGGTAATTCTCCACGCCGATGAACCGGGCCGGGGTGAGGATGTCGTAATCGCAAAAGCTGATAATGATCGAAAACAGGATCGGCCCGCCCGTGAACACGATGAATCCGATCATCCACGGCAGCGCGCACAGCCAGCCGCCCTTCCATTGCGAGCGAAAATAAGGGCTCTGCAAGCCCTCCAGATCGCCGCCGAGCTTGGAGAGCGGACCGCCGAACCGCCGTCGCACGCTCGGTTTTGTGTCCCAGAAATAGATTCCAACAGCCGCCGCCAGGACCAGCACGGCGTACAGGACAAAGAACCAGTTCCAATCGACCGATGTGCCGCGGGGCGGACTCAGCACGCGGTCCAGATCCCGCTGCACGACCATCGTCGCATTATCCAGAGCTTGCTGCGGCGACATCTTGTGGAAAATGGCGTTGTCAGTAGCAGTCATCTGCTGGTTCCAAAGCATTTGTCCGACGGGCGTGGCGGGACGGTGCGGCTGGCCTTCGAGCAAATTGTTAAAGGCATCCACGGCCTTGATGATCCTCGGGCTGATCTGAGGGTCGTGGGCGACGTAGGTGTCGAAGAGGAATTGGTTGATCTGTTTGTTTGAATTCTGCGGCGGGACAAACACGCGCCCCTGGGAGGCCATGTCGAGGCGCGTGGAATCGCCAATGATCTGGTTGGCGCGTTGGGTGGATAAATAGCGCAACAATTCCCAGGCGGCTTCCTTGTGCCGGGCGGTCGATGGCATCGCGTAGCACCAACCGCTGACCCACGTGCACGTATGGCTGCCGCTATCAATCTGCGATTTCGGCATCGGGGCGGGCGCAACCGCCCAGTTCAAATTTTGGCCAAATTGCGCGAGGCAGTCGGTGATCTGCCAGTAGCCATCGATCTTCATCACCAGCTGACCCGTGACGAACGGATCGAGGTCGCCGCTTTGCAGGGTGGACTCGAACGCCTTCACGGCGCTGGCCCCACCCATCGAATCGTAGACCTTCGTCAACCAACCGAGGGCGTCGACAATGTGCGGATCGTTCAGCGTGCAACGTTTGCCATCGGCGCTCATGAACTGGCCGCCGTTCATCCAGCCGTAGAGATAGAGCCAGGCATCGCCCTTCGAGCCATTGGACGCTCCGGGGGCAAACCCGAGGCGTTTGATGGCGCCGGAGGAATCGTGCTCGGTAAGTTTGACGGCCATCTCGGCCAGTTCATCCCACGTCTTCGGCGGACGGGCTTTGCCGTCTTTATCAACATAACCCGCGCGGATGAGCAGGTCCTGATTGTAATACAGCATGCGGTTGTCCACTTTTTCGGGAATGGCGTAGACGCCCTTTTTGCCGGTGATCGGGTTGCGAAAGACGACCTCGTCCCAGCACGAATCGAAATAATTCTCCGGCACGATCGCATCGGGCCGGCCACTGGCGCGGTCCCTTTCGATGAACGGAGTGACATCGGCAAACGCGCCGCGGGCGGCCCACTCGGTGACGGCGTACCGGTCAAAGCGAATGACATCGGGCGGCATTCCGCCGGCGACGCCCACGAGGAACCGGGTCGGATCGGAAACGTTATCTTTGGAAGCTTCCTGGCCGCTAATGACGCGATAGATCGGTTGCGTGGGATCCTTTTCGTGGGCGAGACGGCTTTGCTCCTCGAAATCGCGGATGGCGTCGCCATTGGGTCCGCTAACCGGGCCCAGCCCCATAATGGAGACCTCCTGCACGTTCGGTTCCGGCGCCTGTGCGGAACGCGACGGCGAGAGCAACCACAAGGCGGTGAGTATTAGCGCAGAAAACAGCGCAACTTTCCACGTGCTCATAATCGAGGTCGGGCGGGATTGTCATCGAAACGATTTCACAAGTCAAGCAGCGCCCACCCTTTTGGGGGAGAGGATCAAGGTGAGGGGAATTTGCGCACAGTAACCACCAGTTTAGCCGGACAATTGTAGGGCAAGGGCCTCGCTTGCCGCGTTTGCCGATGGCGTCTGGGGCGGATGGAGCACTGGCGTAAGCGCGAAATGTGCATAAATTAAGTTACAGCAACGGGTGCGATGAGTAAGGGCAACGTCTCATTCGTGGTGTGCCTCAGCGCCGTGATCGCGCTGGGTTGCGGATCGGTCGCGAAGACCCTGGTGTTGAAAAATCCCAAGGTCGAGAAGGTCCTCACCCCTCCCAAGCCGGACCGCACGGTGGAGCACGTCGGTCGTATTGAATCCATTGGCGAGGGCGACAATCGCATTACCGTGCTGTATGTGAGCGGCACGCCGTACGAGATGGGTTACGAGCATGGTCGGTTGCTGGCCGATCAGGTCCGCGCCACGATTCGCGACGTACAGGCCGGTGCGGACAAGTTCCTGCCGAAAGAATTGCGCAACTCGAAGTGGATCTCGCGACGGGACGAGGACGATATCATCGGCGCGTTGCTCGACCGCGCTTGGAATATGATGGCACCCTACGCGCCGAAGGAGGACCTGGAAGAAATGGCGGGTTTGGCGGCGGGTAGCGGCATCTCGCTGGACCTGATCCACCAGATGCATGCGATCCCCGACGTGGGCGAGACGAGTTGCAGCGGGTTGATCGCCAGGGGCAGCGCGACGCGCGACGGTCACGTCTATCAGCTTCGAATCCTCGATTATGGCGCCAACTTCAACCTCCAGCGCCGTCCCCTGATTACCGTGTATCTTCCGACCACCGATAACGCGAACCAGTACGTGACCATTGGCTGGGTCGGATTCGTCGGAGCTATTTCGGGCATCAACGAGAAGGGCGTGGCCCTCAGCGAGATGGGGTTCGGTGTTCCGCCGGGGGGCAAGACGCTGGCCGGCACGCCAATGCCGTTTTTGCTGAAGAACGTGTTGCGGTATGCGGACAGCGCCGATGAAGGCGCGGCGATCGTTCGGGCAGCGCGACGCACGAATTCCTACATCTACTTCCTCGGTGACAAGAGCGGCGACCCGATTGGCCTGGTCACCTCCGCGTATCGATGCCTGGCCTATCACGCAAACGAGAGCGACACTCTCGTGGTCGACGGCGAGACTTATCCGCAATTTCGTGACGTGGTGTACGGCGGTCACTATGAAAACAAGCAGGCTCAACTTGTCCGCCAGATGCAGGGCGCGTTTGATGTCGCGGCGATTCAGGATTTGGCGAAGCAGATCGCGATGAAATCGAACCTGCAGACGGTGATTTATGACCTGACGGCTGACCGGATCTGGGTGGCCAATCGCAAAGACAGGATTCGGGCTGCCGACCGTCCGTATGTGGAATTCTCACTGGCGGACGCATGGAGCAAGTCGTTGCAGTACGCCAGCGCCAGGGACACGGTTTCGGAGCGCGTCAGCTCTGATCGAATCGCGGCCGGCAATTGACACCGTTAGTGGCGCGGGCGTCCCGCCCGTGTCGGTTGGGCGGTAGGGACGCGGTGCTCCGCGTCCATCCTGATGTGGCCGCGCGGCAGCGCGGCCCTACCGGGCACGGCCTGCTGTATAGTGGCGCGGGTGCCCGCCCGTCTGTGCCGTTCCCGCCCCCAGAAGGGCTCGCGGCTCCTCTCTGAATTCTGATACACTGCCAGCGGATTTTATGGTTCCGCAATCGTATTACCGCTGCTGGGTGGAGGTCGATCTCGATGCGCTACGCCACAATGTCGCCGCGATCCGCCGCCGGATCGGGCCCAGTGTGAAGCTGATGGCGGTGGTGAAGGCCGACGCTTACGGTCATGGCCTCGCGCAGGTCGGCAGCGCGCTCATGCAATGTGGCGTCGACGCATTCGCCGTGGCGACGTTGTCGGAGGCGCTGGTGTTGCGGCAAATTGGCGGGACCGGCTGGCCGATCCTGTTGTTCGGCTCGGCGCTCTCTTTCGAAGTGGCCAAGATGGTTGAGCAGAACGTCACGCCGACGATCTCGACCATGGAGGAAGCGACACTGTTTGAGGAAGAAGCCCGACGAAGCGGCAGGACGATCGATGTGCATGTGGAGGTCGATACGGGCATGGGGCGCGTGGGGTTTTGGCATGAAGGCGCCGTTGCGGCCATTGCGCAAATTGCCGCGCTGCCACACCTGCGCGTGTTAGGATTGTATACACATTTCCCGTCCGCAGATGAGAATCTCGATGAGACCCGACACGAACTCGGTCTTTTTCAAGGAATAATCCAGGAACTGATGAGCCTCGGCGTCAAGATACCTTTGCATCACAGCGCCAACAGCGCTGCAGTTATGCAGTTGCCCGAATCGCATCTGACCATGGTCCGGACGGGGTTGTTGCTCTATGGTGTTTGCCCTACCGAAGCGGCGTCGGACGAGTTTCGTCCGCTACTGTCTTTTAAAGCGCGCGTGGCCTTTGTCAAAGGTGTCGACGCGGGACGTACCATCAGCTATGGCCAGACGTTTCTCGCAAAAAAGCCGATGCGCATCGCAACGGTTACGGCGGGGTACGCCGACGGATATAGCCGCCATCTGTCGAATAAAGCCGAGGTGCTCATCGACGGGAAGCGCTGTCCCGTGGTCGGCCGCGTCACCATGGATCAAATCATGGTGGACGCGACCCGGGTCGGCAACGTGCAATGTGGCGACGAGGTTGTGTTCATCGGCCAACAGGGAGATGGGCTGATTACCGCATCCGACGTGGCGCGCTGGGAGGATACGATCCCGTGGGAAGTGCTCTGCGGCATGACCAGGCTCACCCGCGTCCCCCGCGTCTATCACGGGGCTGTGGCAGCGTAAGCTCGGTTCCTTGCGATTCATTTGCCAAACCATACCCTCCGGCCTATCTTGAGCCAAAGAGGAGGCCACATGAAACAGACGACGAAAGCCAAGCCGGCGGTCAAACGATCCAGCCGAACCAAGTGTGCCTGCGCCAGTTGCCAGTGCACGGTGCCGCTCACCGGCGGCGTGCGACGAGACAACTTGGTGTTCTGCAGCGAAACCTGCGCGTCACGGGCCTGCACGGTCGAGCTGTGCGCCTGTGAGCACGACTGCTGCGCGGCGTGAGGATTTATTAATCGTTTGCGCGGGCGCTCGATCTAGCCTGCTTGGTTCTTTTCGGGCGTGTGCGTCGGCGCGGCTTTGTCGGCTTGTGCTTGGCCGATTCCCAAAGCGCATCGAGTTCTTCGAGGGTGCAGTCCTCTAGGCGGCGACCGCTGGCCTGAACGGCAGCTTCGATTTGCTGAAAGCGCGTCACGAATTTGGTTACGCTGCGGTTGAGTAGTTCCTCGGCCTGCACGTTCTCAAACCGGGCCAGATTCACCACGGCGAACAGCAGGTCGCCAACTTCTTCTTCGAATTGTCTGCGGCTCTTCGACGCGAGCGCGCCCTTGAGTTCGCGCACTTCCTCTTCCACCTTCGCCACGACGTCATCGACGTGTTTCCAGTCGAAGCCGACGCGGGCGACCTTGCGCTGGACCTTGTCGGCCTTCAACAGCGCCGGCAGATGCTTCGGCAGGTCGTCCAGAGGCACGATGCTCTTCGCGCCCTTTTCGGATTTCTTGATCGCCTCCCATTGTTGAAGCACCTCGGCGCTATTACGGGCCTTGGCGGCGCCAAACACGTGCGGGTGACGATGCACCAGCTTGTCGCTGACCGATTTGGCCACGGCCTCGAAATCGAACTTGCCCTTCTCACTCGCCATCTGGGCGTGAAAGGCGATTTGCAGGAGTATGTCGCCCAGTTCGTCACGGAACGCGGTCATTTTCCCGTGATCGAGTGCATCCAGCGCCTCGTAACATTCTTCGATCAGGTTGTGGCGGATGGATTGGTGGGTCTGCTCGCGATCCCACGGACAACCGCCCGGGCCGCGCAGTCGCGCCATGATCTTCAGCAGCCGCCCCACGTTCTTGGTTTGAGTTGCCATGCCGAGCGCGCTACAATACGTGCAGGAGACGATCATGGCAAAGAAAATTGGGGTGGTCCTGTCCGGTTGCGGGGTCATGGACGGCGCCGAAATCCACGAAAGCGTAGCCGTGCTCCTGGCAATCGCGCGCGCGGGAGCCGAAGCCGTCTGCATGGCGCCCAACGTTCGCCAGCGCCATGTCATCAACCATCTTACGGGCGAAGAATCCAAAGGAGAGACCCGCAATGTCCTCGTTGAGTCCGCCCGGATCGCCCGCGGCAAGATCCGCGATATCGCCACGGTCAAGGCGAGCGAACTTGATGCGTTGATTTTCCCCGGCGGATTTGGGGTGGCGAAGAACCTCAGCGATTACGCCTTCCAAGGGCCCGACTGCTCCGTAAACCCGGACGTCGCGCGGCTGGCGGCCGAAGTGCACTCCGAACGCAAACCCCTCGGCGTCGTTTGCATTGCGCCAGTGATTGCCGCCAAGCTGTTTGGAGACGAGCATCCTCAACTCACGATTGGCACCGACAAAAACACGGCCAGGGACATCGAGAAAATGGGTGCTAGGCACGTGTCCTGTCCCGTGCATGAGTTTGTCATCGATAGGGAACGAAGGATCGTCAGCACGCCGGCCTACATGCTGGCCAAGAACATCAAGGAAGCTGCGGAAGGAATTCAGAAGCTGGTCGATACGATCATCGACCTTGCCTGAGGCTTTTAGACGCTTTTACCGGTTTTGACGCTTTTAACGCCTTTAGCGTTTTTAACGGTTCTAGCGGTCCTGAGGGTTCCGCGGGCCAGTTGGGGGCTCGATCTGACTCAATCGCAAAAACAAGACGAGCACGGTGATTACCCACCGTGCTCGTCGAAATCGCTCAATTTCCGAGCGTTACGACCGCGATCGACTTCCACTCGGAAAGGCGAGAACTTTTTCCTCTTCCTCCGTCAACGCCGTGCTGCGTAGCGGTGCCGCCTGTTCCCTACGCCGCAATTCCCACAACCGCTCCAGTTCCGCCTCCAAGGAAGCGATTCGGTGCGTGCCGACCGTCGGCAAATCATCCCCAGCATTGGCCAATCGACTGCGCAAAAGCTGCAATTCATCAGTCACTTGCGCAATCTTCTCCAGCAAGGTGGGTTCCTTAACGGGACGCACCACCCGCGCTAAACGCCTCAATGGTGACGCTCGTCGGGCTTTTTTCATAGTTTTCTGTCTAGCTTTCATCATTACGTTCTCAATATGACACCTCGTTTATATCAGTTGTTCAATTGAAAACAAGCTATTTTAGGGCGATTTTTGAGCATTAATGATACAACGATTTGCGGGATAACACGTTATGCAGTGTTTTGCAATTGTTGCATTTGTAAAATTGCGCTGACATGTGCCGCAACCGCTCGTTACCATGCGCAAAAAAGCGCACGAATCGCCCCGCTACGTCTCAACCCGCTGGCTCAGCAGTTTGTCGCCATCAAACACGAAATAACCGCGAAACTTCTTGCGTCTCAGCAACAAAGGTAGCCAAATCGCGTCGTCTTCCCACATTTCGCCATACGGAATCTTGTCTATATCGACCCAAATCGGAGTGGCTTCGTCCGTTTCACAAAGCTGCCCTTCGAACCCGCCTGCCGCAAAAACAGCCACATGCAGCTTGTACCCATCGAGAAACTGGAAAAACAGCTCCCCCACGCTTTCCAAATCGGTCGGCTTGACCCCGACTTCCTCCTGCGTCTCGCGAATCGCCGCCTCCGCCGCCGTCTCTCCCTTCTCCAGCCTGCCGCCCGGACCGTTGATCTTGCCCGCGCCAAGCCCCCGCTTCTTGTGTATCAACAGGATCTGCCCGTCCTTCATCACGAAGCACAGGTTCGCATACTCGGTCGGCATCCAACTCGACCAGACGATTCGATCCACGTGAAGCTCAGTGGCGTTCATGGTTCCTGATTGTGTCGTTCGCATGGCATCTGTCAAGTCGCCCGATTACCAAAGTTCATCCTTAGTCGACGGCGAATCTGTAGGAGCCGTTGGAAAAGTCGTTTCCGACTGTAGCGGCGGTCTGTGACCGCCGAAATTCTTGAGGGAAATAAGAATAACGACCGGCGCTCATAGAGCGCCGCTACAGCAGAGATGGACGCGCGGAAGCGCATCCCTCCAGGCAGAGCAGGAGAGCGGTGGTCGTTTCGACTGCGCTCAGCGCAGGCGCCGACCGCTGCTACAGGAACGGCCAAAGAATGGGAAGCGCGCCGATAGTCAATGTTTGCGCCCGGGCCGGTGCCAGCGATTCGGGAAGTACTTGACGCATCCGCCCCGCTCCCCCATCATTTCCTGAGCGAGGCTTTGCCTGACATGAGACGCGTCTGCCCAAAATGCGATCTGCCCCTATTCATCCTGCATTTCCGCGACCTCGAAGTCGATTTCTGTCATCGCTGCCGCGGTGTATGGCTTGAGGCGGGCGAATTGAAGGCGATCATGAAACGCGCGGGCGCGCAGACCACTGGTCCCCTGTTGAAATTCCTGGACGAGCCGGGCGTCGAACCGAAGGATCATCCTCATCTTTGCCCTCGCTGCGATGCGCCCTTGCGCGAAATCCAATTCGAACACGCCGGCTCCCCTCCCCTGACCCTCGACAAATGTCCACGCGGTCACGGGTTGTGGTTCGACGACCAGGAACTGCAGCAGCTTCTGTCCATGTTCCCGCCCGAAAGTGGCACCGCCATTGAGCAATTGAACGCACTCTTCCAAAGCGGGACTAACAAGTGAGAGCGATTGGGCATCGGAGTCCCCCCAGCCGGATCCTGGCCCCAAAGCGGAGAGGCCCAAGGTTGAGGGTTTGTTGTTCGGCCGGAAATCATTTGGATTTATGCGGACTTTTCGGTGTGCAATCAAAACCGTAGACCTAACAAGGAGGTAAGCCATGGTTATGGGTATTGGAATTGTTGTGTTGGTTCTGGTCGGGCTGATCGTCATACTGTTCGCCTGGGTCGCCGGCGCCTACAACGGCCTCGTCCGACTGCGCAACCAACTGGAAAACGCCTGGGCGCAAATCGACGTCCAACTCAAACGCCGCCACGACCTGATCCCCAATCTGGTCGAGACCGTCAAAGGCTACGCCAAGCATGAGAGCCAGACCTTCGAAAAGGTCACCCAGGCCCGCAACATGGCTATGAGCGCCAAAACCGTCGGCGAACGCGCCGAGGCCGAAAACGTCCTCACCGGCGCGCTGAAATCATTGTTCGCCGTCGCCGAGGCCTATCCGGAACTGAAAGCCAACCAGAACTTCCTCGCCCTGCAGGAGGAATTGACCTCCACCGAGAACAAGATTTCCTTCTCGCGCCAGTTCTATAACGACACGGTCATGACCTTCAACACGCGCATCGAAGTTTTCCCGACCAACATCATCGCCGGCATGTTCCATTTCGCCCGCCACGAGTTCTTCGAGGTTAAGGCCGAAGAGGAACGCGAGGCGCCCAAGGTGAGTTTCTAGTGCTGCCTCAGTCGCCATATGGAGGGCCACGCTCCATCGCGGCCGCCGCCGGTCTGCATACGAACTTGTCAGTTCTTTTTCGGAGAGACCGCCGCCTGTAAGACCATGTGGGAAGCCATCGCAGCCAATCGTCGACGGTCGGCCCTGCTCATCAGTGTCATGGCGGTTATTCTTGTACTGATCGGGTACAGCGCCGGCAGTTTGATCGGCGGCCCCGATGCCGGCGGTTTCGGCGTGCTGGTGGCACTGGTCATCCTGGCCGTGATGCTGCTGGTTTATTTCACCAGCGCCGAATCAGTTCTCATGCACGGCACCTACGCCCGCGAACTGAAACGCGAGGATAGCCCGCAATTGTTCGATGTGGTCGAGGAAATGTGCCTCGCCTCCGGCCTCGGCTTCACGCCCCACATCTATCTAGTCGACGATCCCGCACCCAACGCCTTTGCCGTCGGCCGCAAACCCGACACCAGCGCGATCTGCGTCACCACCGGCTTGTTGTACCGCCTGAACCGCGACGAACTTCAGGGCGTCATCGGACACGAGATCGGCCACCTGAAAAACCGCGACGTGCAATTCATGACCCTCGCCGCCGTCATGCTCGGCTCCATCGTCGTTCTCTCCGTGATCGTGCGTCAGTACTTCTGGTATGGAGGACGCGTTCGCAGCCGATCCAATTCCCGTGACGGCGGAGCCCAACTTCAAATCGTCATCCTCATCGTCGGCCTGTTGTTCGCCATCCTCGGCCCCGTCATGGCCCAAATCCTCTACTTCGCCTGCTCCCGCAAACGCGAGTATCTCGCCGATGCTTCCAGCGCGCAGTTCACCCGTTACCCGGAAGGACTGGCGTCCGCCCTGGAAAAAATCTCCCAGGCCCATGAGTCGCTCAGCTTTGCCAACCAGGCCAACGCGCCGATGTTTATCGTCAATCCCCTGACGTCTGCCACGGGCGAAGCCGACAGCATTTTTTCCTCGCATCCACCCACGGCGAACCGCATCCGTATCCTGCGGGCAATGCCCGGCGCGTCGTTTGCCGACTACGAAGCGGTTTACCGTCGCGCCAAAGGCGGTTCGCTTATCGGCTCGCAAACGTTGAAATCCGCCCCCCAACAAAGCATTCGCGCCCCGTCGGGCGCAGGCCCGATTCAAACCCGGAGCGAGACTCACGCCGTGAGCCGTCGCTATCACGGTTACATGCGCCTCCATTGCGATTGTGGCCTCGACATCTCCGTTCCCGAAGGCTACGAGCAGGACACGATTCGTTGTTTCCGCTGCGGCAGCATCCTGACAATTCCTGCGGCAACCGCCGCGCCGTCCTCCGCTGCCGTTGTCCCGCCGGTAATTTCTGGTATTGCGCCGCCCGTGCTGACAACCGACAGCGCACTTCAATTCCGCCGCACCAACCGCAACGCTTGGGAATCGTTCCGATGCGCTTGCGGCCGCACCATTCAACTCAGCCCTTCGTTCGACGCGCCCCATGTCACCTGCAGCGGTTGCGGCCGTACCATCGCCGTCACTTGAGAGGAGACTTGTACAATGCGGCCTGACCATCCCATCCGTGGCTGCTCCACGGTAATTCTAACTCTCCTCGCCTGTCTGCCCCCTCTTCTCTCGTTATCCTGCGCAACCTGTTGCTTGAAAGTTACTCAAGCACCTCAAGCTGACCTCGAGCAAAAGGCGAAGACCGAGCAGGAGTTCATCGCCTTTGACCCGCGCTACAAGGAGGAAAGGGCCGAGCGCATCGCGAAGCTTCGCGCCTTGTATGCCACCGTCTGCGATCGCGAAGCTGCCAACCAGGGCACGTCCTGCTCGCACCAGATTCTCTGGGAGCTGAAAGCGCTGGTCATGACGACCGCCGACTTCAAAATCATCGACCAGCGCATCGCCGACCTCGAAAACAGTCTCGCGCATCCCGAACAAGAAGCTGCCGCGAACCAGCAGGACCCCCGGGATGGCAGTTGGGGCAGGTGCTTCGATGAATGGTACTGTAAGCTGGATGCCTCCACCGATCCACTGATGAAGTTCTCCCACAGACACCAATCACCTGAGATCCAGCCCCGGTTTCTCGACCAAATCAATTCACCCGACAAACTTACAGCCTATCTCGCTTCGATCTCCGTCGCTGATATTCCGCGCACCGGCATCGATCACCTGGCCGAATTCAATCTGTCTCTCGGTAACCTGACCCGCCTTATCCTGCGCGATCGTCCACACGGCTACCCGTGGGACCCAAGGTTGCGAGCGACGCTTCGCCATCTCCTGTACCGCCTCCGTAATCCCGCCACGGGCTGGTGGGGCGAACGCTACGTTCGCGATGGCCACATCGTGTTCGTCGACGACCTCAGCACGACCTTTCACATCGTGACCTATCTTCACGGAAATGTCCCCGACATGCCTCGTGTCGTCGACACCACCCTGGCCGTGAAAGACCTGGATTTCCCTGTCGGCTGGCTCATGAAGGGACAATACTGGAACCACAACAACATGGATGTCGTCGCGCTGTTCAAAGCTGGTTGGCCGCACGCCAGCACGACGCAGAAACAGGCCATGCGCACGGAAATCGAGAAGATGCTCCACTGGTGTCTGACCGAGTCGCTTCAGCCCGACGGCAGCTTCAAACCCAACATCGCCGACGGCTCGCTCGAAGAAGGCGAGTACTACGCGACTGCGTTCCTCGCTCGTATCGGCTTCTTCGACAAACAGGAGCGCTTTTGGACCGACCGCAATTTTCCGGAGGCCCCAGCCGTCCGCGAGAAAATCATCGCCTATGTCCTCACCCATCAGAATACCGCCGGCTCTGGCGGCGGCTACTACGAAAGCACCCTGGTAGATTGCCTCCACTACAAACCCGACCAGCCCAAAACAGAATAGTGACCGAGTTGATTATCTCCCCGCCCTCGGTTAAGACTTGGGCGTGATTCGTGTCGCTTCGCCCCCGCCCAACCCCGTCCTGATTTTCGACGGCGACTGCAATTTTTGTCGCCGATGGATCTCGCGCTGGCGCGAGGCCACGGGCGAGCACGTCGAGTACATACCGTTTCAGGATCCGCGCGTCACCGAGCGGTTTCCGGAATTGCCGCGCGAGCAATGCGAGCAGGCCGTCCAACTGATCGATACGGACGGATCAGTCTATTCGGCCGCCGAAGCCGTCTTCCGTGCGCTGGCTGTCGCGCCGCATCACCGGTGGCCGCTGTGGCTCTATCAACACCTGCCCGGCGTCGCGCCTGTCACTGACTCGTTTTACTTATTCGTCGCCAAACACCGTAGCGGATTCTCGGTTCTCACCCGCTGTCTTTGGGGACAACACGTCGAGCAGCCCACACATATCCTCACGCGCTCGATCTTCCTCCGGCTTCTCGGTCTAGCCTACCTGTTCGCGTTCGTGTCAATCTGGACACAGATCGATGGTCTTATCGGCAGCCACGGCATCGCCCCAGCGGCCCGCCTCATGGACGCAGCGCGTGCCTGGACACAGGAACACAACAGTTGGGATGCCTGCTGGCAAATGCCCACGCTCTGCTGGTTTGACGCGGGCGATGGTTTCCTGCACTTCCTCTGCGCGGGCGGCACAGTTCTTTCTCTACTGGTGATTTGTGGTATTGCCTCCGCGCCCGCGTTG
>Ga0187871_10002811_pt1 | contig 13785 bp, 7 predicted proteins | sample June2016WEW_16_1_FD_132988 | JGI IMG/M metagenome (GOLD analysis project Ga0187871, IMG submission 132988) | Peatland microbial communities from SPRUCE experiment site at the Marcell Experimental Forest, Minnesota, USA - June2016WEW_16_10 | ecosystem: Environmental > Terrestrial > Soil >... | reverse complement strand
CAATCGTCTGTCCTTTTGCCACGACGGCGTTGGGCAGGCCGGTCTGTGCTGGAGCCAGTCGAAACTGCACATCGTTGAATATGATCTGTGCGGGCAGCATCTCCGCCGGTAATGCATTGCCCTTCTCATCAAATCCGCCCTTCGACTTCGTACCGTCATTGCTGGCCGTCGCTACCTCGTAGTGCAGCGTCACTGGCGCAGAATGGACCGCCGCAACCTTGGTTGAAGCAGCAGCTAGTCTAACGGCGAACGTGCGGGGCTGATATGCCGAGAACGAGACGACGATTGCGCCGCTGTTCACCGGGATGCTCGCGACCGGTTGCTCCTGGCCGTTGACTTCGCGGGCCGAAACGATCGGCGCGTCGAATGATATTTGGACGCCCGGCTGCGGTTTGCCATCAAGTTCAACCAGGCGCACGACTGTTTCATCGCCTTGCTCCGCTTTCTTAAGCGCAAGAACTCGAATCCGCGGGTTGCTCACTTTCAAGAGAGAGAACTCGCTCCCCAGCTTTCCTGCGTGTTTGGTTGCCTCGAAAACAATGAGCGGATCGTTGAGACGCTGCGCCTGCCAGTCGGTCTGGCTCTGCCGCCAGTCGGCTGCATGCCCGGCAATACCGTAGACGAACTCGTGGTGTCCAATATCCTGTGTGCCCTGGTCTGCATAACCGCCGCGCGTTCCCGGTGTTCGAATTAAAGTGAGCCGGATCGTATGGTCGTTCGGCTTATCCGATCCGTTCTTGCAGTCGGTCAGGATGGTGGCGCCAAAGTCGCCGCTCATGTCGGTCAAGTCAACCCACTGGTGAGACGGCACTTCGAACTTCTTCGGCTCGGCGGTCGGGCGCTCGATGGTGCCGATGTCCCAGTTATAAGTTGCCATCTGATTCGAAGCTGCCAGAGGAAAAGTTGCTTTTAGATTTGATTCTTTCGTGGCCCAGTCGATCGCGTTTGCGAACTCCACACGCTTCCCCGCATCGCCGGCAGACAGGCTGATGGTCTGAACGAAGCGAGAGCCCGCTGTCTCGCGCGACACCTCAACCGCCACGCGAGCCCGACCATTTTCCACCACTCGAATCTTCGCCGGACCGCCAACGTAAGCCTTCGGCGCCGCCTGCTCCTGGTCCCAGTCCATATTCCAGGCCGGCCAGTGCTCAGGATTATCGTAGGAGATCGCAAGGCGCGCTGGAGCTGCCAGCAGTTCCCTGCCCAGCGATTTGTCGAAGATACTGGAGACGTCGCCGTCCAAGTTCAGCTTTACCCGGTAGTACTGATTCTCGAGCGAGTTCTCCGACACTCTCATCCGGTACCAGTCGCTCACACCGGCGCCCGGCTGCACATCGTAAACCGCATAACCCACGGAGGGCGCATGCGCAACAAAGATCACCTTTCCATTCGAAATCTGTGCCGGAACCTCGTGGCCATCAGGGCCAGTAACATGCACCGCTTTGGGGATTCCCTCAGGAAAGTTCACGCTTGCTTCCACCAAGTCCTCGCGTACGATGTTCAAGGGATTGAAAACCACCAGCGGAATCCCTTTGGTCTGCGTGTTGAGGGCAGCACTCACGGCTTCCGTGGCGTCGCTCAGGACGCCGGCGAACTGATTCATCGCGATTACGTCATCATTCCAGGCGAACTCGTACGCTTTGGGGGACGCGGTACCGGCGGCAATGTCATGGAAGTGGCCGCCCATCACCAGAGTCCAGGCATCATTCAGGCGCTGTAGCGGATACTTCCGCGCGCCCAACCATTCCGCGGCCAGCGAAGATTTTTCCGCAGCATCGGCCAGCAACTCTTCTTTCCGCAGCCAGCGCTTCTGGTAACCCTGCGACGTTAGCGAGCCTGCGGAATGATTGGTCAACTCCATTTCACCGGTGTAGCGTGGAAGTCCGGCCGCTTCCGCTGGGGTGACATCGAGAAACATCTGTTCGGCATTCGCCGAGATCACATGGACCGGGCCGTCGCCGACCTTCACGGGAGCGCTCTGGGCATGCGACAAACGAGAAGAGGTCGGGTTCTCGGCGAGAGGCAGGCTGGCCGTACCTTTCGTCACAATAGCTTCGAGACGCTTCACGGATCCCTCAGCCGGCGCCCCCCCGATATCGCCCGTGCCGTAATAGTGATAATCGGTGAGCACGCCGCTGACTTTGCCATTCAGTTCGACGCGCCCCGCCCAATCCCCTTGGTGATGCTCTAGTCTTCGATCTTGATCGACCCGGGCGAGCGCCGCTTCCTCGCTTCGAAGGTGGATGGATTCTTCAATGTCTATCGGATCGGACGCGTGACCGCTACGCTCTTCCTGGTCCAGTTTCGCGCGCACCGCCTGCATCTTGTTTTCTACATTCCGCAGTGCTTCGTTGGGTGGCATCGCAGGCAGCGCTTTGCTCAGATCAGTGTCGACGCCGCTGTCATAAGCGCCCGGATTCAATCCTGCCAGCACGCTCTCGCCATCCGGCCCCACCCAAACGCCCACATTGAACGGCGTGCCTTCCGGCGTTTTCTCCAGCGATTCCGGACCTCCGCCCGGAGCAGACGATCCCCATACCAGCTTCTGCGTCGAGAATCCTTTGACCCCGGAGTGCGCGAGAATCGTCGGCAGCGATGCGGGAAATCCGAAGCAGTCGGGCAACATATATTCCGCACTCGCCCGGCCCAACTCTTTGCGAAACCAGTCATTCCCGTAGAGAACTTGGCGGATAATAGCTTCCGCGCCGGGCGCGTTCACATCGCCTTCTTCCATGGACGATCCCGCCGGGAACCACCTTCCCTCATCAACATATTTCTTTAGCCTGGCGAAGTCTGCGGGAAAATACTCCTTCATGAAACGATAGCGATTGGCGCCGCTGAAGTTGAAGACGTAATGAGGATACTTATCGAGGAGCACGAAATTATCCTCCATGGTCTTGCGAATATATTCGTTGATGACCTGGGGATACTCCCATCGCCACTCCGTGTCGAGGTGGGCATAACCGACTACGTAGAGGGTTGGCTGTTTGGTCAAATCAGGTTTGTCCGCAGTTTGTGCGCTGGCGGTGACCAACATCAGGCTGGCTAGTGTGATAGCTACCGAAACCCTATGGACTCGATCCATTGAAATCTCCGAACATCTCTCGCGGAAATAATGTCGTCTTCGCAGTACCGTATGTTACATGACCTTTCGACGGTCGTGCTCGGCGCGGCAGCAGGACGTTTCCTGATACCCTGATCTGAGACCCGGGAGAAACCAATTCGTTGCCGCCGATCATTAATGCGCAGGGAATTTCGAAGGCTTTTGGAGCCAATCCGCTCTTCCAGAACATCTCTTTTACGGTTTCCGAGGGCGACCGTATCGGATTGATCGGTCCGAACGGCTCCGGCAAATCAACTTTGCTGCGGATTCTCGCTGGGGACGTGAGCCCCGATAGCGGGGAAATCGCCTCCCGAAAGCGGATCCGCCTCAGCTACATCGAACAGGACTCGAAATTCGACCCCGGCGCGACCGTACGCTCGGTTGCTCAAAATGCGATGGAGCGGGCCGCGGTACCGGAGTCAGAGCGAGGCACTCGTTTCGCGGAAACACTCGGTCGCGCGGGTTTTGAAAACTTCGAGGCGGAGGCGGCCACGCTGTCTGGCGGTTGGCAGAAACGGCTCGCAATCGTTGAGGCCCTGGTTCAGGCGCCAGATATTCTGCTGCTGGATGAACCGACGAATCATCTGGACATGGCGGGAATCGAGTGGCTGGAAAGCTTGCTGGAGGCCGCATCATTCGCGTGCGTGGTGGTCAGTCATGATCGCTATTTTCTTGAAAACGTCGCGACCGAAATGGCGGAGCTGAACCGGACTTACCCAGACGGCTTGCTCCGTGTAGTGGGAAGCTACAGCCGGTTCCTTGAGAAGAAAGAAGAATTCCTGCATGCGCAGTCGAAACGCCAGGAAGCGCTGGAGAATCTGGTTCATAAAGAGATCGAGTGGCTTCGCCGTGGTGCCAAAGCGCGGACCAGAAAGTCCAAAGCGCGCATCGACAAAGCGGGCAGATTAATGGGCGAACTCGCCGACCTGAATGCAAGAAGCCGGAGCGGAACCGCACTGATCGACTTCTCTGCCACCGACCGAAAGACCAAACGCCTGATCGAACTGGAAAACGTCTCTTGCGAGATTGGAGATCGCACGCTGTTCACCGGCCTTAATTGTGTGATTACCGCCGGAATGAAGGTGGGGTTGGTGGGGCCGAACGGCAGCGGAAAGACGAGTCTGCTGCGGCTGTTGCAAGGAGAATCAATGCCAACGAGCGGAGAGATACACCGCGCCGACTGGCTTCGCATTGTCTATTTCGATCAGACCCGTCAACTGGATCCCGATATAACACTGCGGCACGCTCTGGCCCCGCAAGGCGATTCCGTCGTGTACCAGGACCGCGTGATCCATGTGGCTTCGTGGGCGGCAAAGTTCCTGTTCGCCGGCGAGCAGTTGAATCAACCTGTAGGCCGACTTTCCGGGGGCGAGCGGGCCCGAGTTCTGATCGCTCAGCTCATGCTGCAGCCCGCTGATGTTCTTTTGCTCGACGAACCTACTAATGATCTCGATATCCCAACGCTGGACATTTTGGAGGAAAGCCTGCTGGAGTTTCGCGGCTCGCTCGTTCTAGTGACCCATGACCGGTACGTGCTAGACCGGGTTTCAACCGTGGTTCTCGGCCTCGATGGACTGGGCAGCGCGGGCCTTTTCGCCGATTACTCGCAGTGGGAATCGTGGCAGGAAGAACGCGAGCAGTCGGCGAGAAACGACGCACGCACCGCCGCGCGAGCCGCGGCCCCCGCGGAAAGTGCCGGGCAGTCGGCCGAGAAGAAGAAGCTGTCTTACCTCGAGGCGCGCGAATATGACACGATCGAGCAGCGTGTCGCCGAGGCCGAGTTAGTGTTGCAGGACAAACGTGTTCAGCTTGAAGATCCCGAGATTATAAGTAACGGTCCGCGCCTGGTAGCTGCGCACGCGGAGATGGAAAGAGCCCAGGAAGAAGTGGACGTGCTCTACGCGCGCTGGGCGGAGCTCGAGAAAAAGAAAAACTGAACTTCCCTCTCGTCCTACGATCAGTTCAGCGTGCCAGACAAAAAGCGATGATCGTGTTTCCCCTGGTTCCCGTGCTGTCTTCGATTGTTTTCACCAAGTCTGATTCGAGTCCCTCCGGATCAGGCGTCATCTCGCAGGCCGCAATCTCCTCATCTGTTGCTCCGTGGTAGCAGAGTTCGCAAACTCCTAATCCATCTTCCGAGCGAACCGGCGGCCCAAATACGCGACACGTCATGGGTCGCGATTCGTAAAGCTCACAATTCCCTGTCTCTGGGTCGAGCGCAGGGCACGGTTCGCCGTTGGCGAAATCGGAAAAGCGCTCCTCTGCTTCTTCTCCTTCATCCAGTACCCCGCTCACCTTGTCGCCCGGAAAGTCGGGTGACAGACGTACAACCGCCTCGCGAGCGCGTTCGCGTACGCGCTCAGCACGCTGCGGGGCGCGCTTTTCGAGATCGGCTAGTCCTCGCTGCAAACGCAGGGCATCCAGCTGATTGATCGAGAAGACCCCAATACAGCACTGCGTGCACCCCGGGCGGCATACTAGCCACTCGCCGCTGCGGCGCGTAACCTCGGCCAAGGCGGAGTCTACGATCTGAATCAATGCCTGGTCTTTGGCGCGTGGAAATAAATTCGCCATAAAGATGTTCCAATCATATAACCCAATCGCGCTTTCTTCACTTCAACGTCGGTGATGTTCAACCGCTTACATCCTCCCGTATATTGGAAGTGGCGAATCTGTGATTGCATAGTGGAAGTTTCGCGAGTGTGTGGTGCGAATGGCAGAACAATACTTCATCGGCGTCGACGTCGGCGGCACGAAAGTGGCCGCCGGTTTGGTAAACTCTGCCGGCGAGATCACTCACCGGACGCGAGTTCCCATGGCAGCGGCAGACGCGGACGCCGGCTTGGCTGCGGTGACTTCCGCAATTGATTCGGTCCGGGCGGCGGCCGATCCTAATCCAGAATCGCGGGGTTTAATATCTGGCATAGGAATCTGCGCTCCGGGACCACTCGATCCACGGTCGGGCATCGTGATCAATCCACCGAATCTGCCAGGGTGGCGCAATTTCCCCTTGGCCGACTTAGTGTCGAAAGTTTATAGCGTGCCCGTTCGCGTCGACAATGACGGCAACGCCGCCGCTTTGGCAGAAGCCTTGTGGGGTGCCGGGCGCGGTTATCGCAACGTGTTCTACGCCACGATCGGCACTGGAATCGGCACCGGGATTATCTTCGACGGCCGCATCTATCACGGCCGCACCGGTGCGGCAGCTGAGGGTGGTCACACTACCATCGACTATCGCGGCCCGCGTTGTGCATGCGGCAAGCTGGGCTGCATCGAAGCTCTGGCATCCGGACCTGCGATTGCCCGGCGAGCCTCCGAAAAAATCGCTGCTGGCCGCCATTCTGCCATTCTGGAAGACGCCGGGGGCAACATGGACAGCATCACGAGCGAGATAGTGGGTCGCGCTTACGTCGCCGGCGATTTACTGGCCAAAGAGGTCTTACAGGAGACTGCCTTGTTTCTCACCGTGTGGCTGGGCAACATCGTGGACTTGATCGAGCCCGACGTGATGATCGTAGGCGGGGGCGTAGCTTCCATGCTGCAGCTATTTTTTGGAGAGATACGGGATCATCTCCCCAGTTGGTGCGTCAATTCGCATTGCCAGGAAATCCCGCTGCTGGCGGCACACTACGGCGCCGATGCCGGCATCGCAGGCGGCGCAGCGCTCTGCCTTCAAATTTCGCCTTGAAACGTCTCCGGTCTCACAAAGCAACACTCGCAGCACTCGTCGAGGCTCGCATTGGCGCGACACCTCATGCGGCAGAGATCTGGGCCCTTTTGGTCTCGACAACTTTGTGCGCGGACGCCGCGGACGAGTACAGACCTATGCGAAACCGCCTCTTGTATTTTGTTGGCGTGCTCCGGACAGTGTCGATTCCCTATGGATGAACTGCTAAAGCTAGCCGATAACCCTCGCGTAACCGTAAGGCTCCCGGGACCACCCGATCCCGCTGGCACCTGTGTCGTTTACTGGATGCAGCGAGCGCAACGGGGCCTGGACAATCCCGCACTAGACGTGGCAGTTGAGGCGGCCAACGCACTTGGCAAGCCCGCAGTCGTATTTTTGGCGCCCGTACCTTTTTATCCGCACGCTAACCTTCGCCACTACCGCTTTCTAGCCGAGGGTATTCCAGATATCGCGGAGTCACTCAGAAAGCGCAATATTGGCTTCGTGCTACGGAGATTCCCCGAGCACAGCCTCATCAAGTTCTGCGATGAAGTCAGGCCGTCGCTTGTCGTGGGCGATGAAAATCCGATGCGGGAACCCGAGTCCTGGCGGCAATCAGCAGAGAAGAAACTCAAGATCCCGCTTTGGACCGTGGACGCCGATGTGATCGTTCCCTCGAAACTGCTGCAAAAGGAGCAGTACGCGGCGCACATCATAAGGCCGAGACTCCAGGCCCAGCTGGGGCGGTTCATGGTCGCGTCGAAAAATATAAAAGCAAGAGTGGCGTGGAAAAAGCCGCGGGCGTTGCTGTCGCTCGATCCGGAATTTGATATCACGCAGGGCTGGCCGCTAGACACCTCGGTTGGTGCGGTGTCAGGCTTTCGCGGCGGCACGAACGAAGCGCTAAGGCTTCTGGAAGAATTCATCAAGCACGGCTTGGCCGAGTACGGCACCAAACGCAACAAACCGGAAGTGAACGGGACCAGTCGGCTTTCACCCTATCTGCATTTCGGCCATATCAGTTCTCTCACCGTTGCTCTCGCCGTGGAGAGTGTCAGCGCACCCACGGCGGACAAGGAAGCGTTTCTCGGCCAACTCATCACCTGGCGCGAGTTGTCGGTGAACCTCGTCAGATTCAATCCCGACTATGACAATTTCGAGTGCGCCGAGCCGTGGGCACACCGCACTTTGGCCAAGCACGCGAAAGATAATCGACCGGTACTCTACACCGAGAAGCAGATGGAGCAAGCGGAAACTCACGATGCACTCTGGAATGCAGCTCAGGCCCAGATGGTCACGACCGGCTGGATGCACAACTATGTGCGGATGTACTGGGCTAAAAAGATCCTGGAGTGGAGCCCATCGCCGGCGCAGGCATATCAGATCGCAGTGCGACTGAATGATAAGTACGAATTGGACGGGCGCGACCCCAACGGCTATGCAGGAATTGCTTGGTCGATCGTGGGAAAATTCGATCGTCCTTGGTTTGAACGACCTATCTTCGGGCAGATTCGATATATGTCCGGTGCAAGCACGGGGAAGAAGTTCGACAGCAAGAAATATATTCAGCAGAACCTGCCAGCCTAGTGAATGCGCGGGTCAGCCAGAAGCACAGGCGGAATGTTGCAGAGCGTGAGCTCGAAAAATAGATTGGCGATGCTATGTTTCTGAAACTCTATTCATTGCCCTGCCGATTTTCTTCGTTGCGGATATGATCTGTCTCGGAGTGGCAGCGAGAATTTCTATTCCAAGCAGATCGGATTCTCGATGAAGTCCAACGTCAATTGAGGTCCTTCTGGCCTGGACATTTTTCCTTCTATCTGGCGGGTCGGGAGGGCGTGGCGTACTGGCGGGCATCTAGTGCGCCAAAACCGGAAATTCCGCAAGTGCCTGATAAGGTTGGCGTCCCCGACGGGATTTGAACCCGTGTTACCGCCGTGAAAGGGCCGGAGTTGACGATAAGTTACTGAAACTACGCGACACGGATGGCTTCCGAAAGCAGTTTCAGTAAGGGATGGAAACGTTCCGTGGATCATGAAGGGATCAAGAATGAGTCCGGTCTGCTTGTTGCCCCATCCCTACGTTCGTCGTATTAAAGCTGATCGCGATGTTGCTCCAACACGATGCGGACCAATTGACTGCGCGTCCGAACGCCGGTCTTCGAGAACAATTGCTGAAGTGTGGCTTTGACCGAGCTCTCCGACACTCCGATTCGCGCTGCAATCTCTTTATTCGCAAGCCCCTCGAACACGCAGGAAATCACCTGATGTTCCCGTTCCGTGAATGGCCGCGTTCGATTGTCTTGTTGGGCTCCGACCTCAGTTCTCAGGGCCGTTTGTAATTGCTCTTGGTCCAACCACACCTTGCCGGCCATCACTTCACGAATTGCTTGTGCCAGTAATGCGGCAGAATCGTGCTTTCGAAAAACTCCGGAAATCCCAGACCGGATCAACTCCGCAGCCACGCCCGCATCCACACCTGCCGTGACAACGAGAACTTTTCCCCGAAATCCCTGACCTTTTGCCAACGTTAGAAACTTCCGCCCATCGCCCTCGCCGAGATCAAAATCGAGGAGTACAACGTCAATCGCTTTGCGCCGCAGAATCTGGAGGGCCTCTCCAATTGTCCCACAGTGAGCCGTCACCTCGAATCCCGACTCCGCCGCCAGCAGTCGGCTTGCACTCTCTCGAAATAAGGTGTGATCGTCTAACAATAAGAGATGGATTGTGTTCGCCGCAGTTTCAGGCATTCACCACCTCCTCTTGCGCGACACCCAGGGGTAACACGACGGCGAAGCAGCAGCCTTCCGACCTCGGCTCGTACGAAAGCTCTCCGCCAAAGCTGCGCATGATCGCGCGGGAAACGTATAGCCCGAGACCGCTGGACTCGGCACCACGCTGGAACGGCCGGAAAAGGTTCTCTGGCGAAGCGACGCCTGATCCTGTGTCTTCGAATCGGATTGCGACAGTCCCTTTCTCCTCTTGCGCCGTAATTCGAAGCCGCTTCGTCCCACTAGAGGCCATGGCCCGGCGACTGTTCTTCGCCAGGTTCAAGAAAACCTGAACAAGTCCGTACCGGTCTGCCCAAACTAGGGGCAATGGTTCTCGAACGTCCCACTGCATCTCGATCTCGGATTCGTGATAGGTGGTTTCGATCAATATCCGGAATTCGTCTAGCACCGACCCAAGCTCAACGATCTCACCATTCTGAGATGCCGAAGAGCCCAATTCCAATGCCGACACTCTTTCGAGGCTCTGGATCAAGTTCCCCAAGGCCTTGAAGTCCTCGTTCGATTCAAGCTCCTTAACTCGGGAGAGGTTCTTATGAACGACAAGCACAGCGCCGCAAAGGTTCCGAATTTCATGGGCCACTGCGCTCATCAGGATTCTTGTGTTCTTCAATAAATGATCTAGACTGAGGTCTTCGCGGTTCCGAAGGTCCTCAGAAAGATCCACAATGATGGCTGCCAAGCGTGGTCCCGATATCGTGCTGTAGGTAGAAAACCAAACACCAGCTAGAAAGACTTCCCCGTCGCTCCTTCTCCCTGTGCACTGCAGGGTAGTCCGAAATACTCGCGGCTGTTGGTTCTTGAGGACTGTTTGCAAAGCGGGTAGATAAGTATTGATTTCCTGGCCTTGCAAAGGCGTCCCTTCGGAGGCGAGCAAGTGTTGAGCTGCTTCATTGGCCAATAGAACTCTGCCGGCTGCACCAATCGTGACGATTGCAGCTGGACTGCTTTCGACGAGAGAACGCAACTGCTCCTCGGCGTCTTCCCGTAGCTTGATCTGCCCTTCGAGTTCTTCGACGTGCGCCATGGTAATTCGGCGATTGCGGATCATCTCCGAAATAAACAGTCCTGTACCGACAAAACCTGCCGAACTGAACAGCAAGCGGATCACAGCTTCATTCTCGGGCAAATTGCTGAAGGCTTCCTGCAGAACGGCACAAACAAGCGCAACCCCTACAAGCTGAGCCCTCGACAAAAACCCGCCCAGAATCATTATGGGGAACAAGTAAAGGAACCCTAAAGAGATGTAGGGCTTCGTCGCCCAGTCAACCACTGCGATCGCTGCTATCAAGAGACCAGCAAAACAAATTAGCCTGGCGCGATTCGCCGACGCGTAGATGGACAGAGGGTCTCTCATCGGTGGTGCGTAGATTGGCAGTGGGTCTTTCATGGCCATTCTAATGGTGCGCCATCTTTGCTGGCCAAGGAACTGCTTTATCAGGAACTAGCCGAAAGATAGGCTGCGCCAGCCGAAAGAGGACTCTGCTGCCCGAGAGATAGCGTTCCCATGCCTGCGGACGGCTTGCACAATGGCACAAGCAATCGGCACACATCCAGCGTTGGCGCTTTCGCCGGGTTGTATTGGAGGCAAGTGAATTACGAAGCGCTTAACCAGTACGTCCTGATCGCGATAGCGCTCCTCGCAGTGCTCTTGTACATCGGGCTGATCTGTGCGGGCTTTGCCGAATTTATGAGAGGGATCCCAAAGAGGGCTAACCCAAAGAAACGTTCTCGGAATCGCCGTGAAACTCGCGGATTACGGAACGCGAAAAGATCATTCTGATCATGTCTCCCACGAGGAGAACGGTAGGCGTAACGGGCGAACAACAATGATGAAATATCCGGCTCACATCAGCAAGAAAACTGCCGTGGTGTTTGTGACGATCGCGACAATGGTCGTTGCAATAGCACTTCTGGAGTCCGGCAGTCGTGGTCAAGCTGCGAACACGAATGCGCCGCAGGAATCAGCTTCAAAACCAAGCGTGTCGAGCTTGGACTTGTCACCCAGCCAACTGAACTCGATCAAGATCGAATCCGTCGGAACTTACGTGTTTCCCGTTGAGAAAGATGCTGTAGGCAACATTGATTTTGACGAAGACCTTTCGGTTCAAGTCTTCCCGGCTTATCAGGGGACCATCCTTAAGACGTTTGGGGAACTTGGCGCCAGGGTTCAGAAGGACCAACCGCTCTACACGATCAAAAGCCCGGACCTCATCCAGGCCGAGTCAAATTTGATTGGCGCGGCGGCGACTTTCGAACTGACCAACAAAGAACTGCTGCGTGTGCAGGGTCTTGGTGGAATTGCCGAGCGCGAGAAGGAGCAGGCGGTCTCGGATCAACAAACTGCTGAAGGCGCTCTCAAAGCTGCGCGCGATGCGGTTCTTGTTTTTGGCAAAACCAATGCTGAAATCGACCAAATGATCGCCTCGCGCCAGATCGATCCTGCCCTGGTGGTGCGGAGTCCGATTACTGGGAAGATCACCTACAAGGTCGCGCAGCCCGGATTTCTGGTGCAGCCAGGAAATCCACCGGCGCCCTACTCGGTCGCCGACGTGGCGATCAAATGGATGCTAGCGAATGTTAGCGAAACAGAAATCCCGTTGTTTCACCTGGGCCAGCCGGTTCAAGTGAAGGTGAATGCCTATCCTGCTCACGTGTTTCACGGCAAAGTTTCAAAGATTTACGAGACCGTCGATCCCAATACTCATCGAGTGACCATCCGTTCCGAAATCGCGGATTCTCACGATGAGCTGCGTCCCGGGATGTTGGCCAACTTCGTCATTCGCGTTCAAGACCCGGTGGAAGCCACTGCCATACCCGCCAATGGCGTGGTCCGCGAAGCCGACGGCACGATGACCGCTTGGGTTACAACCGATCGCCGCCGTTTCGAGCAAAAAATCATCAAGATCGGTCTGCGCAACGACGACCGGGTTCAAGTTCTCGATGGCTTGCGGCGCGGAGAACTGGTGGTAACGGACAACGCCGTTTTTCTCAGCAACATGTTGTCGGCGCCACCAAGTGATTAAGTTGAGTGCCCTTCTATTTCAGTAAAGACGAGCCATCATGTTCAAATCTCTCCTCGCATTTTGCCTTAGCCGCCGCGCCATTGTGGTGCTGGGATTACTGCTGTTTGCCGGCGCCGGGCTGGTTGCGTTCAAAATGCTCAACATCGAGGCGTATCCCAACCCCACTCCGGTGATTCTGGAGATTACATCGCAGGCGCCGGGCCTCTCCGCCGAGGATATGGAGCGTTACTATACGATTCCCACCGAGATTGGGCTCTACACCACTCCCGGCATCGACGTTATACGTTCCACTTCGTTTTATGGCCTGTCATTTGTGCGCGTCAGCTTCAAGTATGGTGTGGACTATAACTTCGCCTACGCCCAGGCCTCGGTTGCGATGCAGCAAAACGTCAGCCTGCCGGGTGGACAGGTTCCGAACATCCAGGCCAACAGCTCGACCGGAGAGATCTATCGCTATCAGGTCGTTGGTCCAAAACATTTTGGAATCGCGAATCTGCGCACAGTCCAGGATTGGATCGTAGCCCGCCGTCTCTTGACCATTCCCGGCATCGCAGCCGTCAACAGTTGGGGCGGTCCCACGAAGGAATTCCAGGTCGAGGTCGATCCGCACAAGCTCGAAGCCTACAGCGTCACCATTCCTCAAATCCTGACCGCGCTGGGCAACGCAAACGTCAACGTGGGCGGACGCGAGATTCGCATCGGCCAGCAGTCCGTCAATATCCGCGGCGTTGGCTTGATCGATGACGGCGGCAACTACGACGTCGCCCAGGGTTACAAAGTTGATGACATCGAGAACGTAGTTCTCACCCAGGAGAACGGCGTCCCCGTGCTGATGAAGGATGTCGGCAAGGTTTCCGTCGGTTACCGGCCGAGGCTTGGCATTTTGGGACGGGACAACCAGAGCGATGTGGTTGGGGCGATCGTGGTGCAGCGGCGCACGGAGAAGACCGCCGACATGATTCCACAGGTCGAATCGGCAATCGAGAAGTTGAATCATGACGGGAGTCTGCCGCCAGGAGTCAAAGTCGTTCCTTTTTATGACCGGTCATCGTTGATCGCCCTGACTACGCACACGGTTCTGCACAACCTGATATTCGGATGTCTGCTGGTGTTCTTGATCCAGTGGATCTTCCTCGGCAATCTTCGCAGCGCGGTCATTGTGGGATTAAACATTCCGTTCGCGCTTTTCTTTGCGACCATT
>Ga0187871_10002809_pt1 | contig 13799 bp, 10 predicted proteins | sample June2016WEW_16_1_FD_132988 | JGI IMG/M metagenome (GOLD analysis project Ga0187871, IMG submission 132988) | Peatland microbial communities from SPRUCE experiment site at the Marcell Experimental Forest, Minnesota, USA - June2016WEW_16_10 | ecosystem: Environmental > Terrestrial > Soil >... | reverse complement strand
GGCGCTGATGAACAGTACGACGACATCACCCTGATAGTAGCCAAATGCAAGGAGGGCGGGCTTTAGCCCGCGCGGGGCTTAAGCCCCGCCGCGTCGCCTAAGGCGCCACCACCGGCAGCTCCACAAAACTCTCCCGCCCGGGCGCATGATAGACGCGTTGCACTGCCTTTCGATAATCCCCCGCCTTCGCCCAAAAGATATTCGCCACAAAACTCTGCGGGTTCCGGTCGTAAAGCGGAAACCAGCTCGACTGCACCTGCACCATCATCCGGTGTCCCCGCAGAAAGACGTGGTTCACCGTGGGCAAGTTGAAGCGATACCGCAGCGGTTGGTCCGCGGCGATCGGTTTGGCCGTCTCCAGGTTCTCGCGGTACCGGCCGCGAAAAATATCGGCCGACACCATCAGTTGATAGCCGCCCAAGGCCGCCTCGCCGGCCACCTCATCGGGATAAACGTCAATCAACTTCACCACCCAATCCGAGTCCGTCCCGCTTGTCGAAGCGATCAGATTGGCAACCGGCTCCCCGCTGATCTTCAACGGAGCGCTCAACACATCCGAGACGAACGCCAGAACATCCGTCCGTCCGGACGCCTCCCGCTGATCGTCCACCAGCCATTGCGACCACGTCTTGCGCTTGTCGTCGCCGATCGGCCGCGCGCGGAACGGCACCGGCTTGGCGGGATCGGAGACGTATTCCTCGAAGGCCGCGCCGCCTTCATCCGGCGCGCGGAAGCTCAGCTTAAGGTCCGCCGCGAGATAGAGCGGCGTCGGCCGGATGGTGCACCCGCTCGCGCACCCCGCCGGCCACGCAGGCAAGCGCCGCCACGCATTCGTGCCGGTCTCAAACGCCGAAACCGGCGCCACATCGGCCCTGGGCGCTCCGTCTTTCAGATATTGGTCCAGGAACGGGCGCAGCATCTCGCGCCGGAAGTAGAGTCCGGTATCGCTGCCGAAACGCAGCGCGCCAAGCGTGCTGCCATCCCCGATCTCCTGCCCGTGATGCCACGGCCCCATCACCAGAAACACCTTGTCGTTGTTCGTATCCTTCGGCTTGATCGCCCTGTAGACAGCCATCGCGCCGTAGATATCCTCCTGGTCCCAAAGGCTGTCCACCAGCATCACCGGCACCTTGAGCGGTTCGGCCGCCAGCACCCGATCCACTGCCTGATCGCTCCAGAAAGCGTCGTAGCTGGGGTGCTCCACGATCTTCCGCCAGAAGCCTAACTGTTCCAGCCCGTGCGCGCGCCCCACCGCGCCCGCCGACACCCCCTGCAGGTACAAGTCGTAGTCGTCGTAGTAACCGCTCCACCACTTCGCGTCGGACCCCCGCGAGGACTCCTGGCTGTTGATGTAGTCCAGAGTTCCCATCTGGCGAAACGCGCCGTTATGGAACCAGTCGTCGCCCCTCCAGCCATCCACCATCGGGTTCATGGGCACGGACACCTTCAGCGCCGGATGCGGATTCACCAGCGCCATCAAGGGCAGGAATCCATCGTAGGATATGCCCAGGATTCCAACCTTGCCGTTGCTTTCCGGGACGTTCTTCACCAGCCAGTCGATGGTGTCGTATGTGTCCGTGGCGTGATCCACCGGCGTGGGATTCTGCGGCCCGTGCAGCGGCCGGTTCATCACGTAGTCGCCCTCCGAGCCGTGCTTGCCGCGCACGTCCTGCACCACGCGGATGTAACCGCCTTCCACGATCACATCGGTTGCGTTGTCGTAGCCCTGCAGGATCGGACCGAGGTGCGTGCTTTGCGCGTGGCTGGTCAGGCCGTTGGCGTCGTAAGGCGTGCGGGTCAGCAGGATGGGAGCGCCATGCGCCCCCTTGGGCAACAGGATCACGGTGTGCAGCTTCACGCCGTCCCGCATCGGGATCATCACGTCGCGCTTGATGTAGTCGAAGCCATCGGTGGCCTCGGCAAACTTCGCCGGAATCTCGCTGGGAAGGTCAGGGTATTGAGCCGTCTGAGCCGCCAGTATCCCCGCCAAACAGAACAAACCCCAACTCGCATATCTCATGTCCAAGCCAGTATACCGTGGAGGGCGGACTTCAGTCCGCGCGGGACTTTAGTCCCGCCGCAACGCCCCCCTAACCGCCATCCAGATCTCGCAATACCGCCACGCCGCCGGAGCACCAACTTCCTCGACGTGGTCCGGCCGCAGCACCAAATCTCCAGTCGCCAGCAGAATCTCGCGCACCCGCGGATTCTGCGCCAGCTTGGCCCGCATAGCCGCCACGATCAGCCTGTAATGCTCCCCCTTCCCCTTCGCCCGGTACGGCATTCGCCGGCCTTCAAAGGTCACCCAGTCTATCCCCATCTTCAGCATATTCGCCTCTCCCAGCGTCCCGGCGTCCTTGGCCTCGAACGCCGTCATGCGCGCCACTTCGTCGCGCGTGTGCGCCCAAGCGATTCCCCGCGCCAGCGCGCGCGCATCCCGCGGACCTTCCGGATACAGCATCATCTGCCAAAAACCTTCCACGCTGGCATAGCGCTTGCCGCGAAACGTAAACGGAGTGGCCGCAAAGTTGGACAGGATTCCCAGTTCGTTGCGTTTGGAAACGATCACCTCGCCCGGGCCGGCCGCTTGCGGCAGGATCTCCCAACTGGCCCGCTGGTCCTCCGGAACCGGAGTCCACCAATGCGCGGGATACGCCCCAGCGAAAACAACTTGGCAAACCACGGCCCCAATCAGCCATCGCATAATTAGCTCCAAAACCCCGCTTTAGAGCTAGAATACAAGCAGGAGTGGACCATGTCTACTATTTTGGTGTATGTGGTTTATGGCTTCTCCGTCGCCCTCGCCCTGGTTTTCGTCTACCTTTTCCACGCGCGCTGGTACTGGCATGTACTCAGCGTGCTGGCAGCTTTGGCCATCGGATTCTCGCCGCCGCTGCCGGGTTGGGTGGGTCTCAGCCGGGATCTGGTGTATGGCTCGCTATTCCTGTTCCTGCTGGTGTGGGGCTTAGCGGAACCATTCGTGCATCGGTTTCGCCCGCACGGAACCCACGGAACGCCCCGCCACGCCTGATCGTTGAGTACCGCCATTTGTGTCCGTTGTCACCACTCGACTGGTTGCAGTGTGCTCTTTCGGACTATCCCAGGATGCCCGGTTGGAAAATCCGTTGAATTCGCCCTGGACCGCCTCGTATAATCGCTCCTATGCGCAAATTAAACCTCGATGCGGCACGCGCCGCGCGGATAGCTGTGCCCCTGCTAGTTGGCGGGTTCCTGCTGCTTCCCCAGGGCGCTCAAGCTGGGTACATTTTTCAGGACGTCGTCAACCCCGGCGATCCGACCTTTAACCAGGAGTTGTCAATCAACAATGCCGGCACCATCGCCGGTTATTTCGGCAGTGGAGCGCCGAACGCCACTCCACCTCCGTTCACCTTAACCCCCAATCAGGGCTACACGACGTCGGCGCCATACACGTCTTTCACGGGCGAGAACTTCCCGGGCTCTAGCCAGACCCAGGTGACCGGCATCAACAATGGCGGCGTTACCGTCGGCTTCTATGCGGATAGCAACGGCGCCACGACTCCAAACTTTTTCGGATTCGTGGACCAGAGCAATACTTTCACGACAGTAAGAAACCCCAATACGCCGGCTACGGGGCCAACTACCAATCAGCTCCTCGGGTTGAACGACAATGGCACGGCCGCCGGCTTCTATGTTGACGCGTCCGGCAATAGTCACGGGTATCTCTATAACATCGGAAGCTCGAGCTATACCAACGTCTTGCTTCCGTCGTCGGACAATGCCACCAGTGTCACGGCAACCGGCATCAACAACGCCGGTGAGGTGATCGGGTTCTTCCTCAGCGGTAGCGTCACCGAAGGCTTTCTGGACAACGGCGGAACTTTCACGAACTTCGAAGCTGCGGGTTCCACCAATACGATGTTTCTGGGAATTAACAATGTTGGTCAGATCGTCGGCGTCTATCAGGACGGCAATGGCTTCAACAACGGCTTTGTGTATTCCATCGCTTCGGGCACTTATCAGACGGTTGACGATCCCAATGCGGTGTTGGCGAACGGCGGCACGACCATCAACGGAATCAACGATAACGGACAGCTTGTCGGATTCTACGGAGACGCCAACGGGAACACTATTGGCCTGGTAGCCAACACAGTGCCTGAGCCGGGTTCCATGGCGCTGGTGGGTTTGGGGGCTTTGCTGATCGCGATCGGTTGGCGGCGCAGCTGTGGGGCGGTCAATCTTGGCCGCAGCCGCCTTTCAGGCGGCCAAGCCGGCTGAAAAGCCGGCTGCGGGCAGAATTGCCCGCCCCACGCTACTCGTACCTCAGCGCCACCATCGGATCCACGCGCGCCGCGACCAACGCCGGACGCAGCGCCGCGATCAAAGCCACCAGCGCCACTATGCCGCTGGTACCCGCCAGCACCCAGGGATTGCCCGCCTTCACGCCATACAAAACGCTCTGCAACTCCTGGCGGCCGGCGAAGGCCATCGCCCAGCCCAACGGGATTCCGATCGCGGCCTGCATAGCGGCCTTCTTCAGCACCTGGCGATGCAAATCCGCGCCCCGCGCTCCCAGCGCCACGCGCAATCCAAATTCGCGCATCCGCCGGCTGACCGCGTAGGAAGTCACGCCGAACAATCCGCCGGCCGCCAGCACCAGCCCCAGCAGCGCCAGGGTGCCCGCAACTCCCGTCAGTACCGACTCTTCCTCGTGCGCGGTGACCATGTGCTGCCGCAGCGTATGCATGTCCCTTAAGATGAACTCCGCATCGACCCGCCGAGCCAGGGTGCGCACCGAAACGGCCAATGCCCCCGCGTCCCTGACGGATTCCACAAAGAAGGTTGGCTCGTACGTGGGCATCTGGGCAAACGGGAAGTAGAAGTATGGCTGGATGGTCTCCTGGAGATGGATGGTAGGCCCGTCTTCCACCACTCCCACGATCTGGCGCTCCCGCCCCGCGACCCGAATCCAAGCGCCCAGCGCATCGCGTCCGCTAGAGTAGCGGTGCACAAAAGCCTCACTCACCATGACTACCGGCGTCGTCTCGCGCCCATCCGCGGAGCTGAACCCGTGCCCCTCGACGATGCGCGCACCGGTAGTGGCGAAGTAGCCAGGGCTCACCCGGTTGTAATGGAAGGATATCTTAGGCTGTCCCGGCATCTCCAGGTCCACTGCCGAGCCTCCGCCCGAACCGCTGAGCAGCGCGCGGCCGGCATATGCCGCCCGCCGCACACCCGGCAATCCGGCGAGTTGCGCCGCCAAAGCATCGGCGCGCGCGGCGGCGGCCACCTCCCTTTCCCAATTGCCCTGTACCAGCAGGATCTGCCGGTCGGGGTCCATAGCCGGGCGGATGGCGGTTACGTTCTGCAAACTGCGCCAGAGCAAACCAGCCGCGCAAGTCACCGTCGTGACCACGGCGATTTGCACCACCACCAGCGCCGTCAGCCAGCGCGAGGGCCGCCCCCCGATGGATGTCTGAATGGACGGGAGAATCCTGTGCTTCCGGGCATCGCTCAACGGGATCAGAGACGCAATCGCGGCCACCATCAGCAAAGCGGCGGCGCTGAACGCAAAGGTGCGGCCATCCAGCCGAACGCGGAAATCGATGTGGCCTGCGAATTCGCCGGCGTAGAGGATCGCAGGCAAGACGTCGATCAGCCAGCCGGCCAGGGCCAACCCCAGCGCCGTTCCCAGGCCGCACAGCAGCAGCGTCTCGCTGGCATGCTGCCGCAGCAAGTCCCTGCGGCCCGCGCCCAGCGCCAACCGGATAGCCGTCTCCCGGCGGCGCGCTTCGTTATCCACCAGGCGAAGGTTGGCGAGGTTGGCGGCAGCCACCAGCAGCACCAGAAATAGCGGCGCCATCAGCAGCGCCGCAAACAGAAGCTTGAACTCCGCAAATGGGAAGACGGCAGCGGTGCGCCCCGGCTCCGGCTCCAGGCCTTCCGCCTGAAGCTGGCGCAGAATGGCGCCCGCCTCCCGTTGCGCCTGCTCGACCGTAGCGCCGGGCCGCAAGCGTCCCAGCACTTCGAAATCCGCCAGGTGCTGGTCGAGACGATCCTGGTACCCCAGCGAGCCGAAGAATGTCTGGGGTGGCACGAACAGGTCCACCAAAATGCCGCGGTGCGTGTCGGAGAAGCCGGGCTGCAAGACCGCGACGATCCGCAGTGAGGCGTTGCCGACTGCCAGCGCGCGGCCCACCACGTTCAAATCGCCGCCCAGGGCTGTCTTCCAAAAGTGGTCCGCCACCACCACCACGCCGTCGCGCCCGGCGCCGCCGTGGAACACATCGCCCGCCGCCGCCTTCACGCCCAGCACGTCGAAGTAGTTCTCGGAAACCCCGGCGGTGATCGGAAATTCGTCGCGGTCCGCCAGCCGCACCTTCGGACCCACGCGGCATTCCGCCAGCACGCCTTCCCAGGAGCGAGCGCGGCTGGCCAACGCCTGGTATTCGATCCACGTCAGGTCGGCGGAGCGCTGTTCGCGGTCGCGTGCGTAAAGCCACTGCAGGCGCGCGGGTTCGCGCACCGGGAGCGCCCGCAACATGCCCGCATCCAACAGGCTGAAGCCCACGGTGCAGAAACCGATCGCCAGGCCCAGGGACAGCACGGCCAGCGCCGTAACTCCCGGCCGCCGGGACAGCGCCCGGACAGCCATGCGTAGATCGCGCAGAAGGGCGTCCATGGCTTCCCCGTCTTGCACGTCAAGGGCCGGTAGGTGGCACAGGCGAGGGCGGTAGGTGGCACAGGCAAGGGCGGTAGGTGGCACAGGCTTTAGCCTGTGATACTGTGCCCCCCCTCCCCCGGCGGTTATTTCCGACTCCACTGTCCGCTTCTGGGAACCAGCCGTGCGCTCTCGCTACAATGGCGTTTCATGCGACGCCGCTCCGCCATCCGCGACACCCTCGAGTACTGGATGGCGTTGGCGGTGGTCCAATCGCTGGCATGGACGCCGCTGCCTGTGGCCAACTGGCTGGCCCGCCGGTACGCGCGGCTCCTGGATCTGGCGCTGCCGCGCCTGCGCCGGGTGGCCCTCGACAACCTGGCCATGGCCCTGCCCGAGCTCGACCGCCGCGCCCACCAGCGCATCGCCGACGGTGTGTTCCACTCCATCGCCCGCCTGCTGGTCGCCTTCGCGCGCTTTCCGCGCATCCATCGCGGCAACCTCGCCGACTGGATCCGCTACGAAGGCTTCGAACACTTCGAAGAGGCCCGCAAACGCGGCCGCGGCGTTCTGTTCGCCACCGCGCACCTCGGCAACTGGGAGCTGAGCGCCTTCGCGCATGCCTGGATGGCTGCCCCCATGAACGTGGTCATCCGCCCCCTCGACAATCCCAAAATCGACGCGCTGGTGGAGCGCCGCCGCACGCTCTCGGGCAACCGCCTGATCGGCAAGAAGGAGTATGCCCGCGGCATCCTGAAGGCCCTCCAGGGCAACGAGGCCGTGGGCATCCTGGTGGACCAGAATGCGTCGCTCGAGGAAGGCACTTTCGTAGACTTCTTCGGCGTCCCCGCCTGCGCCGGAACCGGCTTCGCCAAACTGGCCGCGCACAGCGGCGCGGCCGTGATTCCCGGCTTCGCCCTCTGGATCGAGAACGAGCGCAAGTACGTGCTGCGTTTCTATCCACCCATCGAAATCGCGGACGACGCGGAGGCCGGCACCCGCGCGCTCCACCGCCAGTTGGAAGCCGTGATCCGCGAATACCCCGATCAGTGGCTCTGGATTCATCGCCGCTGGAAGACCCGCCCGCCAGCCGAAAAGCCTATGGAGGGCGGGCTTTAGCCCGCGAGGGGCTTAAGCCCCGCTCTTGGGGTGTAATCTTGAAATGCAGCCGGGCGAGATCGACGCCGTGCATACCTTGATTTCCAGAGCGAGAAATTCCGCTGCTTTCGCTGTTTGAATCGCCATCGGACCCGTGGAGATCCATGGTCCTGGCGATTGCCACGACTGATAGGCACCAGGCTATCTCGTTGGGCTTTGCGGGGTGGCGATCCTTAAAGGCGCCGAAGAAGGCGTGATGTAGTGGGTCAATTTGCGTAGCATCGCCTTGGAGGGCGGCCAATCTTGGCGGCAGCCGCCTTTTTCAGGCGGCCAGAGCCGGCTGAAAGCCGTCCCCAGAGGGGACCCCGGGCAGAATTGCCCGCCAATTGCAAACTGACCCTCTACCGAAAGTGGGCGTGTGGAAGAGCTGCTTTTTGTACGCCATACGCGCCGATGACTAGAGTCAGATAAACCAGCCCCGCGGCCCACGGCAAAGCAGTTAGAATAAAATCTCCACGCGATGCTCGAAACCCAACTACCGCATCTCGAATCTGCCGCGCTCGACCGCATCCAGGCCGCCCGATCGCCCGAAGACCTGGAGGCGGTGCGCATCGAAGTGCTCGGCCGCAAAGGCTCGCTCACCCAAGCCGGCAAAGACATGGGCAAGGTCCCGCCGGAGGATCGCGCCCGCATCGGCAAGCTGCTCAACGCCGCCAAGCAAACGCTCGAATCCGCCTTCGAATCCCGCCAGCGCCAGTTCGATGCCGAAGCCCTGGAAGCCCGCCTCTCCGCCGAGTGGCTCGATCTCACCCTCCCCGCGCCCGGCCCGCAAATGGGCCATCTGCATCCCATCACCCAGATTCAATCCGAAATCGAGGACCTCTTCGTCTCCCTCGGTTTCGCCGTTCTCGATGGCCCCGAGGTCGAAACCGAATACCACAATTTCGACGCGCTCAACATCCCCGCCGACCATCCCGCGCGCGATATGCAGGATACCTTCTGGCTCACCGGCGGCAACCTCCTGCGCACCCACACTTCGCCGGTGCAGGTGCGGGGCATGGAACGTCTCGGACCGCCCTTGCGCATGATCGCCCCCGGCCGCGCATTCCGCAACGAAAACGTGGACGCCTCCCACGAGCACACCTTCTATCAGCTCGAAGGCATGATGGTCGACCGCGATGTCTCAGTGGCGCACCTCATCTATTTCATGAAGACCCTGCTCACCGCCATCTTCAAGCGCGAAGTCACCGTGCGCCTGCGGCCGGGCTACTTCCCTTTCGTCGAACCCGGCTTCGAGCTGGATATCCAATGCCTCATCTGCGGCGGTCCCGGCTGCCCGGTCTGCAAGCAGAGCGGATGGGTGGAACTCCTTCCCTGCGGCTTGGTCAATCCCAACGTGCTGCGCATGAGCGGCATCGATCCCGATGAGTGGAATGGCTTCGCCTTCGGTCTGGGTCTCACCCGCCTGGCGATGATGCGCTACGCCATCGACGATATCCGCCTGCTGCAAAGCGGCGATCTGCGTTTCTTACAGCAATTCTGATGAAGTTCTCATATAACTGGATTCGCGAACACGTCCCGGCGCTCGACACTCCGGCCAGCCAACTGGAGCGCCTCATCACCATGCGCACCGCCGAGTGCGAGGGTATCGAAGACACCGGCGCGCTCCTCGCCCAGGCCTGCGCCGCGCGCGTCGTATCCGTCGAACCCATCCCCGACAGCCACAACGTGAAGGCAGTCGTCGAAACCGCGGTTTACGGGGGCAAGCTCGTAGTCTGCGGCGCGCCCAACTGCCGCCCCGGCATGCTCACAGCCTACGTCCCTATCGGTAAAAAGGTCGTCAGCGGCGTCGAAAGCGAAGGCATGCTGGCCTCTGGCGCGGAACTAGGCCTCAATCGCGACGCTGCTGGCATCGTCGAACTCGCAGGCGAACTCGCTGGCTGCGCCCCCGATAGCATCATCGAGATCGACAACAAGTCCATCACCCACCGTCCCGACCTCTGGGGCCACTACGGCATGGCCCGCGAAGTGGCCGCCATTCTGCGCCAGCCGCTCCGCGATCCAGTCCAGCCGTCGCTCATCCCCACCGCGCCCGCGCCCATCAACGTCGCCATCGAAGACCTGGACCTCTGCCCCCGATACAGCGCCCTGGTCTTCGACAACGTCACCGTCCAGCCGTCGCCGCTTTGGCTGCAATACCGCCTTACCGCTATCGGTCTGAATCCCATCAACAACATCGTGGACATGACCAACTTCATCATGTCCGAGCTGGCGCAGCCCATGCACGCCTTCGATCGCGACCTGCTCCACGGCGATACCATCTTTATCCGCCGCGCGCACGAAGGCGAATACTTCCTGGCCCTCAACGAACAGGACTTCACCCTCCACCCATCGAACCTGGTCATCGCGGACGCCCAGGGCGCAGTCGCCCTCGCTGGCGTGATCGGCGGTATGGATAGCGCCATCGTGGCCGGCACGACACGCATCGTGCTCGAAAGCGCGTGCTTCAACGCCGCCAGCGTGCGCCGCACTTCCTCCGCGCTCAAGCTGCGTACCGACGCCTCCATGCGCTTCGAGAAATCGCAAGACCCGGCCAACACCGTGCGCGGCCTCGCGCGCGCCGTCCAACTGCTTCAGGAACTCTCGCCGGGCATCCGCCTGGTAGGCGGTCTCGCGGACCGGCGCAAGCCTATTGCGCCGCCCCCTCCCATCCTGCTGCCCATGGACTGGCTGGTGCGCAAGCTCGGCAAAGACGTCAGCCCCGATGAGGTGCGCGACATCCTGGAGCGCCTGTCATTCGGCGTGTCGACAGCCGCGCCCGGCGTGTTCTCCGTGACCGTGCCCTCCTGGCGTGCCACCAAAGACGTCTCTGTGAAGGACGACCTCGTCGAAGAGGTCGGCCGCATGATCGGTTACGATTCCATCGAGCCGCGCCCGCCCGCCGTCCTCACCACCGTGCCGCCTGCGAATGTTGAGCGCGCCTTCCATCGGCGTGTGCGCGCCCTCTTCGCCGACGAAGGTTTCACCGAAGTCTACAACTACTCGTTCGTAGCGGAAGCCGATGCGCTCGCCTTCGGCATGCAGCCGGGCGATCACGTCACCGTGGCCAATCCCATCGCGCCCAACCAGTCGCTGCTGCGCATGTCGCTGCTGCCCGAACTGCGCGCCAACGTGCTCGAAAACAGCAAGCGCTTCGACGCCTTCCGCATCTTCGAAATTGGCCGCGAGATCCACCAGCAGCCCGAAGGCCTGCCGCACGAGATCCCGCACCTGGCCGCCGCGATGTACAGCAAGGATGGCGACGGCGCAGCGGGCCTCTTCGAATTGAAGCGCGCCGCCCAGTGCCTGATGCCCGGCGCCGAGGCGCGCCCCTGCGCCGCCAGGTCCTACGAGCATCCCGTCCGCGCGGCGGAGATCCACTGGAACGGCGCTGTCGCCGGCCGCCTCTTCGAACTGCACCCTTCGTTGAGCGAAGGCCGCACCGCCATGCTGGATCTCGATCTGACGCTGGTCCAGGCCGTCGCGCCCAACCAGAAGCGTTACACGCCCATCCGCCGCTACCCTTCGAGCGCCTTCGATCTCTCCGTGGTGGCCCCGGAGCGCGAGTTGGTCGGCGATCTGCGCGCCAAGTTCGCCGCGCTCGCGGGACCCCTGCTCGAATCGATCGAGTATCAGCGCCAGTATGCCGGTCCTCCGCTCGCCGAAGGAGCCAGGAGCGTCTCGTTTCGCCTGACCATCGGCTCGGGGCAGCGCACGCTGTCGTCGGAAGAAGTGGGTGAGATCCGCGCCCGCCTCATCGATGGCATGCGCGCGCAAGGCTACGATCTGCGGCTGTGAGCACGCGCCGCACCCAGCCCGGCGGATGGCTCGCCCAACGCTGCCGCCAACCGTGTCGCCGATGCGGCGGCGAGGTGCCCAAAGGCCGCCTCACGTTCTGCTCGGATGTGTGTGTGCACGACTGGAAATTGCGCACCGATCCCGGCTACCTGCGCGCACAAGTCTTCCTGCGCGACCGCGGCGTCTGCGCGCAATGCGGCCTCGACACAGAAGCCTTGCGCAAAGACAAGCGCAAGCTCGACTACACCGCCCGCCGCCAGTTCGAGAAGGACTGGGGCCATCGCTGCCACCTGTGGGACGCCCACCACATCGTGCCCGTCGCCGAAGGCGGAGGCGAATGCGACCTGGCCAACATGCGCACCCTCTGCCTCAAGTGCCACCGCGCCACCCACAAGCGAAGTGGAGGGCGGGCTTCAGCCCGCGCGGGGCTTTAGCCCCGCTAGAGCCCTACTTCCCCACCACCACAATCGAAAACGAATCCGGTACCATCTGTCCCCGCCGCTGTCCCGGCGGAGGAGCGGTAAACTCCCCCGTGATCGAAAAAATCTGGCCCGTCTTGGTATCCACCGTCATAGTCCGCGCGCCCATCTTAGTCGGCACGTTCTGCGCTACCTCGAAGGTGGTCGGACTGTTCTCCTTGATGACCGTCAGAGTGCCGTCCCCCTGCGAACTGAACGCCTCCATCGTGTGCGGATTGAACCCTGCGCCGTCCACTCCCTTGCCGATCGGCAGCGTCGTGATGATCTTGCCATCCTCGGCATTCAGGATCGCCATATTGGCCGGCTCGTGGCAAGCGGCAAACAGAATATGATGCTTCTCGTCCAGCGCCAGCCCGCCCGGCCCGCCGCACTTGCCGGCCAGATCGTAGTGCGCCGTCACCTTAAGCGTGGTGGCGTCCACGGCCGCGATGTTGTCCTTGTCTTCGATGTCCACCCAGATATGGCCCTTGCCGTCGCTGACCGCCTGCTCGGGCGCGCCGCCCAAATCGACCGTGCCGGCGATGGACCCGTCCTTGGCATCGATCACCGTCGCGTTCGGCGCGCGGTGGCTGAAGACCCACACGCGAGCGTTGAACGGATCGAACATGATCCCATCCGGGCCGCCCTCCACGTCAATCGTCTTGATCGTCGCCAGCGTCTTGGTATCCCACATCACCACCGGTTTGCTGCTCCCGAACCCGTGATGCGACTTGGGATCCACAGCCACGCCCCGCGCGTTAGCCTTCGGGATCTCGCCCACCGGCGCCAGCGAATCCAGATCGAAGACCGTGATCCGGGCAACGTCGGCCGCTCCCGGCCGCGGGATGTACAACCGCCGGCCGTCGACGTCCGCGTAGACGTAGTCGAAACCACCCGCGCCGCCTACTTTGACCGTCTTTACAACTTTGTAGGGGCCTTCCGCCAGCGCCTGCTGCGCCAGTCCGGCCAACGCCAGTGCCGCCACGCCGGCTACCACCACGTAATATCGTTTCATCAATTTGAACCTCCAGCCACCTCACGTTATCACAATGCCCGGAAGGGCCGTCTCAACACTTAGCTGTGGGGCAGACCATCGTTCTTCGGGGCCTGCCGAGTTCGAGAGCAGTGCGCAGACGACAGACAACGATCGTCAGTGCCACGCCGGGCAAGGGAACTGTCCAGTTAATTCGCGGACAGTAACACGCGTCGAAATAGAAAAAGGGATTTCGTCGCAGCTTGTCGGGCCACTGGAAGTTAACAGCGCACTCGCCCGCCGTCAACCGCTGCCGATATGCCTCCGCAACGCCGCCGATTCCGTGATAGAGTCGAACCCAGGAGGTTGTCAGCGATGACTACCGGGTCCGATAAGGCGAGTTTTCGTTATGTAACCCGAATGAGCCTGCTCGCTTTGACGCTCTCGATCACAGCGCTCGCCCAGCAAGGCACGATCATCACTTTTGACGCTCCTGGCGCCGGCACGGGCTTTCGCCAGGGCACTACATCTACAGGCATCAATGCGGCCGGTGTCATCACCGGTTATTACGTGGACTCCAGCAATATCAATCATGGCTTCGTACGCAGCAGGAACGGCGTGTTCACCGAATTCGATGCGGCCAGCGCGGGGCCTGGCACCCTACCCTACGGCATCAATGACGCGGGCGCCGTCACCGGCTACTACCTCGATGTCTATTTTATCGCCCATGGCTTCGTGCGCAGCGCGTCGGGAACTCTTACCACGTTCGACGCTCCAGTGTCCGGCGGCAGCG
>Ga0187871_10002808_pt1 | contig 13806 bp, 16 predicted proteins | sample June2016WEW_16_1_FD_132988 | JGI IMG/M metagenome (GOLD analysis project Ga0187871, IMG submission 132988) | Peatland microbial communities from SPRUCE experiment site at the Marcell Experimental Forest, Minnesota, USA - June2016WEW_16_10 | ecosystem: Environmental > Terrestrial > Soil >... | reverse complement strand
TGCACCCGTTTGCGTGAGTTTAACTGATTCGGTAACGAGTGCAAAATCGTAATGCTGCTTATTGGGGGCCAATGAGTGCTATCGCCTGGTTTCGCCAGTTAGCGTGGTGGGCAGCCCTTTTCCGCGGTTTGTTGTTTCAGTTTAGGGGTCAGGATCACGGCCTTCGCATGAAGATCGTTGACAATATCAATCGCGTACAAAGGATCAGCAAACGATACGGAATCGTCGCCATCAACGAACACTTCCCAGTCTGCGCGCTCAGCTAGTTTGGACTTCAATGCTCGTTCAAATTCTTCTCGGCTCACTTCGGTGCCGTTTAAGAGCAGTCTGCTCAGTGAACCGTGCTGGTTGATCGTGACGACAATCGGACCTGCCAGACAGTTTTCGTTGGGTCCCCGGCCACGCTGCGGAGTCAATCGTACATAGATACCCCTTGACTCTCGAAAGGAAACCAAGAGGAACATGATAATCAGTAAGACCAGAAATATTGGTCCGCCAATCAGCCCTAGATTCGGAAGCGGTGAGAGTCTTTTCTTAAGCGGTAAGCGCCGCCGACGGCGAAGCTCGACCGACTCGTACGCGAGACCCTCTCCCATCTTCATGGAGTCATCAGGCGCGTAGTTATCGAGCATGTGAAGGAGAGTCGGCGCTAACAGGAAGACTAGGCCTCCCACAATCAGAAGGTGACCGAGCTCAAGTTCGCTTGGAGCGTACATCGGGACGTGCAAGGGGGACCAGCTTGTCCGCAGAAATGTGTACGTGTCGTAGAGAAGCGATAAGCCAGCGATTATGAGCGCGTATCCGACCCATCTTCCGGGTGGTATCGCCATACTGGATTTAGACTCCACGTTAAATGGTCATGTTCCCAAGACCTTGCGGGTAAGAGTACCAAAGTGAGCAGTGAATCGCTGGGATTGTTGGCGAAAACATCGAGATAGCACTCATCGACCCCGCTCCGAGGCGAACAGACGGCGCAAAGTTGTGAGAAGGCCTGGTTACAACAGTAAGCGGGTAATCGTGCCGAACCTCAGATCATCGGTGTCCAATAGAGTGAGGAGGGCGTATGCCTCGGCCGCAAAAAATACACCGGCGAGTTTTCTTACTGGCAACTGCGGTCCTTACCCAGCTCTGCAATGCGCAGGATTGTGAAAGCCTCAAAACTGCAACTCCTGAAGCAATCGTCAGTGCTCTGGACCACGGTGAGATCAAAACGGAACTCTGCTCTCGCGCAGTGTTCCGACGGATAGAGCAATTTCCGAATGACGAGTCGATTCCGATTCTGATCCGGAATTTGAGCTTCCGGCGTCCTATTTCGAACGAACCACATGGACTGCGATCTCAATACCCGGCAGTCGATGCGCTCTGGAAGTTGGGTCCCGCCGCTGAGCCAGCTCTCATTGATTTCATCGCTCGTCAGGAAGACGAGAAGGGTGTGCAACATGCGAACGCCCTTGAGGCGTTGGGCCTGATTCGACAGGGTGACGTAGTTCCCACTATAAAGTTATTGCGCGAGCGCAGTGCATCGGTCGCAGGTACTCCAGCTGCTAGACGCTTGGATTCGGCTGCTCAATACTTATGGCAGCATTACTGCTCTGCGAAGCTTCAGTTGTGTGAAAAGCAGCTACGGGAATCTGACTGAGGTGCACGAAGCCTAGTTGTCGTAATATCGCCATAGCGCTCAGTGACTGAGCGCTACTTTCCTGAGCAGAAGCCAGCCTATGAACGCCCTACGGATTCACCACGATCTTCCCGAACATCTGGCTCTTCTCCAAATATTCATGAGCCACGCGTAATTCGCTGAGCGGGAACACGCGGTCTACGACCGGCTTCAGTCGACCTGCGAACACATGCTTCAGCACTTCATGCAGCTCAGCCATGGTTCCCATATAAGAGCCCAGAAGCGTCAACTGCCGGGCGAACAGATGCCGCAGATCGATGCTGACGTTCGGCCCCGTGGTCGCTCCGCACGTCACGAGCGTGCCGCCGCTCTTGAGTGACCGCACACTCTCATCCCAGGTCGCCGCGCCCACGTGCTCGACCACAATGTCGACGCCTTCTTTATTCGTGATCTTGCGAACTTCCTCGGAGATCTTCTGCCGGTAGTGGTTGATGCCGAAGTCCGCGCCCAGCTCGCGGCCCTTGGCCAGCTTGATTTCATCGCCCGCGGTCGTGATGACGCGGCAATGAAAAAGTTTGGCGATCTGAATGGCCGCGATACCCACGCCGGAACTCGCGCCCAGCACCAGCACGGTTTGCCCCGGACGAATGCCGGCGCGTCCGACCAGCATGTGCCACGCCGTCAGAAACACCAGGGGAACGCTCGCCGCCTGATTGAAATCGAGGGAGTCGGGAATTGGAATCACGTTCGCCGGCGGCACTGCGATCAACTCGCAATTTCCTCCATCCACCGCATTGCCCAGCGCGGTGAACGCACGGCATTGATTCTGCAATCCGGCGACGCATTTTTCGCAATGTCCGCAATAGACCATCGGAGCCAGCAATACTCGCTGCCCAGCCTTGAATCCGCTGACGTACTCACCCGCCTCGACTACTTCGCCGGCAACGTCGCTGCCGAGAATGTGCGGGAGCTTCACGCCGGGCAGGCCTTTGCGCACCCAAACATCGAGATGGTTTAGCGAACACGCGCGCACCCGCACCAGAACCTGATCTTTGCGCGGCTGCGGATCTGGTACGTCTTCATAGGTCAAGACTTCCGGCCCACCAAATTGATGAATGCGGACTGCTTTCATAAGAGCGTTCTCCTCTGTTTATCTGTGACGGTACAAGCATACTTCTCCAGATCGGGAATTCCCAATCGGGAATCCGGGTGGAATTTATTGAGCTGGCTGCTCGCATCGAGGATTTTCGGGAGTAGGATCTGACTGACTGGACTTGGTCCGTCAAACCAATGAGTGGCTCATCAGCCATTGCAGTTCGACTCTGCCGCCTTCTGTACGGCCACTCACGAAATAAAACATTGACCTCGATGTCGATTCGCGTAACCATAGATTTGGTTTGACGGACCAGTTCAGTAAACTTTGCAACACCGCACAGCCCCGGAGTGATGACCCGGGGTTTTTGCTTTTTCAGTTTATCCATCCTTGGGTTTGACTCTCACTGTTCACCGACCGATAATCGATCCTGCAAGCTGCTTTCAGCCGCATGGACATCTACGAGCAAATCGTGCAACTCCGCCGTGAAGGACGCCGCGGCGCGGTCGCGACCATCGTCAACGTGCGCGGGTCGATTCCTTCGTTTAAGACCGCGAAGATGCTGGTGCGGGACGATGGCTCCATCGTGGGCACGATCGGCGGCGGCTGCGTTGAGGCCGATGTGTGGCAGGCGGCGCGTGAGGTCATGGAATCGGAGAAGCCCCGGACTCTGAGTTTCGACCTCAACCAGGATCCAAAATACGATACGGGCCTGGTGTGCGGCGGCACGCTCGAAGTCTTCGTCGAACCCGTTTTACCTCCAGCGTTACTTTATGTATTCGGTGCAGGCCACGTTGCTGCAAACCTCTGCCAGGTTGCGGCGAATGCCGGCTTTGACCTCATCGTCACTGACGACCGGACCTCCTACGCCACCAAAGAACGATTTCCCGCCGCGCGTGAAGTGCATGCGCTCGACTTCGACGAAGCTATCCAAAAGCTTGACCCCAACGAGACTTCTTATATCGTCATCGTGACACGCGGGCATCGCGACGATATGCGCATCCTGCGCTGGGCGGTGCAGACGCGCGCCCGCTACGTCGGCATGATCGGCTCCAAGCGCAAGGTGATCGAAATCTTTAAGACGCTGCAGAAGGAAGGCCTGTCCGTGCATCTGTTCGACCGCGTGCACGCACCCATCGGACTGGACATTGGCGCTATCACGCCGGAGGAGATTGCGGTTGCAATCACGGCGGAATTGATTGCGGTGCGGCGGCATTCGGGCGCTGCGTTGCCGCACATGAGTTGGTTCCACGCGCAAAACTCTCAGACCGAAGCGAACGACGCTCTAGACACTCGTGCGCTGGATGCGGCGCTCGAGGAACACGAATAAATTGTGTCGATCTGATTGTGGAATGAAAGGCCAGTGGTGATTCTTCGTCGAACTTGCTCGCAGCCTTATTATTTGGGTTACTCTGTGCCTCAGTGCCTCCGTGGTAGATTTGCTTTTCCGTCCATCAAAAGTCAGCAATTTCCCGCCGTTCCTGCTATCTTCGCAGTATGGCACGCGCTTCCAGCTTCGCCGGCCTGATTCTCGCTGCCGGTGAATCTTCGCGCATGGGTAGGGACAAAGCCTTGCTGCCATGGCCCCCTCCGGTAGCCGGGCAAGCGCCTTCCAATGAGACATTCCTCTCGGCTGCTATTCATTCGTTGTCGCTGGCCACTGATTTTGTCTTGGTTGTGGTCGGGAAGAACGAACCGGCGCTGGCGCCGATTATTTATGCTCAAGGGGCGTCTCTCGTGGTCAATCCAGATCCGAATCGTGGCCAGTTCAGTTCCTTGCAGGTTGGTCTGCACGAAGTGCTCAACCACGGCCGCGACGCAGCCATGGTGACGCTGGTGGACCGCCCGCCGTGTGGTGCCGCGACCCTCCAGACGCTGCGCGATGCGTTCGAGGTCGCGGATCACGATGTCTGGGCAGTCGTCCCTGAGTTTTCGGGAGCTCACGGACATCCTTACCTGGTTGCCCGCGAGATGATGGCAGCGTTTCTTCGGGCTCCGGCCAATTCGATTGCCCGCGACGTTGAACACGAGTACCAGACGCACATCCAATACGTTCGGGTTGACGATCCTCTGATTGCTATGAACATTAATACTTCGGAGGATTACGCGGGGCTGTTGGCACGCCCGTCCTGAACCTTGGCGCGCCATTGCGCGCTCCCCTAAAGCACGTTATCGTCGATAGATGGACGCCGCAGAGACAGAAGCATTTCTTCCCGTCACAAACGAATTTCTCGACTCGATCCTGCGCCTTGCGCCACGGATCGCGGCATTCGATTGCGACGGCACACTGTGGGCCGGCGATGCCGGAGAGCGCTTCTTCGATTGGGAACTGCGCGTGGGCGATATTGTCGCTGCCAGCCTTGATCGTCCGATGCGCGAGCGTTACGCCGCGTACAAGCGCGGCGAGGTCGATGAGACCACAATGTGCGGCGACATGGTAACGATGCACCGGGGCATTTTGGAGCGGAAGATGATGGACGCCGCGGCCCGCTTCTTCGACGAGTTCTTCGTGGCGCAGATTTTTCCCGAGATGCGCGAACTCGTCCGCCGCCTGCAGGAAGCCGGTTGCGAGGTCTGGGCGGTTTCTTCTTCGAACGAATGGGTGATTCGCGCCGGGATGAAGCATTTCGGTATACCCGAGAGCCACATCCTTGCGGCCACAGTGGAAATCGATGCCGGCATCGTGACGGATCGCTTGATCCGTGTGCCTTCCGGCCAAGGCAAACCGGAGGCGCTGCGCGAAGTCGTTCAAAAGGAGATCGATGCCGCGTTCGGCAATTCGCGCTGGGACACGGAAATGTTGGCGATGGCAAAACATGCCTTTGCGGTCAATCCGAATCCCGACCTTGAATCCTCAGCGCGGGAACGCGGCTGGCGGATTTACTTTCCTGAGGGCACGCCGCGAGCTTCTAGCTGCTAGCTGCTAGCAAAACCGACTGCATTATCAGCTTTCGCGGTAGTGGTGCAGTTTGGCTTACGCGTTGCGCCGGTTAAGCGGGAGATCCTTCGCTACGCTTGAAAAACGGCTCCGCTCAGGATGACAGTCGTCGTGTAATAGTGCAAACTGCACCACTACCGCTTTCGCTAGCGGCTATAAGCTAGAAGCTTCTCGTTTACAATTAGGTTGGCAATGTATTCCGCGCAGGTACTCGATCATTTTCAGAATCCGCGCAATGCTGGAGAACTTGACGACGCGGATGCCACGGCAGAAATTGAAAACCCCGCCTGCGGCGACGTGTTGCGGTTGACCCTCAAGGTTAGCGCAGACCGAATTACCCGGGTTCGGTTCAAGGCCAAGGGATGCGTCGCGGCGATTGCTTGTGCTTCGGCATTGACGGAATTGGTTGAGGGAAAGACGCGAAAGGAAGCTCTCAACTTGCGGCGTGAGGATGTGATTGCATCTGTGGGGGGCCTGCCGCAAGCCTCAACCCATGCTGCTCAATTAGCGCTCGATGTGCTTTCGCAAGCGCTAGGCCGCACGAAAGTCTAGTTCAAGATTCATGCTCTCCTCGCACACGCCGCGCCGCATCGCATGCCTGCAACCCAGTGCAACGGTCATACTCGCCGCCATTGGCGAACTCGACCGCGTGGTCGCGTGTACGAAGTACTGCGCGGATGTGGTTCCTGAAATTACATCGCAACCGCACACCATTCTTGCCGACTCCTGGACCGCCAACGCCGAACAGATTATTGGCAGCCGGCCTGACCTGGTCATCGCGTCGGTGCCTTACCAGGAGAAAGCGGTCATCGAGATCCTCAAGTCTGGAGCCCGTTTTCTGGGGTTCGCGCCGAAGACTCTCGGCGACATTTACATGGACATCGCCACCGTCGCCGGCGCGGTTGGCGCGAGCGATCGCGGAGAAGCGGTGATCGCCCTCATGCAGCAGCGAATCGAACAAGTCCGCGCCCGCACTGTGGGGTTGGCTCGTCCAAGAGTGTTTTGCGAAGAATGGGGCAAGCCGCTGATCGCATCGCAAGCCTGGGTTGCAGAACTGGTGGAAGCTGCCGGCGGTGAGTTCCTGGGGGCACCGGGCCGGCAAATTTCTGCTAAAGAAGTGGCTCGCATGGATCCTGACATCTTGATCGCGGCCTGGTGCGGGGCAGGCGACCGGGTCCCGCTGGAGAAGATTATTGTCGACCGAAACTGGCAGGGAAGTCGCGCTGCGCGTACTTCGCGGGTTTACTGTGTTCGGGATGAACTGCTGAACACGCCCGCTCCCACGCTTTTGGGCGGTCTGGATGCACTGGGGTTTGCGATCCATCCTGAACTCTTTGCTTGCACGGGAGGAATCCGCCAGATTACCAGCGTTCCGTCTTCCACAGCCGTGAATGTCGCACTCTGAGTTAAGATCTGTCCATGCACGTCGCCACCAGAATTGATGAAGTTCGCAACGAAATCGGCGCGCTCGCTCAAGCGGCACCTACGGTCAAAGATCTGATGCAAAGCGTCTGTGACCTTCTGCATGAGCGCATGCTTAAGTACAACTGGGTTGGTTTTTACATGCTCGAACCGGGCGCCCAGCCACCCATGCTGGTACTCGGCGCTTTTGTGGGAGCCATGACTCCGCACACGCGAATTCCTCTGAACCAGGGCATCTGCGGGGCAGCAGCCTCGAGCGGGAAGATGATCGTGGTCGACGACGTCAGCAAAGATACCCGCTACCTCGCGTGTTCCCTGGAAACCAAGTCCGAAATCGTTGTGCCGGTTTTCGTGGCGGGGGAAGTGGCCGGAGAACTCGACATCGATAGCCATTTCTCCGCCGCATTCGGCGCCGAGGATCAGGCACTGGTCCAGTACTGCGCTGAAGTAGTGGGGAAAAGGCTCGAGAAGTCCCAGTGAAAGTTGAAAAGGGCGAAGTGCTAGCGCGCAAGGTAGGGCGGATGGAGTTCAGCTTTTTCGCCAGTACGCCGCAAGCTACCACTACTTCCGAATCATGAAACAGGTCGTCGCCGCCGTGATCGAAAAAGATGGCAAGCTGCTGGTCTGTCAACGCACCAGACATCAGACCATGCCGCTCAAGTGGGAGTTCCCCGGAGGAAAAATTGAAGAGGGCGAGCAGCCGCGCGATGCCCTGCGCCGGGAGTTGGAAGAAGAATTAGGCATTCACGCCAAGATTGGCGACGAGATCGCCCGCCTGCGGCACACCTATCCGAATGGCGCGATGGTTGAGCTGCGGTTCTTTCTGGTCCGGGAGTATGAGGGCGAAATCGAGAATCGCATCTTCCGCGATTTACAGTGGTCGGCTCCCAAGGATTTAAGCTCGTATGACTTTCTGGAAGCGGATGCTTCCCTGGTGAAGGACTTGGCGGCGGGAAAACTCATATGAAGCTTGACGTCAGACAGACCTGGCTTTCGATAATTTCCCGCTAGCTGCTGCCTTTGAGTGTCCAGAAATATCCAAGCGTCAGCGCAATCATTACGATCGTGGTCAGCCAGGCCACGGCATTAAACAGGTGCGTATTCACGTATTCGCCCATGAGCTCTTTCTTGTTGATCAGAAGCAGCATGAAGATCAACACAAAGGGCAGCACCACACCGTTCACCACCTGCGACAATACTGCAATCTTCACTAGCGGGAGGCCGGGGATGAGAAGGACTGCCCCGCCCGCCGCAATCAACAGGGTGTAAAGCCAGTAGAAGAACGGAGCGTCGCTGAACTTCCTATCCACACCGGATTCAAAGCCCAGACCCTCGCACACGGTGTACGCGGTGGAGAGCGGCAGAATCGACGCGGCAAACAGGGAGGCATTGAACAGCCCGACGGCAAACAGGATGTAAGCGTATTGCCCGGCCAGCGGCTTGAGGGCTTGGGCTGCGTCTGCGGCATACTTGATGTCGCGGAAGCCATGCACATACAGCGTTGCGGCGCAGGCTACGATGATGAACCAGGCCACGACATCGGTAAAGATGCAGCCCGTGATCACGTCCCACCGCGAAGCCTGGAGTCCGCGCCGGGTTACGCCCTTTTCCACAATCGAAGACTGCAGGTAGAACTGCATCCAGGGTGCGATCGTAGTTCCCACTACGCCAATCACCATGTACAGGTACGCCTGGTCCCGAAACTTAGCCCACTCAGGAGGCTTGAAGGTGGCGACCGTTGCAACTTTCCATGCCGGGTGCGCCAGCGCCCCGGCAAAAATGTAAGTCACATAGAAGAACGACGCCGCCAGGAACACCTTCTCGACACTCTTGTATTGGCCCTTCACCACGATCAGCCAAACGATGACAGCGCAAACCGGCACTGTCACGTAGCGCGACAGGCCGAACAATTCCAGGCTGGTTGCGATGCCGATAAATTCCGTCACCACGTTGCCGAAGTTAATGATCAGAATTCCCAGCATCATCAGAAACGTGACGCGAAGGCCGAACTCCTCGCGGATGAGGTCGCTTAGGCCCTTACCGGTGACCGCGCCCATGCGGGCGCTCATTTCCTGCACGACGATCAGGGCCAGCGTGATCGGGATCATGGTCCAGAGCAGAAGAAATCCGTATTGCGCTCCGGCCTGGGAATAGGTCAGGATGCCGCCGGCATCGTTGTCGACGTTGGCGGTGATGATCCCCGGTCCCACTACCGCGAGGAACAGCAGGGTGCGGCCTTTCCAGCGCTTCCAAAGCTTCATGCGGGCGTTTCGCAAGCATATATAAGAAAAACGACTGCCGATGCAGGCGACGCCACAGGATAAACGGATTCCACGAATCGGACCAAACGAAAAGTGCGGAATCTGAAAAAAGATGCGCGGCCAGAGGCAAACGGAGGAACTGACCGCCAGGACGCGAGTGAGAGGTCGGTCCCCGGAAGTTGGAAGGATGTTGTTCTACAGGCTGCTTTGTGTCGGCCAGCTTGCATACCTATGGTCAATTGCAGAGATTCATCGCAAGCAAGATACCTACTTTCGCTGTTCCAGCTTCACCGAGGCGGTCACGGGCTGGCCTTCCCGCAAGACTTTCACTTCGACTACGTCTCCGATTTTGCTGCGGCGGAGAGCGTCGGTGAAGTCGTAGAGATTCTTGATGGGTTTGTCGCCGAACTGGATGAGCACGTCTCCCGGCTTCAGTCCCGCCTTTGCTGCGGGCGAGCCGGGCTTCACGTCGGCAAACTTCACGCCGTTGGGAGTCTCTCCGAAGTCCGGAATCGATCCGAAGTATGGTCCATAGCCTCTGCCATCGCCGCCGCTTGGAGGTTTGTCTTCGACTACGGTTTGGAAGGCCGGTGGTTGGGCGGCGCTGGCCAGTTGCAGCGTGACGTTCCCGATCATATCCAGCAGCCTCGCGGCGGAGGGAGCGTTGATTTTTTCCCAGGTGTCGGAGGGCTTGTGATAGTCCGAGTGCAGGCCGGAGAAAAAGAAGAGCACCGGGATTTTCTTGCTTACAAAGGAGGTGTGGTCGCTGGAAGAGTAGCCGCCGGCGGAGTATTCAATCTTGAACGCTGAATCTTTCTGGGCTTGTTCTTTTTGCGCTTGTTCGAGAATCGGCTTGAACGTCGAACCCGTCCCCACCCCGCCGATGTAAACCTTGTCGTCTTTGATGCGGCCGATCATGTCCATATTGATCATGGCGACGGCCTTTTCCAGGGGGCGCGTGGGCTCTTTGACCCACTCGGCGGATCCGAGCAGGCCGAGTTCTTCTCCAGCGAAGTCCATGAATAAGATTCCGCGCTTTAATTGACCGCGCTGAGGAGCGAGCAGCCGGGCCAGTTCCAACACGCCTGCGGTGCCGGAGGCGTTGTCGTCGGCGCCGGGATGAATTTGTCCAATCTGCGAGGGTGCGAGCGAGTCAAAGTTTCCCCGACCGAGGTGGTCGTAGTGCGCTCCGACAATGACGTATTCGTCCGTCTGCCCCGGCAGGTAAGCGAGGACGTTGCTGACCGTGGCCCGTGTGGTCTCGATGTCGACGTTTAAGGAGAGGTGCAAGGTGTCGGGAAGCGCGAACGATGCGGGTTTGGTGGTGGCATTGATCTGATCCTGCACGTCCCTCAGTGATTTTCCGGCCGCTTGCAGCCAGCCTTCCGCCACTGTGTTCTTGACCTGCACAAACACAATCCCGATATTCTCAGGACCGCTGACACTGCCGAAGCGAGTGAGCAGATCTTCTTCGCCATCGCCCAGCTTGCCGTTGACAATCACCACGGCGCGAGCGCCGTGATTGCGGGCATTGATTGCTTTGGTGATGGTTTGCGAATGGTGAGTGAGTCCCTGGTTGCCGCTCTTGGCGGCGAAGGTGGTGGGCTCGTAGCGGAGCACAACTACAATTTTGTCTTTTACGTCGAGGTTGGCATAGTCGTCGTACTGATATTCGTCCGCCGTGACTCCATAGCCCGCGAAGACGACGGATCCCACTGCTTGTTCGGAAGAGGAAAAGCTGAAGGGGACGAAATCCTGGTTGGTTTTCAGATCTGTCCTGATGCCACCGTTGGTGACGACGAGCCGGTTGTCCGATTTCAGCCGAGCTCCGGTGATCAGCGTGAACGGCTGGAGATAGCCCTGGCTTCCAGACGGTGGAATCTTGAGTTCCTTGTAGCGCTTCACGATGAGGGCTTCGGCGCGCGCCAGGCCTTTTGTGCCGGCGCCGCGTCCTTCCATTGCGGGTGCGGAGAGCGCCTTGATGTCGTCTAGATAACGGGTGGGGTCGGCCTGGCCGATTGGAGCGGTTGCCGCGACCGTCAAGAGCGCGACGGCGAGAAGCGCAAGAAATGCTTTCGGCAGCCATAGCTTGGAACGGTTTACGAGGGCATGCATGGCAGGATTTCCTTTGGACGAAGAATCGTATGGGTTGGCTGGAGGCGTGTCAATGAGGCTGCGCACGCGGCTCGGGATCAGCCTCGTTAAGCCAGCGCAAGCGCGGTGCGGGCCGAGCGGGTTAGTATATTTCCAGGCCAAACTTTCGGATGAACAAGAATTCCGCTCGCACGCTCTACCTGCTGATCGCCTTCGTCGTTGTCGTGCTCGACCGCTGGACGAAGCACGTGGTGGCGAAACGCATCTCGTTGTATTCCCATATTCAGGTCATCCCTGGCTTTTTTCGGCTTACCCATACGGAGAACACTGGCGCGGCTTTCAGCCTGTTCGCCGATTCGCCTGCGCACTGGAAAACGGGCTTGCTGATTGCGTTTTCCGTGGTTGCGTTGGCGGTGGTCTCCTTCTTGCTCTGGAAAAACGATCGCGCTCACGTAGTTACCGGCATTGGCTTGGCGCTGATTATGGGAGGAGCCTTGGGAAATTTGTGGGATCGTGTGACCAGCGGACGCGTGGTCGATTTTCTGCTGCTCTACGTGAAGCGGTATCAGTGGCCGGTGTTCAATCTGGCGGATAGTGCGATTGTGGTGGGGGCAGGGCTGTTGATAGTGGAGATTCTGTTTCACAAATCGAGCGGGCAGGAAGAAGTCGCGGCGGAACTAAAACCGCATTGAATGCGGGGAGTGTGGGTGGCGGCAGTTTGATAAGGAAGCGAGCCAAACGCGCGATTAATGCGTCGCAAAGGACGCGACGCTTCGCGCGGCTCGCCCAGATCCTTCACTGCGCAAAGAACGCTTGTTCAGGACGACAATCTGAAACAGGAGTCTCGTTCATTGACACAGGTTATGTGTGCACTTATACTGTGTTCATGAATGTAACGTTATCTGTGGACGAGCAGTTGCTCGGTCGCGCCCGCAAGAAAGCGGAGGCCCTTGGCAAGAGTCTCAATCAATTGATTCGGGACTATCTGCAATCGCTGGCGGGTGTGGACGATCCGGAACGAAGCATCGAGGAGTTCAAGCGGCTCTCGGGCAAGGGTAACTCCCGCGGCTGGCGCTTCGATCGCGACGAAATTCACTCCCGGCAAGACGATGCCCGCTCGTAGTTTCTTCGACACCAACGTCCTGCTTTATGCCGACGACAAGGCTGCGCCCGCAAAACAGAAGCGCGCTCTTGCCCTGGTGGCCGAGCACCGCCGCGCGGGGACGGGCGTGGTCTCGATGCAAGTGCTGCAGGAATATTTCGTGGCGGTCACGCGGAAGTTGCGGGTAGATGCGGCCATTGCCCGCCGAAAGGTTGAACTGCTGGCAGAGTTCGACGTCGCTGCGCCGGAGCTGGCGGACATTCTGGCCGCAATCGATCTGCATCGACTTCACAGCTTTTCTTTCTGGGACGCGCTGGTCGTCCGTAGCGCCAAGCAGTCCGGTTGTACCGTACTGTTCTCGGAAGACATGCAAGATCGTAGGGAGATCGATGGAGTGCGGATTGTTAATCCGTTTGGATGAGAGGCTAGTGTTTAGCGGGGCGGACTTTGCAAGAGTTAATCGGCTTCAATCAGAAATGAGCAGCGATTTCCATCGCCAGCCCTCCATATAGAAGAGCGTGATTGTGGCCTCTATCGCTTCAATTGCTGCCGAATCCGCACGTATCCGAGTGGCCCGGCCAGTATAGAAGTCCTTGTATTTGCCGGGAGGAAAGACGTTGACGACACTAAAGTAGGGTACCTTAATGGGCTTCGCCAGCACCGTTACCGTGAAACTCTGACCGCTCGGTATTGCGACCATCACAACCTGTTCGCCTGGCTCCCTCACCATCGTGAAAACGAAACTCGTGTGCAGGCCATCGAATTTCCCCTCATTTATGCCCGGACAGTGCTTACCGTTCAAGGGATGCTCTCGCCATAGCGTTTGGTCATCGATGCGCAGGTCGGCCAGCTTCAGGAGGCGCCACCCGCGCCACTCTTCGCGCAATGCGTCCTGAACAGGCATGGGCAAGGCGCACTCGGTCTGTGTCGCAAGCGCAGGAATCGCGGCGAAGCAGAACACGAAAGTTAGCCACAGATTTCTTGTCATTGGGCGCGACGGAGCCGCCGTCGAAGTACTTTACGCCTAAACTTCGTTGAGCGCCTCCACTTTGCATGGCGCCAAACTAGAACTCCCAATACGCACGCCTCCACCCGCTCCGGTGGAATCCGTGCTCCCCTACGGTGTCCCGTAAAGCTGCTTATACACGCTCGCATTGCGCAGAATTGCCTGCACGTACTCGCGGGTCTCGGTGAAGGGAATTGATTCGACGAACTCTTGCGGGTCACGATATTTGCCTTGGCCGAGCCAGTCTTCGACGCGGTCCGATCCGGCGTTGT